>SESG01003762.1_pt1 | contig 12207 bp, 11 predicted proteins | sample 3171421 | NCBI WGS metagenome assembly SESG01 (sample SAMN10866946, study PRJNA518727) | freshwater metagenome | biome: subpolar coniferous forest; feature: holomictic lake; material: water; isolation source: holomictic Lake 227, 6 m and 8 m depth | place: Canada: near Kenora, Ontario | collected... | reverse complement strand
GCAGCAGGAACAATAGCAGGCGTTAAAAAGGCTAACCCTGAATCACGGCTTGGTGTTATTTGGGTTGATGCGCATGCAGATTTGCATACGCCGTTTACCTCTTTTTCTGGAAACATGCATGGAATGCCAGTGGCGGCAGCTTTAGGCGTAGATAATTTAGCCTGTCTATTCAGAGACCCTGATAAAATGACTCAAGAGTTTTGGAGTCAGTTAAAATTAATCGGGGGGGTATTCGAAAAAACCAGGCCTTCGGATGTGGTATATGTATCGGTCCGTGATTTAGAAGAACAAGAAGCTTATCTTATTGAAAAATTAGGCATACGAAACTTTTCAACTGCGGAATTACATGATAGGAAAGCAATGCCACTAGGTGAGCAGATTTTAGAGTATCTGAAAGAGTGTACGGAGATTTATCTTTCCTTTGATACAGACTGTTTAGATGGCTCTATATCAAAAGGTACAGGACTACCTGTTGAGAATGGTATTATGCCCAAGGAAGCAGCAGATCTCATCGGTGTTATTTTACGTGATGAAAGAGTTGTCTGTTTCGAAATTACGGAGCTTAATCCTAGTTTGGATATTAATAGTACAACGATTAATATCGTTTTTCACCTCTTGGAAACAGCAGTCGATATTTTAAAAGTAAATAATCGTCTAGAATAATCGTTTTATGCCAAACAATAAGGCATAAACAGAAAAATTAAGAAATTGATTATCAATAGGAGTTGCTATGGGAATGCCCGCTGCACGTATAACAGATATGCATGTTTGTCCAATGTTTACGGGCCCGGTTCCTCATGTCGGTGGCCCCATTCTTCCACCAGGATGTGTCACCGTATTGATAGGTAGTTTACCTGCTGCTCGAGTGTTTGATCAGGCAACTTGCGTAGGACCACCTGATGTAATTATTAAAGGCTCTTCAACTGTATTAATTAATAATTTGCCAGCTGCCAGACTGGGTGACTCAACAGTTCACGGTGGTACTATCGTTTTAGGGTTACCCACCGTTTTGATTGGCGGCTAATGGGTACTGCAGGTGTTTTAACATACTGCATTGATCTTGATGATTTTCTGATTGGATCGCTAGGTATTCTCAACTTGTTTAAAAATTGTAAGCATGATTCATAACGGCATTGTCTTATCATCCGATAATTGGACTGAACCAACTTACTTAAAGGATAAAAGTGAATAAAAAAGTACTTATTACTGGGGTTGGTGGACAAGATGGTGCCTATCTAGCACAATTTTTGTTAAATAAGGGTTACACAGTTTACGGGACTTCAAGAGATGCAGAGGCTTCAAGTTTTTCTTCCCTTGTGCGATTGGGTATTGCTGATGATGTTAGTTTGTTATCTATGGCGCCACATGATTTTAAAAGTACCCTGACGGTAATTTCTAAAGTTTTACCCGATGAAATATATCATTTGGCTGGTCAAACATCTGTGGGCTTATCTTTTGAACAGCCGTCGGAAACCATTGAAAGTATCATAATTGGTACTTTGAATGTTTTGGAGTCCATGCGGTTTCTTAAATTGCCAGCGCGGTTTTATCATGCAAGTTCTAGTGAATGTTTCGGTGATTCTCAAGGTGTTTCTGCTGATGAGTATACGTCATTTAAACCGGTCAGTCCTTATGCGATTGCTAAGTCATCTGCACATTGGTTAGTAAAAAACTATCGTGAAGCTTACAATATATTTGCAGTCAATGGAATTTTGTTTAATCATGAGTCTGTCTTGAGACCGGCACGATTTGTTACTCAAAAAGTGATTCGTTCTGCATATGAAATATCGAAGGGATCAAAAGACAAGCTCAATTTGGGTGATTTAAGTATAGTTCGAGATTGGGGGTGGGCGCCTGAGTATGTCGATGCTATGTGGCGAATTCTTCAGGCTGAAAAAGCAGAAGACTTTGTAATTGCTACTGGAGAGGCTAATTCATTACAAGAGTTTGTTGCTCAGTCTTTTGCGCATTACGGACTTAACTGGAAGGATCACGTCATACAAAATATTCAATTTATGAGACCCAATGAAATTCCTTGGAGTCAGGGTAACCCACGTAAGGCATTTGAAAAGCTGGGATGGAAAGCAACTAAAAAGATGGGGGATGTCATCCAGATTTTAGCAGAGTCTCAATGACTACAGAGTTAATCGTGTAATTTGCTTAATTTAATAACGATGATCGGGTACTATATGCCTATATCGTTTTAAATGTTAATTAAACCGAATAAAATTTAGGAGAATACATGCTTAATAAGGTTACATTGATTGGAAGATTGGGTGCCGATCCTGAGGTTCGCTATATGCCTTCGGGTGGTGCTGTAGCCAATATAACGTTAGCGACTAATTTTAGATGGAAAGATAAGTCGGGTGAAAAAAAAGAATCTACTGAATGGCATCGAGTGGTATTTTTTAATCGGTTAGCTGAGATCGCGGGTGAATATTTAAAAAAAGGCGGTCAGGTGTATGTAGAAGGACGTTTACAAACTCGCAAATGGCAAGCTCAGGATGGTCAGGATCGTTATACGACTGAAATTATTGCGACAGAAATGCAAATGTTAGATAGTCGTACAGGAGGTACAGCCCATTTTGGTGCTGATCAAGCAGCTTCTGGGTATTCTGCTCCTTCTTCAAAGCCAACGTATCAATCTAAATCATCTGTGCCTCCAAGCCATACGGATGGAGGTATGCCACCATCGCCACCAGCTTATGAAGATTTTGATGACGACATCCCTTTTTAGGTGAGGCATTTAATCACCTTTATGACAACCCTTTAAATATAAGTATGCTAATTCTAAGACTCATTTTACTTGGCACATTGACCCTATTGGTGGTTGGTTGTGCGACCCAGGTACCTGCTCCAGTATATGGAAGTGGTGCTGTTGTTCGTAGCCAAACAATGCCTCCCCTGTTGAAAAAGCCAAAAACTCCTGCACCGGTAGTTGTACCCGAACCGATACCCCAACCTACTCCTGAAATAGTAGAAACTAAACCGCTCAGCGATGTAGAAAGCCTTGGACCAAAGTTAGAAGAGTTGCAGCCTCAGTTTATGGCGCCGGAATTGCAAAATGAAGCGCCGGAAGGGACATCAGCAACTGCTGAACAAGAAGCTTCAAATCCAGCCCAACAACCTCCAGAATCCATGGTACATGAACTCAAACCCGAGCCGGTCGTCATTAAACCACCTGATTTTGAGCCCTTACAAAACTTTGCGCCTTTGTCTCCTGCAGTAGGGGCTTTAGCATCAGCGGCTAATCAAAGTAGTCAATCAGGGAATATTGAAGCAGCAACAACCACCATAGAACGAGCGATTAGAATCGAACCTCGTAATGCTACTTTGTATTATAAGTTGGCTTTATTAAAACTAAAGCAGTCAAAACCCCGTTTAGCAGAAGATCTGGCAAAAAAAGCCGCGTTATTAGCGTCTAACGATGCTAATATGAAAAAACACAGTTGGTTGTTGATTGCCAGGGCCCGTGAAGTACAGGGTGATATTAATGGTGGTAAAGAAGCCAGAGCAAAAGCGGACAGTTTTTAAGCAGTTGAACTACCCGAAGCTAATAGGTCTATGTGATAATAATCAGATTACTTAATCGGCATTTTTCAAACCTACAAGGTATTTATAATGGATGAGAACAAAAAGAAAGCGTTAGGTGCAGCACTGATGCAGATAGAGAAGCAATTCGGAAAAGGTTCCGTAATGCGGATGGGTGATGTAGCGGCTTCTCGTGATATTGATGTTGTTTCTACGGGTTCTCTAGGTTTGGATATTGCTCTAGGTTGTGGCGGTTTGCCTAGGGGGCGGGTTGTTGAAATTTATGGACCAGAATCATCCGGTAAAACTACCTTGACGCTGCAGGTGATTGCCGAAATGCAAAAGTTAGGTGGTACGGCTGCCTTTGTTGATGCTGAACATGCTCTGGATCCCGGTTATGCGGAGAAAATTGGGGTTAATGTTGATGAGTTATTAGTTTCTCAGCCTGATACAGGTGAGCAGGCTTTAGAAATTACAGATATGTTGGTGCGTTCTGGTGCAGTTGATATAGTGGTTATTGATTCGGTCGCTGCGTTAACACCCAAGGCTGAAATTGAAGGTGATATGGGCGATTCTCATATGGGTTTGCAGGCCCGTTTGATGTCTCAAGCCTTAAGGAAATTAACGGGTAATATCAAGCGCTCGAATACATTAGTTATTTTCATCAATCAGATCAGAATGAAAATTGGGGTTATGTTTGGCAGTCCTGAAACGACCACAGGTGGTAATGCGCTTAAGTTTTATGCTTCAGTGCGATTAGATATTCGTCGGATTGGTTCGGTGAAAAAAGGCGATGAGGTTATCGGTAACGAAACCAGGGTAAAAGTTGTCAAAAATAAAGTAGCTCCGCCCTTTAGACAGGCAGAATTTGAAATTTTATATGGAGAAGGTATATCTTTTCTGGGTGAAATTGTTGATTTGGGTGTGAGCTATGGCTTTATTCAAAAATCAGGATCATGGTACAGTTATGGCGATGAAAAAATCGGCCAGGGCAAAGAGAATGTTAAGTTGTTTTTAAAAGAACATCCTGAGAAAGCAAAAGAAATTGAAGTTAAAATAAGAACCGAAGCTTTTAGTAAGTTGCATCCTATTGTTGACTTGATTGATGTCGCTGAAATTGACGAGATATAAGGCGAGTAATTTATTACATCTAATGTAAATGGTTGAGAATAAAGACGGGGAAAAGAGTCGCTTTAAGCAGATTGAACAAGCTGGTATCCGTCTTCTGGCAATGAGAGAACATAGCCAAATTGAATTATTGAACAAGTTATTGGCAAAGGGCTTTGAAAAAGACGAAGTTTTAGCTGTTATTGAAGATTTGGCTCTACAAGGCTGGCAAAGCGATTTAAGATATGCAGAGAGTTATGCCCGTTATCGTATTCAAAAGGGCTATGGCCCTATTTATCTGGCTTATGAGCTAAAGAGAAATGGGATTAGCGGGTTTTTCCTTGACGAGACTGTACAAAAGACTATCGGTAGTTGGATGACCTTGCTTGAACAGGTTTATATTAAGAAATATGGGCATGATGCACATGTTGATCGTAATGAATGGGCAAAACGTAGCCGTTTCTTAATTCAGCGCGGTTTTCCTGGCTCGATGATTAGTACTTTGTTTGATCATTTAAATATTAAACTGTAGGGTGTTGTTAGCACCTTTTAAAAATCACTTATTACCATGAAAAAAATGACAAGCGCCGAGTTGCGCACTGCCTTCCTAGCCTTTTTTAGTCAGCGCGGGCATTCCATAGAACCTTCTAGTTCTCTTGTTCCAGGTAACGATCCAACCTTATTATTTACTAATGCAGGGATGGTTCAGTTTAAGGACGTGTTTTTAGGTAGAGAACAGCGTAACTTCAATAAGGCTGCAACGACTCAACGTTGTGTAAGAGCCGGTGGCAAGCATAATGATTTAGAAAATGTGGGTTACACGGCTAGGCACCACACTTTTTTTGAGATGCTGGGTAACTTTAGCTTTGGTGATTACTTTAAGAAAGATGCCATTCATTATGCCTGGGATTTTTTAACGAAAGAATTAGAAATTCCTGCCAGTAAATTATGGGTGACTGTTTTTGAAGAAGATGTAGAAGCAGCTAATATCTGGTTAAATGATATAGGTATACCAGAGGATAGGCTATCCAAGATAGGTGCGAAAGATAATTTTTGGTCTATGGGCGATGTGGGGCCTTGTGGTCCTTGTACAGAGATATTCTACGATCATGGTGAAAATATTCCAGGGGGGCCTCCGGGTTCACCCGATGAAGAGGGTGACCGATATATCGAAGTGTGGAATCTAGTATTCATGCAATATGATCGAGCTGCAGATGGTACGTTGACACCGTTGCCAAAGCCCTCAGTTGATACAGGGATGGGCCTTGAGCGCATTAGCGCAGTGCTTCAAAGTGTACATAACAATTACGAAATTGATTTATTTCAAGGCATTTTAAAAGCAGCCGCTCAAATAGTAGGGACATCTGATTTAACACTGAGTTCTTTACGGGTTGTTGCCGATCATATTCGTTCCTGCGCCTTTTTGGTCGCGGATGGTGTGATGCCGTCTAATGAAGGTCGGGGTTATGTGTTACGTCGTATTATTCGACGTGCTATTCGTCATGGATACCGCTTAGGTATTCAAGAGGTGTTCTTTTACAAATTAGTTGCACCTTTAGTGGCTGAAATGGGGTCTGCTTTTCCTGAGCTTAAGGCTGCACAAGAGCAGGTTGAGCGGGTTTTAAAGAAAGAAGAAGAGCGTTTTGCAGAAACGCTTGGGCAAGGTATGAAAATTCTCGAAGCCTGTGTCGCTAAATTACAAGGCTCGGTCATTCCGGGTGAAACAGTTTTTCAGCTATATGATACTTATGGTTTTCCGGTGGATTTAACCGCTGATTTTGCCCGTGAAAATAATTTGACAGTGGATCATGCTGGGTTTGAAGTGGCTATGACAGCGCAGCGGGATAGGGCTCGGTCGGCGAGTAGTTTTAGCGCTGAATATAGTCAGGAAATTAAACTGGAAAGACAGACTGATTTTATAGGTTATGAGTGCTTGGATGATCAGGCTCAGATTATTGCTCTGTATAGTCAGGGGCAAGCCGTTTCCAGTTTACAGGTCGGCGATGAGGGCTTGGTTGTTTTAGATAAAACGCCTTTCTATGGAGAGTCTGGCGGCCAGGTTGGTGATAGTGGTCAAATTATAGCTTCAAGCGTCGTCTTTGAAGTATCTGACACTCAAAAGCAGGGTGGCAGTTTATTTTTACATAAAGGAAAAGTACTTTCGGGTACATTGAGTGTCGATCAGTTATGTCATGCAAAAGTCAATGCCGAAGCGCGAAAAGCGACTGAACTTAATCATTCAGCTACTCATTTATTACATGCAGCCTTACGACAGGTTTTAGGCGACCACGTAAGTCAAAAGGGTTCGCTAGTAAATCCTGATCGATTACGTTTCGACTTTTCGCATTTTGAGCCAGTCACGGCTGAACAAATTACGACTCTTGAGCGCTTGGTTAATGAGCAAGTTCGTTTAAATAACCCGGTGACTGCAGAGGTCATGGCTAAGGATTTAGCGGTTCAAGCGGGCGCTATGGCTTTATTTGGCGAAAAATACGGCGATGAAGTCAGAGTATTAAAAATAGGCGAATTCTCCACTGAGCTTTGCGGCGGTACGCATGTTAAAAGAGCAGGGGATATTGGTTGCTTTAAAATTATTTCTGAAACCGGTGTTGCTGCTGGAGTCAGACGGATTGAAGCGGTTACTGGTGGTGGTGGCGTTGAATGGATTATCAGTCGTGATGCTGCGTTAAGTAGTATTGCAGGAATTTTGAAAAGCTCAACAGATAAAGCGGCTGAAAAAGTAGAGCAGTTACTTGAAAAGACCCGTTCCTTAGAGAAGCAAATTGAGCGTTTAAACTCGAAGTTGGCAAGTGCTGCGGGTGATTCGCTTATTGCTCAAGCGATTGATGTGCTGGGTATTAAAGTGTTAGCTGTTAAGTTGAATGATGTGGATTCTAAAGCCTTACGAGATCTTGCAGATCAATTGAAAAATAAATTAGGTAGTTGTGCTATTGTTTTATCCGTCGTTGAAGGTGATAAAGTCAGTTTGATTGCTGTGGTTTCAAAAGACTATGTAGGAAAAATAAAAGCAGGGGATATGGTTAACTTTGTAGCGACTCAAGTGGGTGGCAAAGGAGGCGGAAAACCTGATTTAGCAATGGCAGGTGGTAATAATCCATCTGGATTATCTGAAGCGTTGGCGGGTGTTCCTGCTTGGATACAAGCGCAATTAGGCGCTTAATAATAGGTTTTATTGAATGGCATTATACGTATATAAGTTCGGCGGAACGTCGGTGGGTTCTGTTGAACGCATTAAGTCGGTCGCTGAAAAAGTAAAAAAAGTACAAGATCAAGGTGATCAAATTATCGTTGTATTGTCCGCTATGAGCGGCGAAACGAATCGATTAATTGCTTTGGCAAAACAAATGCAGACGCAGCCAACTGATCGTGAAATGGATGTTTTAATATCGACGGGTGAACAAGTCACTGTAGCCTTACTTTGTATGGCATTGCATGAACTGGGTTGTAAGGCCACTTCATACACGGGGACTCAGGTTAAAATTTTAACGGATAGTGCGTTTACCAAAGCTCGAATTCGCGAGATTGAGGACATTAAGATCCGGGCTGATCTTGATGGAGGTAAAATCGTTGTTGTCGCAGGTTTTCAGGGAGTTGATGAACAGGGCAATATTACTACTTTGGGTCGAGGAGGGTCGGACACAACTGCGGTAGCGTTAGCAGCGGCCTTAAAAGCGGATGAGTGTCATATCTATACGGATGTTGATGGGGTTTATACCACTGACCCACGAGTTGAGCCGAAAGCCCGTCGGCTTAATCATATTACTTTTGAAGAAATGCTGGAAATGGCCAGTTTAGGATCAAAAGTTTTACAAATCAGATCGGTAGAGTTTGCCGGTAAATACAATGTAGCTTTACGTGTACTGTCATCATTTAAAGAAGGGTGTGGCACACTCATCACCTACGAGGAATCACAAATGGAAAGTGCTTTAATTTCTGGTATTGCCTTTAACCGGGACGAGGCTAAATTAACAATTACTGGCGTCCCGGATTTACCCGGTGTTGCTTATAAAATTTTAGGCCCTATAGCTGATGCCAATATTGAAGTGGATATGATTGTGCAAAATATTGCTGATGATGCCACTACTGATTTTACATTCACTGTGGACAGAAATAATTACCAGCGCGCAAAAGCGATATTGGAAGAGTCTTGTGTTGAATTAGGCGCTAGAAAAGTGACAGGGGACAATGCAATTGTTAAAGTTTCAATTGTGGGTGTTGGTATGCGTTCACATGCAGGTATTGCAAGTATGATGTTTAAAACACTGGCTTCAGAAGGTATTAACATTCGTATGATTGCAACATCAGAAATAAAAATTTCTGTGGTGGTTGATGAGAAATATTTGGAGTTAGCCGTCAGGGCTTTGCATGCAGCATTTGAGCTGGATCAAATTACTGCAGAAGCCTAGTTGTTGATAAGCAAAGTGTCATGTAATATAACGGTAACTAAATAAAATAACTCAAGGTGATAAATATGTCAGAGATAGTTGGTGCTACAGCAGGTGAGATCTGGAATTTTCTTGATAAAAATGGGCCTATTAGCGTCGCTAAGTTAATTAAGGAAATTGAGAGTGACGAGAAAACTATTCAGAGAGGTATTGGCTGGTTAGCTCAAGAGGGAAAGGTTTCAATCGATATAATTAACCGGGCGGAAACGATTTCATTGATATAGTTGAATTGTATTTTTTGAGATTATTTAGATTGTCAGGAAGTTTGTAAAATGGGGGCTTTATTCTTTGTACGAAATTTTGAGCCCCCTATGATTTTAGAACGATTTTTAATTAGTTGAGCTTATTGTTGAATAAGTTAAACAAAGTGCTTGCTTATTATTAATAAGTCTTTATAATATATTAAATCAATCGCGGGGTGGAGCAGCTTGGTAGCTCGTCGGGCTCATAACCCGAAGGTCGTAGGTTCAAATCCTGCCCCCGCTACCATATTTTAGAACCCCTTTTTGGGGTTTTTTATTTTCTGGGCTTCGGTTTGTGGGAGCTTAAAATTTGATTGTTAATGGAAGAGCCTTTGGCTCTTTTTTTTTGTGCGAAAATAAGTGAGGAAACCATGAAACAGGCTCCCGAGCATTTGCTTAACTTAATCGAGCCCATTGTAGAAGGTTTAGGTTATGAGTGTGTTGGTATTGACTATAACCCACATCCAAGACATGGCTTATTAAGAATTTATATAGACAGTGAAAACGGAATTTTAGTCGAAGATTGTACTAAGGTCAGTCACCAGGTTAGTGGCGTATTAGATGTAGAAGATCCTATACAAGGCAACTATCAGTTAGAAGTATCTTCTCCAGGATCTGATCGACCCTTTTTTAAAGTCAGTCAGTTTGAGGAATACCTTGACGAAACAGTCACGGTTAATTTGTTTAGAGCAATAGATGGTAGAAGGAAGATAACCGGCCTGATAAAAAAGGTTGAAGATGATGTTATTACCCTTCAAGAAGGCGAGCAGAACTATGAGGTACCCTTTGACGCTATGAGTAAAGCGCGTTTGGTACCTGAATACTTAATTGACAAAGGAGGCCGAAGTGGCAAATAAAGAAATTTTGTTAGTAGTTGAGGTTTTTTCTAATGAAAGAGAAATTGAAAAGGAAGTTGTTTTTCAGGCTATAGAATCTGCATTAGAAGCTGCTACCATTAAACGACATGCTAATACAATTAAAGCGCGTGTTGCGATTGACAGAAAAACAGGGGATTACGTTACTTTTCGACAATGGGAAGTTGTCGCTGCTAATTTGGCATGTGACGGAGATGTTGAATCACCTACGACTCAAATTTTGTTAGAGGTAGCCCAACTAGATGACCCAGCTATACAAGTAGGAGCCATTATTGAAGAAGAGATTGAATCGGTTGATTTTGGACGTATTGCTGCTCAAACAGCTAAACAGGTCATTATTCATAAAGTAAGAGAAGCTGAACGTAGTAAAATTGTAGAAGCTTACAAAAGTCGCGTGGGCGAATTGATTACAGGTGTTGTCAAACGCATTGAAAAAGGAAGTATCTATTTAGATTTGGGTGGTCATATTGAAGCTTATATTGCTAGAGAAGACATGATCCCGCGTGAATCTGTTCGAATCGGCGACAGGGTTAGAGGGTACTTAAAGGATGTAAGATCAGAGCCTCGTGGACCGCAATTATTTGTAAGCCGAACTGCACCAGAATTATTAATTGCTCTATTTCGTTTAGAGGTACCTGAAGTAGGTGAAGGCTTAATTTCTGTGATTGGCGCATCCCGAGATCCTGGGTCTAGAGCTAAATTGGCAGTAAAGAGTAATGATCCAAGGTTGGATCCTGTGGGAGCCTGTGTTGGTATGAGAGGGTCGAGAGTGCAATCAGTGACCAATGAATTGGCAGGGGAGCGGGTTGATATTATTCTTTGGAATCCTAGTGAAGCCCAGTATGTTATTAATGCGATGTCACCTGCAGAAATTCAGTCAATCGTGGTGGATGAAGATAAACACAGCATGGATTTGGCTGTGAGTTCTGATAATCTTTCCCAAGCGATTGGCCGAGGCGGACAAAATGTTCGTTTAGCGAGCCAACTGACCGGTTGGGAGTTAAACGTTATTGATGCGTCTAAAGCAGAGCAAAGTGCAGAGGCTGAAGTTGGTAAAATAAAGCAAATGTTTATTGACCAATTAGATGTTGACGAAGACATTGCACTAATTCTTGCTGAAGAAGGTTTTAACAGCGTAGAAGAAATTGCTTACGTTCCAGTCAATGAAATGCTTGAAATTGATGGCTTTGATGAGGCTCTTGTTAATGAATTAAGAAGTCGAGCAAAAGATGCCTTGTTAATTAGTGCTATTGCACTGGAAGAAAAAATCGATTCAGCCGAGCCAGCAAAAGATTTGTTAGAAATGGACGGTATGGATTCTGATTTGGCTTATGAGTTGGCAGGACAAGGTATTATTACAATGGATGATTTAGCAGAACAATCAGTTGATGATTTGCTTAATTTTTCAGGTATTAATGAAGAGCGGGCGGCAAAATTAATTATGAAGGCGCGTGAGCCTTGGTTTGCTTAAGGCACATAGCGAGTAATTAAGGGGTTTAAGATGAGTGATAAGACGGTAAGGCAATTAGCAGAGATAGTAAAAATACCTCTGGAACGTTTATTGGAGCAGCTAAAAGAGGCAGGTTTATCGGCTAGCTCGCCAGATGATTTTATTAATGAGGATGAGAAAATGCAATTGCTTGCGCATTTGCGTAAGCGTCATGGAAAGGCGGACGGCGAATCAGCAAATTCTCCCAGACGAGTTACTTTAGAACGTAGAAAGGTTACTGAAATAAAACAAGCCAGTGTACCTGGTAGTTCTACGAAGACTATTAGCGTTGAAGTTCGTAAAAAGAAAACGTATATCAAACGTAGTCAAATTGATGAACAGGAAGCAAAGAAACTAAACGAAGTCGTCGCTACACCAATTTTAGCCGAACAAAACACAGGCGATAACTTGAATCTAGAATTGCCTGAAAAATTATTAACTACTGAAGAAATTGAGCCTGCTGTTGAACCGGTTATTGAGATTGAAGTCCCTGTTTC
>SESG01030805.1_pt1 | contig 12210 bp, 13 predicted proteins | sample 3171421 | NCBI WGS metagenome assembly SESG01 (sample SAMN10866946, study PRJNA518727) | freshwater metagenome | biome: subpolar coniferous forest; feature: holomictic lake; material: water; isolation source: holomictic Lake 227, 6 m and 8 m depth | place: Canada: near Kenora, Ontario | collected... | reverse complement strand
ATCTGTTTTAGGAATTGAGGTTACAATAGATTTGGGCAAGGTCAACTGATTCTTGCTGGTAATTTTGGCTAACATGGCATTTATATCAAAAATAGTAATGGAGTAAGAATACCTTACTAATAAAAATATCGTTTACCAAATAGTATCACACCCCCGACAACCTGGTTATCAGCTCAAGAGTGTTGTGTCTGTCATAAAACGCTCCAGCAACTTTGCCTGGCGATGGTGCAAAGGCAATGCCCTTCCCCCTGCTCCGGTTTCAATCGCGAAAAGCCGACGGCCTCCCTGAAATCACCTCATACCCGCTCTTTTCGATAACGTTGCGAAACTCATCTGAAATTGCATTCCAGTCAAGCAGATCGACACGAAATGGCAGTTCAGACTCCTGAAAAGCTTCTTTCAGTTTTGCAAGAATCCGCCAGTCCAGCGCTTTTTGCCCGACAACTGCCAGGTCAAGATCGGAATAGGGCTTTGCAGTTCCGTTGATGCGCGAGCCAAAAACCCGCACTTCACACTCAGGGAGGTATTTCGACAGAAGAGCAAGAATGATCTCAAGCTGTTCTGGAGTAACTTCAATCATTGCGAGCCTCCAGTCGCACAAGAAACTCTTTGGCCGCATCAAAAAAGAGCAAAGCTGAAACAAATGCCTGATCGGCATTATCGGCATCGCAGGTGTGAGAGGTGAGGTTTCTTGAGTGATGAAACTCCATCCATAACGAAACATCATCAAGAAGCCGATTCTCGGCACTGACTCTGAAAAGTTCACGGCGGCTTACTCCATCAACCACATCAGCGCTGACATTATCCTCGATCCAGCGTTTCATGAACTTCCAGCACTGCTCGAAAGCCACTTTAAAGTTATGAATTACTCCGGCTTTGACGGTCTCAATATCATCTTCGGTAAGAGCGATGTTTGCAGAAAGTACATGATAACTGCGGATTGACTTTTCAAGTGAGGCAATCGCCCTTTTCAGACTGCTCAGATCAAGTTTCATAAGTACTTTTTCGTTTGCTTGCGGCTGATTGTTATCTCCAGCTCCTCCAATGTTGAAAAAGAAGCTGGCACAACAATTTTTCCCCTATTCCGGCTTTAAATGCGGGAAGAAGATGACGTCCCTGATGGAGTCCTGACCGGTAAGCAGCATCACCATGCGGTCAACTCCTATTCCAAGACCAGCGCAAGGAGGCATTCCGTATTCAAGTGCGCGAAGGAAATCTTCATCGACAATCATGGCTTCCTCGTCGCCCCGCAGCCTTAGTTTTGCCTGCGATTCGAGCCGTTCGCGCTGTATGACCGGGTCGTTCAGTTCCGAGAATGAGTTGCATACCTCTTTGCCACCGACAATAAGCTCGAAGCGCTCGACGATTCCCGGTTGTGAGCGGTGCTCCTTGGCAAGGGGCGACATTTCGGTGGGGTAGTCGGTGATGAAGGTTGGCTGAATCAGTTTTGGTTCGACAAATTCGCCGAAAATCTCGTCGATTATCTTGCCGCTGCTGATTTTTGGATCCAGTTCAAGTCCAAGATCCTTGGCTACAAAGCGAAGCTCCTCTTCTGATTTGCCCCGGATATCTTTGCCGCAGTATTCTGTAATGGCATCAATAATGCTGAGACGTCTGAATGGTGGTTTCAGGTTGATTTCGTTGCCGAGAAAAGTGGTGACGTCACTCTTGTTGACCTCAAGTGCAGTTTGGTGGAAAAGCTCTTCAACCAGCTTCATCATCCAGTTGTAATCCTTGTAGGCGACATAGAGCTCTACCTGGGTGAATTCAGGGTTATGGAAACGGTCGATGCCTTCGTTGCGGAAATCTTTGGCAAACTCGAAAACGCCGTCAAAACCGCCCACAATGAGGCGCTTGAGGTAGAGTTCGTTGGCAATGCGCAGGTAGAGCTGCATGTCGAGCGCATTGTGGTGCGTGGTGAATGGGCGAGCTGCCGCACCGCCGTAAATCGGCTGAAGGATTGGCGTTTCCACTTCGAGCCACCCCTGGTCAGAAAAGAAGCGTCGCATGAAGGTGACAATGGCGGAGCGCTTGATGAAGGTCTGGCGCACCTCCGGGTTGACAATGAGATCAACATAACGCTGGCGGTAACGGGTTTCCTTGTCGCTGAAGGAGTCAAAGACAACCTTCTCACCCTCTATTTCCTTCTCTTTTGCTACCGGGATCGGGCGAAGTGATTTGCTGAGCAGTTCCAGCTCTTCGGCATGGACTGAAATTTCACCTGTTCTGGTTTTGAAACTGTATCCTTTGACGCCCACAATATCTCCGATGTCGAGCAGTTTGAAGGTATTGTAAGTCGCTTCACCGACATCGTCCTTTTTCATGTAGATCTGGATTCTGCCTTTCGCATCCTGTATATGGAAAAAGGAGGCTTTTCCCATTTTTCTGATGGTCATGATTCTTCCGGCAACCGATACTGATTCCCTGACCTCATCCTGGAATCCGGTAATGATATCTTCAGAGTGGCGGGTAACTTCAAAATGACAAGGGTAGGGATTGACTCCGGCCTCAAAAAGGTGCTGTCGTTCCTCAAGACGGCGCTTCATCTGGTCGTTCACCGAGGGCTGAGGAGGTTCAGCAGGGTTATGTTTGTTCTGTTCGTTTTCGTTCTGCATAATGGGTCAATACAATGTTCTGTAAGTGAAAAAATGTTGTTCTGCCGGAATTCCGTTACCGGTCATGAAACCGTACGTGTTTTATACCAGATGAATGGAATGGTGCTGATTTTCTGCCAGAAAGAACGATAGGCTCTTTTTGAAAAGACATCGTAGTCGTTGTTTTCGATGGCGGTCAAGATATTGCTGTAGTTGAGGCTGCTGACACCGACAGCAAACCGGCTCTGTCGCTCAAGCATCGGGATGCCCTTTTCGGAAGAGTGGTAGTAGCTTCGTGCCCGCTCTATCTGGAACTTCATGAGATTGATGAAGTTGCTGTTTATTTTCTTCTGCATGAACTCTTCAGTGGAATAGTTAAAGCGGCGAAGATCCTCAAGCGGAAGATAGATCCGTCCCCGATCGACATCTTCACCGATATCACGCAGGATGTTGGTTAACTGCATGGCAATTCCCAGTTCAATGGCATGCTTGAGCGCTTGCTTGTCACTGTAACCAAAAATTTCGGAGGTCATAAGCCCAACGACCGATGCTACCTTGTAGCAATAGACGTAGAGCTCATCGAAGGTTTCAAATTGTTTGAATTCGATGTCCATGGCAACGCCATCCATCAGATCCAGCGGAAGTTCTATCGGGATTGTATAGCTTTTCAGGGTGTCGTGCCAGGCCATCATGATCGGGTCGTTGTCAAGCTTGCCTGCGTAGCATTCCCGGAGTTTCGATTTCCACCCTTCGAGCAAAGTCTGAATCTCTTCGCTGGTTATCAGGCCGTTATGAAGTTTGTCCTCGGCATTGTCAACCAGATCATCGACCGTGCGGAGCAGGGCATAGATGGCAAAAATAGGCTTCTGCTGTTTTTTTGGCAGAAACAAGCTTGCAAGGTAGAATGTTTTTGCGTGATGCCGTGAAATCTGCCGACAGTATGCATAAGCGTTTTCAAGAGTTACCGGTTTTCCGGTCTCCTGGACGGCAGTTTTCCCATTATAACTGTAATTCATTTGACATGCGCGCTTATATTAACCTGTCCAGGTCACCACAGCTTTTGTCCTTTTTGGCGGTATGGTGGTGAAAGCAAAAAATTGTAACTTTTTAAAGTCCGAAAACGTTTACATAGAAGTGTTGTCAAGATAAAACAATGGTTGTAATATAGCAACATGCCAAGTTGCAGATCGTTATCTTTCAAATACTTACGTAATTTATTACTGCTCTGTTGAATATTGTTACCCCAGAAAACAAAAGGGAAAAGGCGGTTCTTATCGGCCTCTGTTCCCCACCCGAAACACCAAGATCCCTTGTTGAGGAATATCTCGATGAACTTGCTTTTCTTGCCGATACCGCCGGAGCGGATGTGGAGGCTACCTTCATACAGGATAAAAAGCTGCGTGACCCTGCCTATTGTATAGGAAAAGGCAAGGTTGAAGAGCTTGTCCTCTTTGTCAAGGAAAAGGAGATCGATCTCGTGATTTTCGATGACGATCTTTCGCCTGCCCAGGCCAGAAATCTCGAACGTGCGCTTGAGTGCAAGGTTATTGACCGAACAGCACTGATCTTGCAGATTTTTGCCATTCGGGCTCAATCGGCCCAGGCCAAAATGCAGGTTGAGCTGGCCCAGCTTGAATACATGCTTCCCCGTCTTTCCGGACAATGGACCCATCTTTCGAAACAGAAGGGTGGCATTGGTAACAAGGGGCCGGGTGAAACCCAGATAGAGACTGACCGTCGTCTGGTGCGCACTCGTATTTCCCTCCTGAAAAAAAAGCTGCAGGAGGTTTCTCTGCAGCACGATACCCAGACTCAGGGCCGGTTGACAGTGCCAAGGGTTGCTCTTGTGGGTTATACCAATGCGGGCAAGTCAACCCTGATGAACGTTCTCTGTCCCGAGGCACAGGCTTTTGCCGAAAACAGGCTTTTTGCCACGCTCGATACCAAAACCCGTCGTCTGGAGCTGAACATCAACAAGCTGGTTTTGTTGTCGGATACGGTCGGTTTTATACGCAAACTTCCTCACACTCTTGTCGAGAGTTTTAAATCGACTCTTGATGAGGTTCTGCAGGCTGATTTTCTGCTGCATGTCATTGATATCAGTCATCCCGGTTTTGAAGATCAGATTCAGGTAGTGCGTCAGACCCTCAAGGAGATTGGAGTTGCCCACGACAATATCATAGAGGTATTCAACAAGATCGATGCCCTTGAAGACCCTTCGGTACTACGCGATATCAGCGCAAAATATCCTGACGCAGTTTTTGTATCTGCCAAGAGAGGTTTGAACATATCGGTTCTCAAGGAGATGATCGGTGAACATGTTGCCCGTGAGTACACGGATCGCAAAATCAGCACCCATGTTTCCAATTATAAACTTATAAGCTACCTTTATGAGCATACCGAAGTTATTGACAAGCGTCATCTCGATGAAGAGGTTGAGCTGACCTTCAGGGTGCATAAAAACCAGTTAAAGCATATCGATGCTCTTATAAAATCCTCACAACAGCTCCATCATGACGCTGCAGATTTATAACACCACAAAAAGGGAGATTCCCGAGCAGGTGCTCGAAAAGGCAGTTTGTCTGGTTGTGGAGAACGAGGGCTGTACGGTTGAGTCGATTGTCGGCGTATATTGCGGTAACAAAATGATGCAGCGTATCAACCGTGAGTTTCTGCAGCATGATTATCCCACCGACACCATCACATTCCGTTACAACAAGGGTGATGATATCGATGGGGAGTTTTATATTTCACTTGATGTTGTCAAGGAAAATGCAGCCCGGTTTGCGGCAGATTTTCAACAGGAGCTTTTACGCGTCACCATCCATTCGGCCCTTCATCTTATAGGTTATGACGACCAGGGGGATGATCAAAGTAAGCTGATGCAGGAGAAAGAGGAGTTCTATCTCGGTCGAATTGGAGCTGCCAACCCCATAAATGATATCGATCAATGAAGAACCGCAATGACGTTCAGGGATCTCCTTCAAAGAGGCCATCGTTATGGAAGCGCTTTTTTTTTATTGGGATTCCTCTCGTTATGGCGCTGCTTGCCGGTGGGATTTTTCTGGAACGTTATCTTGGAGAGCAAAAACTGCAGGAGTATCGGTCGCATTCGGGAAGCCGTTATGCCGATATTCAGCGTCAGGATCTCAGGCTCTTTGCCATTCCCCTTGCCTGGTCGGTGAGAAAAGAGCTGATGCGGAACAATTTCGACCAGATTGACGAATATTTCAGCGAACTGATCAAGAGAAAAGAGTTTGTCATTATCATGCTTGTCGATCCATTCGGCACCATCAAGGTGTCGAGTGACCGCAAACTGCTGGGGAGTTCTTTTTCACGTCTTTATCCCGGAATGAGTCTTGGTACTATCGAACCGCTTTCATTTGCTCTTCCAGAAGGCAAAAGCATTTTTATTGTTCCGGTCATGGGGTTGAACGAAAAGATTGGAACCATTGTGTTTGTGTATAATTATCGGGAGTTGCCGACTTCCTGACCCTGAGCTGTTGACCGCTCTTTATATTTATCTTCCGGAGAGCTTTCGTAACCAAAAACAAGAGATCGTTATGCGAAAACCAGTGCAAGTTCTTTTGCTTATTTTTGTTGGTTTGATATTCCTCTCTGCTTGCAGTAACAACAAAAGTGAGAAGGTTTCGTCATCAACCACTTCAGTCAAGGAAAGTTCCGCTCACTCGTCCGCCCAGCCTTTTGAAGGCATTCTTACCATGCGTACTACAATTCCTGATGCCGGTTTCACGGAAACAAAGCTCTTTATAGCCAGGGAAGGGCTCCGTACAGAAAGCACGGCACATATCAAAAACATGCCAGAAGGCGTTCAGATGGTTGTTGTTTCACCCTCAGAGAAGCCAAACCTTGTTTATGTTGTCGATACGGCCAAAAAATCCTGGATGGAGGTTGAAACCGGGAAAACAAAAAAGGAGAGCACAGGAGCCGGAAGCCCTGATGCGTTTAATGATGCCAGGATCGAAAATCTGGGCAAGGAAACCATGCACGGCTACAACTGTACTCATGTCCGTATAACTCGTGGTGAGAGTGTGATGGAACTGTGGGTTTCAAAAGAGATTCTTGATTATTTTACCTATGCCAGAGTTCAGGGTACAAATGACAAAACGATGTCGGGATTGGCCAGCAGAATGAAGAGTGAAGGGCTTGATGGTTTTCCTGTTAAAATATGGCATAAGCAGTCAAATATTATCAATGAACTGGTCAAGGTTGAAAAGCATGGGCTTGATGCCTCGCTTTTCAGGGTACCTGCGGGTTATATCAAGGCAGAGCCTCCTGCAATGAACGGCACAACATTGCCCCAGCAGCGCAAGGAGCTTGAAGCAATGGTGAAGAAGATGCATGAAGAGATGAAGAAAGAGAAGCAATGAAATTTTTTAATGCTAAATTTCTCCCTAAGGCTATGGTTTTCAAACTCTTATAGTGTATGTTCACTGCAATGGATTTTATGAGTTATTTCATTTTTATTACCAGCAAAATATTTCGTTTATGAATCTTTTTATTAACGATCTGCCGTGTGAGGCTTCAACAGGCCAGAAAATCGGCAAGGCTGCACGTCTTAATCACAGTCATGTTGGTTACGTTTGTGGAGGGCATGGCATCTGCCAGGCCTGTTATGTAACCGTTAAGGAAGGAAGTGAGTGCCTTTCTCCGCTCTCTGATATTGAAAAGGCTTTTTTATCTGAACGACAGATCATGAGTGGTGGACGTCTTGCCTGCCAGGCCACCATCGAACGTGAGGGAACCGTCAATGTGCTTTCTCGTCCTGAAGAGGTTCGCAGACTTCTTTTCAGCAATCCAGTTCGTCTTCTGGCTTATGGTGCTGAGATGGGACAGGATACCGCTTCGAGAATTCTGCCGGGTATTGGCAATCTTGCAGGCCGCATAAGCAGGGGAGAGATGAACGGAAAAGATCTGCCGGCAGATCTTCTTGAATCCGCTGGAGCAGCCTTGAAGCTTACCGTTACCACCCTGCCGAATATGATTCCCTTCAGGGAACAATTCATTTCTCTTGCCTGCAAGCTACCTTTATCCTTGCCTCTGCTCTGTGATTCGCAAGCCTCGCCCAAGTCGGAACTTCTTCTGCTGAGCGAAAGTGAAGGTGTTCCTGAAGTGATACCAGTTGTGATTTTTCCACCCGCCGAGCCTGTTCAGCCGATTACCATTACCGTTCGGGAGAGTGTTGCCGTTGAAGCACCTGTTGTCGTTGAAGCACCTGTTGCCGTTGAAGCACCTGTTGTCGTTGAAGCACCTGTTGCCGTTGAAGCACCTGTTGCCGTTGAAGCACCTGCTGCAGTCGAAGCACCTGTTGCCGTAGAAGTTACTTCTCTGGAAGGCATCAAAGAAACTCATGCACAGAAACTGATGGCCGCAGGCATCACCAGCCTTGAAAACCTTCTTCAAAGAGGACGTGACAAAAACGGACGCAAGGAGCTTGCCACGGCAACCAGCATTGTTGAAGGCACAATCCTTACGCTGGTCAACCGTGCCGACCTTGCAAGGATTAACGGGGTTAGCGTCTCCCTTGCCGAGTTGCTCGAAGCAGCAGGGGTTGACACTATTGTTGAGCTTGCACAGCGTAATCCCTCGAACCTCTACGCAAAACTGCAGGCGGTCAATAAACTTAAAAAACGGATTCAGCAGCTTCCATCAGTTGACCAGGTAAAGGGATGGATAGAGCAGGCCAAAAAACTGCCACGGGTTATTGTCTATTGAGCATTAAAGGCATCTCAGAAGCGCAGTGTCGCCTTTTTTTGCCATATTGAGCAACCTTTGAAAAGTCAATTGCCGGGCAGAGCAACCACTCGCAATGCCCGGCATTTTTTTTTGTATTTGCCTGAACAGGAATGAAATGAATATATTATTACTTGATTTTTATTCGTTGCCACTCATGACTCCTGTTTGCGCAGGCAGAGGAAGAGAGTCACAAGGCACTCTTGACAAGCACGCGTAATCCCTTTTCATGTGTCTCAACGCAACAATATTGTCAAATAACAACTTAACACTGCTACCACAATGCAACTCACAGCCAGACTCACAGCACTTCTTCCCGAACAAAGCGGCGCAGGCAAGAATGGTCCATGGAAAAAACAGGACATCATTGTTGAAACTGAAGGGCAATATCCCAAGAAACTCTGTATTTCACTATGGGGAGAGAAGTTCGACCGAAACTTACTGAAGGTAGGCAGCAAGCTCGACATCTCATTTGATCTTGAAAGCCGGGAATTCAACGGCAAATGGTATACCGATGTAAAAGCATGGAAGATTTCCCCTGTTGGTGATGCCGGATCGTCTTATCCTGACTCAATACCTTCATATCATCCAGCAGTACAGGACAACGAAAGCAGCCCTTTCATTGATGATGATCGGCCATTCTGATCCTCTCAATTAAAGAAAGCAGGTTAACCGGCGTGTAATCCAGATTTATCAACTTCCATGTATTTATTCTTTGATACCGAAACAACCGGGTTGCCAAAAAACTGGCGAGCACCGGTCACCAATGTCGAAAATTGGCCAAGGCTTGTGCAACTGGCCTTTTTGTCTTTTGACAGCAAAGGAACCCAGCTCTCTTCAGGCGATTACATTATCAAACCCGATGGATTTGTAATACCCCCCGATGCTTCCCGCATTCATGGGATTACAACCGAAAGAGCAGTGCAGGAGGGCAAACCCCTCCTTACGACTCTTGAGTATTTCAGCAAGTTGGTTAGAGAGGCAGAAATTCTTGTTGCCCACAACATGAGTTTTGATGAAAAGATAGTCGGTGCTGAACTGATAAGAGCGGGAATGCCGAACGACCTCCCATCAAAACAAAGAATATGCACCATGGAAAAAACAACCAACTTTTGTGCCATTGAAGGCCCCTACGGTTATAAATGGCCCAAACTGGTTGAACTCTACTACAAGCTATTTGGCAAAAAATTCAGGGAAGAGCATAATGCAGCAATTGACATCCAGGCCACCGCCCAATGTTTCTGGGAACTGAAAAAACTCGGAATTCTTTGAAAGGGGACGTTGTTCCGTAAGATAAAAGTTATTCCACAACACTCACTTATTTAGTCTTATGGCAAAGATAGTGATTGATTTCAAATGCCCCATCCCCGGAATTGCCAAAAAGAGATAATATCAGGATATTGAAGGTGTGTGTTTTTCCGAACAACCCTAATCCAGTTGAAAGAGTGATGGAAAAAGAACAGCAGGAGAGTTCGCAACAAAGCAGGAAACTGGCGCGATATCAGGCGGTTGTCGAGCAAATCGTTGATGGTTGGGCTGTTGGCAAGCCACCGCTTCAGTCAACCGGTAAACCAAGTGGGTATTACAGACTCACAAAGTATCTGCTTGAGTATATCCTTCTCCACGAGAGCTTTCCCAAAGGAATTCACCCCATGCCGGAAGGGCGGGATAGCAACAATAACCTTGAACCCTCTTTCCCTGTTGACTTCGACACCGTAATCGGCAATATGGCCTTTCCTGAATGATTGCCATTTGAAATTATCTTACTTTTGCAGTAATGCGAACCTGTCAGGTCAAAGCCAGTTGTTCTTTTATGCATTGGAATAGAGTTGTGCGGATTGCTATCAAAAATTTTGCAGAAACAAGATTTTTTGGCGGTTCGAAATAGGGTTCCGTCTGATTTAATTTTTTTTTAAAAATAGTTAAAAGTATGCTGGGATAGTTCAATAACTTTTCATTCTGAAAGCCCTCTGTGTTCAGTACGCAAATTAGTATTTTTTTATGCCCATAAATAACACTGATATTGTTTTTTTATAAATAATAATGATAATAATTTTGCTGCGTAAACCAGAGGATATTACCGTATGAAGCCGCAAGCATTTGATCGAAGAAAGCATGTATATAAAAACGATGCTTTCGTCGAGTTAGTTAAAGATGCCGTCAGGTTCTTTAATGGTACTCCTGTCCATACTCTTCCTCCGCCTGAATCTTTCACAGGAACTGGGGTATACGCTTTATACTACACAGGGCGTAATCCGCTATACGAACGATACGCAGTACTAAACCGTCTTGCCTATAGTTATCCCATCTACGTGGGCAAGGCTGTTCCAAAAGGATGGCGGCAAGCTCGTTTATCTGACAATGCACAATGTCAGTCTCGCGAACTCATTGGCCGCCTTCGAGAGCATAGAAGAAGTATAACCTTGGGAACAGATCTGTTTGTTGAAGATTTCATGTGCCGCTTCATCATTTTTGAAGAAGAAGGTTCCGACATGATTGGCACAATCAAGGCCGCTCTTATCAAGCTGAATAGACCTCTCTGGAATATTGCCGTTGATGGGTTTGGAAATCACGATCCTGGACGTGGACGATACGAACAAGCAAAATCAGATTGGGATGTTATTCATGAAGGCAGAGCATGGGCGAACAAGTGCAATGGATCACATACAGAAAAAAGTGTAATAGTTTCCAATATTCATCTTCATCTCAAGAGCCTGGGGTCATGCAATGAAGACTCTTGAGATTTTTTCTGGTGCTGGCGGCTTGGCAAAAGGCCTGGAGATATCCGGGTTTGAACATTCTGCCTTTATTGAATGGAATAGACTTGCTTGCAATTCACTGTCTGAAAACTTTGACCCAAAACGAGTGTTTTACTGTGATATCAAAGATTTTGATTTCGACAAGTTAGAGAACATTGACCTTGTAGCGGGAGGGCCACCATGTCAGCCATTTTCTTTGGGTGGCAAGCATCATGCAAATCAGGATAGCCGCGACATGTTTCCCTATGCCATTCGCGCCATTGAACGGCTTGCTCCCAAGGCCTTTGTTTTTGAAAATGTGAAAGGGTTGTTGCGCCAGACCTTTTCCGAATACTTTGAATACATTATTTTGAGGTTGAGTTACCCTGATTGTGCGTCAAGTTCCAAAGATGAGTGGAAAAACCATCTGGATGAACTTCGCGCTATTGAGAGGTGTTCTCAAACAGGCAAAAAGTATAATGTCCAGTTCAAACTCATGAATGCTGCTGATTATGGTGTGCCACAAACTCGGGAGAGGGTTGTTATTGTGGGCACAAGATCTGACCTTTCATTGTCCTGGTCATTTCCCTTAACAACACACTCAGAAGAGAGACTTCTTTGGGATATGTATGTGACGGGAGACTATTGGGAGCGACACAAAGTGCCGAACTCATTGCGCCCTGAATCAGATGCCATGCAAAGAGAAAGAGTAAACAGGATAAGAGACAAATACGGGATGTTTGAGCCCGACCTGCTTCCGTGGCAAACAGTACGCGATGCCTTGTTTGATATACCACACCCTAAGTCAGATCACGGAATCATCGACCACATATTTCACGACGGTGCCCGAACCTATCCGGGACACACAGGAAGTGATTTTGACTGGCCGTCAAAAACAATCAAGGCAGGAGACCACGGGGTTCCTGGCGGAGAAAACATGATCCGCTTCAACGACGGGAGTGTTCGATACTTTACAACATTTGAAGCCAAGCGAATACAAACATTCCCGGATGATTATGTCATCAAGGGATCGTGGGGAGAAGCTATGCGTCAAATAGGCAATGCGGTTCCGGTATTGCTTGCAGAAAAGATTGGTTGCAAGTTGGCAAGGAAGTTGAATGTGC
>SESG01032634.1_pt1 | contig 12211 bp, 9 predicted proteins | sample 3171421 | NCBI WGS metagenome assembly SESG01 (sample SAMN10866946, study PRJNA518727) | freshwater metagenome | biome: subpolar coniferous forest; feature: holomictic lake; material: water; isolation source: holomictic Lake 227, 6 m and 8 m depth | place: Canada: near Kenora, Ontario | collected... | reverse complement strand
AACAACAAAAAGAAAACACCCAGATCCAATAAAGACAGGGCGGCAAATTTAAGTTTATTGTTTTTAAAAAAGAAAACCGCCCAGGGCAGTAAGAGAGTGCATGCCAACAGGGCGGTTTTTATCATAATAAATAATTTAGATTAGTTTTTATTTTTGTTCTTTGCTTCGAAGTTCTCCCAGTCAGTGATAATAGGAGCTGCCAAAAAGTCAGAAGAATATGTGCCAATTATTATACCTATGGTCACTGCCAGAGAAAAAGTATGTAGTACATTTCCGCCAAAAACTAAAAGTGAAACCGCTACGAGCAGAGTGGTAAAAGAGGTGACTATGGTTCTGCTCAGTACTTCATTTATACTGAAGTTCACCACTTCTGTAAAAGTTTTTTTAAGAATCTGTCTCATATTCTCCCTTATCCTGTCAAAGACCACAACAGTATCTGTGAGGGAGTAACCCGCCACCGTCAGCAGGGCAGTTATTACAAGGAGGTCAATTTCTTTTCCCAAAAGTACCATTATCCCAAGGACTGCCAGAACATCGTGAAGCGTAGCTATGGTGGCCGCTACCGCAAATTTAAACTTGAACCTTATCCATATATATACAAGAATCCCCACCAGCGCCCAAATGACCGCCATAAGAGCTTTTTGTTTTATCTGCGAGCTGACCAAAGAACCCACTTCGTTAGTTTCCAGTTCATTTATCGCGGTGTCGCCTGTGGCTTTTGAGAGGATAGAAATAATCTCTGCCGAAGGATTCACTTTGCCTTTGAGTTCCCTGTTACCGAGGCGCAGCAAATATATTTTATCTGCGTCTGTCCCCATTTTTTGAATGACTGCTTGGTCAAACCCGTTCTTGCTAATAATGGTCCTTATCTGTTCGGTGTTTATATCTTTTGAAAATTGCACCTGCATAGAAAGTCCACCAGTGAAGTCCAGTCCCATTTTAGCTTTTCCCGCGCCTATCAGATACATTGCATAAAGACCGTTTAGCACGAGCAGGATTGAAAATATATAGGTCACTTTTCTTGCGCCTATAAAGTTCAGTTTCGGATTTTTAATAAGTTCCATCATTTTAAAGTTCCTCCTAAAATAATTTCTTTTTTTTTATTATATGCTCAAGGACTTGTAATTTTTTCTCATTTCAAATATGGACTGAGTGATAAAATATGCCGTGAAAAGACTTATGACAAGTCCCCAAAAAAGAGTCACAGCAAAACCTCTTATTGGACCTGTCCCAAATTGGAAAAGAATAGCAGCCGTAATCAAGGAAGTGACATGAGAGTCAATAATGGTCCATAAAGCCCTGTTATAGCCCGCATCTATAGCGGCACGAATAGTTTTACCCGTGCGCATTTCTTCCCTGATTCTCTCAAAGATAAGTACATTAGAGTCCACCGCGATACCGAGCGTCAAAGTCAAGCCCGCAATTCCCGGCAGAGTAAGTGTCGCATTTAAAGCCGCCATTACTCCAAGCACGAACAAGAGGTTAAAGATGAGGGCAAAATCAGCAATAAACCCTGACATCCCATAATAAAATACCATAAAAATTACCACCGCAAGCGCGCCTATGATTATTGATTTTTGACCGCTGGCGATAGCATCCGCCCCGAGGGAGGGACCGACCACATACTTGTTGATTATTTTTACAGGAGCAGGCAAGGCACCGGCACGCAAAACAAGTGCCAAGTCCTTTGCATCTTCCAAAGTAAATTGTCCTTCGATTATTCCAGAGCCACCGCTTATTCTTGTTTTAATCACAGGCGCCGAATATACTTTATCATCCAAAATTATCGCCAACCGTTTGCCGACATTGTCGCCTGTCACTTCAGCAAACTTTCTGCCGCCGTCAGGGGAAAGTTTAAAAGCCACAACAGAACCACCATCGTTGCCAATCTCTACTTTTGCATCCACAAGTTCAGCGCCGGTGATAATCCCGTTTTTTTCTATCAGATATCTTTCGCCTTCTTTCCCTTCCAAAACATCCACATCCGCAGGTATTTTTGATGGCACAATATTTCCACCCGAATCCTGCATTTCTGTTATTTTATACCTATCATTTACCAGTTTAAACTGAAGCTGTGCTGTCTTTCCTATAATATCCAATGCTCTTTGCGGATTTTTTATTCCCGGCAATTGCACCACTATAAACCTGTCGCCTTCTCTTGTAAGCAAAGGTTCTGCTACGCCGAGCGCATCTATTCTATTACGCAAAATTTCAAGCGCGCGAGAGACCGCTTCCTCGAGTTTCATATTTTCCGGCAATTTTTCAGTATCAATAGCAAGTTTTAAATACATTCCACCCTGCAAATCAAGCCCGAGTTTCATTTTTCCTTTTTGGATTATGTTCCCTTCAGAATCCTTCATATCAAAAATAGGATAAAGTTTCCACACCGAAAAGGCGATGAGAATAATGCTGATAATAAAAACCATGGTCTGCTTTCTATACATGTATTTCCTCCTTAAAATAATAAGACTTATTGATTTTTTATATTTCCACTAGCAAAACGCAATTATATTAACATATAATAATGAAGTTTGACAAGGATAAAAGAGCGAAGAATATAGTTTCGTTTATTACGGTTTTTCCAGCCGGTACGGCGATTCTAGCCTTCCAGCCAGTACGGCGATGTCTCGCGCAAAGTGTTCGCAACCGGTACGGCGGTGTGCTTTTTTATTTAGCCGGCTTCCCAGTTACCTACTTCGCCTAAACCTCGTTTCCAATTTAGCCGCCTCCAGTTCCCCACTCCCGCAAAGTCCCATAATCCCCTCAACTACCCGCCCCCGCAAAGCCGCCGATTGCCAAGCCGGCTAAATAAAAAAGCACACCGCCGTGCCAGCCTCTCCTCCAGCAAAATGTTTTATAGCCGGTACGGCGAGCTATTTCCGTATTTTCAGTTCCGCCATAACTTCCATATGATAGGTGTTAGCAAACTGGTCCAATGGTGTTATTTCGTTCAACAAGTAAGCCTCTTTTAGCTCACTTATATCCCTGCAAAAACTCGCAGGATTACAAGAAATATATAGTATTTTTTTCACTTTGTATTTTTTCAAGACAGTCAAAACCCGAGGATGCATACCGCGTCTAGGCGGATCCAAAACTACGGTATCCACACTGCCTTCCGTCAAAATCCGTTCAAGCACATCCTCAGCTCTGCCTTTAATTATGACCGCATTTCGTATCCCATAATATTTCACGGCAGTGTGCAGGTTGACAAAACTATTATCATCCACTTCCACCACTGTAAGTTTCCCGATAGTCCTGTGCAGGGGAAGTGTCAAAGCCCCCACGCCTCCATATAGGTCAAGCACGCTCTCGCCTTTTGAAATTTTGCTTTTTACAAACTCCGACATTTTTTCAAGCATATCCGCGCTGACTTGAAAAAAAGCGCCAGCATTTAGTTTAAACCCCAACCCCGCAGCAGTTTCTATGATATAGGGTTTGCCATAAAGTATTTTTTCTTTGCCCCCGAAAACATCATTGGTCTCTTCCATATTGAAGTTTACGACTATGCCTGTTATCTCTGGTACTTTCTCTCTGATATATTCCGCGGTCTCCAGCAAAAACTTTTTTGCTTCTTTCCCATTGACTACAAAAGTCACAAGACTACGGCCTTCTCTGTTGGCCCTTATGGCGATATGCCGTAAATAGCCCTTATTTTTTTTCTTGTTGTAAAGAGTTATGCCCTGCACTTTGGAGTTGAAAAACTTTCTTATGTGCGCGGCGATTTCATTTATGACAGGATACAAAAGCAGACACTTGTCCACGCCAATTATTTCGTGACTGCGCGAGCGATAGAACCCAAGGTCTATCCCACGAGGTGTTATCACTGGCACATATTCAGCGCGGTTGCGGTAATTGAACTCGCTTTTATGTGTCTGCATTTCAAGAATATTAAACTTTTTAATCCCCGCTACTTTTTCAATAAGTTCTTCTAATATTTTAAGTTTCTGTTCTTTTTGGTCCTTGTAGGTCATATTCATCCAGTCACATCCACCACATATCCCGAAATACTTGCATTCTGGTTCGTGCTGTATTATGGAAGGCGTAATTATTTTTATAATGGTGGACTGGGCAATGTGACTTTTCACTTCGGTGATGCGCACTCTGACGCGGCTCCCAGGTATGGCATATGGCACATATACAGTAGTCTCGCCGTATTTACCTGCGCCATCCCCGCCGTATACGAGTTTGTTCACGGTAAGGTCTATTTCCATACCTTTAAAAAGTTTTGGCGCTGAATCTGTTTCGTCTTTTTCTATCGACATTATTTTCCTTCGCTTTCGTGAATTTTAGTTCTTATTATTGAAGCCAGTATAGATATAAGTAGGACTCCTGCGATAATTCCCAAAGAGACCTCTATATTTATTTTATAGTAATGTGCCACGAGCATTTTCACTCCCACAAAAGAGAGGATAAAAGCGAGCCCGTATTTTAAATAATGAAACATTTTCATAACTCCTGCCAGAGCAAAATACAAAGCGCGCAACCCCAATATCGCGAAGATATTTGAAGTGTACACGATAAAAGGGTCATTGCTTATAGCGAGAATAGCTGGCACAGAATCAATAGCAAAAATTACATCCGTGACATTTATTACCATTAAGACCAGAAATAATTGTGTAAATACTGTTTTCCCATTTTCTTTTACTGTAAAGTTATGTCCACTATAGCCCTGTTTTACTTTTAAATATTTTGTAAAAAATTTCACTATGGGATTTTTAGAAGGGTCTTCATCTTTGTCCACTTCAAAAAACATTTTCACACCTATATATACAAGGAAGATTCCCAACACATAAAACAACCATTCAAAGCGAGTGACCAGCGCTATGCCTCCCAAAATAAATATTGCGCGAAGCAGCATAGCTATTATTATTCCAATAGAAAGCACTCTTTGCTGATACTTTCCAGGCACACCAAAATAAGAAAAAATCATAAGAAACACAAAAAGGTTATCCACGCTCAGCGATTTTTCTATAATGTACCCTGCCAAAAACTTCATAGCGCTATCAGATCCCATTGAAAAATATATCCACACATTAAAAGCGATAGCCATACAAATCCAGATAATAGTCCAGATAAGCGCATTTTTAACCGTGACTTCCTTATCTTCCTTGTGAAAAATCTTCATATCAAGAAAAACCATTAAAATCACAAAAAGGTTAAAACTTAACCACCAACTCCAATCAGGGTGCAGCACTATAGCGCTCCTATTTTTTCATTTGCCAAAAAATACTTCACGACTTCGTTTGGTTACTTTCCACTTTCAACACCAACGACCCCAACACTACTCCCACTACCAAAACCGCCAAAAATACATAGAGCATATACTTGTTTCCCTGACCACTATAATATCCCGCGGCATTTATAACGGAATACAAAAGCATTCCATCTCCCACGAGAAAGGTTTTCGCTCCCCAGTTCTTATTTTTCAACAAACCAAACGCCGCCACCAAAAGCACCAAGGCGGTTAAAAATTCCGAAAATATGTGAGCGGTAGTTTTTACCGTTTCTGTTTTAAGGTCAGGCACCAAATTTTTACTTAACAAGACAATCCAAAGCACCAAGAGTCCAAGTCCTGTCACCAAAGCAAAAACTCCACAAGTTTTTTTCATTTTATTGTTTCCTAAAGCCGGCGTAACAATACAGACAGCAAGAGCCGCAGGTATTATAGTTTCCGATATCTTTACTTTTCACACATCCGCAGAGTTTGCGTTGCGCTTTATCTTTTAAGTCAGTCTGCCCGCTCATATCCATACCAAACAAGTTGGCAGCTCCTTTGCCGACTCCAAAAAAATCCATAAGTTTCTTATCGTGTGAAAATATTTTTTTCATAAGTTCGTCATCTATACATTTATTATGTTTTATCCCGTATTTTTCCAATGACACTATCTCCGCACACGAACAGACCTGCAAGCGCCAAAGTTTGTTAAGTTTTTTTATCCCTTGCGCTATCTGTTCCATTTCTTTAAGAGTGGGTTCTCGCAAATCTTCAAAATCATTTCTTTTAAGCCTGTTTTTCACCTTTGCATATGCCTCAATATCTATAAAGCTTATCACAAGTTTTTCCGTAAAAGCATACACTTTATCCCCGACATTTTTTATCTTTTCCAGCAGGGACTCTACTGTGATGCCGTGCCCGAGGGCTATGGGGTCAAACCGCCATATGACTTTTTCCTTGCCTATCTTTGCCGCGAGTTTTTGAAAAGTGGCAATGCGTTCGCTCAAGACCGGCAGTTCAGGTTCCAACCCTTCGGCAGAATAATCATTTAAGGTAAAAGTAAAATAATAGTTTATCTTTTTCTTATCCAGTTCATACAAATACGGCATTAACGCTTCTGGATTTTTTGTCCAAAAAACAAAAGCCCTCGCATTTCCTAAATATATATATTCACTTGTTTTTTTAAAAGGCAAATCCTTTTTTATCCAGCCGCGGTTTATTGCCTCCATAAACTCATCCGCATAAAACGCAGGAATATCAGTAGCGCGACTCGCTGAGATTATCAGGGGGGCTATCGCTTCCACCGTTTCCCCTGTCTCCTGTATTTTTATTTTTATCGTGTCCCAGTCCTTATGCATTATTTCTCCAAAAAGGTTTTCTTTACTCCGTAAAAAGTATCTTTGCCACAGGCAAGCGCCGCACATAGAGGCGCCTCTTTTTTTACAATTTCTACCATAGCCGCCGACACATTCTGAATATCCCACTGCGCGTGAGTGTCCATACGCAAACGAGCAATGTGATAGACCTCGCGCAAGTTTGCGTTCACAATGACTCTGCGCCTATGCGCATTGGTGAGAATATACTCAGCAGCAGCCGGACTATTTTTCTTGAGTTTGCCAAACACTTTATTTGTCTCGTCCATTATTTTTTCAAACACTGCTGTCTGTTTTATTTCCTTTATCGCAGGCGGTATGGTATAGCCCAGTGCTGGCACATACACCTGTTTTGTCATAGACATCATACGATGCCGTTTGAGCTGGGCAAACGCACTGGAGCTTAACACCACTTCCATTACAAAATTAACATTTTCAAATTCCCTGTAAAGCGCATCGTGTTCTGTCAAGCCTGCAAGGACTGACTTAATAAACTTCTCCCTGCCTGTTTTGCCAAGTTTTTTGGCTATTGCCAAGCTCTCGGCAAAAGGTTTTAAAGTGGCAGTGTGCAGCATTCCCGCTATTATTTTAATATCCGCCTCTTCAGTAAAATAAAGCATTTTCGCAGTATCGAGTTTAGCTTTTGCCTCTTTTATTTTTATTTGTGCGAGAACTTTTTTTACTTCCCCGTCCACAATTTTTTTCCCCGTCATAAGGATTCCGTCCGACACTTCTTTTCCAAACTGCTTTTTAAAAGCCTCAGGGTCAGAAAGAATAATCAGCGAAGGCACTATCTCTTTTGCGCAATCATAGAGTTTCTGCCCTAGCACCCGCACTTCAGCCAAGGGAGAATATTTAAGTTTTCTTATGATATGTTCCAGATTTCGTGAATTGGAGGTGAAACCCAGCTGACACTCTGTTGCCATTCCCAGTGCGTAGCGGGCATCTTCTTTTGCCCACCCCTCTACGACATTCTCCCCTGATTTACTTGTCAGCATATCGGGATTTTTCTTTTTTTGATAGGCGTGCAAGACAGGAAAAAGTTTTTTATAAACAGCTACTTGTTTATCTATCATTCCTTTAAACAAGGTCTGGTCTTCAAAAGTAAAGTCCTCAGGCACCACATAGTCGCCATTGAGGGTTATATATCTTTGGGATTTTTCCGTGTACGAACACAATCTGGCTTCCTGCAAGGTCTCCACTGCGAGCCGCGACAGCCCCAAAATATCAAAATTCAAAACAGCATGTTCTGCCACCGAATGATGCCCCATTTTAAAGACAATAGCTTCATTGGACTTTCTAGCACGATCCACTTCTTCCCGCGAGTCAGCACGAAGTTCTCCCACAGGTCTTGGGTCACGACTGATACGCGCATATGCCGCAGAGATTGTTTCAGGTGAGACATTATTTTTTCCATCCCATCCAGAGCTTTTTAATTTGTTCAGAACTTCCGTGTCCACATTGTATCCGGCAAGTTTTACATCCAGCATAAACCACCTCGGCATATTTAATTTTAAAGCAATGAAGACATTTTAGCACTCAAAAAAAGTAATTCAAGGATAAACATATGTCGGGAAAAGTATTAAAGTTCAAAAACTAAAGTCCTCCCTATACAAACAAAAAAGGGCCGTTTTACCGGCCCTTTTTTTTTGTGCCCAACCTTGCTTTATTTTTTATTTTTTACAAACTCTTTCGCTATTCCATATATATGTTTTTCTGTCAGACCGTATTTTTCAAACAACGCTTCAGGAGTACCTGATTCGGCAAAAGTATCTGCCACTCCCATACGCCTCACGCGCACAGGATAATTTTCAGCCAAACATTCACACACAGCAGAACCGAGTCCGCCGATAATACTATGTTCCTCTATAGTCATAACCGCGCCTGTCTTGCGAGCAGAAGACACCAGTGTCTCTTCATCCAGAGGTTTTATAGTGCCCATATGGATTATCTCAGCTTTTATACCATCTTTTTCCAAGAGGATAGCCGCCGCGAGCGCTTGATTTATCATAGTGCCCGTGGAAACTATAGTGATATCTCCTCCCACTTTAAGAATTCTCGCCTGTCCGAGAGTGAACTTATATGACTCATCAAAAACTACATCTGTTTTCATTCTGGCAAGACGCACATACACAGGCGAAGCTTTATAATTCATAAGGAACTCTATAACTTTTTCTGTCTCTACGGAATCTGCCGGGGCTATCACTTTCATATTTGGCAGAGCTCTCATTATGGCTATGTCTTCACACGCCTGATGAGTCGGCCCATCTTCTCCTACTGAAAGTCCCGCGTGAGTCACCACTATTTTTACAGGCAGGTTAGGATAGCATATAGAGTTTCTTATCTGCTCCCACGCCCTACCTGAACCGAACATAGCAAAGGTGGAGGCAAAGGTAATCATTCCCCCTGCTGTTAAACCCGCAGCAGTGGACATCATATCCTGTTCCGCTATGCCCATATTAAAAAATCTTTCCGGATACACTTTCGCAAACTTTGCAGTGTTGGTGGACTTTGACAAGTCCGCGTCAAGCACTACAAGATTAGTATATTTTTCCCCAAGTCTTGCCAGAGTCATACCATAGGTTTCGCGCATTGCTGTTTTTGCCATTTTATTTGTCCCCCAGTTCTTTTATCGCTCTTACGGTTTCGTCATCTGTGAGAGGCGCACCGTGATAGTCCACATGTCTTTCCATAAACGATACGCCCTTACCTTTTAAGGTCCGCGCTATTATGATAGTCGGAATCCCTTTTACTTTTTTGGCTTCTTCAAACGCTTCGATTATGTGTTCGTAATTATGTCCGTCTATTTCTATCACATTCCAGTTAAACGCTTTCCATTTTTCCACGAGTGGCTCTACTCCAGATTTCACTTCGCCTATAGACCCGTCTATCTGCAGACCGTTGTAATCCACTATTGCACAGATATTATCCAAGCGCCTGTGATACGAAGTCATAGCCGCTTCCCATATCTGCCCTTCTTCCAGTTCGCCGTCCCCAAGCATACAATACACGCGCGTTCCTTTTTTTTGTAATTTAGCTGCGAGCGCCATACCGTTTGCCGCGGACAAGCCCTGCCCGAGTGACCCCGTGGTCATATCTACTCCTGCTATTTTTTTCATATCCGGATGTCCGCAAAGAATACAATCTATTTTTCTTAATTTCCAAAGTTCCTCTTCAGCAATATAACCGCGTTCCGCCAGTGCCGCATAAAGGGCAGGAGAAGCGTGTCCTTTTGACAAGACAAATTTATCCCGATCGTCCCAGAGCGGATTCTTTGAATCTATTTTCATAGTATGAAAATAAAGCACTGTGATTATATCAATAGCTGAAAGAGAGCCCCCTGGATGTCCTGACTTTGAAATGCCAAGCATTTTTATAATATTTGTTCTAAGTTTTTGAGCTTTTATTTCAAGCATTTTTATCGTGTCATTGTAATCTTTATACACTCCACCAGGGCCGCCTCTTTCTTTCATAAACTTATCCAGCGTCTCGCGGTCAGGCATAGGATCTTGCGGTCCTATTTTTGTCGTGGCTATGGAGGCCGCAGCATTCCCCATATTTATGGCATCTTCTATATTCATCCCTTCCACTCTGGCCATAGTGAGGGCAGCGCAAAAAGCATCTCCTGCGCCCACAGTATCCACTGACACATTTGCATAGCCAGGGAAAATCTCAGACCCTTTTTCAGTTATTAAAAGTGCGCCTTCTTTGCCCATAGTGACTATGACATTTTTAACACCTTTTTTTAGCAATTCTTTTCCAGCCACATACCCTGTCTCCACATGCGAGATGACTCTGTTTGTCAGGTGCCCGCCTTCTCGCTCGTTGGTAATAAGAATTTCCACTTTATCCAGAATCGATAAAATCGCCTCTCGCCTGTCATCTGAGACTGCGGCGATATTTAAAATCACTGGGATTTCTTTTGACTTGGCAAGTTCGGCAGCTTTCTTCACAGCATCCATATTTATCTCCGTAGAAATAAGGACCGCCTTTGATTCAAAAATTGCTTCTTTCGCCTTTTCTATATCCGAGCTGGAAAGTTTTTTATTCGCGCCGGAATACAAAATTACCTTGTTCCCTTTCTTGCCTATAGTATTGACCAGTGCCACCCCGGTTCTCTCTCCGCCGTCATAAATAATGTAGTCCTGATTTATGTTCGGATGGTCCAGATTTTTCATTGCCAGCCCATCTATGAAATCTTTTCCGCGCCTGGCAATCAGGTTCACACTCTTTCCGAGTCGCGCCAGTGCTATGGCCTGGTTCGCTCCTTTTCCGCCTGGTTGGAAAAACATTTCATCTCCGACAGCAGTCTCACCGCGTTCCGGCATTCTTTCTGTTTTCACGATAGCATCTATATTGATGCTGCCGATAACCGTAATTATATCTTTCATAAAAGCTCCTTTAAATAGAATGAGTAAAAGCACTTCCTAATTTTCCAACAAAAACATATATAATAACTAAAACCTGTTTTTTTAGATAAAGACACTACCGACATGCTTTTCTGCTGTGCAGAAATTGTATTATTATATAAAACACTCGTAGGTATTTATCACTCTTGCCAAAACCACTTTGATATTTCCTTAAGTTTTAAGCTTTTTCTATTATCTTTTTTAACATATTCTGATATTTTTTCATAAGTGTCTGTGAGGTCTTTTTTGTCTTACCTTCAGCGTAAAGTTCAAAAACTGGTTTATCATTGTGTGGTAGAATCAACACTCTACCTGCTTTTTCTTTGAACATTATGCCTTCTATATTTGTCTGTTGGGCCGCCTTGGTGATAAGCAATTGTTTCATCACTGCGCCTCTCTTATCATATGGACCTGGCACATAGTCCACAATTTTGAAACTCTCTGGGATTTCATCCACTGCTTTGGAAAGCGGTTTCCCATATGCTGCGAGATATTCGAGCAGTTTAACTGTGGACATCATAGAATCAAAAGCTGGTTCAAAAGCGGAAAACACGAACCCACCTTTTTCTTCGCCAACAAAATCAGCGCTCTTATTGTCAGCCACCGTTAATAGCGCACGATATGTAGTGCCCACGCGTAAAAGTTTTCCTTTGAGTTTTTTTACAAGCCCTTCCACTTTTTCAGATGCCGTGACTGGCACCGCGACTGTCGCGCCTTTATGTTTTTGCAAGAAGAGTGAAAGCATAAGTAAAAGCGCCTTGTCAAAACGCAGGATTCTTCCCTTGTCATCCACTATCTGTATCTTTTGAGCACTGGAATCTATCATTATGCCCACTGAGGCCTTCAGCGTCTTTACCATTTCCGAAAGTTTTTCCTGAGCGGCCGCTGTTTTTTCTCTATCACGGGTAAGTTTTGTCTCATCCGTGTGCGCGTTAATAGCTATGACCTCGCAATTGAGTTCTCCTAAAATACTTGGAAAAATATTCAGAGCGCTGGAATACGCATAGTCAATAATTATTTTGAATTTTTTTGCTTTTATCTGTTCCGCATCAATAGTCCGCATAAAGCCCTCTTTGTAATACTCTAAGGCACGGGGTGGGAACACTATTTTTCCTATTTTTTCTTCAGCCACCTTGCGATATTCTTCGCGGAAGTAAGATGACTCTATTGATTTCTCAGAGGAAAAAGAAATATCAAGCCCTTCCTTGTCAAAA
>SESG01023293.1_pt1 | contig 12214 bp, 6 predicted proteins | sample 3171421 | NCBI WGS metagenome assembly SESG01 (sample SAMN10866946, study PRJNA518727) | freshwater metagenome | biome: subpolar coniferous forest; feature: holomictic lake; material: water; isolation source: holomictic Lake 227, 6 m and 8 m depth | place: Canada: near Kenora, Ontario | collected... | reverse complement strand
GTTCAACTGACGACTGGGTTTCCTATACAAATATTGCCAATAGCTCAACAACCCTCACGGCAATCAACCTGACCAATACCACCCGATACCGCGCTATGGTGCAAAGTGGTGTCTGTTTTTCAACCTATTCTGCCGATGCCGTCATCTCGGTTGATCCGCTATCTGTCGGCGGATCCATTGACGGATCGGCAACAGTGGCCTATGGAATTAACAGTACAACTTTCTCCCTCAACGGGCAGACCGGAGCGGTGATTAAATGGCAAAGTTCCTCCGACAACTGGGTTACCTTCACCGATATTGACAATACCTCAACCTCCCTGACAGCCTTCAACCTGACAACAACTACCATGTACCGTGCCGTGGTAAAAAGTGGTGTAAGTCCTTCTGTCATTTCTGCCGAAGCAATTGTAGTGGTGTCACCCCTGTCGGTCGGAGGGTCAATTGCCGGGGGAAAGACCGTGTGCGCCGGAACCGACAACATCCTGCTCACCCTCTCAGGGCAAACCGGATCAGTTCTCAAATGGCAAAGCGCTGTCGCCCCATTCTACTCCTGGTCCGACATTGCCAGCACTGCCACATCCTACACCTCAAGGGCGCTCACCCAAACAACCCGTTTCAGGGCCGTGGTGCAAAGCGGCCAAAATACTTCTTCAGAATCAGAGATGGCCACCATCATCGCGGATCGGGTCTCGGTTGGGGGAATCACTGAGGGTTCATCTACCGTTTGCGAAGGCATCAACAGTACCTTACTGAAACTCTCCGGACAATACGGTTCGGTGGTCAAATGGCAGCGTTCTTCTGACAACTGGATATCTGCTTCTGACATTGACAATACCTCAACCTCCCTGATTGCCAACAACCTGAACATTTCCACCAGGTACCGTGCCATTGTGCAAAACGGGGTCTGTTCGGGATCCTATTCTTCCGAAGCCACAGTTGGTGTCAACTTCAAATCTGTGCCTTCCATCAGCGGACCGGCAGAAGTCTGTGAAAAAACCTCAGGAGTCACCTATGATACCGAACCCGACAAGACTGACTACTCGTGGAGCGTCTCTGCGGGAGGAACAATTACTGCAGGGGCAGGCACGCGTGCGATCAGTGTATCGTGGGATTCTCCGGGCATGCAGTCTGTCAGTGTGGAATATACGGATACCAACGGTTGCGGGGTAACAGTTGAAACCCATCAAAATATTACCGTATATCCCCTGCCTGCACCCGTAATTACCGGATTATCGGCCGTTAGCATCGGAAGCACAGGGACAACCTTCACGACTGCCGCCGCCATGAGCCACTATGAGTGGACCGTCTCCGGAGGATATGCAACCAGTTCAAGAAGCCTGGAGTCGGAAAATAATATAACAGTTATGTGGACCAGTGCGGGATCAAACACTGTCAGTGTAAAATTCACCACCCCATTTGGCTGCAGCTCCGGTCTGGCAGGCACCAAAACAGTTACTGTGGCACCCCTGCCTGTGCCGCAAATAAAAGGTAATGCCTCCGCCTGCATCAACTCCGGGATGCAGAATTATACCACCGAACCCGGAATGAGCAACTATTCGTGGAGTGTTTCTGATGGAGGAGCCATCACCTCAGGGCTGGGGACCTATGCGATCAGGGTTGGATGGATCACTCCGGGTGAAAAGACCGTTTCAGTCAATTATACCGATAGCCTTGGCGGCCGGGCGACTCAAGCCTCAAGCAGAAAGATCCTCGTTTATCCGGAGCCCATCCCGACCATTGCCGGGCCGGATGCGGTGGGAGAAAAAAGTAAAGGAATCACCTATGCTACAGAAAATGGCATGACTGACTATCTCTGGAATATATCCCCAGGTGGCGCTATCACCTCGGGCGCAGGTACCGGCACTATCGTGGGAACATGGAATACGGTTGGGCCTCAACAGATAAGTGTCACCTACACCAATGCCAACGGATGTGCTGCAACATCTCCGTCAACCAAACAGGTATATGTTTATCCGCTTCCGGGTACTCCGGAGAAAATATTCGGACCGACCGAAGTCTGTGCCGGTTCTTCAAGTATTGTTTATGCGGTCGCACCGGCTGAAAATGCCACCGGCTATGTGTGGTCACTTCCGCATGGAGCGACATTCAACACCGGACAGGGATCTTCCATTGTTTCTGTCAACTTTGCACCAGGTACGGTTTCAGGAAATGTATCCGTGTATGGCAGCAATGCCTATGGCAACGGGAGCAGCGTCGCTTTGACCATCCATGTTGCTCCCCTGCCTGAAGCTGCAGGCCCGGTTTCAGGTCCGGCAGCTGTCTGTCAGGGAACTTCCGGGGTAACCTATTCGGTACCTGCCATCAGGGATGCCACCGATTATCACTGGGTCGTGCCTTCAGGAGCAACAATTACGGAAGGAGCCAACTTCAATGTCATCACCGTTGACTTTGCCGCAGGTGCCGCATCCGGAATCGTTTCAGTTTATGGATTAAATATCTGTGGAAAGGGAGCCGCTTCTCAGCCATTCTCCGTCACGCTCAACCCTGTCCCAGCCACTCCGGCAATTATCGCAGAGCGTACTCTGCTGAATAGCTCTGCCGCATTTGGTAACAAGTGGTTCTTCTCTACTGTGGCTGATCAGGCTGGAAGTTTGATTCCCGGTGCTTCCGGCCAATACTATGCACCCACTCAGGATGGTTGGTATGCTGCCAACGTAACCGTGAATGGCTGCACCTCTGAAGTATCCAACCAACTATTCAGAATAATCCCGGGCGAAAAAAATATTTACAATGTCTATCCGATTCCCAACGATGGCGACTTTACAATTTCTATAATTACGCCTGACGAACAATATTTTAATTTGTCCATTTACAATTTATTGGGACAAAAAGTGTATGAATTAAATAATCTTCAGGTAAACGGGTTATACAAAGAAATTATCAATCTTTCACCGGTCTCTGCAGGTCTGTATACCATCGTACTCAAAGCCAGGGATGAAATAAAATTGTGGAAGATGATCATCAATCAATAGGAGATTTTCAAAAAAAATGGTCCCCAGGCGAACCTGGGAACCATCTGTATAAAAAACTATTTTATCAGAAAAGCCATTTGGCTTTAACCGACTCAATGATTCAATGATTATCCCAACCTTGCTTCAAGTTGTTCAACCTGAAGTTTCAGCTCTATCGGATACCTGTCACCCAATGAAGCCTGTTGCTCCTTGATCAGTTCCAATTCCTCTTTCCAGAGAGTCTTGTCGACTTTTACCAGCTCTTCGATATCTGCTTTGGTGACGCTCAATCCGCTGATGTCAATACCATCCACTGTCGGAACAAATCCGATGGCAGTTTCCGTTGCAGCGGCAGTGCCTTCGCATCTTCCGAAGATCCATGCAAGTACACGCATGTTGTCGCCGTAACCCGGCCACAGCCATTTTCCATCCTGATCTTTGCGGAACCAGTTTACATTGAAGATCTTTGGCAAAGCATCAGGGTTTGGTGCATTTTTACCAATAGTCAGCCAGTGACCGAAATAATCAGCCATGTGGTAACCGATGAATGGTAACATCGCGAACGGATCCCTGCGCACACCGGCTTTCAGTCCGATAGCCGCAGCAGTCACTTCAGATCCAACTACAGAACCCATGAATGTACCGTGGGCCCAGCTCATTGCCTGGTAAACAAGTGGAACCGTGCTTGGACGACGTCCGCCGAAAAGAATAGCTGAGATCGGAACTCCACTTGGATTTTCCCATGCAGGGTCAATACAGGGACACTGGAATGCCGGAGCCGTAAAACGAGCGTTCGGGTGTGCTGCCGGTTTGCCGGAAGCTTTATCGTATACTTCGTTGGTCCAGGTAATGGTTCCCGCAGGGCAATCAGATCCGATACCTTCCCACCAGATGTCACCATCAGGTGTTAAACCGGTATTGGTGAAAATTGTGCCGGAAGCAGCAGAAAGCATGGCATTCGGATTGGTATCAATGGATGTTCCGGGAGCTACGCCAAAGAAACCGGCTTCTGGATTGATAGCATAAAGTTGTCCGTCCTTGCCAAATTTCATCCAGGCGATATCGTCACCAACAGTCTCAACAGTCCATCCCGGAATAGTTGGGATAAGCATGGCGAGGTTGGTTTTGCCACACGCACTTGGGAAAGCAGCAGCAATGTATTTTTTTACCCCCTGTGGATTGGTGATTCCCATGATCAGCATGTGCTCTGCAAGCCATCCTTGCTCTTTGGCCATGGCTGAAGCGATACGAAGTGCAAAACATTTTTTGCCCAACAGCGCATTACCGCCGTATCCGCTTCCATAAGCGATGATCTCTTTGGTTTCGGGGAAATGGGTGATGTATTTCTGATCAATTGGCGCACATGGCCATTTGACATCTTTCTGACCTGGCTCCAGAGGAGCTCCAACAGAATGGACACATGGAACGAACTCGCCGTCGCCAAGAACATCCAATACTGCTTTTCCCATGCGGGTCATGACTTTCATGTTAACCACAACATAAGGAGAGTCTGTTATTTCAATACCAATATGAGCTATTTCAGAACCCAGAGGTCCCATGCTGAAAGGAATGACATACATCGTACGGCCTTTCATGGCACCTTTGAGAAGTACTTTAAGCGTGGCTTTCATTTCGGCAGGTGCAGCCCAATTGTTGGTTGGACCAGCATCTTCCTGTTTTTCGGAGCAAATATATGTTCTGTTTTCTACGCGGGCAACATCACTTGGATCTGACTGGAAATAGTAACTGTTCGGACGCTTTTTTTCGTCTAATTTAACTGCCATTCCTGAGGCTACCATTTCAGCCATCAGGCGATCATTTTCCTCTTCCGAACCGTCACACCAATACACATTATCAGGCTGACAAAGTTCAGCCCATTCTTTTACCCAACTGATTAATTTTTGATTGTTTGTCATGAATCTGAGTTTAATAATGAATCTATTCTAATTAAAAATTCCGGTTATTCTGAAACAAGGTTACTGACCCAAATAGTCCTGGCATGCCAAATGAATGTTCTCAACTAGTTGAGCGATTTTGGCTTCAGGAACAGCAGAAAAGGCGATCCTGATCAGGTTTCCGAAGACAATAACTCCGGTACTGTATTTCTCCAGCAGGATTTTACGCACGTCTTCAGCTACCAGTCCATCCTTTAATTCGATGCACATGAAATATCCTGAATTGAAAGGCAATGCCGAAAAATATCGCAGGTATTTCGGATCTTCCAAAACAGATTTGATCTGCTCGTATCTTGAATGCAGAATATTGAACTTTTCTTCTTTGCTTTTGTCGTAATTTTCGGAAGCATACACTTTTTGCAGCAATGATTGCGAAAGATGACTGATATTGGATATGTTACCACGAACAGCACCTGCCGTTTTATTTTCAAGGGCTTCATAAACTGCTGCAGTTCCATTTTTAACCCCAAAAGTGATGAACCCTACCCGGAAACCCCAGACATAGTCCTCTTTTGTTGCTCCATCCAGTTTGACGGCGAGTACGTTTTCACTCAGGGTTGCCAATCCGTTGAAGATCGACTCCGTATACACCCCTGCTTCGTAAACCAATCCGAAATATGCATCATCAATCAGAACAACAACTTTCTTTCCTTTGTCTGCCTGAACCTTGATTAATGAGACTATTTTTTCAATTTCGGTAACCAAAGGAGTATATCCTGAAGGATTATTGGGGAAATTCAAAACCAGGATGATTTTCCCTGTTGATTGTTCCATTTTGGCCTCCAAGGCCTGGAAGTTGAAACCTCCGTTATGGAAAAGCGGGAAATTGTCGATCTTTCCTAAATAGTTGTTTTCGAAAATAAGTGCATAATTTTCCCAGTAAAGATCGGGAACAATTACAGTATCTCCTTCATTAACAAAAAGATAAGCAGAAATACTTAGTCCATGGGTGATCCCGTTGGTGGCGATCGGAAGACTGATCGGTGTCTCTCCGAGTGAAGGATTTTTCTTGTAGATGAATGATTTCCATGTGGCTCTTAAATCAGGTTTCCCGAAACTTGGGGCATAGGGGAAAACTGCAGCATCCGGCAGATTAATCAGCTGGTCAAAATCAGACAAGTGCATCGAATGTCCGTTATCTTCGACGGCCTCACCGATAGTTGCATTGATCTCTTTCCCTTTTGCCTGAGCTGATTGTGCTAAAATCCCCAATTTTGGGAAGAATATATTTTTCCCTCTATCAGAAAGCAATTCAAATACAGAGGGGTTACTCTTTTGAATCACTTCGTTCAATGTGATTGCTTGTGGATCCACTTAGTAGAAGTTTAATTAATTTATAATGAAGTCGATTGCAAAGTTATTTAAAAAAGCAGTTCGGATTCGTCATCTCTGACCGGAGTATCAAAACTTAACGATGAATTAATGTTTTTAAAATAATGGGCAAAAAAGAAGGGCACTGATTGAATCAGCACCCTCCTTAAACCCTTTAACCACAAACAAATCCCTACTATGCTCGCGGATGAAATTTATTGACAGTTTCCTTGAGAAATTCTTTATCCAGATGGGTGTAAATCTCGGTAGTCAGGATTGACTCATGGCCAAGCATTTCCTGAACAGCCCTGAGGTCTGCGCCTCCCTGTACCAGTGCAGATGCAAATGAGTGCCGGAAGGTATGGGGGCTGATGTTCTTTTCAAGTTTAATTTTCGTGGCAAGGTTTTTTATGATGGTAAAAATCATGACCCGGCTTAGTTTTCGTCCCCTTCGGTTCAGGAAAAGGATATTTTCACTCTGCTTGTCAATTTTCAATTTTTTCCGGTAACCAATGATGTATTTTTTAATGTCTTCGATGGCATGTTTACTGATTGGAACCAGTCTTTCCTTTTCCCCTTTTCCCGAAATCTTGAGGAATTCCTGTTCAAAATGCAGGTTCGACATGCGAAGGCTTACCAGTTCAGAAACCCTGAGGCCACAACTGTAAAGCGTCTCCAGAATAGCTTTATTCCTGAGACCTTCAGGTTTGTTCAGATCGACGGACTCTATGAGGCGGTTAATCTCTTCATCCGTCAAAACATCAGGTAATTTTCGTCCAATCTTAGGCGATTCCAACAAGGTGGTAGGATCATTCTCTGTTACTTCCTCTATCAAAAGAAATTTATAAAATGATTTGATTCCCGAAATGGTTCTGGACTGGGTTCTGGGACTTACCCCCTTTTCATTCATCCATTCGACAAATTTCCTGAGTTGGAGTAGTTTTACCGCATCAGGAGTTGTGTCAGGGTAATACTCCTCCATGAACAGGATAAGCTTATTGATATCATTGACATACGCACTGACTGAATTTTGAGAGAGAGATTTTTCCAATCTCAAAAAAGTTTCATATCCCTTTTTACTTTCTGCCCAATTCATGGTGTTATTTTTAGGTTGAAACGACAGGTTATCGTTCTATCTGGTGAATCTACTTACTGGTTAGTCATATAAACTTTAAATTTAATGATTTTATCGTTTACAATCAATTATTTTTCCGAATTTCGCTAAGTTTTTTATTGTAAACCAGCAGAAGCAGACTGTTTCCTTTTCAGAATATTTTCAGCGGTGAAATAGCCAGGATTAAAAGGTTCGCAACGATCATGAATGATCCAATGGCTAATCCATGCGGTAATTAATAATAAATTATAAACACATGAAAATCAGCATTATAAACGGACCAAATCTCAATTTGTTGGGTAAACGCGAGAAAGGAATTTATGGAAACAGTTCTTTCGAAGAGTGGCTTGAAAAAATCAGGCCGCTCTACCCTCAGATCGATTTTGACTATTATCAGTCGAATATCGAAGGCGAGATCGTCACATACATTCAGAAAGTTGGTTTCTCCTCCGACGGAATCATCCTGAATGCCGGCGCATATACACATACTTCCGTAGCAATAAGGGACGCTATTGCGGCGGTTACCACACCCGTAGCGGAAGTGCACATTTCCAACATACTGACCCGGGAGTCTTTCCGGCATGAATCAATCATCGGTCCTGTTTGCAAAGGGAGCATCATGGGATTTTCGCTTGACTCCTACAGACTTGGAATCGAAAGCTTTTTACCACCGGATTTGGGATGACTCAGCATGGGATTCCTTGATTCCGGCGATCAGTTCACTGCAAAAAATTCAGTCAAAAAAATGAATAAAACGAAACACACCAAAATAGTAGCCACCATTTCCGATAAGAATTGTGCGCCTGAATTTTTATCTGCACTCATGGAGGCAGGCATGAATGTGGTGAGGATCAACACTGCCCATCAGACAACGGAGTCTGCGATGCTGATTATCAACAATGTCAGATCTGTGAGTGATAGTCTGGCAATACTTGTTGATACCAAAGGGCCGGAAATTCGGACCAATCACATCGTTGATCCCATCAAAATCACCAAGGGAGAGATGATCACCATATCGGGAGGAGATGATCCTTCCCTTGTAGGACATTTGACTGTTGATTACACCCATTTTTCCCGCGATATCCCGGTAGGGAGTTCGGTACTGATCGATGATGGTGAACTGGAACTGACGATTGTTGAAAAAAGGGATGACAAGCTGGTCGCACTGATTGGCAATGACGGATACATCAAAAACAGAAAAAGCATCAATGTACCCGGAATCTCCTTGAATCTGCCCTCCCTGACAGAGAAAGACAAGTCTTTCATCCGTTGGGCCGCAGCCAATAATCTTGATTTTATCGCGCACTCATTTGTCAGAAACAAAGAGGATGTGATTGCTGTTCAGCAAATTCTGGATGAAGAAAACAGTAAAATCAAGATCATCGCCAAAATCGAGAATACAGACGGAGTTAAGAACATTGATGAAATTCTGGACCATGCCTATGGCATCATGGTAGCACGAGGCGATCTCGGTATCGAAATCCCCGCAGAAAAGATCCCTGCCATACAGCGAAGATTGATCAGGAAGAGTGTGGAGCGGAAAAAGCCTGTGATCATTGCTACCCAGATGCTTCATTCCATGATAACGAATCCCCGCCCTACCCGTGCAGAAGTGAGTGATGTTGCCACGGCCATTTTCGACAGGACAGATGCCATTATGTTGTCCGGGGAGACGGCATACGGGCAATATCCCGTTGAAGCAGTTCAACTGATGTCGCGTGTGGCCATGGAGGTCGAATCCAATAAAGACAAAAGAAATGATTTACCGGTTCCACGGCTCGAAAACGAAGTCTCTGCCTTCCTGGCAGAAGCTGCAGTAATGTCGGCCAATGAACTGAAAGTTGCTGCCATCATTACCGACACGCTCACCGGGAAAATAGCGAGATACATTTCGGCTTTCAGAAGCCCGCGGCCTGTTTATGCCAAATGCCATTCAGGTAGCGTAAAAAGACAGCTTGCCCTATCCTATGGTGTTTTTGCCACTGAAATTGTGGTCAAAAAGAACAAATACAAATTGGTTGAATCCTCACTACTTGATCTGGTTGACAGGGGATTTATCAATGAAAACGATACAGTCGTCTATGTGGGTGGAAATTTTGGAGTAGGAGGAGGAACTTCCTTCATCGAGATCGCTTCGGTGTCGCAGTTGTTGCACCAGAAAGCCCAAAAGAAAATGATAAATGAAAAATGATGAATGATAGAGATTCCTTCCATTCATCATTCATCATTTTTCACTTTTCATTTATACCTTTTCACTTTTCATTCATTACCGCATGTCGTTGATTTCGACGCCCGGATATTTTGATTTGTCGAACTTGAAATAGTCGTCTTTCAACTCGATATTTGTTTTCATCGTTTTCAGCGCCAGGGTATAGGTGTTTCCATCTTTATTGAAAGTCTGGGCCTTGACAATCTGCGATTTGGCCTTGTCAACATATAACCTGACCCGGACAAACTCTTTTGCCTTGTCGACAGGGAACAGGTCGATCACCTCAACTGTTTTACCGGTCAGGCTCTCCTCTCCGACGTAGGTGAAAGTGAATCCCTTCTCATAAATCGTAAAGATATTGGCCGGATTAAGGGAACCATCCTTTTCTTCTTCAACATTGGCAATATTACATTCTTTGGCTTCTGTCAGGTAACTCCACGAGGTAGTGCCATCGCAAAAAACCTCCATGCTAAATACCGGCATGTGCAATCTGTAACTCTTCCCTTTTAGCGTAACCTGACCTTCATTGGTCTGGTTCACATTGTTCTTTTTGTTTTCCAGGGTGAAAGAAAAATCGATCTGGAAGTTCTTGTAGCTTTTTGTCGTCACTGAAAGTTTATCCAGAATCTCCTTCGCCTTTGGATCCTGCTGTGCGGTCAAACCTGTTGCCATCAATAACAAGACCACTGCAAATGCAAGTTTTTTCATTCTTCTTTTTTTACTTATTTAAATTTAGCTATTAGCTATTAGCTGTTAGCCATTAGTTACAAGAAAATAAGGCATGGAGCGTTTTTACTTTATCCTTTTGCCTTTGTTTACTGGGGTAATTTCCGCAAAATCTGTTCCAAACTATTTTCATCCTGAATCAAAACCTCTCTTGCCTTGCTTCCTGCATTGACACCGACAATTCCGGCTGCCTCAAGCTGATCCATGATTCTGCCGGCCCTGTTGTAGCCTATCGAAAACTTCCTCTGAATAGACGATGTTGAGCCGGTTTGGTTTAACACCACGATTCTGGCGGCATCATCAAAGAGTTCATCCCTGTTTTTCAAATCTGTTTCATCCGAATTATCCACGCTGTCGCTCCGGTATTCCGGAAGGGCAAAAACGGTCGGGTAACCGGGTTGTTTGCCAATAAAATTAGCAATGGCTTCCACCTCAGGAGTATCCACAAAGGCACACTGAATTCGAGTAAGTACATTGCCGATAGATACAAGCATATCTCCCCTGCCGATCAGCTGGTTGGCCCCCGGAGTATCCAGGATGGTTCTTGAATCGACCATTGATGCGACTTTAAAGGCAATCCTTGTCGGGAAATTGGCTTTGATCACACCAGTAATGATATTAATGGAAGGGCGCTGTGTTGCGATGATCATGTGAATACCAACGGCACGCGCCAACTGGGCGATTCGGGCTATTGGCAGTTCAATCTCCTTACCGGCAGTCATAATGAGGTCTGCAAACTCATCCACTACAACTACAATGTAGGGGAGATACCTGTGACCTTTGTTGGGATTGAGCCGCCTGGAAATAAATTTAACATTGTACTCTTTGACATTTCTGGTCTGCGCGGCCTTAAGCAGGTCATAGCGCCGTTCCATTTCAATGATCAAGGAATTGAGCGTATCCTTTACCTGCTGCACATCCGTGATGATCGAATCTTCCATGCCCTCCATCTTCGCCAGAAAATGTTTTTCGATGATGGCATAAAGGTTCAGCTCTACTTTCTTGGGATCAATGAATACAAATTTGAGCTGCGACGGGTGTTTCTTATAAAGGAGAGATGAAATGATGGCATTCAGTCCCACCGATTTCCCCTGTCCGGTGGCGCCCGCAACCAGAATATGCGGCATTTTTGTCAGGTCCACCACAAATGTCTCGTTCGAAATCGTCTTGCCCAATGCAAGGGGAAGCTCATAATCCGACTCCTGAAAAACTTTGGAGGCAATCAACGAACGCATGGATACCACTTCAGGCTTGTTGTTCGGAACTTCTATCCCGACAGTTCCCTTGCCCGGCATGGGGGCAATGATCCGGATGCCCAAAGCTGACAAGCTGAGTGCAATGTCGTCCTCCAGGTTTTTTATTTTGGATATCCGGACTCCCGGCGCAGGAACGATCTCATACAATGTGACCGTAGGCCCGGTGGTTGCCCTGATTTTTTCTATTTCAATGCTGTAATTTTTAAGCGTCTGAAGGATTTTATTCTTGTTGGCTCTCAATTCATCATCCGTCACCTGAGGATTACCGGAAGACCTTTCCTCCAGTAAATCAATGGTTGGAAAAACATAACGCGAGAGATCAAGGGTCGGATCATAATCCGCTTCCTCTATTTCTTCTTCCTCATCGTCAGGGTCTCCCCTTCTCTGCAACGGGACGGGGATAACAGGTTGCTTTTCTGCTGCAATGTAAGGTTCATCCTCTGTAAACACCTCACCCAACTCGAGTTCAATCGAGTCCTCATCAGGCTCTGCATAGACGATTTTCACCTCATCATCGTCAGTAACTTTCGAAAAAGAGCGATCTTTCTCCATCGTTTTTACAGGTATCGGAGCAGCAGTCAGATCAGCAATAGTCAGTTCAAGCTCCTTCTTTTTCGGAGGCCTGCTGTAAGTAAGAATTGCACGGATATTGCCCCAGGCATCTTCAAAGG
>SESG01027732.1_pt1 | contig 12217 bp, 9 predicted proteins | sample 3171421 | NCBI WGS metagenome assembly SESG01 (sample SAMN10866946, study PRJNA518727) | freshwater metagenome | biome: subpolar coniferous forest; feature: holomictic lake; material: water; isolation source: holomictic Lake 227, 6 m and 8 m depth | place: Canada: near Kenora, Ontario | collected... | reverse complement strand
GCTCGAACCAAGATCTCCGCAGTTGGTGATGTTCATGTCCTTGGCGGCGGCGAGCAGGGAATTCTGAAGTTGCTTGGTCGCCTTGCGCAGGCTTGTTTCTGAAAGATCAACATTTTTCCACGCCGTGGAGATTGGAACCATCTGCGCGTTGCTGGCGCAGTTGGCCAGCGCGCATGTCACGCAAGCAATGATTGATTGAATGAACATGGAGAAGGTTTGAAATTGGAATTTTTGTTTCATGGTTCGCCCGCCTTGTGGTTGAAATGGTACGAATATTTGTCGTCGGGCAAGTTGCAATGGTGCGGAGCGCCGCGCGAGGTGCGCCCATGTGTACACTGCAAAAATGCCTTTGAATGCTTCACATGTTGCATCAACTTCGCGGGAGACAAACACGTTGTCCATGCTGGAATTGTCGCCAACTCCCTTGATTCCAATTCAATTGGACGCGGATAGTCCGACCATTTGGTGCAAGTGCGAGTTCATGAATCCTTCCGGCAGCACCAAGGATCGCATCGCCACATTTATTTTGGCCAAGGCGTGGCGCGATGGCGTGGTCAAGCGCGGCGATGTCGTGGCGGAAGTCAGCAGCGGCTCAACCAGCATCGCCATGGCCATGGTGTGCGCGCATTTGGGTTTGAAGTTCATCGCCATCATGCCCGAAGGCGTGAGCCGCGAGCGTATTCTCATGATTCAAGGTTTTGGCGGACAAGTTCGTTTCACCGAGAAATCTTTGGGCATGCAGGGCGCCAACGACGAGTGCCACGCATTGGCCGCATCCACAAAAGTTTTTCTGCCGCGGCAATTTCAAAATATGGACAACGCGCAGGCGCATCGACAATCCACCGCGGCGGAAATTGCGTGCTGGGTGAAAGAGAATTCTCCCGCGTCTGTGGACACCATCGCGTTTACCAGCGGAGTTGGCACCGGCGGAACCATGGTGGGGCTGTATCACGGATTACGCGACCATGGATTCAAGGTGCTGCCATTCGCGGTGCGTCCCATTGCCAGCGGTAAAAATATTTTGTGCGGCGATTGTTTTTCATCCTTGGAGCAGTGCTCATTCTCGTCGCGCATTCCGGGCGTGCTTGACGGCATGAGCCAGATTTACAAGCCCGATGAAATTGAGCATTTGCAGGAGATTGAAGTGTCAGATGAAATGGCCATGAGCGCCACGCGCGCCCTTATTCGCAAGGGTTTTCCCGTGGGTCCAAGCAGTGGGCTGAATGTCGCGGCCGCGCTGCAAGTGGCGCCAACACTTTCGCACAACACGCGCCTGGTCACCATTCTTTGCGACCGTATGGAGCGTTATTTCAGCACCGAACTTTTTACGCAGTGGCAATGATATGAATCACCCAGATACGCCAACTCGGCGGCGCTTCTGCGCTATTCTTAGTTCATGAGTCATTCACACAATTCAGAGCATTTGCATTCCAAGCCGCATGAGACGACGCGCAAGACGCCACCGTTTCGCCACGCTGTCCGATTGTTTATTTTGAACGCCATTCTGTATGGCGCGTGCGCGGCATTCATCGGCGCCATCATTGGTGATTCGCTGCCGGACAAACAACAACTGAAAGTTGTGTTCGCGTTGTTTGTGGTGCCATTTGTTCTTGCCATCATCAGCACGGTCTTGCATCTGAAATCACATACATGGACCAGTGTGGATGACATGGCGGAGCGATTGCTTCATCCGCATCAGACTCCGCGCCAGTGACGCGCCCCATGCGCGTGGAAGATGTAATGCAACGACGATTGTTCATTGGAAGCGTGTTGAAGCCAGTGGGACTGTTGGCTGCGGCGTGTGTCGCTGCGCCAACAACTTCAAACGCCGTAACGCCAATCAGTCCGCAGAACCCGCCAACAGATGTGACGCAGGACGCAGCCGCAAGTCGCAAAGCGCAGTTCACGCTGAATCCATTGGCGGTTGCGCAGGCTTCATTTTTTCGCATGTTCAACGATGGATCGTTGAAGCTTGAAAAATTCCCGGAGTTCGTGGCCAGCAAGTGCGGCTTGTCGCGCGTGCAGTGGAGCGCTCGGTTGCTTCCAGGAATGACCCAGGAATCGGCAAAGATATTGCGCGCCGCGTGCGACGCACAAGGCGTGCGCAGTTTAATGTTGGACCCCGCGATTGGAATTGGTTTGACATCGGCCGACGCAAGCGTCAGCGCCGCTGCGGTTGAAAAGTTAAAGCCGTGGTGCGCCGTCGCCACCGCGCTTTCGTGCACAGGTCTGGCGATTGATTTGCGCGGCGAGGGAACATACGAGGAGCAACTTCCGCGAGCGGTCGCGGGGGCAAACTTGGCGTTCAAGGTTGCAAGTGACGCTGGCCTTCCGCTTGTGGCGCAAAGTTTGGGCGGCATGACCAGCAACGCGACATTCATGGCGGCATTGATGCAGCAGTTGAAAAATCCCGCCATTCGTTTGGAGCCCACCTTCGATTCATGGCAAGTCGATGGCAAAGATTCCTACAACCGCACGCGAGGACTGGCCATGCTCATTCCATACGCCGCCTCTATTTTGGCTGATTACATGGCGTTTTTGCCAAGTGGTGAATCCACTGCGTTCAAAACCGATTACCTCATGCGCCAAATTCGCGAGAGCACATTCCGCGGACCCGTGACCATTTTGTTCAAAGGTCCCGGTGACGAATTGGGCGGCGTGTTGAAAGCAAAAACAGTTTTGATCAAGTACAAATGCACCGCATGAGAAGCAATCTATGAATTCAACAACGCACGCACACACGACGGAATCCACCAGCGGACATCAACGACGCAAGGCCATCTTGGTCACAGGCGCCGGCGGTGAATTGGGCCACGCGCTGATTGAACTCTTGGCGCAACGCGGCGGAAGCAGCGTGGTGGCCGTGGACATTCGCGAATTGCATCCCGACATTCGCGCGCACTGCGACAACGCATTCGTGGGCGACATTTGCGACCACTCGTTGCTTGAGCGATTGTTGGCCATGTATGAAGTGGACGAGGTCTTTCATTTGGCGGCGTTGCTTTCAACGCGCGGAGAATTTGCGCCCGAGACCGCGCATCAAGTGAATGTGGTGGGCACGCTGAACTTGCTGAAGTTGGCCGCCGAGCAAGCGCGCAGCCACGGACGCAGCGTGAAATTTATTTTCCCAAGCTCCATCGCCGCTTACGGCTTGCCATCACTTGAGGAAAAACAGCGCGCCAAAAGCGTGAAAGAAGATCAATATCTTGAGCCGCACACCATGTACGGCATCAATAAATTGGCGGGTGAACATTTGGGCCGCTATTACCAAGAACACTATCGAAAGTTGGCCAAGGACCGCGTGATTCAAGCGATTGATTTTCGCTCCATTCGATTTCCTGGAATCATGAGCGCGCACACCGTGCCCGCTGGCGGCACCAGCGACTACGGCCCCGAGATGGTGCACGCCGCGGCGCAGGGAAAACCCTACGCGTGCTTTGTGCGCCCCGACAGCCGCATTTCTTTTATGACCATGCCGGAAGCGGTGCATGCGTTGGCGCAACTGGCCGCCGCGCCCAAGAAAAATCTTTCGCGCTGCGTCTACAACGTCTCAGGTTTTTCACCAACGGCGGCGGACTTTCAACGCTGCGTGAAAAAATATTTTCCCGACGCTGACATTACGTTCGCACCGGACGTTGGTCGTCAATCCATTATTGACAGTTGGCCAGAGGACATTGACGACACCGCGGCGCGGCATGATTGGGGCTGGAAACCAACGCACACCCTGGAGAGCGCGTTTGAACAATATCTAGTTCCCGCAATCAAGGCTCGTTACGCGGCGCATTGATTTGAACAGAGCAGACAGTTTCCCATTTCGTTTCGCAACATCACGCAATCAAACACACCATGAGCACCAACATGAACACCGCCACCACGACTGCCGCACATTTTCAGAACCGAACCCATCAAATCCTGCAGCAATTGAAGGAAAATGGACAGCTGAAATTGCTACAAACCATAGAAGGCCCCATGGACGCCACCGTGAAGTTGCGCGATTTCGGTGATGTTGCGTGCTTCTGCAGCAATAATTATTTGGGGCTCGCCAATCATCCAGAAGTTGTGCAAGCCGGCGTTGACGGTCTGCGCAAATATGGAGCGGGCACCGCCAGTGTGCGTTTTATTTGCGGCACCTTTGATTGCCACGAGACTCTGGAAAAAACAATCGCGCGTTTCTATGGAGTCGAATCCAGTTACTCATTCACAAGTTGTTGGAACGCCAACGAGGCCATTTTTGCCACGCTGTGCGAGCCAGGCGACGCCGTGGTGTCAGACGAGTTGAATCACGCCAGCATTATCGACGGCATTCGTTTGGCGGTCAGTATTAAAAAAGGTTTGCTGCGTGGCGTGTACAAAAATGGCGACGCCAAATCGCTCGCTGCAAAACTGGAGGAATTGCGCGCAAATCCAGAACTCACCGGAACGTTGTGGGTGGTCACCGACGGCGTGTTCAGCATGGAGGGCAGTGTTGCGAATTTGCCCGAACTGCGCGCGGTGTGCGACCGCTATGGCGCCATGTTGATCATGGATGACAGCCATGGAACAGGTGTGATGGGCGCAACAGGCCGCGGCACGCATGAGCACTGGAACATGCCTGCAACCAAAATTGATTATTTCACGGGCACGCTTGGCAAGGCGCTTGGTGGCGGCGCGGGCGGCTACATCGCCGGCAGCCGTGAGGCCATGACGTTGCTTGTGCAGCGCGGGCGTCCAACTTTATTTTCAAACGCGCTTCCAGCCACCATCGCGTGCAGCGCCAACCGCGCCATTGAAATCTTGGAGCGTGAGCCGCAACGCGTTGCCAAGTTGCGCGCCAATGTCGCGGCTGTTCGCGCGGGCATTCGCAAAGCGGGCTTCACCGTTCTTGAAAGCGAGACCGCGATTTGTCCAATTATTGTGCATGACACCGCCAAAGCCATTGCCATGAGTCGCCGTCTTTTAGAGCTTGGCGTGTTTGTCATTGGATTTGGTTTTCCAGTTGTGCCAGAGGGTCACGCTCGCCTGCGCGTTCAAGTGAGCGCGGCGCATGAACAAGCGCACATAGACACGCTCACCAATGCACTGATCAAGCTCAAGGGCGAGTTTGCAAAGTGACGTTCGAAGGTTGATCAACTCCCAAGCACGTCTTGGTTTTGGAAGCCAACCTTTCCATGTTCATCAAGTTTGAAGCACAGGCACGCTTGGTGCCATGTTGGACATTGATCAATTCGCGCCGAGTCTTTTGGAACGCTACGCCGTGATAAATTTTTCGGTGTCCGTTCGCTTGCTCATTCTTGTCAGCGCCACAAGGCTCACAAAACTTCCTGAGTAATAAATGACGATCGTTCCTAAAATAATCCAGAGTCCGGGCTTCACCTCGGTCCTCATCAGGGTTGTTCCTTCCCAAAGAAACAGCAGCAAACCCAGGGCAAAAACCTCCAACATGCACCATTCATGAACGGCGCGCAGGCGGCGATTACGCCGTTGGTGCTTGGCTTGCGTTGCAGGCGCAATCCAAAGCCAGACTTGCATGATCAACACAATGCTGGGCGCAATGATGAGGCCAATGGCAACCAACGCTGCCAACGCTGGTTGATTTGTATGAAGCAACGCCGTCAAACTTTGAAGAATGGAGTAGCGGTCGCTTGTTAAAAGCATTTGGTTCAATTGAAAGTACGGCGTGACCAGCGCGATAATAAAACAGACCGCGGAAATGATCAGTGTGATTGGACCAACAACGCTGAGCCAGCCGCTGTTTTGGATCAGCCTGGTCTTCACTGTTGAAGTTGGCTTCACGCCTTGTGCAAACGGGTTCACCCAACGATCAATTTGCGTCGCGATGGTGGACAACATAATGGCGGAGGCGATGCTGCCTAGAAATAAATAGACGCCCGAAAATGTTTGCGTGCTTACCGCCCATTGATCTGTGGCGAGCACCATGAGCAAGATGACAATGAAAGGATCCAGCATGGACCATTTTCCAAGCAGGCAGAGCCAATACAAAATGCGCTCGCGCTCCCGTGTTGGCGGAACGGCCACCCAGACCACCAATAAGACCGCCAACTTGAGAAATGGAAACGTGATGCTGAAGAACGCGATCAATATCGCAACAACATAAATTTTTGATTCCCACATCAGCCGCACGGAGTTGGGCAGGGAATAAATATCGTTGCCCACCAGAACCACTTTGATTGACATAAAAGGAACAAAGAGGGCCAATGCTTGTGCGAAAAAAGTGGCCAAAAGCACCGCAAGCCAAGCCCAACCGGCCCATCCGGCTTGACGCAACAGAGTTTGTTCATGGTGGCCATGCATCGCAAGCAGAGAGTACAAATTTTTCGCAATTCATCCAACGCGGATTTGCTTGGCTTTGGGATTTCGTGCTTTGTTTTACCGCAAGTACAAGTGCACCGTTGAATAAAGATCATTTTGGATTTCATTTGGTCGCTTTCCAAACGCTTTCCTGTACACTTTGATTCAATGAATTGCACCGTAAAGCAGGCATGGACAATGATGGCGAGCGCACTTCTTTTGTTGTGCGCCTCATGCATGGTTGGACCAGATTACAAGCAGCCCACGCCAATTCCAGTGGAGCCATTTCGCCCTGTTGAAGGAGCGGAGGCCAATGCCAAAGAAGCGGAGTTGGAAGGTTGGTGGAAAAATTACAACGATCCCATGCTCACAAGCCTGATTGAGCGCGCGGAAAAAAATAATCTCACGCTGCAACAAGCGGTCATGAACATCGCGGCGTTTCGATCGGGCTTTGGAATTTCACTGAGTCAACTTTTCCCCAGTGTGGATTTGGGTGGTGGTTACAGGCGCGTCCAATCCAATCAAGTCACCAATCAGGGCTCAACCACGCAGGTCGCGCCGTTTAATTATTGGCAATACGGGGCGTCGATGCCGTCCTGGGAAATCGATATTTTTGGACGAATTCGCCGCGGCATGGAAGCCTCAAAGGCGCGCTTGGAAGGTTCAGTCGAAGGGTGGCGTTTGTCGCTGGTGACAGTGCGTGCGGATGTTGCCAATGCATATCTCGCGGTGCGAACATTTCAGGCGCAACTTGCGATTGTGAAGATGAACGTTGATGTGCTTGAACAGATTTACAAAGTAAACAAGACCAAATTCAAGGCCCAAACTATTTCACAAATTGATCTTTCTGTTTCTGCGGCGCAGTTGGCCACATCGCGCGCCATGATTCCTAAATTGGAAGCATCCATTCAGCAGCAGTGCAACGGCTTGAGCCTTTTGGTGGGTGAGGGCCCTGGTCCCATGCAGGATGAACTGCGAACGCCAACCGCCATTCCGCTTCCAGCGAAATTTGTTGATGTTGGAATTCCTGCGGACTTAATGCGCCGCCGCGCCGATGTGCTCAGCGCCGAAATGGATCTTGAGGCCGCGACGGCGGAGATTGGCGTGGCGAAGGCGAATTATTACCCCAACTTGAGTTTGGTAGGAAACTTTTCATTTGCCGCCTCTGATTTTTCAGGTCTTGGAAATTGGGCCAACAAGGTGTATTCGTTTGGTCCAACAATTGATTGGAATGTTTTCAACGCCGGAATGGTCACAAGCCAAGTTCATCAAAAGCAGGCCATCGCATTTCGGCTTGCCCTTCGCTGGAAGGAAACCGTTCTGAAAGCCGCAAGTGAAGTACAAACTTCAATTGGAAATTACGCTGGCGCCATGCGCCAGATGCAGGCGTATGAAACAGGTTTAAATGATATTCAACTTGGCTTTGATTCCGTGACGGCCCGCTATAAAGCCGGCACAATTCAGTTGAATGATCTTTTGGATTTCGAACAAGAAGTGCTGCGAGTTCAAGTTGGCTTTGTGCAGGCGCGCGGTTTGGCCGCTCAAAATATGGTGGAGTTATATCGCACGCTTGGTGGCGGTTGGGAGACGGCGGAAATTCCTGACGCCGGCCGCGACGCGTTCGATAAGGATGGCCCCGACATGTTGAAGTCCATGCCATCGCTTGAGCAACAGGCGCAGGCCACTCCCGCAACGTAATGCAGGCGCGTTGATCACGCACCAACTGAAGACATTCATTTTGAATTGCGCTGGCGAATTGTTACGGCGAAATTGTCAGCGTTGGTCGATCAGTGCGGCCAGCCATTTCCGCCAATTTCACTTGCGCCTCAATGCGCTGACACAACGCGTCAAGCGAAGCGCCCATGGTGGCGTTCTTCCAATTTTCCAGCGGCGTGCCACTGTCGGAATTTTCTCGCAACGCAATGTGAATTGGAATGGATCCAAGAAATGGAAGCCCCATGGTTTGTGCCATGATTTCCGCTCCGCCGCGGCCGAATAAGTCGTATTCCTTGCCATCGGGCGCGGTGAAGAAACTCATATTTTCCACCACGCCAAGAACTTCAACGCCAAGGTTTTGAAACATGCGCACAGCGCGCCGCGCATCGTCTTGCGCCACGCGCTGCGGAGTGCACACCACAACCGCGCCAGCCACCGGCAACATTTGCGACATGGTCAACGCAACATCGCCCGTGCCTGGTGGCAAGTCAATGATTAAATAATCAAGCTCGCCCCAATCCGTTTGCGTGGCCAATTGCTTGAACGCGCCGTGCGCCATGGGACCGCGCCACACAAGCGCCTTGTCCGGGTCGACCAACTTTCCAATGGTCATGGCTTTGATGCCATGCAACTCGAAAGGCATAAGCATTTGTCCCTTGGCTTTGGTTCCAACATCATCCATGCCCAACATGGTGGGAGCGCTCGGTCCGTAAATGTCGGCGTCAAGCAATCCAACTGAGTGGCCCATGCGTGCCAAGCCCACAGCTAAATTCACCGCGATGGTGCTCTTGCCCACGCCGCCTTTGCCCGCGCCAACAGCAATTATTTTTTTCACCAGCGGCAGTGGGTTGCTGGCCTCGCCTTGCGTTGAAGTTGGCGCAGCTGATGGCGCCGCGACTTTGGGGGCGACAAAATCTATTTCAAGAGTTTCAATGTTGGCGCACGCAACAACTGCCGCCTGACGAACGGCGCGGTCAACGGTTGCGCGAAGTTGTTCTTGAACAGAAGCCGCTTGCGGGGACAATTCCAAAACAATTCGTATTGCGCCTTCAAACACGGCAATATGTTTCACCATGCCAAGGGTGACCACATCCTTATTGGTGGCTGGATCAACTACGGCTCGCAGGGATTTTTCTACAGCGGACTTGTCAAAGGATTCATTGGACATGGGATCGAGATCCTAGAACCTATTGGGCGTCAACGCCACAAGATGATTTGTGGGAAATTATAAAATTTACCATGGCGTTCTGCAATACAATCCCGCATCACGCATTTCTTCAACTGATCAGAATTCACTGATCACGACACGAAAGGAAAATTATGCGACACGACTCATTCACTTCCACTTTCTCAGTTCGAAACGTTCTCGTCACAACCGCAATTTTGGCATCCATGTCTTTGGCAGCGGGCGCATTCGCGCAAGCGCCGCCACCAGGCGTTCCGCCAGCGACTCCGCCGGGAAATCCAAATCAAAGACCGCCGCTTGGTGGACCACAAGTTGATCCAGGCGCGGCCGACAGCGAAAAAGGTTTTAATGGCGGCAAGCAGGGCGGCAAGAAAGGCCGGGCTGAAAGCGGCGCCATGATGGATGAGCGAATGAAAGACGTTGGATGGATGCGAACGTATGAATCAATGAAGTCAACGCTGAGCGCTGATACGCTGAAAAAAACCGAAGCTATTAAAGTGGCCTATGAAGTGGCCATGAAGACATGGAACGATGCCAATGCTGACAAAATGAAAGCGCTTCGCGAGCAAATGAAAAGTCAGAAGGATGAGAAAGCTGGCAAGGCTGTCGCTGAGCAAATGAAGGCGTTGCGTGACACCATGCCAAAGATGGAAGAGACTCAGAAGCAAATTTTTGCGCTTCTGAGTGAATCCGAACAAGCGGCATTTAAAACCAAACTAGAAGCCAATGAAAAGCAAATGCGTTCATTGCGCTCCAAAGACGGATCCGCTGATGCTGGCGCAAATGCCGATGGCAAAGGCAAGGGCGGCAAAGGCAAGGGTGGCAAAGGCGCTCAGGGTGGACAGGGCGGCAAGCCAGGTGACGGTCAACCGCCAGAAGGTGGAAGCGACAAGGCGCCACCACCGCCACCATTTGATCCGTGATTTGACGTGAGTTGATTTGAAACTGATTGCACAATAAAAACGGACGCTCGCATTTGCGGGCGTCCGTTTTCTTTTGCGCTGATTGTTTGGTGGTGACGTGCGCTATCAGTGCGAGCGCATACGCCGTATCCACAAACTAAATTTATCCGCCGCCAAACACTCGAATGTCATCCCAGTTATCCAAACTGGTCAGGCCTTCCTTGGAAAGTATTTTGGCGCTGGTCACGGGTGTTTCCTTGTTGCCCAGGCCATCGGTGCGGTTGAAATAAATGCCATCTTTGCCAGCGGAAATCAAAATATATTTACCGCGCGCGGTGCCTGAAAGTGGTTTTTCTGGATCACCAAATCCTGGATGTCGCAAGAACTGCGCGATCAATTTTTTCTTGGTCACGGCATCGGTTTCAAAATCAAACAAGCAATAGCTTTCGGAACCAGACGCGGCAGATTTGGTTTGTGGCAAACTTAAATCGCCAATCCCATCCGAGCCCATGTATGGATCCATGGAGCCATATATTTTCCCATCGGTGCTCAGGACAAGAAATTGCGCGCGGTCATCTTCGCTGCCCGCAAGTGGTCCAACGTTTCGCGCGGCGCGCAGGAAAATAATCGGGTTGCCCCAAGAGTCCACAAGGTCAGGAATTTTGCCCGCGGCGGATTCACCTTTGGTTCGAGTCTTGCCAAACATTTGCCCTTCAACTGGGCGCAATTCGGCGGCCTTGGGAGCGAAGAACGGCGGATATTGTTTGCCGTTGATACGCGGACCCTCGCCCATTTTTCCAATATTGATTTTCACATAAAATTTGTCATTTGGCGCGGCGTTGCCAGTTGCGAATGTCAACTCAATCCAGTCGGTGCCTCCAAAGCCAGTCGTTGTGTTGGTGTACAGCGTTTTGTCCACATCATTTTTGCGCACGCCGCCACCCATTAATTCAAGCAATGCATTTTCTGTTCCGGAAATTTGCGGATCATTGGCCAAGATTTCTTCAGGCACAAGACCGGGGTAGCGGCCAAACTCTTGCTGAAACGCGTCGCACGCTTTGGCAAATTCCTGCATCAAACCCATGGTCTGCGTCACCTTGGCGCGCTCTTGCACTTTGCTCAGAGCGGGCAAGAGAATGCCAATCAACAGGGCGATGATTCCAATGACCACCATGATTTCAATAAGTGTGAAGCCGCGACGTGGTTGTGAAATATTGTGCATGAATTTTTCCGTGGTGATTGGTAAGTGGTTTCAAAAGCGGACAAGCAAGAATGGACTGAGCAACCAATTTCAATATGCGCGCAAAGGCCGCAGGGTCATAGAGTGAATCCGACTGACATATCGTAATGGTTCCGCCGATTTCAAAGAGGCGTGCAATCACCGCCTTCAGAAAGTTGCCGAAGCCCCTCGTACACGCCGCACGCCACGGCCGTTGCCAGATTCAGGCTGCGGCAAGCGGGGTTGTCGCGCATGGGAAATCGCAACAAGTGATCCGCGCCAAATATTTGAGCCACCCACTTGTGAATGTCATCGGGCGTCCCGCTGGTTTCATTGCCAAAGAGCAGGTAATCGCCGCGTTGCAGAGGCGCTTGCCAATGCGCGCGCGTGGCGTGAGATGTATACAGCCACACATTGTTTGGCCGCTCGCTCTTTATGAACGCGTCCCAACTTTCGTGCTCGCGCAGGTCCAGCAAATGCCAGTAATCCAAGCCGGCGCGTCGCACGGCTTGCTCATCCATGTCAAATGCGATTGGGCGAACCACATGGAGCCGACACCCAGTGACCACGGCGGTGCGTCCCACATTTCCCGTGTTGTTGGGAATTTGCGGATGAATCAAGACAATGTTGAAAATGGGATTCAGAGGTGTGTCATTCATGTGAAGCGTGGTGGTGTGCGATTGAACGTGTGGACGCCGAAAAGAGAGGACCCTGAGTCTATTGCACGCTGGGAATATTTCGTTCGCTATTCGCGGCACTTTGAAATGGAATTTGAAATCTCATTCACGCTGGCGATACGCGAATTTTGTGGCTACACTTTCAAAATCATGATGGAAGTCCTTCTTGTCAATCTTGCGTGGGTTCTGTTAATGGCCGTCTGGGGCGTGTCCTACTTTATTCAAGCGC
>SESG01031924.1_pt1 | contig 12221 bp, 11 predicted proteins | sample 3171421 | NCBI WGS metagenome assembly SESG01 (sample SAMN10866946, study PRJNA518727) | freshwater metagenome | biome: subpolar coniferous forest; feature: holomictic lake; material: water; isolation source: holomictic Lake 227, 6 m and 8 m depth | place: Canada: near Kenora, Ontario | collected... | reverse complement strand
TCAATGATCAGGAGTGCCCCTTTCTTGCCACACAACTCTTTGGCAAAAGGGTAAAAACTTTTTTCAGGAATGGGCATGCCGTAGGTTGCCGGGATTGTCTCGAAGATGACTGCGGCTGTTGTTTCATCGAGCGCGCTTACGAGGGCTTCCTTGTCTCCGAAGGGAATCTGCACAAAACCGGGCATATTAGGGCCGAAAGGTGCGCGGTACTGTTCATCGCCTGTCGCCAGCGCAAGCCCAGTGTGCCCGTGATAACCGCCTGACGCGGAAATAATTTTTGTCCTGCCGGTATAACCCTTGGCAAGTTTTATGGCCAGATCAATGGCCTCACCGCCGCCCACACCGAAAACGGTATAGCTTAACTTGTCGGGTGCAAGCTCCGCCAGCCTTTCCGCCAGTTTTGCCCGTTGTTCGCTGACAAAATGATGGTTGCCGATATCGAGTTCGCCCACCGATTCGATCAGTGCTTGAATGATTTGAGGATTTCTGTGGCCAAGATTAAAAACGCCGCCGTTGCAATGGCAGTTGATCAGCCTCTTTTCGCCAGCGGCATCCCAGACATAAGGCCCCTCGCGTTTTCCGAAGAAAAAGTCGATATCAACACTTTTGAAAAATTCGGCTTTCCCTGACGAAACATGGTTGGAAAACCTTGAGATAATTTGTTCTTTAGTATCTGCTCCGATATATTTCATAATTCTACAGTCCAATTTTGTAAGAGAATATAGGAAATGTGGTTTGTATGTCAAGAAAATTAGGACTGTCTTATAAACCAATAGAAGTGATTTGATATTTGAAGACAAATCCTGCTTCCTGGACTTTTTTCTCTATAGCCCCCCGTATCGTTTTAAAATCGAAAGTATAATTGTATTTTTTCCCGAAAAGATTCGATTGCTCCTCTATGGCTCCTTCTCTGGCCCCGCCCCATGTTTTGTATGATTCTGTCTTGAACCCGAAACCGGGACTGCTGTCGAAATCCACGCCGCTTGACAGACCGGATCCTGTTTCCTTGAGCATTTCCGTGAAGCGGACCTCTTTTTTGCCTTCGTCGATTCGGTATTTCGCGATATAGACAAGTTTCTTTTTTGACAGGAATGACTTTCTTTCCGCGACGACACATTCCACGCTGAACAATCCTTTCTTTTCAGAAGCCTCGCCCCGGAAATCGGCAAAAACATGTTTTATCTCTTCGTGCAAACTCATTGTATTTCTCCTTTAATTCTCCAGAAGTATCAGCTGTATATCCATAACATTTGTCCCCGTGGGTCCAGTCATCACGAGGCCATTTATCGCCTTGAAAAAAGTATAGGAGTCATTGCGCTTGAGGTAATCCTGTGGATCTAATCCTTGCTTGACGGCATCGAAAAACATACGACCTGTAACAATTGCCCCGGCGGCATCTGTGGGGCCGTCCGTTCCATCAGTTCCCGCCGACAAGAATGTAATGCCGGGTACCCCTTTTATTTCCAGGCCAAATACAAGGGCAAGCTCAGTATTTCTGCCTCCTTTGCCATTTCCTTTTACCGTAACGGTTGTCTCTCCGCCGGCAATCAGACAAACTTTTTCACCTCTTGCCAGCTTCTTTTTTCTATCCAGTGAGGTCTTTGCCAAATCTTTTGCTACTTGTGATGCCTCACCACTGAGTTCCGTAGAGAGAATGGTTGTTTTATATCCAGAGCGTTCGGCTGCTTTTTTTGCCGCCGCTACTGCCATGGCATTGCTGGCGATGATTATATTGTCCATCCCGCCGAAAACCGGCGCATCCTTCTTCGGTGTTTCCGGAATATGCCCCTGTGCACCGCTAATAAGGATATTGATTGTGTTTTCTGGCATTCTTGTTGCCAGTCCATATTTTTTAATAACCTTCATCGCGTCAGCATAAGTAGAGCTATCTGGCGATGTGGGACCGGAAGCAATTACATCCAGCGGATCTCCGATCACGTCGGAGAGGATGAGCGAGACCATTTTAGCGGGGTAGGCAATTTCGGCCAGGCGTCCGCCCTTTACCGCTGAAATGTGCTTCCGAACAGTATTTAGCTCTTGAATATCGGCACCGGCTTTCAGTAGCAAATCAGTAACTGCCTGTTTTTCTGCAAGCATAATCCCTTCATGTGGACAGGTGAGCAACGCCGAACCGCCACCAGATATCAGAAAAACCACAAGTGTGTTTTCAACCGCTTGTTTCAATAGCTTCAAGATTTCCCCTGTTGCCATCACGCCATTCTCATCTGGGATGGGATGTCCGGCCTCATAGACTGTTAGAGTATCGGCAAAATGTTGCGATCCAACGTGACCGTACTTTGTTAATACGATACCCTTTGTCAAAGCAATGCCAACGCCGTCTGATAGTGCTCGCGCCATTGACGATGCTGCTTTACCAAAACTTACAACGTAGAGTTGATTGAGCTTCTCTTTTGCATACCGCGAGAGAACATAATCACAATGCCGGCTCACCGCCTGATAAGGATCAACAGCCAGAAGCGATTCATCAAAAATATTGCGGATTATTTGCATTGGCATATTGTGTAAGGCCATACCTTATTTCTTAGTTTACTTGTCAAGGTGTACAAGCCCTGAGGCGGTATCATGTTTTTTCCAGTACTTTTGTCTTTTTTTCGCATTTTTATCAATCGGTAGTGCTTTGAGCTGAACATAATATTTGTTCATTAAGCGGTTAGCCTCGGTAAATGTTTCCTCAAGGTCTGCCTGAGTTATCTTTTGGGACAACACCTTGTGGATGAGCTCTTTTTCGAATTTAGTACGTTCGGGAAAATATGCTATAGGAAGTTGCGAATAATGATTCATGGCAACACGATTAAATTGCTCGGCCTTCCACCAATGAGCGTCTAAGTGCGCCTGCTTTAGGCCAGAGTTGTATTCTTTTGGCAAGGTTAAACCTTGTGCGAATAATAATTTATAAATCGCAGTGCACACCGTGCCGGAAGCAGTGCTAAAGACGACATAAGGTCCTGCCGCGGGAACCCAAAGTACCAGTGAATTGGTGGTATGTGATGGACTGGTCAGACCGGATGCATGGGCGCACACCGATATAAATTTTGAATTTAAGGGATGCCAGTCCTCTTTTTTGTCATTATCTCCATGGCTGCGTAACGCGGTCATGACATCCGCAAGACCGATATTATCATGATGTTTCATCAGACAATCAAAATTTGAAGACCTTCTTGAGTGGGCTTTTGCCATTGTCGTCATAAACCACGCGGAATAATTTTCTTTAAAGCTAAATTTCTCAGCCGACTTGCACCATTTTTTATGCACCGCGAAGGGAATTAAATCTTTGGATACCGCGTCGTAATCATTAGTAAGGCTAATCGCGTTGGAAATAGCCCAATATTTTGTTATCCGTTTCCACGCCCACATTCTATCCACTGTTTCTAAAACGTAGGCTTCGTTTTTATCGGCAATCAAATAGGAGTTATTATAGTAAAGCTTATTATTAAATCCGCAGTTTCCACCCTGACCAAATTGTTCCAATAAGGAAATGATTACAAACAGTGACTCTTTGGCGGTTTTTCCTCGTTCCAAACCCAGACGCAATAAATCCATACCCAGCAAATATTTGTTTTCTTTACGCGGGGCTACTTTGGCAAAGAGGGCTTCATTCCCGATCGCGACACCGAACTCATTGACTCCAATTTCGGCGCCCCACATCCAACAGGGTTGAGAAAGCAAAACACCATTGGTATGTGAAACCTGCGGGATTTCAATGTAGGTGCATTTTACCGTCTCTCCCTTGACGTGGTCTTGCGGAGGTACTTGGATTAAATTTTGGACTTCATTCGGATCCCGATCGGAGTTTTTTCCGAAGATCATGCCTTTGGGGGTAAATGTAACTAATGTATCGCACATATCTGGTCAGTTCCTTTCATAGGTAATCGGATACTTGTCAATTGCTGCGCTGTGCTATCTTTTCCTTAACTCTTTCGAATTCTTCCTCGGTGAGTTTATACTTACTGAAAGGCAGAAAACTAATCAGTATCATCAGCGCGGGGAAGAGACAGAAGATGACACGTACACCGGTAACCAGACTCTCCGGCTGAACTCCCTCACTGACGAATCCGGATAACGCCAGGGCAAAACCAACGATGGGAGGACCTACCGAGTAAGCGATCTTTTGTCCTGCCGACCACATGCCGGAAAAAACGCCCTCGCGACGCAGGCCTGACTGCATCTCGTCATATTCCACCGTGTCGGGCAGCATGGAAAAGGGGAAAAGCTGGAAGCTGGAGAAGCCTACACCTGCCAGAAAGATTTGTGTATAAAAGAGCCACAACATCGTAGCACTTGTGAAAAAAAGCGATGTCATCATAACGGTGAAAAGGGCCAGGCCGATGTAGTAAGACTTTATCTTACCCAGGCGCTTGCCCACAGCTAACCAGATCGGAATGAAGACCACGCCGGTGATCATAAAAATAGGGAAGACTATATTCATGGCCGTCTCAGGCAGAGCCATGGCATATTTAATGTAATAGATGAAGCCGGCCATCATGACGCCGATAGCCAAAGCCTGCAGAAAGTAGCTGCTCATCAGCATCATGAAGGGATAATTCCTGACTGCTATTTTTACCTGCTCCTTAATGGATGGCATCTCTTTCTTAGGCGGTAGTGACGGTGCATTACGCGTACCCAAAAAGCACCACAGACAGGAAATGACGATGGCCATGCCGAAAATTCCGCCCATAGTGCGAAAACCCGCGGTGCCTCCCCCACCGGCATTAACCAGTACCATTGTCAAACCACCTGCCAGCAGCGCACCTATAGAGGCGAAGGACATGCGAAAGGATGTTATGGACATGCGTTCGTTATAATCGTTAGACATTTCCGGCACCATACTGGCGTAGGGCACATTGACAATTGCAAAAACGGTACAGGCCACTAAGAAAAGAATCGATACCTGCAGCGCCTTGGCGAACTCGGTTTGAAAGCCCGGCGCGAGAAAAAGAACGAAAAAAGAAAGGCCGAAGGGCACCGCGCCATATAGCAGGTACACCCTCCTGCGTCCGAAGCGCGAGCGTGTCACATCGGAGATGGCACCCATGATGGGATCAATAATAACATCCCACAGCTTGGGAATGAGCAACATTGTGCCTGCCAGCGCCGGATTGACGCCGAGCACATTGGTGAGAAAAAACAGCAGGTACATGCCGGTAGTAACGATGAACAGGTTGTTAGATATATCGCCGATGCCGTAGCTGAGCTTGATGCCAAGGGGCAGCTTTTTACCTCTCTCTAATTGCCCACTTCCCGCCTTACTGCTAACATTCCCCATGTTCTCCTCCTTTAATAAATTTAATATTTACTATGATATTGCGTTGGAGATTTCGAATAATAAGTGTTCTATTTTTTTTTGCTTGTCAAGGATTAGTTTTCAGAGATTCTTTCCGAAAGTTAATTCACGGGTATGAGGCCCAAAGCAAGCTTTGGAAACAGATTCCGCAGCAAACTTCGGGGCATTATACCCTCCGCTGCAGCGGGATTGTTCAACTTACCAATTCCGCTGCACTTGCATTTGCGGAATTGGAGTTTCACAATAAAAAAAGCCGTCCCGCCGGATGGGCGAGACGGCTAAATGAACATGCCAAATATGGTGAGTACTCGATCTACTTAACAGCGTCCTTGAGACCCTGCCCTGCTTTAAATACGGGAACCTTCTTTGCGGGTATTTTAAGAGCAGCGCCTGTCTGGGGGTTTCTGCCTTTGCGTGCTTTTCTCTTGCTCACTTTAAATGTTCCAAAGCCAACAAGCGTAACAGTATCACCCTTTTTGAGAGCTTTCTGAATTGCTGCCAATGTTGCGCTTACTGCCTCGCCCGCTTCCTTCTTGGTGCATGTAACTTTTGCTACTTCATCGATTAATTCTGCCTTGTTCATTAATTTCCTCCTGATTTGAATTTTATCCTTATGGATGTTTGCGTATACATCCTCATTTGCGAAAAATCAATATTTTTTCGCTAATCGTTAAACAAGACATTTGAGGGGCCTTCAATTAGCAAAGATTATTTGTTACCTTTTGCTTTCTTAACCAATGCGGCAAGGGTTATTATTTCGGCGCCATGCTTGTTTCTTATTTTATCCATAGCACTGTCGATTAGTTTATTTTTCTCAGTTTTCATATTGTTTTCCACTTGATCAAAAAGTGACAACTGGTCTGCAGAACAGTCTTCATAAAATCCCGAGAGGCTTATGCCGATTAGCCTTACAGGATTGAACCCGATCCAGCTTTTTTCAAACAGAGTGCAACCTGTCTGATATATTTCCCTGGTGCTGTTTGTTGCAGGAATGGTTGTCTGCCGAGTGACTACACGAAAATCAGAATACTTTATGGTAATATGTACCGTGCGCCCTTTTTTGCCATGTCTTCTTGCCGTCATGCCAACATCATCAGCAAGCTCCATTAGAACCATCTTTGCTTTTTCCATGCTGGTTATATCTTCCGGCAGAGTTGTCGAACGCCCGATTGATTTCATATCATCAGCCATGCGAGCAAGAACAGGGGAATTGTCAATTCCGTTTGCATGCTGATGAATTTCGTTTCCGCCTTTTCCCAAAGTCCTGACAAGAATGCTATTATCAAACCCGGCAAGCTCGTATATCGTCTGTATCCCCATACGATTAAGCTTCTCAGCGGTTTTACTCCCGACACCATACATTTCCTTCACTGGAAGCGGCCAGAGTTTTATTGGAATATCATTTTTCCAAAGTTCAGTGATGCCCAGAGGCTTCTTCATTTCCGCAGCCATTTTTGCAAGGAACTTGTTTTCAGCAATTCCGATAGAGCACCAAAGTCCAAATCTGTCTTTTATTTCATCCATGATACGTTTTGCCGCCACCACAGGTTTGCCAAAAAGTCCTTCACTACCTGTCATATCAAGCCATGCTTCATCAATGCTGTTTTGTTCCAGCACAGGAGTATAGTTTGCCAGTAAATCCATGACCTCTGCTGATTTCTGAGCGTAGAAATGATGATCCGGCGGGACTAAAATTAATTTTGGGCAAAGTTTTAAAGCTTCATGAAGAACCATGGCAGTCCTGACACCACACGATCTTGCCTCATAATTTGCGGCAAGAATAATGCCCGAACGCTTCTTTGGATCACCGGCAACAGCGGCTGGTATTCCGACAAGAGAATCATTCCTTGTCATTTCACAAGTTATAAAAAAAGCATTCATGTCAACAAGAAATATAACCTTTTGCGTGGTACACCTCTCTTGATTAAAGGTATGTTGTTGTTTCAAGCTTTTTTAAGATAGGATCATTCATCAAAAATATATTGGTAGTTTCAGCTTCGTCATCAAAAACAAGGACTGCTAAGCCGTTTTCCAGTTTGTGTTTTACCTGTTTGAAATTTGTTTCCCGGGATGCTTCAATTTCGCCATAATCCGTTCCGCCTCTGGAAATAAATTCTTCGATAATTCCTTGCAGGGCTTCAGGGCTGAGCTTATCTATTGGAATGATATGGATCGACATTTTAATTTCCTCTATAGCCGATAGAAATGTTTTACGATATCTAATGGCATCTTTTAAACCTGATCTCACACTTATTATATCCCTTGGCAATTGTCTCACCCAATTCCAACTCACAGCCAAAGGAATTGGCAATGCCCCGGTCGCCCTGCATGGCAATATCACATAGTTTTGCAATCTGTTCATCTGTAGCTCCCTGGGTTTGCCATGCTGCTACCAGTGGGCAATAGTGAAAATCTATATTTAGCTGATCATCAGTACATGCCAGTATCTTCATTTCAAACACCATCCGAGCCGGCAATGTAAAAAGTTTTTTCTTCAGCCCTTTAAGGCTTTTGGTACCGGCATCGGCAGTTAGCTTATCGCCCTGAAAGCAACCGCATCTCATAATAGCCGCTTTAGCAAATTCTTCCGTTTCTATACCACACTTCTCGGCTTCATCAAGCAAGAGATATAACCATGTTGCTCTATGTTCCAGTAGCCCTCTTATTGCTTGAATTATTTTACTTCTGTTTTTCGGATAATTTTTAATGTTTGACATTCATCTATCTCCTTATTTTTTTATGCGGATAACATCGTCTGTCCATATCCTGAGAGCGAAATGTAATAGTAATATGCAAAACTTTTATATACTTGTTTAGTCTGAAAATCAAATTATTGCACTGGAAATTGCAAATTAGAAACGAAAAAAAGTATTGCAACCTTGAATCATGATTTCATAAAATTTTTATGGAAAGTTTCGACATAAATAGATAAGTTATAAATGATAGCTAAGGCATAAAAATTAAAATTGGAGAGAATAACTACTATGTATGTGGCATTCTTTGATCTCGACCATACCATCCTTAACATTTCAAGCGGGCAGCTTATGTTCAAGGGTTCCCGTGAACATAAGCTAATAGGCAAAAAGGAAATCTTCGAGGCCATATTAATGAGTATAATGTATCGTCTGGGAATTTTGAGTGAGGAATCGGCAATCGAACGCTGGTTGGGATGGTACAAGGGTATGACTGTTGAAATGATGCAACCCTTAGCGGTCTATTCTGCTGATAAACTCAAAGAAGCAATCCGTAACGATGCCCGCAAAGAGGTAAAATTTCACCAGGACAATGGTGCTCATACTGTAATCCTTTCCGCATCAACACCATATTTCTGCGGTCAGATTAAGACAGAACTGCAGATGGATCATGTTATCTGTACTGAACTTGAAATCATTGATAATCGTTTTACCGGTAAAATGAACGGCAGATATTGTTACGGAACAGAAAAGCTCATCCGGGCGCGTCAATATTGCAAAGATAAGGGGTTTAGCTTGGAGGATGCTTTTTACTACGCAGATTCAATATCTGATCTTCCGGTATTCGAATCGGTCGGCTTCCCTGTTTGCGTTACTCCTGATAAAAAACTGGAGAAGATTGCATTAAAACGGGGATGGAAAATCAACATATGGGAATAAAATAGTCATAAGATTAATGAAGGGCATTTTCCAGATGTTTCATAAATTCAGTGCGTGAGATTTCTCTCGCGCCGAATCTTTTCATATGTGTTGTTGTTACCTGGCAGTCAATTAGGTCAAAGCCCATTTCCGCAAGCATTGTGGCGTATGTGGCAAATGCGACCTTTGAAGCGTCGCTCTTTTTTGCAAACATCGATTCCCCGAAAAAAGCCTTGCCTATAATAACTCCATAGAAACCGCCGACAAGTTCATCACCATCCCATGCTTCGACAGAATGGGCATAACCGGCTTTATGCATTCTGATATATGCTTCCATCATATCATCTGTTATCCAGGTACCGTCCTCTCCCTTTCTGGTTATGGTGGCACAGTTTCTGATAACATCTTCAAAGGCGGCATTGGTTGTAACGTGATAAATGCCTTTTTTAATGGTCTGTTGCAGGCTGCGCGAGACTTTCAGCTCCTTCGGGAATAAGATTAGTCGAGGGTCGGGCGACCACCAGAGTATGGGAGATTTACCGGAATACCACGGGAAGATCCCCATCGAATAGGCAAGGACCAACCGGTCAACGCTCAAGTTACCTCCGACGGCGAGCAAACCGTCATCGTCGGCCAGTTCGGGTGGCGGGAAAACAAGTTCTTTGGTCAATCTATAAATGGTCATGCTTTTAATTTAATTGAGAGGGCGATACTCGAATTCGAGCCGTCCCGCTTTAAGGTCAACAGTTACGCTGCCACCCTTTTTCAATCTACCGAAGAGGAGTTCCTCAGAGAGGGCATCCTTGATCTCTGTTTGAATGATCCTGGCAAGAGGTCTTGCTCCGAATTTATGATCGTAACCCTTTGCGGCTAGCCAGTTTTTCGCTGCATCGGTTAAGTCCATCTTAACCTTTTTCCCTCCTAGTTGCCTGCCAAGGTCATTAATAAACTTGTGGACTACCATTTTCATGACTGTGGGGGTAAGCGGATTGAAGGTAATAATCGCGTCAAGCCGGTTCCGAAATTCAGGGTTAAAAAGTTTCTTTATCGCCTTGTCGCCCTTTGAGCTTGCATCGTCTTTTCTGTCGCCGAATCCTATAGTAGCCATATCCATCTCCTTTGCACCAGCATTGGAGGTCATTATGAGAATGACATTCCTGAAGTCAGCCTTCTTTCCATTATTGTCTGTCAATGCGGAGTAATCCATCACCTGCAGTAATATGCTGAATATGTCCGGGTGCGCTTTTTCGATCTCATCCATTAAAAGTACAGAGTATGGATGCTTCCTTATCGCATCGGTAAGTATGCCGCCCTGGTCAAAGCCAACATATCCCGGAGGCGCGCCTATCAACCTCGATACAGTGTGCTTCTCCATATATTCGCTCATGTCGAAACGGATGAATTTTACACCGAGAACGTTTGCCATCTGCTTCGAGACCTCGGTTTTGCCAACACCTGTAGGACCAGCAAGGAGGAAGGAGCCAATAGGTCTCTCAGGAGCGCCAAGTCCTGCACGCGATCTCTTGATGGCAGAGACAAGCGAATGGATGGCGCTGTCCTGTCCAAAAACCGTATCCTTGAGTTCTGACTCAAGATCCTTCAATTTCTCTGTGTCGGACGCAGATATGTTCAAGGAAGGTATCTTGGCGATATGCGCGACAATGCGCTCGATCTCCTTTACGCCAACCACAGGTTTACTTTTGCCGCCGGTAATCAGCTTTCTAGTCGCGCCTGCCTCATCTATCAGGTCAATGGCCTTGTCAGGCATAAATTTATCGTTTATATATTTTACAGAAAGTTCGGCAGCAGCCTTGATTGCAGAGTCTGTATAACGGACGCCATGGAAATCCTCATAATAAGAACGCAAACCTTTCAATATATCAATCGTTTCCTCTACTGTGGGTTCAAATATTTCTATCTTCTGGAACCGCCTCGAAAGGGCACGGTCTTTATCGAAATAGTTTTTGAATTCTTCATAAGTACTTGCGCCGAGGCAGCGCAGCCTGCCGGAATTCAGCGCCGGCTTCAATATATTCGATGCATCCATCGAACCCCCGCTTGTAGCTCCTGCTCCAACGATAGTGTGAATTTCATCGATAAAGAGTATACAACCAGAGATCTTTTCTAGTTCTCCGATAGTGGCCTTCAGGCGTGCCTCGAAATCGCCCCTGTATTTTGTGCCCGCAAGAAGTGCTCCCATGTCGAGCGAGTAGATGATTGTATCCTTAAGTAGATCAGGGACAGATCCCTTTTGTATATTCAGCGCAAGACCCTCGACAAGGGCGGTCTTGCCGACGCCCGGTTCGCCAACGAACACAATGTTATTTTTCCGACGCCTGCAGAGCACTTGTATGGTGCGCTTAAGCTCATCTTCACGGCCTATCAGCGGGTCTATCTCCCCTGCCGCAGCTTTTTCGATCAGGTTAACGGTATAAAGCTTCAAGGGATCTTTCGAGATGGGCCGCTTCGGCTCGGCTTGAGCGTGGTCTGATTTGTGCATCGGTTCTTCACCCGGCGCTCCGTTCTGCTCGTCCTCGGCATAGCCGTGGCTTCCGTGGGATATGTAATTCAGCACATCAAAACGCGAGATGCCTTCCTGTTGAAGGCAATGTGCGGCAAAGGAATCGGATTCTTCATAAAGTGCTACAAGCAGATCGCCTGCCTCGACCTCTGCCTTTTCAGCCGATTGGACATGGATCATAGCCCGCTGAATAACCCTCTGTAACCCCAGGGCAGGCAAGGGGTTGGAGTTCGTATCCGTAGGCAGCAAAGGTATGTTCTTTGAGAAGAATGCCTCTATTGCTTCCTTTATCCTGCCGACATCTCCGCCGCAGCCTGTTATGATGTCGCTACCGAGTTCGTCATGTAAAAGCGCAAACAGGATATGCTCGGCGGTAAGATATTCATGCCGGCGGTTTTTTGCATCTTTGAAAATCGCATCCAAAGCCAGACTCAACTCTTTATTTATCATTCCTTCTCCATCGTGCATTTCAGCGGGAATTGATTTTCGGCCGCCATGTCATGCACCGCTGCTATTTTTGTCTCGGCAATCTCTCGCGTATATACACCGCATATGCCTGCACCCTTTTTATGTACGCTCAGCATTATCTGAGTGGCCTCGGCAGGCGACTTGTGGAACACAGTCTCCAGCACCTGGATTACAAATTCCATGCTGGTGTAGTCATCGTTAAGAAGAATTACCCGATAGAGTGATGGCTCTTTAGTCTCCACCCTCTCTTTTTCGGCAACATTTTCTTCGAATTGAATTTTTTCTTCGTTCATGACTATCCTGACATGTTCATATATTT
>SESG01016446.1_pt1 | contig 12225 bp, 23 predicted proteins | sample 3171421 | NCBI WGS metagenome assembly SESG01 (sample SAMN10866946, study PRJNA518727) | freshwater metagenome | biome: subpolar coniferous forest; feature: holomictic lake; material: water; isolation source: holomictic Lake 227, 6 m and 8 m depth | place: Canada: near Kenora, Ontario | collected... | reverse complement strand
CATTGGCAAACGCCTGTAATCCGTTTTTAATAGTCTCAATTGTTATAATATATGTTTCATTATCAATTGTTTTTATTTCTAACCAACCACCTTCAACAAACGGAACATCTTCTCGCAAAAGTGACTTTTCTGGGTCAACTCCATTACTATCAATACTTTCTACCCAACTATTAGATCCACCTTCAAATGCGGCAGATAAAAGATGTTTTACGGTTCGTATTGTAATAGAAGTTGGAATTGAAATAGTTACTAATATATCATCGTCTTTCATATACTATGTATGATATGTATTTTTTATAAAATGTCAAGATTTATAATATTGAAATATTGAGTGTTTAACTTTTTCTAACCATGATTTAGCAGGCGTCCATACATTACAATTTGTATCAGTAAGTCGCATATCATCATGTGCATGATATAAGTACGAAGTAAACAAATCACAATCTTGACAAAATCCAACTGCTTTAAATGTTAATATATTAGGAAATGGGTTAGAAACCCTTCCTCTTAACTGATTACTATGTATAGGACAATTACATTCTCCACAATAGCCATTAAATACTGTCCATTTGAATCCATTAGGGAAAGTAAATGGTAGTTGACTTAAAATAGAAGGGGATTCCCATAGACTATATACTTCGTCAAATGTAAATTGGTTAATAGTCATATTTTCTTTAGGTCTTTAAGAATAATACTGATTTTATCAAGTGTTATATCTATTAAATAGTCGTAGGAAATTCTTTTTATAAATGTTCCATTATTAAAACATCCTATTATATTAGTCATCCAGTAGATTTTAGAGTCTTTGCATAAAAATATTTCTGCCTTTTTATTACATCCAATTTGATTTGTACTAAATACACATAGTCTAGGATTATATCGTATCCATTTATGTCCAATTGGCATGGATGCATTGTCTCTAAGACTATCCCATGTTAATTCATATTCATCAATATTAAATTCAGCTACTTTAAGTATATTTAAAATTCTGTTTAATTCTTCTTGTTCCGGTAATGATTTGAGAATTCTATTCGCCGATGGGTTACTACTATGAATACTTTGAGTTAGATGCATAATTTAAATTTCGTTTCTAATTGCGTTTCCGATTCTACGTCCATCACGAGATGTATCATAATCAGCAAATGAATCTGCAATTTCTGCCGCTTTAAGCATACCTTCCTTAAAGAAATCAATCTTCATTTGCGTTAATTCTTGTAACGTAATTGTTATAGTTTCTTCAATTGAATTATTAAATTCCATATGAAATAAAACGCAACTCACACTGCCATGTGATTGAGGATTTGCACTCTCCGATTTATCGGCTTACGCCACACAGCACTTTCGGCAAGCGTAATTGCACATGAGTTGCTAAAATCATTTTCCTATTTGCATAGTAATCTCCGTCAATTCCGTCCCTCGTTTTGCAAGATCATCCGCCATTTCATTAAATACATCTCCGGAATGACTCTTAACATGTGAAAATTTTAATTTTACTTTTGAATTTCGCATACTACCTTGATATGCTTTTGTTAATGGTGTATTTGCTTTCCATGTTCCATTATACCAATGCGAAAGTCCGAGGTAATCATGAACAATAAGAAGTTCCATTACTCCATTTGCTTCGGCCCATCGTTTAGCTGTAATTGCAGCAGCTATTTCACCTGCTATATTTTGTGCACCATTATCACTACATCTACCATTCTGCGAATTAATCATCTCTCCATTCGAATCTACAATTACGACACCATATCCGATTTTTCCATTTATATGACTTCCATCCACAAATGCTATTAGTTTATTATTCATTATATTTAATTTTTGTTAAATAATGAAATACTTGATTGCCATACTCAGTACGTTTCCATTTTCTATTATCTGCCATATGTTTTATGATTTCCATCATACCTTCATCCCCAAGTCGATCCAATAGTTCATTGTATGGATCTCCTTCTTTTACGGTTCTACCTTCGGCCAAGAGTCCATCGATCACCATATTTCGTGAAATTGGAAACTCTGAATTTCCATCTTCGATCTTATCAATATGATCGTTTATATTTTTCATGTTGACGTTGTATAATTTTATTTGCAATTTCTTCTGGATATTTTCCGTCGTAATATGCATCATCTACCATATCACAATTAATATTATCTGGATTCCCACCATCACGCCAAACCTCATAAAAAACATCGGCTTCATATTTTTTACGCTCTTCTCGGATTTCTTCTCGTGTTCTCATAACTTTCTTTCTCGTTTCGGAAACCACTATCCATTTAAGGTAGGAGAAACGACATCCTTTATATTTAATATATATTGATTGGAAGAGCTTCTAATTCAGGAGTCCACATATTAACGGTTTTAAGTAATGTAATAATACTTTCTTGTGGTTTCATATTTCGTTGTAAACAACACCATCGAACTTTTCCAAAATATCCATCGTGTTTAATTGCATTATATAATTTTTCTATCGCATCATAAGGAACTGGCTGTCTATCATCTGTTGCAGAACAAAATATATTTGTACAATAAACATAAAGAGAGGCAATATTAGTTCCTTCTCCGGGAAATATAAATACAGATTCTTTATGTAATAACCATATAATAGCTTGTTCTTCTAGTATAAATGGACCATCCTTGCCCATTACATATGGATTCAATGTTTCTATGTTAGTTATCATAATTTTCTATAGATGTACAACCGATTACAGTTTCAGGAGATCCTTCTGCAGAAGTAAGCAATGGATTATATCTACAATAAAATTCACCACCCACGAATTTTGGTGATCCTTCCAATGATTGTAAATTCGGATTATTACTACAAACAAAATCTCCAGTAACAATAGACGGAGAATGTTCCATGCTAATAACATATGGATTGCAATTGCAAATAAAATTTCCTTTAAGACTTCTAATGTCTGGTAGATATTCCAATGCAAATTTAATATTTAAATCTCCTTCGATATCAACCGTTCCATTACTATTTATTGCAATGATTTTTACTGTTGATAAGGAATCTTTAACCATTTCATAATATTTCTCTCCTGCCCTAAAAAATGCTTCTTTTATAATTTCATGTGCATTTGCTAGAAATATCTTATAAAAATTTGCTAGATATATGTCTGTATTAACCGATTTAAATTCCGCATCCATAGTAAAAATTATATCGATATAATTGTAAAAGTCAAGACTTACATTTTAATAAACCACGCAGATGGACTTAATACGCTATGATAATTAAGATAATTAACTCTCATATCTTCTCGTCTAAACTCCAGTGCAGCTTGTTTATTTTTAAATAACCAACCAACTTCGCCACCATATTCATTACACATATCAAAACAAATCCACCACTCACGGCACAATTCATCAATCTTTGTTTTTGTTACATGTATTGCAGCCGAAGAAATAAATGAAAGGCCCATATTATTTCTTTTAATTGTCCATTTCGTTGCTTCTTTACTTGTCTTAAACCATGTGAACCCAACACCGCCGCCATCATATTTGTTCAATGTATTAAACACAATATATATTTCATTAATTTTTTTTGTTATATCAGGTTGGATTTTCATAATCTTCGGTAACTTTTCGAATTGAACACTCAATTTGATGTATCTGCATATCCGTTGCTTCTTGAAACCTTTGAGCTACTAATATTCCATATCGGGTTGATATAATGGGCATTGCTCTAATAACAAAAGATTCTATATCTTGTTTGTTATATTCTAATTCCAATATAGTAGCTTGATATTTTTTTACCAGTTCTAATTCAGTCATACACAACTTTTATTTATTAGGAGTAACATCTCATAATTTGTCTTCCCCGTTAAATTTAACCATTCCCTTGATGATATCATACTTGACATTACATTCATTTTATAATCTATGTAATGTAATTTATAATCATATTCATGATCATCCAAATAAGATATAATATATGGTATAGGTACTCTAGCATTCGTATTGTATGATAGTAAGATATATTTCGCCAAGGAGTTGTCTATTAAACTTTCAATTGCTATTTGAGCTAAAAATTTACCTTCTATATTCTTCCTATAATCCTCAAATACAGAATATGTATTTGTTGTATTTGCATCAATTCTTTTATTTATTCTTCCAGTTAAATCCGGCTCATCATTTAAGACAACGGTTTTCCATAAATGATAATACTGTCCGTATCTAACCCGTGAAGATGGCATTATATCATTTGATGAACCATATGGAGGATCAAAATATGCTAAATCGGGTTTAACCGTCTTATTCAATTTCAATGTATCTTCTGCATCGACTGTGTTTTTCGTATCATTGATAATAAAATTTGGAGTTCTTAGTTCCAATTTATTATAAGAGCGTTTACTCCAATCACTCAGATATGATACTTGATGACCTAAAGTACTATCAACCTTATCCAATGCTATAATCAAACTTGTTAATATTACTGAATGTTCTATTTTATTAATTTTATTAATATCCAACCATTCTTTGATCTTGGTTCTTATTGCATCTAACTTTTGAGTCACGTGCAATTGCCATATTTTCTTTTTTCCGTCTTCCTGGATTGAACTGCCACATGTATCTTTACCACCATAATTCTCGGTAAACCATCCATCTATTGGATTTAATTCATTCAATTCTTGTATAAGAGAATCATAATGAATTTTAGAGTATTTATTTAATAGATAACATTCTCCGAACGTACTACTCCATACATTTATGTCATTACTAATTACATTTATACCTAATTTCTTTAGAAATTGTCCAATTCGTGTAGTTCCAGCAAATCCATCAAACGCAGTTTTTATATCTAAGTCTTTGATTATGTCATATATATGGGGAATTATTTCTTTTTTCGATCCCATATACTTTACACCTTCCGTTTTAAAATCCGGAACAATCATATTTTTGTATTAAATCATCCATATTATTGAAAAATTCAGTCGTGACAAGATGTAAATCTTGTTTGTAATTCTCCGTTTAAAGTATAAAGAATATGTTCATGCACTTGAACCGAATCCGTAAAACAATCCGGAATTGGTAATGATGAACAATTAGTACAATCAAGATTATTTCCAACAGTATTTGAAAATCCTTTAAGGGACATCAAAGAATTACAATTCATACATTTAAAATCTTTACCTACTATTACAGGCGACTGAATAAAAGAAATCAATGAACGATTATTAGAACAATTAAATGTTCCCGCCACGACTTCTGGTCCACTCAAAGATTCCAATGAACTACACCATGTACAATCGTAATTTCCCCCTACAATATCTGTAGTACCTCTCAGATTCTTCAATGCTACACATCCACAACAACTAAAACTACCATAGATAATTCTAGGTGTTCCATTTAAATTTTTCAAAGATACACATCCATTACAATTGAAATTCAGTTTTATATTTCTAGGAGCACCTTTTAAACTTAGCAATGACCCGCATTCATAACAATTAAAACTTTTTCCTACATATTTAGGAGCACCATGCAATGTTATTAGTAATGGATTATTATTACAAAAATAATCGCCTTGTACACTTATAAGATTTCCCGTTAATGATTTCAATGAATTGTTATTATTAACAAAACATTGTCCACTAATAACTTTTGGAGATCCTTTTAATACGATTAAATTATTACAATGATGAACATAAAAATCTCCATCTACAATTTGAGGAGACCCATTTAAATTTACAATATATGGATTATTATAACCAAAAAAGTTTCCTCGCAGAATTCTAATCCTTGGTAAATATTCAAATGGATAATCAAATGCCTCTAAATCACCATCAATATCAACCGTTCCATCTATATTAGAAGAAATTTTTACTTTGGATAAGGCATATGTTACCTTTTCTTTAAAAGATGCATCTGTTAAGTTCATATCAAAACTATATACATGCTTTATAAAAAGTCAAGCTTAGAAAATTCCACAACCAAAATATTTTATCTGTTATTAGATGTCAAGGTTCCTTGCTATGAAACATACCGCCTATACGCAATGGTTTTTCTAATAATGATGTAAGAGATGCACAGTTATAACATTTAAAGTTACCCCCTACTATAAATGGACTGCCTTTGAGGGAAATTAACATTGGACAATTATAACACCAGAAATCTACATCTACAATGGACGGAGATCCTATTAATGTAGTTAATAAAATACAATTGTTACATCGAAAATGTCCTCCTACAAGAAGAGGAGATCCTATTAAAGATGTTATATATTTATTAAAACTACAATCAAAGTTTCCATTTAGAATTCTTATTTTAGGAAAATATTCAAGTGGAAACTCGACTCGTAATTCTCCATCAATATCAACTGTTCCATCTATATTAGAATAAATTTTTACTGATGATAAGAGTTTATTTGCCGCTACTTTAAAAGTATCTGATTGCATAATAAGATATGATTTCTTAAATATTACTATCAGATATACAAGACATTATATTAGCATATAATCAGATATATAAGACATTACTAAATAATTTTTTTGATTGTTTTATATTGTTCCCATTTAGCTTGAAGCTTTACGGCTCTATCTTCTTCTTTATCAAATGTCTGACGAAGAAACGCAGTTTCTCCTTCTGGCAACCCCTTTAACCATTGCATAAATGCATGGATGTCTCGTCTAGGAATATTCTGCAACAATGTTACATTACTCATGAAGATAAATATCCCATAAATTTTCTAAAATGTCAATCACAATCAATGTTTATAATGGCGAATATGATAGAAAATTCCTCCAATTGAGTCTGGAATACCAATTAATGAAATTAACGAATGACATCCATTACATGAAAAATTTCCCGTAATTACTCCTGGAGCACCTTCTAAAGATATTAATGATTTACAGCTATCACAATCAAAATTTCCATTTACAATTTCAGGAGCACCTTTTAATGTGGTTAATGATTTATTTCCACTACAAACAAAACTTCCATTAATTTTTTTAGGAGCACCTATTAATGTTTCGAGTAAATCACATGATTGACAATAAAAATCTCCACCGACAATTATAGGAGCACCTTCTAATGAACGCAATTTATGGTTATTATTGCAATCAAAAATCCCCCCTACTACTTGCGGAGCATCTAATAATGATTCCAATGGACAACCAGTACACCAAAATCCATCTTTAACCGTTAACGGAGCACCTTTAAAAGAAGTTAATAATGGACATGAATCACAAGAGAAATCTCCAAGAACATACATAGGAGATCCTTCTAAGGTCGTTATGTATTCATTTGTAATACAATCAAAATTTCCAATCATATTCCGTATTCTTGGAAGATAAGAAAGTGGAAATTCAATATGTAAATTCCCTTTAACATCAATCGTTCCATCTCCATTATCGGTAACAATCTGTCGTGATAATGCTTCTCTTGCTAATTGTTTAAAATCCAAGCTCATAATTCTACTTTAATTATTGAATATGATATAACATATCTATTTAGAAAGACATTGAACAATCAACTTTTTATAATCTCCATCATCGAGCAATTTTCCATCCAATTTCTTAAATAAAAATGATGACCTATTAGATACCCCATAATTTGCCATAATAAATTTTGCTTGTTCTTTACGAGTAGGCAATTGTTTTAAATTATTATCAATAATCGTTTGAAACTCGGTATCAAGTCGTTGAGTTTCGATCCACGCTCTGCAAATATTATTTACATGGTCTTCAACCATTTGAACACACTCCCAATCATATAGATCCCCTATTTTTTTATTAAATTCATTAAGAGCTGGTTTTCCAAGCGTAAAGAATAACTCTATCGTTGCATCTATTGTAGCATTTGATTTAAATGCATGTTTTTTTCTATAATCATCGGACTTTATCTTATGTAATGTCTGTCCATTGTTAGTATATAACACAACTCCTTCCTTATTCTTCCAATTAGTAACTACATCAACCAATTCATCGACCGTATTGAATTTAAATTTCTCGGGGCGTTTAAATCCACCAACATCTGCTAATATATCCAATGCATCCTGAGCAAACAAAGAATAATCATTATGATCAATAGCGCCAATAAAAATCCAATCAGGGACATTTTCATATTTTAATATTATGGTATGATCAATAGAAGCAGTTAACCATTCAAATAAAAATGATATTCCCCATGTTTCTTCATGATTACATATCTTATCAAGACTAGGTAAATATCTCTCTTTAAATATTTCCAACTCCGCTCCATTTTCATGCTTCGTAGCATCTGAGGTTCCACGAGTACGTAAAATGTAATTGCCATTTCGACGTGTTACAATCAACAATGAACCATCTAATTTATTTGTAACTACTGCATTCTTAAGATCCGTAGGTACTGGAAATATACCAGGAGTTTCTCCAAAGTTTACAAATTTTGGAAATCCTAATGAAACCGGAAATCCTTCCTTCGACCATATGCTTGATCTAAAGATTTTAGTTTCTTGAGACCACGTTGCACCAATATGTTGAGGTTGAACAAGATAACATTCCTCTCCATTTATAATGTGTTGATGAACCATGAATTGTTCACGGTCAATTTTAGATATATCAATTTTCATAGGATCGAGTGTGGGTAAATCTCTCTTACAATCCGAACAATAAAAATCTTCAACTGTCTTAGTTACAATTTTAATACCATTCATAATATCTGCATTAGTAACCATTTTTACAGAAATTCTACCATCGCAACAATACGGCGAAATATGCTCTTTACCATCAAGATGAAATGTAACAAATTCAGGAGGATCTGATGGAAGTCTAGCAATAGCTCTATGAGTAAGCAAAAACTGTCTTAACTTCATGGGTGGATTTTCCCAACTAACTTCTTCTTCATCTTCCCCATACGCTTGTATTGTATGTTCTTCCAATGGCTCATATTTTAACAACTCATGCCATCTGGTTTTACAGTAACAATTTTGAGAAAATGAACCTACGTCTTCACCATTTTTACAAATCCTATAATAGGTTGTATTTGCGGATGTCATATATTTTATTTATTTTCTATAATAGGTTGGTTCTCTTCCATAAGTTTATTTATATGTTATAACCAAGTGATAACAATGATGATGGAACACTATCCCGAGTACCTACAAACTTTCCCCATCGCATAGGCCAGTCAGATTTATTAATATCAGGATATTCTGGATCTGGCGTTCCATCTATAATATTATAATATCCACCGCACCAATAAACCTGTAACCATTGTTCTCCAATTGGGTTACCCATATTACACACTAATACAAGTTTTTTATTTCCTGTATTATCAAACCATTCCCATACTCCTTCTTTATCTGGATAAGTTAACATGATTTAAAGTATATGGACATTCTTTAAAAGGTCAAGTAAATAGTTTGGTTATACTTGTATTATTATGTATGCCAAGAATTGCATTTGCAAATACATCAGCAACACTTACCATTGTTGACCACATATTGCTCTTAGTATGCTCCGTCACTGTGTTTGAACAATAAAATTTAGTGATGATACGCTTTTCATACGCCTGCGTCATACGAAGGATTCCTAGTTCACTCAAACATCCATGCGTAACAGCACAATATACTTCTGATGCCCCTTGAGTTTTACAAACCGTTGCTGCTTCGACTAAAGTTCCGGCAGATTCTGTTAAGTCATCTAATATAATAACTCGTTTATCTTTAATATTACCTACAAACTGACTCATTTCAACCAGTACATCATTCTTACGTTTTTTAATAAGAAATGCAAGATCAAGTCCTGTTTTTTCCGCATATTCAGATGCTTTTTTTACTGCACCTAGGTCTGGAGACACCACAACATCAAGATTTAATGATTTTAATGCCTCGATAAGCGTAGGTTGAAAATACAAATGATCAAGTGGAAGATTCGTAAACCCTTGCAATTGCTGGGCATGTAAATCCATGGTAATAATACGATTAATACCTGCTGCTGCCATAATATCCATCACTAACTTTGCAGAAATTGGAACACGAGATCTATCCTTTCTATCTTGCCGCTGATAAAAGAAAGCAGGACAAACAGCAGTAATACGTCCAGCGCTTGCTCTCCGTGCCGCATCCGCCATAATCAACAACTGCATCAATGCGGAATTTGAATCCATATTTCCATTTGCAGTCTGAATAAGAAATACATCGCTACCACGAATATTTTCTTTAAATTGTACATAATACTCTCCATTGGGAAATGTATGGTGATATATTTCTCCAAGCTTAATATTATTGTCTGACTTAGAAACAATTTCTGTTGCAAACGCAATATTAGAACTACCAGCAAATAAAATACAAGGACTATTTTTCATTTTTTGTTAAGTTTTCTCATGACATTCAACATCATGTTCACATATCTTACAGTTCTTATGACCATCTCCAACATAACAATCACAAACGGGAGGAATATTCGATGGATCTTCCCATTCCATTGCATCACATACACAGGCTTTGGATTGTCTAACAACGGGAATAAATGGATGATGATCACATTCACATCGACCACAGGTGGCACATATTCCACAATCTTCCGATCCACAAGAATCACAAATTGTTGCCATATTATATTAATTTATAAGAACAAATTGGTTCCTGCATAAATATATTATGGTTAGGAAACAATGCATTCCAGGTGGGGTTGATTATAATTACTTTACTTCGTACACTTGCCGAAAATTTAGATCCATCTTGAAATATTTTTCCAATATAACCTTTAAAATCGGTCGTTTTTAATTCGCAATGATCAAGTTCTCTTATAACTTTATCAATTCCAACCGGAAGATTAAATAAGTTATCAAAATTAAAATATTGCAATCCATGTGGAAATGGAGATTGCGTCGTAGTATCAGTAGTATATAACAACCCACAACCAGGAATACATTTAAACAATTCTAATGTTTCTTGTAGAGAATCTGGTATAATATGATAACAAGATTTTTCTGTACATTTGCTTAATTTTTTACTAATCTGTATATCATCAAATGTTGAAGGTAAATTAGTAATCTTGTATGCCTTCTCAGGAGCTTTTATTATTCCATTAAAATCTTTTGGAATTGGCAATGAAATCATCCAACTTGGATTTTCTATGTAATAGTTTCTACAATATATTAATTTCATAGATAAGATTTTTCGTACATAATATCTTCTATAAATGTTTCCTTAGAAAGTTCAATCTTCTCAAGTGTAAGAAAGCTTCTATACGAAGGATTCTCATGTAAAATAGTAGTCATACATGCTTCAATTCGTGTTTTTATAAATGGTAAATACTTGGTTGGATCTTTTTCAAAATAAGTTGTAATTCCTACAGTTCCAATTCCTTTCTTATATCTACTTAGCCTTGATATAGTTCGTCCATTTCCATTTTCAAAATATGATAATAATTTAGCAACATCTGCTATATCAATCGAATTGTCTGTATATGCTTTCCTCGCCTCATTTGCATACCTCTCATACTCAGCGGCATCACTCTCAGGTACAACCCCAAATACAAATGCATTAAACCTGGATTGTAATGAACCAGCATATTCATTAAATATAGCAGTCAATTTATATTGAATCATTTTAGTTTTTATTTTAGCTTTCATTTTGGGTTTCATTAATTATCTTGACATCATTGTATCGGATAATATCTTGATGTCAAGATTTTTATTAATAATTAAATCTGTACAGAAAACATAATCAAGTGTCTTATTATCATACAATATTAAATCCTATATATTACAATATACTATATGAATTTATCGTGGCATATAACATGCTATATGTCGTGGATGTATAAATTAACATTACCCATATATTTACTTGCAATGTTATTAGAATCTGAAATAATGCATATATTTTCTATATTAAAAGAAAGATTATATAAGATTTATAATAATCTAATACCTATGGGATATCAAGACTACGAAGGATTTCATACCGAATAGATTACTTCTGTTTTGGTTTACCAAAATTACACCCATCACACACACAAATAGGTTCCCCCGTACGAACGTTCCATGAAATTATTTGCCAGTGAGCATATGTAATATCCTTGCTATCATTAAATTCATTCTGCTTTCCACATTCAGAACATTTGATCGTCCATTTTTTTAGAGCCATTAATAATAAGTTTATGCAGGAATGGTTGAAAGTCAACTTTAATCAACCAATAAAGAAATTGGATTTACTATATCAGACGAAGAGGGAGAAAGTAACATTTCAAATGGAAGCGTAATTTGCTGTAACATGTGATTGTGATCTTTATAAAGAAGAA
>SESG01018013.1_pt1 | contig 12230 bp, 9 predicted proteins | sample 3171421 | NCBI WGS metagenome assembly SESG01 (sample SAMN10866946, study PRJNA518727) | freshwater metagenome | biome: subpolar coniferous forest; feature: holomictic lake; material: water; isolation source: holomictic Lake 227, 6 m and 8 m depth | place: Canada: near Kenora, Ontario | collected... | reverse complement strand
AAACAGCCATCGCTTTTTCGTAATTAACAAGTGCGGTAGCATAATCCTTGGCATTTAATGCATCATTACCAGCATTTTGCAATTTGATAGACTCCTGGGCGAAAAGTGACCCAATGCTAAGACAGAACAATAAAATAAAAGCAATCCTCTTCATACATTTCAATTTTAAGTAGTTGGAATAAAAATAATTACGATGTTATGTTAGTTTAATACGATGATTCAAATACCATCACATGAAGAATTCTATATATCCCATCAAAACTAAAAAAAAAATGATAAGTTCAAAATACATTTCAAAAAATCTTTCTGCAAAAATCCTGATCAGGAACACATTCCGCCTCGTCAAAGGTTCATCCTGACCGAATCGATGGGAAAATAAAAAAAAAGGAAGTCAGATTTTGGCCTGCTTCCTTTGCTATATGGTATGTTTTTTTAGTTTTTCAAACATCGTACGGAAAATCCGCTCTCCTTTTGTCCGTAATATTTGAAGGCTGTTCCATCTTTACTGAACAGTACGGTATACCATGAATTGACACCATCGCTGGTAGTACTCCACCAGTAAGTACTGATTCCCTGCGAACTGAATAATCCCTTCGCGTTTCTATAGCCAAGAGGAAGCGCTGAAAATCCGCTCTCATCCGTTCCGACACCATTCTTACTCCAACCTGATGTCGCTTTTAACGCTCTGCCTGCAATATTTTCGCTACCGAGATAGTCTGTCAGCAATCTCCATTCTTTGTCGGATGGTGCATGCCAACCGGTAGGACAAAGCTTACCAGTATTCACGGTGTTCCAGTTATAATAGGCCCCATAGGTAGCCTTGTTGGTTGAATCATTCAAAAACCAGCAGAAAGCATCGGTTTTAAGTTCTTTCCAGGCAACTTCATCAGTTACATTGGGAATAGGTTTACCATCATTGTATTTGGTGGTTTTGAGATTTTCTGCCATCCAAGTCTGGGTACCAATGGTTACTGTAGGATAAACATTCCCATCCACATCGCTCACTTTTCCTTTTGTTGCAGGCCCTGAACTATTTCCGCAACTATTAATCAAAAGAGAAACTGAAAGGGCAAAAAAGAACATCTTTAAAGTCTTCATGGCATGAGCGTATATGAGTTAATTATTTTGCAAAGCTACCAACATTTTTGGGAAGGAAAAAAATCAAAAGAGCAGATTAATGGTCCAATCTTGGCCGTAAACCCGGAATTATATGACCCTGGCCACTTCGCCATGAATATGATAATCCAATCCGCTTTTTTGTACTGCATCCGTCACTTTTACCTGAACAAACCGGTCAATGGCGTGAAGCATACCCCATGTGAATGAACCTGCCCATATGATTGCTGCCAGAAGTGCTAACAGTTCCTTGAAAAGTAACAACGGTCCTCCACCATAGAACAATCCGTCAGGCGTTCCGGGATTGATCATGGTGGTTGCAAACAATCCAAGCAGGATCGTTCCAAAAACACCACCTATCCCATGCACTCCCCATACATCAAGCGCATCATCCCATTTCATGCTGTTCTTAAATTCTACTGCCATATAACATACAACCCCAGCCATAATCCCAATGATAGCAGCAGATCCAACAGTCACGTAGCCGGCAGCAGGCGTGATCGTGGCAAGTCCGGCAACTGCCCCGGTCATCAGTCCGATAAAGGTAGGTTTCTTTTTACCACTGTTCCATTCAATCAAAAGCCAGGTAACTGCGGCAAAAGAAGCCGACACGTCGGTATTGACAAAGGCAGCTATCGTAATATCGTTCATGTCGAGTTCACTGCCTGCATTGAAGCCATACCATCCAAACCAGAGTAAAGTAGTTCCAATGGCAACAAGCGGAATATTATTGGGTTGGTGCTCGCTTCCTTTTCTTTTCCCAACATAAATTGTTGCCACAAGTGCAGCAAAACCAGCCGTAGCGTGAACGACAATTCCTCCCGCGAAATCAAGAACTCCCCATTGCTGAAGAATTCCTCCGCCCCAAATCATATGAACAAACGGATAATAGACGAATATCTGCCAGAAAATCAGGAAGAATACATAGGCTTTAAAGGTGACCCTGTTGATAAAAGCTCCGGTGATCAGCGAAGGGGTAATAATTGCAAACATCATCTGGTAGGCAAAGAAGACGTATTCGGGGAACGCTTTACCCGGCATGATGGTCTTTGGTGTAATTCCATGCAAAAATGCCTTGTCAAAATTTCCGATGATGCCCAGAAAATCAGTTCCTCCGGCCAAGGTGCCGCTAAAACAGAGCGAATATCCAAAACTAAACCACAAGACTGTGGTTAATCCCAATGATACAAAGCTCTGCATCATGATATTCAAAATATTCTTTTTATCGCCAAGTCCACCGTAAAAAAATGCAAGTCCGGGCGTCATCAGCATGACAAGACTTGTTGCCAAAACCATGAAAGTTGTTACCCCTTTGTCAATCATATAAGTTCAATTCAATATATTATCAAAATCGGATGCAAACATATAAAATTTAGCTCATCTCATTTAATTATTTAGCCTGGCTGTGATATTTTCATGCTATTTTGTTGTCTCACCCCTATTCCCCGAGGGGTATCAAACATAATTCATATCTATTTTAAATAAACGAGGAATTTCCGGTCTATCATTTTCATGAATTTCCTGAATTGACAGGATCACTTTCTAGGATTGAATCTTTTGGATCAACGTAAATCCATCAAAAAAATGCCTGCGAATAGTGGGTTCCGACCTATTATGGAAACGTTCCATTGAATCAGACCCTGTATTTTTTGAAACAGCAAGCCAGCTCAAATTTTCTCCACTCAAAAGGTAAAATTGATGCAGTATGAATCCTCATTCCATGCTATCGCTATCTCTGGCAATTAGGTTGTAATTGGTCATTCCCAATGTTCACCTTCAACCAAATAACTCCCCTGAGAAAAACAAAACCTCATCCTTAGAAACAGGAGAGGTTAAATAAAGTTCGCTTGACAGATCCGATTACTGCAGCATCACAAGAAATTTGTATCCAGATATTCCTGGAATTTATCCTTGTACTGGTCACTAACGGGAATAAAGGTCTTGCCAAAAATAATCCGGCTTCGCTCAATGGTCTCAATCATATCGAGATTGACGATAAAGGAGCGGTGCACACGCATGAATTTTTCCTCAGGAAGCTTTTGCTCCAGTGATTTGATGGAATTCAGCGATAGAATTGGTTTCTCTTCCCCTTTCGTATAAACCTTGATGTAGTCTTTTAATCCTTCAATGTAAAGGATATCGTTAAAATTAATGCGCCGGATCTTGTATTCAGATTTCAGAAATAAAAACTGGTTGTTGGCTTCAATCACGGGCTGTGAGTTGGCTTCCAGTTCTGCCAGTTTGTGTGCTTTTCCTGCTGCCTTCAGGAATTCTTCGTAACTGAAAGGTTTCAGCAGATAATCAACGGCGTTCAGTTTAAAACCTTCCAAAGCATACTTTTCGTAAGCAGTCGTAAAGATGATCTTGTGCTCATCCTGCAAAGTGCGCGTAAACTCTATCCCGGTTAAATCAGGCATCTGAATGTCAACAAAAATCAGATCGGCATCGCCCTCCGCAAGAAATTCAATCGCATCCAGCGGATTGTCAAAAGCGCCAACGAGTTCAAGATAAGGTGTCTTGTTGACATAATCGCTCACCAGCTTGAGTGCAAGTGGCTCATCATCAATGGCTATCGTTTTAAGCTTCATCTAAGGGTTGTTTTTTACCATCCTGATACAAAGCCGAACCTTGAAAACATCTTCTCCTTTTTCAATTTTCAGTTCATGACTATCGGGAAACATGAGTCCAAGACGTTTCTTTACGTTTTCGAGGCCAATACCTGAATGTTGCTGCATGTCGCCTGTCTGAGTGCTTTTGCTGACACTGTTCTCAGTAAAGAAGCAAATTTGGTCCTTGTCAATTTCCATCCGGACATTGATGAAAGAAGCCTCCCTGTGGCTGACACTGTGCTTGAATGAATTTTCGATGAATGGAATAAAGAGCAGCGGAGGGAAGGAAAAATCGGGAAAATTCTCGGGAAAATCAATTTGCAGAAATACTTTGGAACTTAGTCTCAACTTCATCAGATCAATGTAGTTATTCATGAAATTGATCTCATGGCTCATCAATGTCTCGCCTTGTTCTGATTCATAAAGCAGGTACCGCATCATCTTCGACAATTTAAGTACCGAATCCTGTGCAGTCGGTCCGTCAATACCGATCAGTGAGTATATATTATTCAAGGTATTGAAAAAGAAGTGGGGACTGACCTGATTTTTCAGAAACGCCAGTTCGGAATGCAGTTTCTCCTTTTCCATCTCTTTTTGCTTCTTCTCGTTTTGCTTCAGTTTGTCGATGAGCCCAAGGCCAATGGCAAATCCCGAGATTAATAGCGATGCAAGCACATGGTTGTAATAACCGAAAGCTTTCATCGGAGCTTTAAAATCCACCCCATTTGCCGCCAATTTTTGAACAAATTCCTGAAACCTGGCATCTCCGGCAGGATCAAAAAACAGGTGATCATTAATGAAAGAGGTCATAAAATAGGAGGCATTGATCACAACTATCAGAATAATCAAATAGATCCAGTATTTTTCCCTCAGGAAGAACCTGGGAACCAGCCAGATATACCCCATGTAAAAAACGAAGGCCGCAGAGAAAGTGTGCGCATAGAATTGGTTCAGTCTGTGTTGATTTCCTCCAAAAGCATTGTTCAGATAAAAAGGGATTAGGATGACCAGAATCCAGGCAATGGCATGGAGGGTAAACTTGAGCTTTTTATCTGAAACGGATCGAATTTTAAACATGGATGTGATTTTTACCAAAGATAACAATTGACACTTAAAGTTAAAGATACAAAGCAGTTAAAAAACAAGGACCGTTTGCACCTCAGAAAAACGCTATGTTTTGAACCTAGCCGAAACAGCTCTTTTTTATTCGTACCTTAATGCATCAATCGGATTAAGATTGGATGCCTTCTTGGCCGGATACCATCCGAAGAAAATACCGATGGCAGCACATACCAGAAAAGATACAACAACCGATTGGGTCATGATCACGACAGGCCAGCCCATCAGCGATCCAACGACTGAACTGATTGCATACCCAAGACCGATTCCGATTACACCACCAACTACGCTCAGCATGGTTGATTCAATCAGAAATTGCATCAGTATATCTACACCTTTCCCTCCAATCGACATGCGCAAACCGATCTCCCGCGTTCTCTCGGTAACCGAAACATACATGATATTCATGATCCCAATACCTCCGACCAACAGGGATATTCCGGCAATTGCGCCTAAAAGAGTTGTCAGGATATCGCTGATTGAGGTAAATGTTTTCACCAGTTCTGACTGGGACATGACCCTGAAATCATCATCTGCAGGTTTCGAAATTTTGTGCTGCTTGCGCATGACAGTCTGCAATTCGCTGATCGCATCCTGTGTTTTTGCTTCGCTGACAGCAGACGTAAATATCCCCTGAATGTAATCGATCGCCAGGAAACGGCGTTGAACAGTCGTGTATGGTGCGATCAGCAAATCATCCTGATCCTGACCAAATGAATTTTCACCCTTTTCGCTAAGAATACCAATTACTTTGATCGGTATATTCTTAAACCGGATGGTCTGACCAATCGGATCAGTACCCTTGGGAAAAATATTTTTGACAATCGTTTTACCCACCAGGCAGACTTTTGCCAGACCGGCAATTTCCTGATCCGTAAATATCCTTCCACTTTCAACTTCTATTTTCTTAATGTCAAAATATTGGATGTTGGAACCATAAATAGAGGTCGGCCAGTTCGAGTTGCCAAAAACTGCCTGACCGCTGGTTCTTACCTCGGGTGAAACGGCGGTAATATCCTGACATTGCAGGCGAATAGCCTCCACATCTGACATTCGGAGCGACTGGCTGCCGGAGTTCCCCATCATCACCCCGCCACGTTGCTGAGAACCCGGCATGATAAATACCAGGTTGGAACCCATGCTTGACATCTGATCCTGAATGCTTTTCTTCGATCCCTGCCCAATGGCCAACATGGCAATAACGGATGCCACACCGATGATGATGCCCAGCATGGTGAGAAATGCCCTGAATTTATTCCGCAACAGCGCATTCTTTGCAATTTTTATAAGATTGGTGTAATTCATATCCTTTGTTTTTAAACTTCAGTTTCAACGAGCGGTAGTGCTTTTAGCATATCAGATGCCAGGACAGTATCGGTAACCATTTGCTCCTTTGTCACCCATCCGTCGCGAAAAATGATATTCCGGGAAGTCAGTCGGGCGATGTCGGGTTCGTGCGTAACGAAAACTATGGTTTTACCCTGGTCTGCATTCAGGCGCTGAAAGAGTTCCATGATTTCGTAGGATGTTCGGGTATCCAGATTTCCGGTAGCCTCATCGGCAAGAATCACTACAGGGTCGTTGACCAGAGAGCGGGCGATAGCGACCCGTTGCTGCTGTCCGCCGGAAAGCTGATTGGGCATGTGGTGCATCCGGTCGGCAAGTCCTACTGATTCGAGCGCTGCAATGGCCCTTTCCCTGCGTTCTTTCGATTTGACCCGGTCGTTGTAAAAGAGCGGCAGTTCTACGTTTTCGAGTGCAGAGGTTCTCGAAAGCAGGTTGTACGACTGAAAAACAAATCCCAGTTTTTCGTTCCTCAATCCTGCAAGTTCATTGCGGTTCAATTGCGAGACGCTTACCCCATCGAGCCGATATTCGCCCGAAGAAGGTTGATCCAGACAACCCAGGATATTCAACATGGTGGACTTTCCGGAACCGCTGGCACCCATGATGGCCACAAACTCTCCCTGCTCTATCCGGAGGTTAATCCCTTTGAGTGCGCGGACGGTTACATCGCCAACGTAAAAATCCTTTTTCAGGTTAATGACTTCTATGATTGTGCTTTTCATTCGAATATAATTTATTTAAAAGGTCAAATGGAATCGAAGAATAGGGCAGCCTATAGTTTCAGGATGAATACATTCCGATGTCAGGCTACCAAATCATGACGATTCGATTTCAGAATTTTTACTTCTTGGTTGCGCCGGGGCGCTGAGGCATAAAGGGACTCTTTGCTACTTTTTTGGTTTCGGCAGAGGCTTTTTCGGCTGTCATGGCGAGGATTATTTCATCACCTTGATTCAGTCCGGAAATCAACTCATAGCTGATCCCGTCATTGGATCCAATCTTAACTTCCCGCTGTTCAATATCCTGACCATTCTTGACCCAGACAAAATTGCTTTTGGTATCCTTTGCATCAACCGTCAGCACGGATTTGGCCATTTTTTGTGAGATTTCCCCCGGTAAGGATTTGAGATAAGTATTGTAAACTGTCAGTTCAGGACTAAAACGAAGCGCCTTCCCGGGAACCACGGGAATATCAGATTTCTCATTCACAAAGATGGTGGTACTGGCCGTCATTCCCGGCATTAGTTTGGTATCCGGATTCGGGGCCTGAATAATCACCGTATAGGTAACCACATTGGAGGTGACCACCGGTTGCTTTCTGATTTCGGAGACAGACCCGGCAAACTTACGTTCAGGAAATGCATCCACAGTAAACTGAACGCGCTGATTCATTGCAATCTGACCTATATCCGCTTCGTCAATTTTGGCTTCTACCTGCATTTGGGTCAAATCGTTGGCGATGGTAAATAAAGTCGGAGTATTGAAACTAGCAGCCACCGTCTGGCCTTCGTCGACAGCCCTGTTTAGGATGATGCCGTCGATGGGGGAATTGATCCTGGCATAGGACAAATTAATTCTGTTCTTGTCATATACCGATTTGGCATTCTTCAAGGAGGCCTGGGCATTCAGATAGTTGTATTCGGCCAGGTCAAAATCGGACTGCGCAATCAGTTTCTTCGCGATCAGTGCTTTGTAACGTTCATAAGTTGCTTTCTGGTATTTGACCTGAGCATCTGCCATATCCACAGATGCTTTGGACTGATCCAACTGGGCCAGCAAAGGCGTTTCATCCAGTTGCGCCAACAATTGTCCTTTTTTAACCTGGGTATTGAAATCGACGTAAAGTTTTTCGATGACCCCCGAAACCTGAGTACCCACCAAAACAGTTTTAATGGCTTCCAGCGTTCCTGTAGCCGTTACGGTGTTACTAATATTTCCTTTACCCACTTTCGCAGTTTCGAAAGTATAGGTTTGCTCTGCACTCCGAAACATCGTAAAGGCAAAAAAGCCTGTCGCGAGTAGGAGCAACGCTGATCCTGTGTACAAATATTTCCTCTTCATGATATTGAAATTTATATTCCCTTTAATTTGTAATTTGTAATTCCTAAAGAACAAGCGGTATCCCTTTGTAAAAATCCAGCACTTTGTAACTGAATATCAGGCTAAACCTGGCTTGCAGCATTTTGCTTTCAGAAGTGATCAAATTGGTTTTCTGAACCAGAAAATCCACAGAATTGAGTAATCCCTGTTTGAATTTTTCATCTGTCACATCGTATGACTCTTTGCTCGATTGCATCAATTCGAGTCCGGCGGCATATTCCGATTTGGCTTTTTCGACATCGACGCAAGCCTGTTCTATCTCTTTTCGCAAACTGTTTTTGGTGTTGATCTCATCCAGTTCGGCATTGGAAACCGCGATGCTTGCAAGGCTTACATTGGTTCTTACCTGTTTCTTCTGAAAAATCGGAATGGAAAGCGAAAGTCCCAGCGATGGATTTACCTTATCCTGCAACTGAGTGGTGTAATTCGAGTTGGTTGTCAGGCTCGAGTAGCCGCTCGACAATCCTGCACCCAGCGAAAGTGTTGGGAGATAATCGGCTTTTGCAATATCAACATTCAGGGCAGCGCTCTGCGTATTTAAAGCCGCATTCTTAATCTGAGGTTTAATTCCCAGCGCGAGGTTGTAGATTTCCTTTGCATCAGGCTGAACTGATGAGACCAGAATACTGTCGAAATTGGGTGAGCTGATCTCAAAACCAGGATCGACAGGTAGTTCCATCAGTTGCATCAGGGTCACCTTGTTAATGGCCAATTGACTGGTAACCGTTGCAAGGGTAGATTTTTCACTGGCCAGTTCAGATTTGATCTGCAGGTAATCGGCCATTGAGATCACACCTAAATCCATCCTCTCTTTGGCCAATGCCAGTTGTTGGGAAGTAGATTCGATCTGCTTTTTGGCATTGCTGACGCTTTCATAGGAGAAAAGAAGCTGCAGATAAGCATTCAGGATATTGATGCCCACCGATTCCTTGACAGTTTGGGAATAAAATTGTCCGCTCTGCAGATTAATGGATGCCTGCCGGATCTTGTTGGAGAGCTTCTCCCCATTGAAAAGTACAACATTCGAATTGAGTGAATAGCTGGTACTGTTAGATCCGCTGCTATTGCCAAGTTGACCAGTGTTGGAATCAAATCCCTTGTACCAGTTAAAATTCTGGCTGACGGATGCATTCAGCGAGGGGAGCCTGTTGGCCTGAGCCTGCTCCGAATAAAGCATGTTTTGATTGGTGGTAAGGTCTGCCTTCTTGATCTGGATGTTCTTCCCCAAAGCAAAACTGATGCAATCTTCCAGCTTCCAGACTTTGCTTTGCGCCTGGACTGCAAATCCCGAGAAAAGGATCAGGATGCCGGTAATCAGTAAACTTCTTTGAATTGTCTTCATGACTTATATTTTCAATTTTCAAGCAAAAAAATACCGGATCCATGTCCACTCAAAATAAAATAGACGTTTGGGTGGTTTTTACCGACGATTAGACCTTTTTTATGCCTGATTTTTCCTGCTTTCAATTCTTCTTTCCAACTTGTATATTTGAATGATTTTTCCTGCCGGATGATTTTGATTGAAATTTGGATCAGCCGCAGTCCTGCTACTACACTAAAAACTGTCAACCATGAAAATTGGATTCAGATTATCTGTTACGGTAATTTTCGCCTTGTTGTGGCTCTCTTCAGAGGTGCAATCAACCCCTAAAAAATTGGATGCAAAAATTCTCGACACCGAATTCATCTATGAAAAAGCACCGTTTCCCTCCTGTCACGCCTCGACCCTTGTGGAAACCAAAGAGGGTTTGCTGGCTGCCTGGTTTGGCGGCACTGATGAGGGGAATCAAGATGTCTGTATCTATACTTCCAGCCTCGCTAGCGGAAAATGGTCCGCTCCAGTGAAGGCTGCCGACGGCATGGTAAAAGGAAATCTCAGGTATCCCTGCTGGAATCCGGTTCTTTTCAAAAGAGACAATGGGGATATCATTTTGTATTACAAAGTTGGACCAAGTCCAAGAGAATGGTGGGGCCTATACAAAATTTCAAAAGACCGGGGAGAAAGTTGGTCTGTTGCCAAGGAGATTCCAGGTAAGCTATTGGGGCCCATCAAAAATAAACCGCAAAGATTGCCGGATGGGACGATCCTCTATCCCACAAGCGTCGAGACCAGGGAAAGCTGGCAGGTTTACCTGGAGACCTCCGACCAGGAGTTGAACCATTGGGAAAAAACACCCATCGACAACAACGGACTGAATGCCATCCAGCCAACGATTCTTTTCTGCAAAAATGGGAGCATGCAGCTACTGTGCAGGAGTAAAGAGAAAAAGGTCGTGGAGAGCTGGTCGGAAGACCAGGGGAAAACCTGGAGCCCGCTTCAGCAGACCCAAATCCCCAACAACAATTCAGGTTTGGACGCGGTAACCCTGGAAAATGGGACACAACTGCTGATCTGCAACCCAATAGAGAAAGGGAGAAACAAAATTGCGGTACTGTCCTCAACGGATGGGAAGGAATGGACCAATCTGATCGTACTGGAAGACCAGCCGGAAGGTGAGTTCAGCTATCCTGCCATCATCCGCGGAGAGGACGGCACTGTACACATCACATATACCTACAATAGGTTGAAAATCAAATATGTGCATCTGAAAATCAAGAAATAAGCAGAAATTACATACAGCATTACTTTGTGTCCCTTCGCGCTTTCCCTTGCGTCCTTTGTGGTTAAGTTTCTGTATTTAGCCACAAAGGACGCAAAGGGTTTCTCAAAGGACACACAGTAATATCCAATCATACCCAGAAATGAATATGAAAATAGTCGTCTTTCTTGCCATGATAAGTTTGTCTGCATTTCAGCTCTCTGCACAATCCGCGGGCAGGGAAAATTTTGATGCAGGCTGGAAGTTTCATTTGGGTGATGTGTCACAGGCAGAACAGGCCGCATTTCCGGATCAGAACTGGAGAACCCTTGACCTGCCCCACGACTGGAGCATCGAAGGCAGTTTCAGACCGGATCATCCTTCAGGACATCAGGGAGGACTGCTTCCCGGTGGAATCGGCTGGTACAGGAAGAAATTCGAACTGTCCCATGAAGCAGGCAAAAAATATTTCATCGTCTTCGACGGAGTATACAAAAACAGCACGGTTTACCTCAATGGCCACAGTCTCGGAACCCGCCCGTACGGGTATGCTTCTTTCCAATACGACATGACACCTTTCATTCAAAATGGGGAAAATCTGCTGGCCGTCAGGGTGGACAATTCAAAACAGCCGGATTCGCGATGGTACACCGGTGCCGGGATTTACAGGCATGTCTGGCTGGTTACCAATGCCCCGGTGTTTGTCAGTCAGTGGGGCACCTGCGTGACAACACCGAAGGTTTCTTCGCAGGAAGCTACCGTAAAAATCGTCACCATTATAACCAATGATGCCAAAGAGAAGACCATCCTCAGCGTAGTATCTTCCATCCTGGATCCTTCGGGGAAGGAGGTCGCTGCAATGACCCAACCCATAAAAGCAGAGGCGGGTACCAAAACAGCATTGAATTCTGTGATCAAAGTAAAATTTCCCAAACTCTGGGATCTTCAAAATCCCAGTCTGTATCAACTTGTAACCAAAATTTATTGCGGCAAGGAGCTGAAGGATACCTACTCAACCCGATTCGGCATACGTACCATCGCCTTTCGGGCCGACAGCGGTTTTTTTCTAAACGGGAAAAACGTGAAGATCTTAGGTGTCTGTAACCACCACGACCTGGGTCCATTGGGAGCTGCCCTCAACGACAGAGCCCTCGAAAGACAACTCGAATTGCTGAAAACAATGGGATGCAACGGGATCAGATGCAGCCACAACCTGATGGCTCCCGAATTGCTGGAATTATGCGACAAAATGGGATTTCTTGTCATGGATGAGACCTTCGACTGCTGGTACATTGGGAAGGATGCCGCCCCATTTGGATTCCAAAACTATTTCAAGGAATGGCATGAGCGCGAAATAACC
>SESG01025973.1_pt1 | contig 12239 bp, 11 predicted proteins | sample 3171421 | NCBI WGS metagenome assembly SESG01 (sample SAMN10866946, study PRJNA518727) | freshwater metagenome | biome: subpolar coniferous forest; feature: holomictic lake; material: water; isolation source: holomictic Lake 227, 6 m and 8 m depth | place: Canada: near Kenora, Ontario | collected... | reverse complement strand
GGGGGGTGTCACGCTGCAACGTTGCATGCAGTGCGGTAAATTTTTCTTGCAGTGCGGTAATTTTTTCGGGCGCCTGCTGTGCGGCGTCAAGCCAGTTCAGCACCGCACGGCAGAGCGCCTGCGGCGTGGCGGCATCCTGCAACAATTCCGGCACCACAAAATCGCGGCACAAAATATTGGGCAGACCGACCCAGGGTTGCAACATGCGGTGGCGCACCAACTGCCACGACAGCCAGCCCATGTGATACGCAATCACCATAGGAAGCTTGAACAGCGCCGCTTCCAGCGTAGCAGTACCGCTGGCGACCAGACACACATCACAGGCCGCCAACACGGCGTGCGACTGACCCTGCACGATCTGCAACTGGCGCAAGCCAGCGCAGCCGGCCGCAGCGCGTTCGATTTCTGCTTTCAGCGCCGGCAGCGCGGGAACAATAAATTTGACTGCCGGGCGTTCCTGCTGCAACAGCTGTGCCGCCTGAAAGAAACGCGTTGCCAGGTTGCGCACTTCGGAGCCACGGCTGCCCGGCAGAATGGCAACGACCTGGTCATCGGGCATCAGACCGAGTTGCGCTCGCGCAGCAAGCCGGTCCGGCGTCATCGGAATGACATTGGCCAGCGGGTGGCCGACGTAAGTAGCGGCTATGCCGTGCTGCGCCAGCAGAGCCGGCTCAAACGGAAATACGCACAGGACATGGTCCACACTGGCGCGGATCTTTTTTAGCCGGTTGGCGCGCCAGGCCCAGAACGAGGGAGCAACAAAGTGAACCGTTTTGATGCCCTTCTGTCTGAGCGCCGCTTCCAGACCGAGGTTGAAATCAGGCGCATCAACGCCAATGAAAAGCGCCGGCGGTTGCTGCAACAAGCGGGCCTTGAGTTGATTGCGGATGCCCAGAATTTCGCGAAAGCGCCGCAGCACCTCCCAACTGAACCCATGAACGGACAGTTTGTGATGCGGCCACCAGGCCGTAAAACCACGCTGGCGCATCTGTGGACCCCCGATGCCGACCGCGCTCAGAGTCGGCCAACGCTCGCGCATGCCATCGAGCAGCAAGCCAGCCAGCAGGTCACCCGAAGCTTCGCCTGCAACCATGCCGAAGCAGGGACTGTCATCGGGCATCGGCTGTGATGCGCCAGTCACACTCACTTCGTTCATGCCCGGCTTATCGAATCAGCGCGCGATGCCGCGCTTGGGCGACGATTGCGCCAGAAACGACAGCATCAGTTCGACATCCGGCGCCGACTCCGGTTTTGTCTTGACCATTTCGGCAATGCGCAGCTGCGCCGCCTGCAGCGTCAGGTCGTCCCGGTACAAGGCCTTGTGCATGGCTTTGACGGCGGCCAGACGTTCAGAACTGAAATCGCGCCGGCGCAAACCCACACTGTTGACACCGCGCACCGCAAGCGGATTGCCATCGACCAGCATGAAGGGCGGAACGTCCTGCGATACCGCACTGGCAAAGCCGACCATGGCGTGCGCGCCAACCTTGACAAACTGGTGAATTCCGGTGAGTCCGCCAACCGTCACCCAGGGTCCCAGGTGCACATGGCCACCCAGCGTCGTGTTGTTGGCCAGCGTCGTGTGGTCGGCAATCTGGCAATCATGCGCAATGTGGGTGTAGGCCATGATCCAGTTGTCGTCACCAATCCGCGTCACACCGAGGTCGCCGGGCGAACCGATGTTGAAAGTGCAGAACTCGCGAATCGTATTGCCGTCGCCAATGACGAGTTCGCAAGGTTCGCCGGCATATTTCTTGTCTTGCGGAATCGCGCCCAGCGAGTTGAACTGGAAGATGCGGTTGTTGCGCCCGATCGTGGTACGCCCCTCCAGCACGCAATGCGCACCGATCGAGGTGCCGGCGCCGATCCTGACGTGCGGACCGATTACCGTGTACGGCCCAACCGTGACGGAATCATCGAGTTGCGCTGCCGGGTCAACAACGGCGCTTGAATGAATCGCTGTCATGCGGCACCCCTTACTTGATGGCGCGAACAGCGCAGGTCAGTTCCGCTTCAACCGCCAGTTCATCACCCACCAGCGCGCGCGTCTTGAACTTGAAGATACCGGCCTTCATGCGCAGCAGTTCGGCCTCCAGAATGAGCTGATCCCCCGGCTCCACCGGGCGGCGAAAGCGCACGTCGTTCATGCCAGCGAAGTAGTAAATCATCTGGTCATCCGGTGCGGCACCCAGTGCGTCAAACGACAACAAAGCCGATGCCTGTGCCAGCGCTTCGAGCATCAACACACCGGGCATCACCGGGCGATTCGGAAAGTGACCTTCAAAGAAGGGCTCATTGATGGTGACATTTTTGAGCGCCTTGATGCGCTTGCCCTTTTCGAGCTCCAACACCCGGTCCACCAGCAAAAACGGGTAGCGGTGCGGCAGTTGCTTGAGAATTTTGTGGATGTCCATCATGGCTTGAATCAACTCGGAACAGGGTTGCGAAAGGGGCGCTTGTTTGCGCCGCCGGATCGGGGTAGTTTAGGGCAGCGCCGCGCTAGGCGTCGCGCTGTGCCGCCGGATCTGCGGCCTTGAGTTTATCTTCCAGTGCCCGCACGCGCGCGCGCAGGCCATGCAATTGCTTGAGCGAGGCCGCATTTTTCTCCCAGGCGGCGTTGTCGTCGATCGGGAAGATGCCGGTGTAATGACCCGGTTTCAGAATCGAGCGGGTCACGACCGATGCCACCGAGATGTTGACGCCGTCGGCGAGTTCGAGGTGCCCCAGGATGTTGGCCGCGCCACCGATGGTGCAATGAGCGCCGATAACGGCACTGCCCGCGACGCCGACGCATCCGGCCATGGCGGTGTGCGCTCCGATGCGCACGTTGTGGCCAATCTGGATCAGGTTGTCGAGCTTGACGCCATCCCCAATCACGGTGTCTTGCAGCGCCCCCCGGTCGATACAGGTATTGGCGCCGATCTCGACATCGTCGCCAATCCGCACAGCGCCGAGTTGTTCAATTTTTTCCCAGGCGCCAGCGTTCGGGGCAAAGCCAAAGCCATCGGCGCCGATGACGACGCCGGGGTGCAGCAGGCAGCGCGCACCGATGACACAGTCTTCGCCCACCGTGACGCGCGACTTGAGTTCGGTATCGGCACCGATGCGGGCGCCACGCTCAATCACGCACAGGGCGCCAATGCGGGCGCTGGGATGAACATCCGCCAACGGATCGATCACCGCGCTCGGATGGCGCAGCGGCGCTGCCGCCTGGACACGACGTTTCTTCCAGAGCTGCGTGACACGCGCGAAATACAGATAGGGCTGCTCCGACACGATGCAGGCGCCGCGCTGCAACGCCGCTTCGCGCATCTGCGGACCGACGATGACACAGCCAGCTGCCGATGCGGCCAACTGACTTTGGTATTTGGGATTGCTGAGGAAACTCAGCTGCTCAGAAGATGCCGACTCCAGCGGCGCGAGCCCCTTGATCGCAAGCTCAGGGTTGCCGTGAAGCTCGCCGCCGAGTCTTTCAACAATAAACCCCAGACTAAAGCCCACGCCGCACGCGTCCTGGGCGCTTTACTTGCCCGCGCCCGTGTTCAAGGCCTTGATCACCTTGTCCGTGATGTCGTGCTTGGGATTAACGTAGACCGCTTCCTGCAATACCAGATCGTATTTTTCTGATTCAGCGACCAGCTTGACCACCTTGTTGGCGCGCTCGAGCACCTGCTGCAACTCTTCGTTCTTGCGGGAGTTGAGGTCCTCCTGGAATTCGCGACGCTTGCGCTGAAACTCGCGATCCTGGTCCACCAACTGCTTCTGCCGACTGGCACGTTGCCCCTCGGGCAAGGTCGGCGCCTCGCGCTCGAACTTGTCGGCAAGCGATTTCAGTGTGGCCTGGAGATCGACCAGGTCCTTCTCGCGCTTGGAGAATTCCTGCTCAAGTTTGCCCTGCGCCGCCTTGGCGGTGCTGGCTTCCTTGAAGATTCGATCGGTGCTGACAAAGCCGATTCGGAACTCCTGCGCCTGAACCTGTGTCGAGACAAGCAGGCCCCCCAACAACAGGCTGGCACCGCATCGATAGAGGTAGTGGTTCATTAGAAAGTGCTTCCAATCTGAAATTGCATGCTCTGTATTTTATCGCCATCAAACTGCCGAATTGGCTTGGCAAAGGCCAGCCGCAGTGGACCCATCGGAGACAACCAACTGACACCCACGCCGACGGAAGCACGCAGACTGTTGGCATCGGCATTGATGGCCAGACCGCCGTCTGGGCCGCTCACGTTGCCGGCATCCAGGAAAGCATACATGCGCAGGGTGCGGTCGTTGCCGGACCCCGGAAACGGCGCTTGCAATTCAGCATTGAAAATCGTCCGGCCCGTGCCGCCCAAAGCGATGCCGGTAGCATCTTTGGGCCCGAGAGTGCCCTGTTCGAAACCGCGCACGGAACCCAGACCGCCGCCGTAAAAGGTCTTGAAAACCGGATAAGTCCGGTCGCCGACGACAGCGCCCAGATCCACTTCGCCATTGAGGGCAATGGTGAACTGCTTGCTCAGGGGTATGTACTCCTGCTGCTGGTAGGTGGCACGCATGTAGCGAACCTGTCCGGAAACCGACCATTCAGCATTGGCACGCATAAAACGGCCCGAGTTGGGGGCCATTGCGCTGTCGCGCGTGTCGCGCGCCCAGGCCACCACCAGGGGCAAGCCCCAGCTGTCGTAGCCATACTGGTCGATGTAGCGCATATACGAATACGGCAGCAACGAGCCGGGAACGATCAAGGTCTTTTCCAAGCCAGCACCAAAGTACACCGTGTCGTTGGCAGTGAACGGCACACCAAAGCGGACGTTGCCGCCCGAAGTCTTGACCTGATAGTAGCTCTGGTCCTGGTACGGACTGCTGGTGCGGTAATAGACGTCAAAGGCCCGGGACACCCCGTCGGCGGTGAAATAGGGGTCGACCGTATTAAGGGCCAAAATACGATTCAACTTGCTGGTATTGATCTGCAGCCCCAGCGAATTGCCGGAGCCGAAGGCGTTGTCCTGCTTGATACCAAATGAAAGACCGAGTCCGTCAGCAGAAGAATACCCGGCGCCCAGAGTCAGACTGCCGGTCGGCTTGTCGGAGACATTGATGGTCAGGTCAACCTGATCAGGTGAGCCCGGCACTTCCTGCGTCTCAACATCGACCTCTTTGAAGTAACCCAGGCGGTCAACGCGATCCCGTGAGGCCTTGATCTTCTCCCCGTCGTACCAGGATGCTTCGAGCTGTCGGAACTCACGGCGCACCACCAGATCACGCGTGCGACTGTTGCCGGCAACATTGATTTTGCGAACATAGGCGCGACGCGAAGGATCGGCTTGCAGCACCAGAGCTACCGTGTTGTTGCTGCGGTCGATTTCCGGGCGTGCGTCAACGCGGGCAAAAGCATAGCCAAAATTCCCGAAATAATCGGTAAAGGCCTTGCTCGTGCGCGCCACATCGTCGGCGTTGTAGGCCTGGCCCGGCCGGATCGTCACCAGTGACTTGAATTCCTCGTCCTTGCCCAGGAAGTTTCCTTGCAACTTCACACCACTGACGACAAAACGTTCACCTTCGGTGACGTTGATGGTGATGGCAATGTCGGTCTTGTTCGGCAGGATCGCCACCTGTGTCGAATCTACCTTGAACTCCAGGTAACCGCGTGTCAGGTAGTAGGAACGCAAGGTTTCAATATCGGCGTTGAGCTTGGCACGCGCGTAGCGATCCGATTTGGTGTACCAGCTGAGCCAGCCGCCGGTGTCCAGATCAAACAGGCTGCGCAGCGTTGATTCGCTGAAAACCTGGTTGCCAACAAGGCGTATTTCGCTGATCTTCGCGGGTTCGCCCTCGACCACGGTAAAGGTGAGGTTGACCCGGTTGCGCTCGATGGGCGTAACCGTGGTCACCACTTCCGCAGCGTACAGACTGCGGTTGATGTACTGGCGTTTGAGTTCCTGCTCGGCACGGTCAAGCTGCGCCTTGTCAAAAGGGCGCCCATCGGCCAGACCCACATCGCGCAGTGCCTTGGTCAGGACTTCCTTGTCGAACTCTTTGGTACCGACAAACTCAACGACAGCAATCGTCGGGCGTTCCTCGACCACCACCACCAGCACATCACCATTCACTTCGATGCGAACGTCCTTGAACAGGCCCAGGTCAAACAGCGCACGAATCGCCGCCGCACCCTTGTCGTCGTTGTAAACGTCGCCCACCCGCACCGGCAAGGACACAAACACGGTACCGGACTCCACGCGCTGCAGACCTTCGATGCGAATATCGCGCACCGTAAACGGGCTGACGGCCCAGGCCGTGCTGGCCATGAGGGCCAAGGTCGCCACGGTCGAGACAGTGCGCAAATAGAAACGATTAAGTTGCATGTTCAATATCTAAAGGTCAAAACGGTGCTGCAAAGTCAGCACCAAAATTCAGTTAATCAACCGGCTGATGTCGTTGAAGATGGCAATCGCCATCATGCCAACCAGGACTGCCACGCCACCCCGCTGCAAACGTTCCGTCCAGACGTCGGAGACCGCTTTACCGCTGATTCCCTCCCAAAGATAATACATCAGGTGCCCACCATCGAGCACCGGTAGCGGAAGCAGGTTCAAAACCCCCAAACTCACGCTGATCAGTGCCAGGAACTGCAGGTACGCCGTCAGGCCCATGCCAGCTGACTTGCCTGCGTAGTCGGCAATCGTCAAGGGACCACTGAGGTTCTTGATGGAGGCTTCCCCGATCAGCATCTTGCCCATCATCCGCAGCGTCAACAGGGAAACATCGCCACAGCGCAGCAAGCCCTGCCACAAACCGTCCAACGGACCGTAACGTACCAGCACCGATTCAGGCATGGCGCCGACATAGGCGCCGATCTTCCCGACCCATAGTTGACCCTCCAGCGTCCGGTCCGGCTTGACCGCGACTTCGATTTCGGTCTGGCCTCGGCTGATGCGCCAGATGCTTGCCGGGGCGTCACCCGTCGCCGCCGAAGCACGAATCCACTGGCGCAATTGCTGTCCGTCAACAACTGGCACCGCACCGACCTGGCGCACGATGTCACCGGGGCGCAGACCGGCGCGCTCAGCCGCAGCGCCCACGACCAGTTGCCCGATCACGGCTTGCGAGAAGGGGCCGGCAATACCAACCCTCTGAAACAAATCGGCATTGACTTCGGCGGTTTCGAGTGCACTGAGTCGCAGCACCATGTCGGCACGCTCCGGGTGGGCTGAGCCCGCGCGCACCAGGCGCAGATCGCGTTTTTCCAGCGCACCGCGTGTCAGAAACCAGCGCAGGTCTTCGAACGACACCATGTCCTGCAGATCAGCGTCAATGAAGCCGGCGCGCGCAATCCGTTCACCCCCGACGACACCGGCCTGCGCCGCGATCGAACCGGCGACCGGACTCGCGAGGATGGGCGCGGGAAGTTGCACACCGATCCAGTTCACCAGTGCGTACAGGACGACGGCCAGCAGCAAATTGGCCAGCGGGCCAGCCGCCACAATCGCGATGCGCGAGCGCAGCCTCTGGGTGTTAAACGCCAGATGCCGCTCCTGCTCCGGCACAGCGGCTTCGCGTTCATCGAGCATCCGGACATAGCCACCCAGCGGAAAAGCGCCAATCACAAACTCGGTCGACGAGCCCTTGGCTTGCCAGCTGTAAAGAGGTTTGCCGAAGCCGATGGAAAAACGCAGCACCTTGACGCCGCAGGCCAATGCCATGCGGTAGTGGCCTAACTCATGCACGGCAATCAACAGCCCCAGGGCCAATGCAAACGCAGCAAGGGTCAGCATGGTCGCTCCGCGCCAGCCTTAGCGTCTGCCAACGCGACGCACCACACTTTGCGCCGCCTCGCGTGACAGCGCATCCAGCGCCAACAGGTCTTCCAGCGAGCCGACGTTTGGCGTCGTGACCGAAGCCAGTGTTTCGAGATTGACCTGGTGAATCTGGTCGAAACGAATTCTCTCTTCAAGAAAGGCTGCGACCGCCACTTCGTTGGCCGCGTTAAGGACTGCGGGTGTGCCAGCGGGCCCCTGCAATACCGACCAAGCCAGCTGCAAACCCGGAAAGCGTTGCGCGTGACCGTTGGATTCCAGCGATTCAAAGGTCATCGCGGCCATGTTCCGGAAGTCAAGCGCCGCCGCACCTGAAACCATGCGATCCGGCCATGACAGACCATAGGCGATCGGCACCTTCATGTCAGGGGTACCCAACTGCGCCACCACCGAGTTGTCCTTGTACTGCACCATCGAATGAATCACGCTCTGCGGGTGAATCACGACTTCAATCTGATCGGGCTTGACATCAAACAGGAAACGCGCCTCGATCACTTCAAGCGCCTTGTTCATCATGGTTGCGGAATCGACAGAAATCTTGCGCCCCATGACCCAGTTCGGGTGAGCACACGCCTGCTGCGGCGTGACATCGCGCAGCGTGTGCGGCTCGCGCTGCCGGAATGGTCCGCCCGACGCGGTCAGGATGATCTTGTCGATCTGGTTTGCCCAGGTCGCCGCATCGGCTGGCAAGGACTGGAAGATGGCCGAATGCTCACTGTCGATCGGCAGCAGTTTGGCGCCACCCTGACGCACGGCCTGCATGAAAAAATCACCGCCGACAACCAGTGCTTCCTTGTTCGCCAGCAGCAAGCGCTTGCCGCAGCGTGCTGCGCCCAGGCACGAGGCCAGACCCGCCGCACCGACAATGGCCGCCATCACCGAATCAACCTGCTCGTGCGACGCCACCGCGGTGATCGCCTGCGCGCCCCAAGTGACACGCGTCTTCAGGTTCAGGTCACGACACTTCTGCTCGAGCAAGCGGCCGTGGGTTTCACTGGCCATCACGGCAAAAGCCGGCTTGAAACGCACACATTGCTGCAGTATCAAGTCGACCTGCGTCGACGCGCTCAGCGCAAAGACCTCGAAGCGCTCAGGATGCTGGGCGATCACCTCCAGGGTGCTGACACCGATCGACCCGGTCGAGCCCAGGATGACAACGCGTTGCTTCAACGCAGGATCAGAAACAGTCATTGAATCGCTCACGCAGAATAAAGCATCATGGCCAAGGGCAAGGTTGGCAACAGGGCGTCAACCCGGTCCAGCACGCCACCGTGGCCTGGCAGCAGGCCGCTGCTATCTTTCACACCTGCACTGCGCTTGACCAGCGACTCCAGCAAATCACCGACCACGCTCATGGCGGCCATGAATACCAGTGCAATCAACATGACAAACCAGCCCTTGCGGCCCAGGTGGGTGTAGAAACTGGGAACAGCGATGGCCCAGGCGGAATCGATCCAGCGCCAGACCAGTGCCAAGGCCAGCACACCGATCATGCCGCCCCAGACACCCTCCCAACTCTTGCCCGGACTGATGGACGGCGCAAGTTTGCCGGGGCTGAACCGACCCCCAAAAGCGCGACCCGCGAAATAAGCAAAGACATCGGCTGCCCAGACCAAAGTCAAAACGGAAAGCAGGAAGTTGATGCCGATCACCCGTGCCTGTGCCACCGCCAGCCAGGTTAACCAGAGCGCGGCCAACCCCGCGATCAAGCGCAGCCCACGCGGATACGCCGACCACGCAGGTACGCCGCTACGCAACAACCAGGCACCACCGAGCACCCAGGCCGCACCGGCCAGTGACCAGAGCCAGGGCAGCGGCTGCTCCAACATACCGAGCCACCATGTCAGGCCACAAACCGAAACGCAGACGCCAGCTGCGAGCAGGCAGACGCCCTGCGCGTAACCATTGAGGCGAGCCCACTCCCAGGCTGCGGCTGTAATCAGCACCAGGGCAACGGCGCAGAAGGGAACCGCAGTCCGGTAAAACAGCGCCGGCAACAGGATAAGCAAGAGCACAAGCGCGGTGATGATGCGTTGTTTGAGCATGGGCCTATTCCTGCTTCAGGGAAGTGACTTCGGACGCGGCCGACTGGGTCAACTGTTCGGATGTCTTGCCAAATCGTCTTTCACGTTTCCCATAGGATTCAATGGCACGATCGAGTTCGGCTTCGTCAAACTCGGGCCACAGCTTGTCGCTGAAATAGAACTCGGAATAAGCACTCTGCCAGAGCAAAAAGTTGCTGATGCGCTGCTCGCCGCCGGTGCGGATCACCAGATCCGGATCGGCAACGTGTGCCAAGCCCATTGCCGCGCTTAACGCCTGCTCGGTTACCGGCTTGCCTTGCGCAGCCAGTTTGGCGGCGGCCTGCACGATGTCCCAGCGGCCACCGTAATTGAAGCAAATATTCAAAACCAGACTTGAATTCATAGCGGTTGCCGACTCGGCCTGCTCGATGCCGGCAGCGACCTTGGCGGACAAGCCGGCGCGTTCGCCGACAAAATGAATCCGTATGCCATCCAGTTTGAGTTGCGGTACTTCGCGCCCCAGGGCCTTGGCAAACAACTCCATCAAACCCGATACCTCGTCGGCCGGACGATTCCAGTTCTCCGAGGAAAATGCAAATACGGTCAGGACCTTGACGTCCCTTTGCGCAACCGCACGCACACAACGACGCAGCGACTCAACGCCCTGCCGGTGGCCGGCGATGCGGGGTAGAAATCGCCGCGATGCCCAGCGACCGTTGCCGTCCATCACGATGGCGATGTGCTGCGGTACCTGACTCATGGTGCAGTCCAATGTTGGAACAGTGCCAACGGGCCAACCGCAACGCGATGTGACACGCTAGACCGCCATGATGTCGTGTTCTTTTGCCGCAACGAGGCGGTCAATTTCGACGACATGTCGATCGGTCACTTTCTGAATTTCGGTCTCGGTGCGCTTCTGATCGTCTTCCGACGCGAGTTTGTCCTTGACAGCCTTCTTGACGGCTTCATTCGCATCACGCCGCAGATTGCGCACGGCAATCTTGGCGGCTTCGCCTTCGTTGCGGACAACCTTGGTGAGTTCCTTGCGTCGCTCCTCCGACATCGGCGGCATCGGCACCCGAATCAGGTCGCCCATGGACGACGGATTCAAACCAAGATCGCTGTCACGAATGGCTTTTTCAATCTTGGCACCCATGCCCTTTTCCCAGGGCTGAACACTGATCGTGCGGGCATCGAGCAAAGACACATTGGCGACCTGGCTGATCGGCAGCATGGAGCCGTAGTAGTCCACATGCACTGCGTCAAGCAGGGCCGGGTTGGCACGACCGGTCCGGATTTTTGTCAGGTTGTTCTTGAAAGCAGCGATGGACTGGTCCATCTTGGCCTCTACCGTGTTCTTGATGTCAGGAATCGGCATATCTTTATCCTCTTTCAACTGTTCAACAGGCAATGCCCAATGCCTGTAATTTTGCCATGATCAGGCGTAAACCAAAGTACCTTCGTCGTCGCCCATCACCACGCGTTTAAGTGCGCCATGCTTGAAAATCGAAAACACCTTGATCGGCAGTTTCTGGTCCCGGCACAGGGCGAAGGCGGTGGCGTCCATGATGCCCAGATTCCTGGACATCGCTTCGTCGAATGAAATCCGGCTGTAACGGGTGGCAAGCGGATCCTTTTTGGGATCGGCGCTATAGACGCCGTCAACCTTGGTTGCCTTGAGCACGATTTCAGCGCCAATTTCAGCACCGCGCAGCGCCGCAGCCGTATCGGTGGTGAAGAAAGGGTTTCCCGTGCCCGCAGCAAAGATAACGACCTTGCCTTCTTCCAGGTATTGCAACGCCTTTGGTCTGACATAGGGTTCTACGACCTGTTCAATCGCAATCGCCGACATGACGCGTGCTGTGAGCCCGGCCTTGTTCATGGTATCGCCCAATGCCAGGGCGTTCATGACTGTGGCCAGCATGCCCATGTAGTCAGCAGTCGCCCGGTCCATGCCGACCGAGCCGCCGGCCACACCCCGAAAGATATTGCCGCCACCGATCACCACGGCAATCTGCACCCCCAGGCGCGTGACCTCGGCCACTTCTTCGACCATACGCACGATGGTGGCCCGGTTGATGCCGTACTGGTCGTCGCCCATCAGCGCTTCGCCCGACAGCTTGAGCAAGATACGCTTGTAGGCTGGTTGGGCGACGGACATGATGAACTCCTTGTAATTGACTGATACAGACCCTGCAAATCCCGAGACTGCCGGATCAATGCCATCTGTGCATGATGATCCGGCGCGCCCTTGCTCGCGGCTTGATGCCGATTATTACTGCGCCTGCTTGGCAGCGGCAACCTGAGCCGCCACCTCGGCTGCGAAATCGTCGACTTTCTTTGCGATGCCTTCGCCAACAACATACAGCGTGAAGCCCTTGACCGTGGTGCCAGCCGCCTTGAGCATCTGCTCGACGGTCTG
>SESG01011899.1_pt1 | contig 12252 bp, 9 predicted proteins | sample 3171421 | NCBI WGS metagenome assembly SESG01 (sample SAMN10866946, study PRJNA518727) | freshwater metagenome | biome: subpolar coniferous forest; feature: holomictic lake; material: water; isolation source: holomictic Lake 227, 6 m and 8 m depth | place: Canada: near Kenora, Ontario | collected... | reverse complement strand
TGCGGAGATCGGCGGCGGCTCCCCGCTGCTGCGCGAGAGCGCCCTCCAGGGCAACGCGCTGCGGGCGGCCCTGCGTGCGGCGGGGCGCGACGAGGAGGTGAAGCTCTGCTTCCGCTATGCGGCGCCCAAGGCTGCGGGCCTGCTGCGGGCCCTCAAACGGGACGGCATCCGCAGGCTGGTGCCGGTGACCCTCTACCCCCATGACTGCCGCGCGACCACGGGCTCCAGCCTGCGGGAGCTGGCCGTGGAGGCCGCCAAGGTCGGCCTGGAGCTGCTGCCGGGCGTGGACCACTACGCCACGGATCCTGACTACCTGGACGCGCTGGAGCGCCCCCTGCGCGCGGCGCTGGTGGAGCTGCCCGAGGCCACCGTGATCTTCAGCGCGCACAGCCTGCCGGTACGGCAGATCGCGGCGGGCGATCCCTACGAAAAGGAGATCCACGCCACCCGCGACGCCCTCATGGCGCGGCTCGGCCCGATCCCCGGCGGCTATACCCTGGCCTACCAGAGCCGCACGGGCCCCGTGCGCTGGCTGGAGCCTCCGCTGAAGGCGGTGCTGGAGAGCCTGGGCGGCAAGGACGTGATCGTGGTGCCTCTTAGCTTCGTCAGCGAGCACATCGAGACCCTGCACGAGCTCGACATCGAATACCGCGAGGTGGCCCACCAGGCTGGGGTGCGCACCTACCGGCGCGTGGCCGCGCCCGGCACTGATGCGGCCTACATCCGCTGCCTGACGCGGCGCGTATTGGAGATCCTGCCATGAGCACGCTTATCCTCGGCGGCGGCGTGACGGGCCTGGCAGCCGCCTGGCACCTCCAGCGGCGGGGCGAGACCGTGGAAGTCTGGGAGGCTGCCCCCAGCGTGGGCGGCTGGATGAAGACGCTGCCCTGGGAGGGCGGCCACATCGAGACCGGACCCCAGGGCGTCCTGTGGCAAAAGGGCACCGTGGTGGACCAGGTCTTCACCGCCATCGGGCTGCCCTTCAAGTCCCCGGGCACCGGCGCCCGCTGGGTGGGAAAGGGCGGCCGCCTCATTCCCGTGCCCGCTTCGCCCCCGTCCCTGATGTTCTCGGCCCTCATGCCCCTGGGCGCCAAGCTGCGCATGATGGCCGAGCCCTTCATCCCTGTGCGCGGCGCGGAGCCCGAGGAGTCCCTGTCGGCCTTCATCACGCGGCGCCTGGGCAAGGGTGTGGCCACCGAGCTGCTGCCCGCCATGGTGGCGGGCGTGCTGGCCGCGCCGGCCGAGGTCCTGTCCGTGGACGCCATCCCCAAGCTGCGCCAGTGGGAGGCCACCGGCAGTCTCGTGAACGGCATCCGCAAGAGCGGCGTCAGTCACATGGTGGTGCCCGAGGGCGGCATGGGGCAGCTGCCCCTCCGGCTCGCGGCACAGCTTGCCGCCGTGCGCACGGGACTGCGCGCCGAGCGCCTCGAGGCTCTGCCGAACCATCGCTGGCGCGTGAGCGGCGGCGGAGAAGTGCGCGAAGTCGATCGCCTGGTCCTGGCCCTGCCGGCCTTCGAGGCGTCGGCCCTGCTGTGGCCCGTGGCCCCGGGCAGCGCGGCGGCGCTGGGGTCCATTCCCTACACCAGCGTGGACCTCTGGCACAGCCGCCACACGCCGCTACCTGCCCTCAAGGACAGCTTCGGCTTCCTGATCCATCCCCCGGAAGGCCACGGCTACCTGGGCTCCCTGGTGCCTTCCTGGATGGATCCCCAGACCGCTCCCGCGGGCGTCATGCAGCTGCGCAGCTTCATCGGCGGCGCCTTCGGCAAGCCCGCGGACCTGGAGACCTGGGCAGGTGTGCAGGCCCGCCTGAACCACTGGATCCCCAGCCTGGACGCGGCTTCCGCCGTGCGCCACGAGTTCGCTGAGAACGCCATCCCGCGCCCGGAGCTGGGCCACCGCGCCCGCGTGGCCGCCGCCCTGGAAGCCCTCCCCACGGGCATCGAGTGGCTCAGCAACGCCCGCTTCGGCCCCGGCGTCCGCGACATCCTAGAAGGCCTCGAAGTCTGGGCCGGGCCTGAGGCGCACTGACAGCGGATGGCTGTTTAGAGAAACAAGGTCTTTGCCACCAAGGCACCCTATTTCAGTTTGTCTCGCGTATCGGCGCAGCCGATACCGAGAAGGCACCAAGAAGGGCGCCTTCTGTCTTCATCACTGTTCATCGCTGGTTAAACCGTCCTTCGCAGAAATCCGAACGGCTCATCCCCTTCATCCCATTTATCCCCGTCAGAACTGATTTTTTGGACGGGGATAAGAGGGATGAAGGGGATAACTGAAAATGCCGGTGTAGGCCTAGGGCCATGCCTTCTCAGGATGGCTTTGGAGCCAGTCCTTCCCCTCTGGCATCCCTGTTGGAACTGCTTAGGAAGCCGGTGATGAACAGTGATGAACAGTGATAAGGAACTCCGAGTGCCGAAGCCTGTCCAGGAGGGTGCAGGTTCGGAGCCGGTGGCTGGCGCCCTGGTGGCGAGTATCAACCCACCTCAAGGGGCTTTCGTCGAGGGTAGGGGGCAGTCACTTGACCTTGAAGGATAGAGAAAAATTCTGGACAGGCCTGCCCTTCATTCGTAAGTGATGAAAGAATCGGAGGCAAACCTTCTTGTCAGATCCAAGATTGCCAGTCGATCTAGGAGGAGCAACTCATGATTCCCGAGTTCTTCAAGAATCAAACCCCCGATACCAAGCGCCTTATGAAGGTCTCATTTTTGGCAGGCCTCGTAATGGGTATCGTTTTTGGCGGGCTTTACTACTACAAGTATCGGCTCCCGAACAAACATACATCGCAACACACCCAGCTCACCGTTGGGCTGGCCTAACCCTTCGCTCAACGCGGACCCCGCCTGCGATGTCTTCCGCTCTTTCTAACCTTCCCGCTTCCTCGGCTCCACTCATCGCCTCGGTGCAGGCGGGGCCGGTTAGCTTCTTTCGTTAGACGCCATCACCCGAGCGGAGTGTCCATGATCCCGAAGGCCAACGCGCTCAAAGGTATGTTCATTGTTCTTTGGATATTCCTCAGTCTCCTGATTTACAAAGCCCTAGTCTATGGCCGCAGGGAGGCCTTCCTCTTCATGCCCTGATCGGCATCTGGCTGGTTCTCATCCCGATTCTGCATTGGTTCAGCAAACGAGAACGCAGAACGGGCGTCTAACCCTCCGCTCAACTCGGCTCAGCCCTCTCTTAACTTCTCGCATGCTCATCTCCGCCCAGCGCCTCGGTGCAGGCGTGGCCACTTACCTTGTTTCGTCAGGCCTCACTCGCCAGCGGCCAGGCCTCTTCGGCCAGCCAACCCCTGGCCTGGTATGGCACTCCCGAGACGACACCACCAGCCATGTCGCCCGGCGTCAGGCTCCCTCGCCCCAACCCCCCGGGCCCACTAGGCTATGCTGGCCCTGCATCCTGTGACCCGCCCGAGGAATCATGCCCAAGCTCCGTGCTGCTCTGTTCTGCCTCGTTGGGGCCCTTGGGTTTGCCCAGGCGCCGGATCCCCAGGCGGACATCTGGGCTCCGGTCCGCTTCCTGGTCGGGGAGTGGGAAGGCACCACGTCGGGGGAGCCGGGCACGGGCACCGTGTCCCGCCGCTACGAGGTCATCCTCAAGGAGCGCTTCCTCTCCGAGCGCAACCAGTCCACCTTCCCGCCCCAGGACAAGAACAAGACCGGCGAGGTGCATGAGCACCTGAGCCTCTTCAGCCATGACCGGAAGCGGAACACGCTCGTGTTCCGGCAGTTCCACCAGGAGGGCTTTGTCGTCACCTACGTGCTGAACCGGGCGCTGGGGTCGGCCACCAAGCTGGTCTTCGAGAGCGAGCTGATGGAGAACGTCCCCGAGTCCTGGAAGGCACGGGAGACCTACGAGCGGAAGGCGGACAACGAGTTCACCGAGACCTTCGAGCTCTCGCAGGGTGGCAAGCCCTACACCGTCTACAGCCGCAACCACTTCAAGCGCCGCCTCACGGATCCGGGGCGATGACATCCTGCCTATGAACCCGCAGAATGGGTCTGCCTTCCCCCCGCGGAGTTCCCCATGACCCTGGCCCTGCTGCTGCCCGTTGGTGCCTCCATGTGGGGGCTGGCACAGCCCTGGTGGGAGTTTGTCCTGCGGGGGCTGCTGGTCTACGGCTTCCTGCTCATCACGCTGCGGCTCACGGGCAAGCGGCAGGTGGGGCAGCTGGCGCCCTTCGACCTGGTGCTGCTGCTGGTGCTCAGCAACGCGGTGCAGAACAGCATGAATGCCGGCGACAACACGGTGGCGGCGGGCTTCATCCTGGTGGCCACCCTGCTGGCGGTGAACGGCTTCCTGTCCTGGCTCACCTGGCGCAGCAAGCGGGCTGAGAACCTGCTGGAGGGGCGCCCCCAGATCCTGGTACACCACGGGGTGGTGGATGAGGCCATGTTGGCTTCAGAGCGCATCACCCACCACGAGCTCATGGCGGCGGCGCGGCAGGTCGGGGTCTCGGACCTGGCCCAGGTGAACGTGGCCATCCTCGAGACCAACGGACGCATCAACGTCATCCCGAAAAATGGCAGCACCCCTTGACTTAACGAATAAAAGGCGAAAACTGGAGCCATGAACCTCCTGTCCTTGCCTCTGGCCCCGCCGCAGCTCTTCCAGGACCTGCGCGTGGAGCCGGAGGAGGCCCGGTCGATCCTGCGGCCCCAGAAGGATGAGCGCTATGGGTTCGGCTTCGCCCTCAGCCCCTACCGTGGCTGCGCCCATGGCTGCGCGTACTGCTATGTCCGGGAGTATCCCAACGCCCTGCACGGCCCGGAGGAGTGGGGCGGCTGGGTGGCGCCCAAGCTCAACGCCCCGGAGCTGCTCTGGTCCCAGCGGCACCGGCTCCACGAGGCCCGGGTGTTCCTGGCCTCGGCCACGGACCCCTACCAGCCCCTGGAGCGCACGTACCGGCTGACCCGGCGCTGCCTGGAGGTGCTGCTGCTCTGTCCCAGCACCGAGGTGTTGCTTCATACCCGCTCGCCCCTGATCCTGCAGGATCTCGACCTGCTCCGCGCCTTTGGGGACCGCGTCACCGTAGGCTTCTCCATCCCCACGGATGACGACACGGTGCGGCAGGTGGTGGAACCCCACGCTCCCACCATTCCCGGCCGCTGGGCCGCTGTGGAGCGCCTGGCCAAGGCGGGCATCGCGGTGAACCTGGCGGTGACGCCGCTCATGGCCGTGCACGATCCGCAGGCCTTTGCCCGACGCGCCCGATCCAGCGGCGCCACCGGGGCCTGGGTGGGCGGGCTGCGCCTGCTTCAGCGGGATCCCTTCTACAAGGTGCTGGCGGACCACGGCTGGCTGAAGGTGCTGGACCATGACTACGCGGAGGGCATCCGCGCCGCTTTCCGCGCGGCGTTTCCGGCGCCCCGGCGGGTCCGGGAGCCGCGCGCCGAGCGGGTTCCGGCGGTGGCGCCCAGCCTGGCCCGGCAGCCCGGCCTCTTCGACGCTGACGTGCTCCCGCCCCTTGTGGGAGACTGAGAGACCATGACCACCCTCGCGCTCAAGTACCGGCCCCGCACCCTGTCCGATCTCGTGGGGCAGGAGGGCAGCGTCAAGGCCCTGGCCAACGCCTTGAAGCGGGCCAAGGAGAGCGGCCGCATCCACCAGGCCTACCTCTTCGCCGGCGTGCGCGGCACCGGCAAGACCAGCACCGCCCGCATCCTGGCGCGGGCCCTGAACTGCGCCGAGGGACCCACGGCCACGCCCTGCGGCGTGTGCGATCCCTGCCGCGCGGCGGAACAGCCGGACAGCAGCCTGGACATCGTCGAGATCGACGCCGCCAGCCGGGCCTCCGTGGCCGACGCCCGGGCCCTGCGGGAGCAGGCCCAGACCCGCCCCGCCTTCTGCCGCTACCGCGTCTACATCATCGATGAAGTGCACATGCTCAGCACCGAGGCCTTCAACGCCCTGCTGAAGGTCATCGAGGAACCACCGCCCCACGCCATCTTCGTGCTGGCCACCACTGAGCTGCAGGACGTCCCGGACACCATCAAGAGTCGGGTGCAGATCTACCCCTTCCGCCTTATCCCCGTGGGCCTCATCGAAGGCCGCCTGGCCTACGTCTGCGAGCAGGAGGGCGTCCCTGCGGAGCCCGGCAGCCTGCGGCTGGTGGCCGAGGCGGGGCAGGGCTCCATGCGCGACGCCCTCACCATCCTCGACCGCGTCATCGCCGCCGGCGACGGCCAGGTGCAGGAGGAATCGGTCCGCGAGCAGCTGGGCATCGTCAGCGCCCACCTGGTGCAGGGCGTCATGTCTTCCCTCGCCGTCGGGGACTCGGCGGCCCTGGTGGAGGCCTGCCGCGAGCTGGCCAACCAAGGGGCCGACTGGGCCACGTTCTGGCGCGAGCTGGTGCTGGCCTTCCGAGACCGCCTGGAAGCCGAGGCCCGCGCGAACCGAGGCCCCCACGAGCTCCTGCGCTGGGCCCGCATGCTGAACCTGTTGCTGAGCCGCGAGCGGGACCTGCGGGACAGCAGCCTGCCCCGGGTGGTGGTGGAGCTGGCCCTGATCACCGCCGCCCAGCTGCCCCATCTGGCGCCGCTTGATGCGCTGATCTCCGGCACGGCCGCGGCCAACCCTGCAGCCAGCCCCGTACCAAAGCCGGCCGTGCCTGCGGCAGGTCCGCCACCGGTCCCTCCCCGGGCCCCCCAGGTCGCGCCGGCGCCTGAGGGGCCTCGGCGGCCCACCCCGGCTCCGCCTCCCCCACCGGTTCCCGCGCCCCCCAAGCCGCACGCGGCCGCAGCGCCGCATCCGCCCATTGGCACCTCGGCCCAGCTGCGCTCCGCCTGCAGCGAGGCGCTCCGCCTGGGCACGGGCCTCCGGGCCCTGGCCACGGCCCCGCAGATGGCCACGGACCTGGCCTGGGAACCCCCGATCCTGCGCTTCCGCTTCCCGGCCAACGTGCGCCAGACCTTCCAGGACTTCGAGCGCGAGAAGGCCAGCCCCCACCTGCTGGCGGCCCTGGCCACGGTGCTGCCCGGCCTGCAGTCGGTGGTGGTCGAGTTCGACGGGGATGGCACCCCCGCCGCGCCCGAGCGCCCCGAGGACCGCCTGCGCCAGGAACCCGGCTTCCAGGAGCTCCTGCGCCTCACCGGCGGCGAAGTCCTCGAGATCCGCAAGGACAGCTGAAAGGCGTTCACCACGAGACAAACTGAAATCTCGTGGTGAGATTTTTTCGCAGGGGAAGGCCAGCCTCACCCGCCGGAGACGGGGGGCATGAGGGCGACTTCGTCGCCATCGGCGAGGGGGGTGTTGCGGTCGGCGAAGGTCTGGTTCACGGCCAGGAGGGCGTCCGGGGGCAGGGCCTCAAAGCGCGGATCGGCCAGCAGGTCACCCAGGGTGGCCGCCAGGGGCAGGGTCACTTCGTCGAGGCCCAGCAGGGGGCGGTAGCGGGCGAAGCACTTCACCGTGATCATGCGGATCTCCTCACTACTTGGGGCTCCAGGTGTGCCGGATCTCGCCCGAGGGCGTCAGGCCCACACCGCCGCCTTTGCTGGCGCCCAGCTGCAGGACGAAGCCGCCGAAGCGCCACTCCACCTGGCCCGAGGTGATGGCCAGCTCACCGGTCTTCCTGTGGGAGACCACGACGGCGCTGCGCTGGCCCAGGAGGTTGATGCTCTTGCCAAAGGTGACTTCAGTCTCCGTGGTCCCCTGGGAGGTGGGCCGCAGGGCGACGCTCACCCGATCCAGCCCCAGGGTGCGCCGGAGCTGATCCTGCAGGGGGGCGAAGGCGAGGGTGGAAAGCAGGCCCGTGCTCGCACTGGCCAGCCCCTGGGTGATGGCCCCCTGGGTGACGCCGGATGTTGCGCCGGCGATGCCCACATTGGCCACGTTGCCCGGGTTGATCAGGATGGACACGATCTCGTCCTGGCGCAGGCTGGGCGTGGACGTGGGGATGATGGTGAGGTTGCTCAGAGTGCCCCGGATGTCGAGGTTGACCGTGTAGCCCGGGATGGAGCTGACGCTGCCCTGGAGGGCGATGATCGGATCCAGCGCCCGGGCTTCGGAGAAGGCCAGGGAGCCCCGGTCCACCACCATGTCGCCGGCGGGAAAAATGTTGGTGAGGCGGCCCCCGGGCTGGAAGACCAGGGTGCCCTTGGGCACCGGATGGGACAGGGTGCCCAGCACCTGGAAGGGGCCCTCAGTGCGGCCCTCCAGCTTGAGGAGGTTGGTGTCAAAGGTCCAGGGACTCTGCAGGTTCAGGTCCAGGTCCAGGCGGATGCGGTCCAGGGGGTCGTCCAGGTCCAGCCCCGTCAGGGCCCCGCTGTCGCTGAGGGCGCTGCGCAGGATGAGGTCCGCGAGCTTCACTTCGGTCTGATAAGTCAGCCGATCCGCCCGCAGCTTCCCCTTCAGAAGGCCGCCGGATTCGGTGCCCTCGAGGCTGGCCTGGAGGCTGCCCTGGAGGTCAAGGCCATCGGGCACATCCCGCACCTGGAAGTTGCCCAGGCTCGCCTTCAGGGCGTAGCTCTCGATGCCCCCCAGGCGCCAGGACATGCCGCCGGTGAGGCGGAGGTCCCCCTGGGCCAGGGTGCCACGGATGGGCTGGTCCTCGGAGATGGTGATGGCCCGATCCTTGAGCACCACCTGGCCCTGGAGGTCCTCGATGCCCTGGTAGCCCCGGAGGTGCGCCTGGCCCTTGTCCAGGGAGAGGGTCCCGTCCAGCAGGGGGTCGAGGTAGCTGCCGTGGGCCAGGATCCTGAAGCGGCTGGTGCCCTGCACGCTCAGGTCGGAGAGCACGTTGTACTCGTCGACTTCCATGACCAGGTCGAGGATGGCCTTGAGGTGGGCCAGATCCGCGCCGCCCTGCGCCTGGAGCGCCAGGGGACCGGAACGGGTAAAGGGGACGGTGCCGGCCAAGCGGAGGCGGGCGGCCCGCCCGCTGGCGGCGTCGGTCTGCTGGCGGGCGCCCCCATCCAGGGCCACATCCACCACCGCCCCCTGGCTGTTGCCACTCAGGGCGGAGGGCCGGGACTGGTGCAGCTCGAAGGCGTTGAAGCGGGCCGCCAGGCGGTCGAGGGAGCCGGACCAGGCCAGCTCCTTCCCATGGTTCCAGCGGCCCTGCACCGTGGCGGAGAGGCTGAGGTCCTCCAACAGGTCCTCGGTTAAGCTGCGGGCCAGGGTCTCCGTCGAGGCGCTCTCCGGGGAGAGGGTCAGGCTGAGGCTCCCCGTCAGGTCCAGGCCCTGCCGCGCAGCCTCGAAGGCTAGCAGGGGCTTGGCCTGGCCGGCGATGCCCAGGCGCCCCTCCAGGCGACCCCGCTCCAGGCTGGCCCGGCCCTCGATGCCGTCGAAGCTGCGGTCTCCGAAGAAGAGGCGGCCCCGCTTCAGGATGAGGCTGCCTTCGGGAAGTTCCAGGGGGCCAAAGGGGGCGGTGATGGGTCCCAGCAGGGTTGCATCCACCTGGGCCTGGAGGTGGGGCCCGGGCAGGGTCAGCAGCTGTGTGTCGAGACGCCCATGGAGGTCCGTCCGCCAGGTCCAGTGGCTGAAGTCCATGTCGGCACTGCCCGTGAGGGCGAGGGCACCTTCCGGAGCGGCCCCCTCGGCTCCCAGCAGCTCGGGGCGCTCGGCGATCTTGACGTTCGAGAGCTTGAGCCGGAGCGAGAGCAGGTCCATCCAGAAGTCGGAGGAAGCCGCTGGAATAGTTACTTGGTAGCACTCCCCTGATTCAACTTGAGCGTTTCCGCTCATGGTAATGGCGGCAAAGGGGCCCTGCAGCCGCACCCAGCCGGACCCGAGGCCCGTGATGGGGAGGTCCTTGCCCTCCGGGGTCTTCAGATCCGCGGCCCGGAGCCCCTCGGCTACAGGCAGCTTGTGGGCGGTGTAGCACATGTCCATCTGGGACTGGCCGGGCGGGAGGGGGCGCCAGGTGAGCCAGAGCTCCCCGCCGCCCGAGCCCTCGCCCTTGCGCACCTGGATGTCCCGGACCCACAGGTCGGACCCCTGGATCTCCACCTGGCCCTGGAGGTGGTCGGCGTGGGCGCCGTGCCAGCGGGGGCTGTCCACGGCCACGGTGCCCTGGAGGTCGAGCCCATTGGCCCGGCTCCACCGGACACTGGCCTGAGCCTGGGCGGCACCCGCCATGTCCAGGTTCACGACCCCCCAGGCGGTCAGGGCCCGGGCGACCTGTTCGGCGCCGACTTCGGCCCGGCCCTGGCCCTCGAAGTGATCCAGGCCGCGGGGACCCAGGGTGGCCTGGCCCGTGCCCTCCAGCTTGAAGGCCTCGAGCTGCAAGCTGAGCTGCTCCAGGGAGGCCCGGCCCCGCTCCAGGGAGGCTTTCAGCCCGCCCGCGTCCGCGCCGCGCTGGGAGAAGCCCGCCTGTAGCGTGCCCTGCCAGCGGTCCAGGCGCCCGGGGGAGTCCCCGACCTTGGGGCCCTGGAACTCGGCCTGGAGGGTGCCGCGGGTCTCCTCAAATTCCGGGAGGTGGAGCAGCCGCCCCAAGGTCGCCAGGTCGAGGTTGGTGGCCTGGACCTTGGCCTGCAGGGGCAGGTCACGGGACCAGGCTCCCTGGATTTCCACGTCACCCTGGGGGGAGGACCAGCGGAGGCTCTCCACCTGAGCGCGCTCGAGGTCACCGCTGGCCTTGAGGTCAAGCCCGCCGGGCAGGAAGACCGCCTTGGCGGGCCGGAGGTCCTGGCCATCGGCGCTGAGGGTCCAGCTGGGCTTCCGGAGGGAACCCTGCAGCGTGCCCGCCAGGTCCAGGGTGCCGGTCAGGGGTGGCCGGGAGGACCCGCTCCAGCGGGCTGCATCCACCAGGTCCAGGACGCCGGTGAGGCGGGCCTCCAGGCGCTCGGGGCTCTTGGGGGTGGTTGCGGTGTAGCGGCCGTTCAGGCGAACCTGGCTGTCCTCCAGCCGCAGGTAGGCTTCGTGGAGGACCAGGGCCGGTTCGGAGACTTCGCCGTGCAGATCGAGTCGGCCTTTCTCCCAGCCACCGGGACCCTTCACGGCCAGCTGGGGCCCGGTCAGGTCGAGGCGGACCTGGTTGGGTCCCTGGCCAACGCCCTTCACATCGAACTGGTAGTGCAGGGCCGGAAGGCCGCGCAGGGCGTCTGGCAGCGTGACCTCCCCGCCGCTGAGGCTGAGGAGATCCAGGTGGAAGCGGGGCAGGGGCTCCGTTCGGGGTGGTCGGCTCTTGAGGTGGATCGCCTGCAGGCCTGCCTCGGTCAGGCGCAGGCGGGGGTGCTCCACGCGCAGGGCATGGATGCGGTGGGAAGGTCCCAGCAGGGAAAGCAGATCAGCCTGGAGTTCCAGGCGCTCCACCGTGAGCAGGTCGCCCCCCAGGCGGACATCGTGGAAGACCAGGGCACTCCGGCCCGGCCGGACCTCCACGCGCCCGATGGTGAGGGGCAGGCCGGTCTCCTCCTGAACGAGACGGTCCAAGTGGCCCAGGGCCCAGCGGACCACCACGGGCCGGGTGGCCAGCCAGGGCCCGCCCATGAACAGCGTGCCTCCCGCTACCACGGCATAACTCACCCGACGGATCCAGCGTCGGCCCCAGAGCCGCTGCACAGCGTCTTTGGTGGGTTGCCAGAGCATCAGTTCTTTTCACCGCAGTTGGGGCAGACCAGGGTCATGCGGGGCATCTGTCGGTAGCAGAACCGGCAGAGCCGGGCCTGGGTGGAAGCCCGGAGGGAGGGATGCGGACCCGAGGAGGAAGACGAGAGCACCGCGGTGCCGAGGGGACGGGTCTCCCGGGCGACGCTCTCCTTCAGGCGACGCAGCGCCTCGAGGAAGGCCTGGGCCGACAGAAAGCGCTCGCCCAGGTTCACGGCCAGGGCCTTCATCACGACTTCGGAGAAGGCCTTGGGGACGATGGGGTTGCGTAGGTGGGGCGCCGTGATCTGCTGGCTCGTGAAGGCCTGGGCGATCTTCAGCGGGTCCGCGTCGTAGAAGGGGACGGTGCCCGTGAGCATCTCGTAGAGGGTGATGCCCAGGGACCAGAGATCCGACTGGAAGACAGCCCGGCCGCGGAAGTGCTCCGGCGCCATGTAGGGCGGCGAGCCGATGCGGGTGGGGGCGTAGGGGACATGCTGCAGCTCCAGCACCCGGGAGGTGCCGAAGTCCGTGACCTTGGCGACGCCGGCCTGATTGACCAGGATGTTGGCGGGCCGCAGGTCCCGGTGGAGGATCTGGTGGCCGTGGGCGAAGGCGATGGCGCTGCAGACATCCAGGCCGATCTCCAGGGCCCGGGTGGGGGGCAGGGTGCGCTCCCGGCGGATCAGCCGGTCGAGGCCCTCGCCTTCCACGTATTCCAGCACCATG
>SESG01004815.1_pt1 | contig 12257 bp, 10 predicted proteins | sample 3171421 | NCBI WGS metagenome assembly SESG01 (sample SAMN10866946, study PRJNA518727) | freshwater metagenome | biome: subpolar coniferous forest; feature: holomictic lake; material: water; isolation source: holomictic Lake 227, 6 m and 8 m depth | place: Canada: near Kenora, Ontario | collected... | reverse complement strand
GTCCCGGGGCCAGAAGGGGCAGGTCTCCCTGGCCCTGGCCCTGGGCCCCAAGCCCGCCCTGCTGGTGCTGGACGACCCGACCCTGGGCCTGGACGCCGTGGCCCGGCGCGAGGTCTACGACGAGCTGCTGGGGGAGCTGGCGGAGCGGGGCACCACGGTGCTCATCACCACCCACGACCTGGCCGGCATCGAGGGCCTGGCGGACCGCATCGGCATCCTGCACCAGGGCCGCCTCCTGGTGGATGCCAGCCTAGAGGACCTCAAGGCCAGGCACCGCAAGGTGAGCTGGGCACCCAGCCAAGCGGTGGCCCCCACCGACCTTGCTCCCTTCGCACCCCTCTGGAGCCGCGCGGGCAGCCTGGGCGGGGAGGCCATCCTCACCCTGGGTGATCCCAGCCAAGTCCCGGGCCTGCAGGTCCATCCCTTGTCTTTGGAAGAGCTGTTTGTCGCCCTGGTGGGCGAAGCCGAGGTGGCCTCATGAGCATCCTTGCCGTCACCCGCCGGGAGTGGACCGGCCGCCGCAACATCCTCCTGCTGGCCCTGGGCTTCAGTGTCATCTCGCTCCTGTCACTGTCCTTCGAAACAGATCCCAAAACCGCCCACGAAAAGGCCTCCTTCATGGGAGTGTTCTCGGGGACCATGCTCGCCTGGGTGATAGCCCTCCTCTTCGGGGCGACGATGGTGAGCCGGGACCTGGAGGAGCGGCGCTTTGGGTTTTTCCTGAACCAGCCCCTCCATCCCGCCCAGATCTTCCTGGGTAAGGTGCTGGCGGGACTGGGCCTGGGTCTGCTCGCGGGCCTCCTCGCCACCCTGCCCCCGGTGTTGCTGAGCGGCCTCTGGCGGCAGCTTGCGCTCAAGGATGTTGGTTCGGTCCTTGGGGTGGGCCTGGCTGGGTGCCTGGTTCTCTTGCTGTTCTTTCATGTGGTGTCCATCCAGGTGCGCTCCCGCTCCCTGTGGCTGTTGCTGGATCTGGTGGCCTGGACCGCCTTCTTCGCCGGGGTGCGCTGGCTGAGCCTGCGGCTCATCGATGGGGGGGCCTTCCAGGACATGTTCCACCTGTGGCTGGGCCTATTGGCGGGAGTCACCCTGGGGCTGGGAATCGCCGGCTACCTGCAGGTGGCCGAGGGCCGTGCGGATCTGCAGCGCGGCCACCGCTGGGTGTCGGTCACGATGGCCCTCACCCTGGGCCTAGCGCTGCTGGCCGGCTGGGCGGACGTAAGCTGGGTGCTCAAGCACCGCCCCCCGGAGGCGAAGGCGCAGCCAAGGAATAGCCGGATCCGATAGGCGCCTCTTCCACGACGTTCTTCGCTGTGGCTGGCCCAGGGATTGGCCTTGCCTGGGCCAGCGCAGGGCCCAGGCCGGAGGGTGGGACTAGAGGTAGGGCAGCCAGTCGCCAGCGGTCAGTTCCACCGCTTCCCGCAGCAGCCGGGGCAGACGTTCCACATGGAACACATAGACCCAGGCCCGGTAGTGCTGGCCTCCTTCGAGAGTCACCGGCAGGATCTCACGGCTGAAGAGCCCCTCCTCGACACCCTCCAGGGGGTCTAGGTCCGCCAGGGCCGATTCGAGTTCCGCCTCGTCCTCGTAGCCCACGAAGTCGCCGAAGACCCAGCCAGGGCAGGGCGGCGGCGCCTCCGGTTCAGGGCCAGGCACCAGGGCGGGGTAGCCCGCTGGCAGCCGGAAGAGCCGGCCTGAGACCCGGGCCCGGGTCAGCCCCTCGGGCTGGGTCCGGAGGAGCCAGGCATGGTTCGACCCACCCTCCCGCAGCGTCCCATACACAAACAGCCCGTCCGCCGCCATGCCCCCCCCCCAAAACAATCCGCCAAAACGCAGAGCGTTTTGGCGGTGGTCAGGCCCCAGGGCGGAACTACTCCGGAATCGGGAACTGATCGGTCAGGTGGAAGACCTCCTGGCGGACCCGGGCGAAGGTGCTCTCGTCGGCGCGGTGGCGCAGGGTCAGGTCGAAGAAGCGGGCGATGTGGTCCATCTCCTCCTCCTTCATGCCCCGGGTGGTGAGCGCGGGGCTGCCGAGGCGCACGCCGGAGGGCTTGAGGGGCGGGTTTGGATCGAAGGGGATGCCGTTCTTGTTGGTGGTCATGCCGGCCCGGTGGAGGCACTCTTCGGCCTCGTGACCAAGCATCCCGTGGTCCCGCAAGTCCACCAGGAAGAGGTGGTTGTCCGTGCCGCCACTGACGATGCGCCAGCCGCGCTCCTGGAGGCCCTTGGCGAGGGCGTGGGCATTCCGGATCACCTGACCGCTGTAAGCCTTGAACTCCGGCTGCATGATCTCGTGCAGCGCCACGGCCTTGGCAGCGATGACATGCATGAGGGGGCCGCCCTGGACGCCAGGGAAAACGGCACGATCTATATCCTTGGCATAGTGTGACTTACATAAAATCATACCACCCCGGGGGCCGCGCATGGTCTTGTGGGTGGTCGTGGTTACATAATCCGCGTGCGGCACGGGGCTCGGGTGGTGCCCGGTGGCGACCAGGCCCGCGATGTGGGCCATGTCCACCATGAGTAGCGCGTCCACCTCGTCGCAGATCTCACGGAAGAGGGGGAAGTTCCAGGTGCGGCTGTAGGCGGAGGCGCCGACCACGATCATCTTGGGCCGGTGCTCGCGGGCCAGGGCCCGGACCTCGTCCATGTCCACGCGCTCGTCCTCCTTGCGCACGTGATAGGGCACGAACTTGTAGAGGATGCCCGAGCTGTTCAGGGGGTGGCCGTGGGTGAGGTGGCCGCCGTGGGACAAGTCAAGGCCCAGGACGGTGTCGCCGGGCTTCAGCGCCGCGAGGTAGACGGCCATGTTGGCCTGGGCGCCGCTGTGGGGCTGGACGTTGGCGTGCTCAGCCCCGAAGATGTGCCGGGCCCGATCCCGCGCGAGGTTCTCGATGATGTCCACCTGGCTGCAGCCGCCGTAGTAGCGCTTACCCGGGTAGCCCTCAGCGTACTTGTTCGTGAAGTGGGAGCCCATGCTCTGCATGACGGCCCGGGAGGCGTAGTTCTCCGACGCGATCAGCTCCAGGTGGTGCCGCTGGCGCTGGACCTCCAGTTCCAGGGCCTGGAACACTGCGGGGTCAACGGCTCGGATCACTTCATACATGGGGGGGGCTCCGTGGTGATGCCCCTATCCTAGCCGTGCTGGGGCGGCCCAATCGGGCCCTCTTCGTGAGCGGGATCACAGTCTCGCGGCCATGCGACACTGGAAGCCCGGAGTTCCCATGTCCTTCCTTCCCCCCCACGAGGGCCCCGAACTGGAGCGCTTCGAGCATCCCCTGGCCAGCCGCTACGCCAGCAAGGCCATGGTGCGCCTGCTCTCGCCCCTCTACCGTCAGCGCGTGTGGCGGCGGCTCTGGATCGCCCTGGCCGAGGCCGAGGCGGAGCTGGGACTACCTGTCACCGAGGCCCAACTCTCGGAGCTGCGCACCACCCAGGATGACGTGGACCTTGAGGTCATCGCCGGACACGAAGCCGCGCTGCGCCACGACGTCATGGCCGCCATCCACGCCTGGGGCGAGCAGGCTCCGGGCGCCCGGCCCATCATCCACCTCGGCGCCACCAGCTGCTTCGTGACGGACAACGGCGACCTGCTCATCGTGCACGAGGCCCTGGCCCTCTTGCGGCGGCGCCTACAGGATGTCCTCGCCGAGCTCTCAGCCTTCGCCGCCCAGTGGCAGGACCAGCCGACCCTGGGCTTCACCCACTTCCAGCCCGCCCAGCCCACCACTGTGGGCAAGCGCGCCACCCTCTGGATCCAGGACCTGCTGCTGGACCTGGAGGACCTGGATCACCTCATGCGGACGACTCCCGTGCGCGGCGTGAAGGGCACCACGGGCACCCAGGCCAGCTTCCTGGAGCTGTTCGACGGGGACGGCGCCAAGGTGGAGGCCCTGGAGGCGCGGTTCTGCGCCAAGGTTGGCTTCCCGGCCATCCCGGTCTCGGGTCAGACCGCCACCCGCAAGCTGGAGGACCGCATCGGCCAGGTGCTCTGCGGGATCGCGGCTTCGGCCTCCAAGTTCGCCAGCGACATGCGCCTGCTCCAGCACCTCAAGGAGGTCGAAGAGCCCTTCGAGACCAAGCAGATCGGGTCCAGCGCCATGCCCTACAAGCGCAACCCCATGCGCTCCGAGCGCATCAACAGCCTCGCCCGCTTCGTGCTGGGCCTGATGCCCTCCAGCTACCAGACCAGCGCCAGCCAGTGGATGGAACGCACCCTCGACGATAGCGCCCACCGCCGCCTTACCATCAGCCAGGGCCTCCTGGCGGCGGACGCGATCCTGGTGCTGCTGCGCAACGTGGCGTCGGGTCTGGTCGTGTATCCGAAGATGATCGAGGCCCGCCTCGCCCAGGAGCTGCCCTTCATGGCCGCCGAGGTGCTGCTCATGGAGTCGGTGAAGCGCGGCGGGGACCGCCAGGACCTGCACGAGCGGTTCCGGGTCTCGGCCCTGGAGGCCGGGCGCCGAATCAAAGCCGAGGGCCGCCCCAACGAGCTTCTGCAGCTCCTGGCCGCGGACCCTGCCTGGGCGATGACCGAGGTCGAGCTGGCCGCTCTGCTTGATGCCCGGCGCTTCACAGGCCGGGCCGGGGATCAGGTCCGCCAGTTTCTTGCGGGTCCCGTGGCCCAGGCCCTCAAGGACCATGTCCCCGCAGACTCCGCCGCTGTGCGGGTCTGATCCGAACCGGGGGGACTCCCCCCGATCTTTGAATGCACCACCCGAGAGGAAACCGCATGTTGAAGCTTGCCGTCATTGGTGCCCAGAGCCTGCTGGGCCGCGAACTGGTGAGCGCCCTGGAGGCCTGCGAGGCTTCTGTGGTGCCCCTCTCCATCGGGGCCCTCACGGTGGACGAAGAAGTGGGCGACCTCGTAGTCTTCGCCCCCAGCCAGCTGCTCCTGGAGGGGTTGGATGCGGTGCTCCTCGTCGATACGCCGGACCCAGCCCTCCTGGAGGGCTTCCCGGGGCGCATTCTCGACCTGCGGACCGAGCCCGAGGCCCGGATCGATGCCATGCCCTTGGCGGGCACCTGGCCCCAGGGCACCAAGAGCCTGCGGGGGCGCCCTGCCCTGGAGCAGGTCCTTGCCCTCATCCCCTCGCTGCTGGAGGGTGTCGGCGAGGTCGGCGGCACCCACCTGCGCTCCGTGGCCTGGCTGGGGGACCGCGGCCTGGATGGCCTTGTCGAGCAGACCCTGGCCGTGCTGAACGGCGAGGATCCCCAGCCCGGCAAGCTCGGCTACCGTCAGGCCTTCGAGATGGTGCCTGTCACGCCCGTCGTGGGCAAGGGGCGCCTCATGGAGATCCGCGTGCCCTCCTTCCACGGCGACCTGCTCATCCTGCAGGTGCGCGCCCAGGAGGGCCACCTCCTGGTCAAGAAGGAGGCGCCGGCCGGCGTGCAGTGGGTGGACGCCGCCCCCAGCTCCCGGGATGTGGCCGTCAGCGCCGACCTGCTGGCCCACTTCGACCTTGCCACCGACAGCAAGGCCGCCGTGCTGACCTTGGGCTTCGACCCGGTACTCTGGGGCGTACTGAGGCCGACGCTGCGGCTGTTGGGACTGATGTAGGAAGCCATGGCCAAGAAGCTAGACGAACCCCAAGAGCGTGGGGACTTCTTCAAGTCCCTGGGGACGCTCTTTGCCGGGTTCGTGGCGAACCGCATCGAGGACACAGTGACGGGCTTGGGGCCCACGCTGCTGCGTCCGCCGGGCGCGCTGGATGAGTTCGAGTTCCTCGTCAAGTGCACCCGCTGCGACAAGTGCGTCCGGGCCTGTCCCGAGAATGCCGTGATCAAGGCCCCACCCACCATGGGCCTCGCCCTGAAGACGCCCTACATCGACCCGCGCAGCATCCCGTGCTTCCTCTGCACCACCCTGCCCTGCGTGGCAGAGTGCGAGGACGAGGCGCTGGTCTGGCCACGGCTCACCCGCGCGGACGGCACCGTGCTGGAGGGCGCCAAGGCCGTGCGCATGGGCACTGCCCGGGTGAAGCCGGGGCTCTGTGTCACCTGGGGCACTCTGGAGCGGGACCCCCGGGCCTGCCGGATCTGTGTGGACCGATGTCCCTATCCCGAGGAGGCCATCTGGGTCTCGGCCCCGGTCGAGGGCGAGTCTATCGGGCACCCGGTGGTGTCAGCGGAGGTCTGCACGGGCTGCGGTCTCTGCGTCTTCTCCTGCCCTTCCGAGCCCACCGCGATCATCGTGGAGCCCCGTCGGGACTAGAGGATCGTGATGCCGCTGGTCTCGGCCACCTCGTGAGCGTTGAAGCTGGAGCGCACGAGGGGGCCCGCGTAGACGGTCTTGAAGCCGAAGGTCTTGGCCAGCTCGCCCAGGGCCGTGAACTCTTCGGGCGGCACGTAGCGCTTCACGGGCAGTTGGTGGCGTGTGGGGCGCAGGTACTGGCCCAGGGTGAGGATGTCCACGCCGGCCCCCGCCAGGGCCCCGAAGGTGGTGCGGAGTTCCGCCTCGGTCTCTCCGAGGCCCAGCATGAGTCCACTCTTGGTGCGGAAGGCGGGGCCGTAGAGGGCCGAGCCCAGGGCCTTGGCGTGGGCGAGGACGCCCAGGGACCGGTCGAAGCGGCCCGCGGGGCGCACCGTCAAATAGAGGCTGGGTACGGTCTCGGTGTTGTGGTTGAACACCGCCGGTCCTGCGGCGACCACCCGGGCCACGGCATCGAGGTTGCCCAGGAAGTCCGGCACGAGCACCTCCACGCCCACGCCGGGGTTGCGCCGTCGGATGGCCAGGATGGTCTCGGCGAAGTGCCCTGCCCCGCCATCCAGCAGGTCGTCGCGGTTGACGCTGGTGAGCACGGCGAAGCGCAGGGCCAGGGCGGCCACGCGCTCGGCGGTCTCCTGGGGCTCCCGGGGATCCAGCGTCAGGGGCTTGCCGCTCTGGATGCTGCAGAAGCCGCAGGCCCGGGTGCAGATCCCGCCCATGAGCAGGAACGTCGCGGTGCCCTGGGTGAAGCAGCGGCTGCGGTTGGGGCAGCGGGCCTCTTCGCAGACCGTGTGCAGGTGGGAATCACGCAGATCCTTCTTCATGCCGTGGAGGTCGCGCAGCTTCACCCGCTCCTTGGTGATCCACTCGGGCAGCCGGGGATGCCCCTCGAGGACTTCCCGGCCAGCGCGTTTCGAGAATCGGGGCATGCGGACTCCTGATCCTCCAGTCTCTCCCAGGCTGGCTCCCAAGGACAGGGTCGGTAAGATGGCGGGATGTCCACGCCCCTCGCCCGGCTGCTGCGTCAGGAGCAGCTTGCCTTCCTCACCCGGGACCACTCGGCCTGGGGCGGGCACCTGGACCAGGTCCGAGCCTTCCTGGGCGAAGGTTTGCAGACGGCGGACCCCACCCGCCCCGTGCTGGTGCTGGGAGCGGGCTCGGGGCTGGAAGTGCCCTGGGCCCAGGCCCCCCCGGACACCACCGGCTGGGACGCCGATCCCTGGAGCCGCTGCTGGACCGCGCTGCGGCACCGGCGCTGGGCGCCCTGGGTGTTCGAGGACCTCACGGGCGGGGTATCGGAGCTGGAGGCCGCCGTGCGCCGGACCGTGGCCGAGCCCTGGTCCGGCCGCCGCCGAGGCCGGGAGCAGGCGATCCTCCGGCTCGCCGGGTTGCTGCCCTCCCTGCACCCGGACCCCGCCGCCCTGCGGGCCTGGATCGCGGCCCGGCGCCCCGGGACCATCCTGTCCGCCAACGTGATGGGCCAGTTCGGCGTCGTCGCCGAGCGGCTGGTGGAGACGCTCTTTGGAGCGTCTCCCTGGACCCGGGATCCCGACGTGGCGGATCCCCTGGCAGAGGCCCTGGACGCCTGGGCGCGCCAGGCCGCAGGGGCCTTTCTGGCGGCCCTGCGGGAGAGTGGGGCCGACTTGTGGCTGGTCCATGACCGGGCCGTGGTGTTCACAGAGGCGCCCCTGGGCCTGGGCCCCTGGGAGGATCGCTGGACCCAGCAGCTCAGAGGCGCGGAGGGGCTTGAGGTCAGCGACCCGCTCCCGGGACTGGATGTCCTGACCCAGTTGGACGGAACCGAGAGAATTCCGTTCCGTGCCCACCGCTGGCTCTGGCCGGTGGCGCCCGGCCAGCAGCACCTGGTGGAGGCCGTGGCCTTCCGGGCGCTGGAGGTGGGCGCCTGAGTGGCCTGTGGCGAAGGTCAACCCTTGTCCCCACTCCTTGTTTTAACGGCCATAATGGTTGGCTTATGGATGCTCCCCTCTGGCTGGTGTCGCGCCTGCCCCGCCCCCTTCCCTCAAGAGCCGCCCGGGTCATCCAAGCCGGTGGGTCTCGCCGTGACCTTCTCCAGCCTCTGGCCAAGGCACCCATGATCCGGGAATTCTGAACCATGCCCAACGTCAGACGAATGCTTCTCGGGCGGCGGCTGTCCAGCGTCGAGAGCCATCACAACAAGGTCAGCAACGTCATCGGCCTGTCCGTGTTCAGCTCGGACGCTCTCTCCTCTGTGGCCTACGCCACCCAGGAGATCATGGCCAGCCTGTCCAGCAACCTCCACGGCATCGCGGCCGCCGCCACCGTGGCCGCGGTACACCCGCTCTTTGGCCTCTCGGTGCCGGTGGCCCTTGGGATCATCGGGCTCCTGGCGATCCTGGGCATCAGCTACCGGCAGACGATCCTGGCCTACCCCACCGGCGGCGGCGCCTACATCGTCGCCAAGGAGAACCTGGGCGAGATCGCGGCCCTGGTCGCGGGCGCCAGCCTGCTCATCGACTACATCCTGACGGTGGCGGCCTCGGTGTCGTCGGGCGTTGCAGCCATCACTGCAGCCATGCCCAGCCTCGACGGGCACAACGTCTTCCTGACCATCGTCTGCATCGTCCTCATCGCTATGGCGAACCTACGCGGCGTCAAGGAGAGCGGCGCCCTCTTCGCGGTGCCCACCTACGGGTTCGTGGCCCTGATGCTGGTGATGATCGGCTTCGGGACCATGCGGACGCTCCTGGCCGGTGGCCCGACGCAGGTGCAGGTGCAGACGGCGGTGGAGCACACCCAGCGCTTCGGCGGCCTGGCCATGATCTGGATCTTCATGCGCGCCTACTCCGCCGGCTGCACCGCGCTGACCGGAGTGGAGGCCATCTCCAACGGCGTGCAGGCCTTCAAGGATCCGCCCGAGCGGAACGCCTCCAAGACCATGATCTGGATGGTCATCCTTTTGGGCATCATGTTCCTCGGCATCACCCTGCTGGCGAACCGCCTGGGGGTGGTCTACCAGCACAGCCTCGACCCCAGTGTCGTGCCCGAGACCCTGCTATCCAAGCTAGCCAAGGCCATCTATGGTGACGTCACCCACGGCCTGCCCAAGCTGATGTACTACCTCACCCAGGGCTTCACCTTCGCCATCCTGGTCGTGGCTGCGAACACGGCCTACGCGGACTTCCCGCGCCTGGCGGCGCTCATGGGCCGGGATAACTACCTGCCGCGCCAGTTCGCCAGCCAGGGGGATCGCCTGGTCTTCTCCAACGGGATCCTGATCCTGACCTCGGTCAGCTGCTTCCTGGTCTTCGTCCTCCACGCCAACACAGACCTGCTGCTGCCGCTCTACGCCCTGGGTGTGTTTACGGGCTTCACGATCTCCCAGGCGGGCATGGTCATGCACTGGACCAAGCTCAAGCGGGAAGAGCCCCGCTGGCTCGCCAAGGCCATCACCAACGGCATCGGCATGGTGGCCTCGGGCGTGGTCATGCTCGACATCGCTGTCACCAAGTTTGCCCATGGCGCCTGGCTGGTGGTGGTGCTGATCCCCCTGATGGTCTGGCTCTTCCTCAAGATCCACCGGCACTACATCCGGGTGAAGTCGATTCTGGCAGGCAGCCGCACCGAGTTCCTGCCCCACCGGCGGAACCGCGTCGTGGTGCTGGTCTCGGGCATCCACTCGGGCGTGGTGCAGGCACTCAACTACGCGAAGGTCATCGCCGCCCACGGCGAAGTGGAGGCCCTCACGGTGGACTTCCCGGATGAGAACGGCCGGGAAAGCGCCGCCCTGGAGAAGCTCCGCTCCGACTGGCCCCACTACTGCGAAGGCATCCCCCTGCGGTCTATCGAGAGTCCCTACCGGAAGATCGTCGAGCCCATCGTCGAGGAGCTCGACCGCATGCGCCGGGTCGAGCCGGAATACACCATCACCGTGATCCTCCCCGAGTTCGTGACGGGTCACTGGTGGGCCAACGTGCTGCACAACCAGACAGCCTGGCGCATCAAGGGCACCCTCCTGATGAAGCCCAAGACGGTAGTCATCTCGATTCCCTACCACCTGGAGCCCTTGGTGGAGTAGCCTCCCTCCTGGGGTGGCAGGATGCAGAGCCTGAGGCGGATCCTCCTGGGCAGACGGCTGGCAAGCCAGGAGACACCCCACACCAAGATCAGCAATCCCGTTGGACTGGCGGTGTTCAGCTCAGATGCCCTCTCCTCGGTGGCCTACGCCACTCAGGAGATCATGGCCTCGCTGTCGGGGCCCCTGCTCCCCGCCGCGGGCGCGGGGGTGCTGGCGGGTGTGGCCGGCCACGCGATCCTGGGCTGGTCCGTTCCGGTGGCCCTGGGCATCGTGGCGCTGCTGGTGATCCTTGCCATCAGCTATCGGCAGACGATCCTGGCCTACCCCGGCGGCGGCGGCGCCTACATTGTGGCCAAGGAGAACCTGGGGGACCTGCCGGCCCTGACGGCGGGGGCCTCGCTGCTCATTGACTACCTGCTGACGGTGGCGGTGTCGGTCTCCTCGGGGGTGGCGGCCATTACCGCAGCGGTACCCGTACTGGCCGGCCACAATGTGTTCCTGACCATCCTGGCCATCGGCTTCATTGCCCTCCTGAACCTCCGGGGCATCCGGGAGAGCGGGATCGTGTTCGCCATCCCTACCTATGGGTTTGTCGTCAGCATCCTCCTGGTGCTCGGGTATGGCCTGCTGCAGGTCCTCCTGGGGCGGGGACCAGCGCTGCCGGAGGTCCAGCAAGCCCTGGAGCAGGGCGTGCCCCTGGCGGGCCTGTCCATGGTATGGATCTTCATGCGGGCCTACAGCGCGGGCTGCACCGCCCTGACCGGTGTCGAGGCCATCAGCAACGGCTGCACCGCCTTCCGTGAGCCCGCGGGCCCGAATGCCGCCAAGACCATGATCTGGATGGTGGTGCTGCTGGGCACTATGTTCCTGGGCATCACGTTCCTCGCCCACCGCTTCGGCGTCACCTACCAGCACAGCGCTGACCCCAGCGTGGTGGCCGAGACCCTGCTGTCCAAGCTGAACAAGGCCATCCTCGGAGACGTCAGCCAGGGGCTTCCCAAGCTGATCTACTACGGGGTCCAGGGTTTCACCTTCGCCATCCTGGTGGTGGCCGCGAACACAGCCTTCGCAGACTTCCCCCGACTGGCGGCGCTGCAGGCGCGGGACGGCTTCCTGCCTCGGCAGTTCGCCTCCCTGGGCGACCGCCTGGTGTTCTCCAACGGCATCCTGCTGCTGTTCTTTTCCTCGGCCCTGCTGGTGTGGCTGTTCCACGCGAACACGGATGTGCTGCTGCCCCTCTACGCTGCGGGCGTCTTCATCGGCTTCACCCTCAGCCAGACGGGCATGGTGGTCCACTGGCGGAAGGTGCGGGGCCGCCACTGGCACCTGAAGGCTTTCGTGAATGGCCTGGGCGCCGTCACGGCCTTGATCGTGCTGCTGGACATCGCCATCACCAAGTTCATCCACGGCGCCTGGATCGTCCTCCTGCTCGTGCCGCTGCTGGTGGCGCTCCATTTCAGCATCCGGCGCCACTACGTCGGGGTGCGCTCCCGGCTGGCCGCCAGCCGGACGGATGCAGTGCTGCTGCCCAAGCACCACGCCCTGGTGCTGGTGAACAGCATCCACGGTGGCGTGGTGCAGGCCCTGCTCTACGCCCGCCTCATCTCCGGCGACCGGGTAGAGGCCATCACGGTGGACCTGGGCTCGGACGGCGGCCGGGACAGCAGCGCCATCGAAAAGCTCCGGCAGGACTGGACCAGCTACGGCATGGGCATCCCGTTGCGGGTGCTGCCCAGTCCCTACCGCCGCATGGTGGAGCCAATCCTCGAAGAAGTGGAGCGCATCCTGAATGCTGAGCCGGAGCTGGCCCTTACCGTCGTCCTGCCGGAGTTCATCACCTCCCACTGGTGGCAGCAGCTCCTGCACAACCAGAGCGCGCTGCGCATCAAGGCCGCCCTGCTCCTGAGGACGGGTGTGATCGTGACCTCCGTGCCGGTGCACCTGCCTTAGGTGGGGCGGGCTACCTCAGCCTGGGCATGGGCCGGGCCAGCA
>SESG01005695.1_pt1 | contig 12270 bp, 7 predicted proteins | sample 3171421 | NCBI WGS metagenome assembly SESG01 (sample SAMN10866946, study PRJNA518727) | freshwater metagenome | biome: subpolar coniferous forest; feature: holomictic lake; material: water; isolation source: holomictic Lake 227, 6 m and 8 m depth | place: Canada: near Kenora, Ontario | collected... | reverse complement strand
GTAGCCCGTTTGAGATCCCAGGCAGGTACGCGATCCACGATGGAGACCAGCCATCCCTGGTTGGCATCGACTCCCAGGATGGGGCTATCGCCCACACCTTTTCGGACTTCCTCGATTAGCCGGACATCGTCCTTGAACTCTTTTGCCTTGGCCCGCAGTTTGAAAGTTTTAAAACCTCGCTCTTTCATGGCCAGAAGTTCTTCCACGCGCTGTGCCGGTTCATGCAATTCACCAAACGAACAATAAGCCTCGATAGGCCTTGCTTCTCCTCCCAGCAACTCATAAACCGGTTTGCCCTTGGCCTTGCCGATGATGTCCCAGCAGGCAGGCTCTATCCAGTAGTTTAACCAACCCAGAATGCCGGCCTGTTTGAGCAGGCTCTGGATGCGGTCGATATCCATGGGGTCGGCGCCGATAATGTAACCGCCTAGGAGTTCGCCTACTCCCTGCCTCTCCTCACCCATAGCAATGCCAGCCGACCAGCCTTCAATGCCGTCGTCTGTGACTAGTTTGATAAGTGTGAAGCGGTTATGTGTCTGCGGGTAGCCGGGAATCCATGTGGGCCAGAAGGTATGTTTAAGGGGGATATGAACGTGGTAAAGCTCTATCTCTTTTATTTTCATAGTGCAGCCTCCTCTGAAATTACTGATAAAATTTTACTGTCTAATAGTATTTTCTATGTAATTATTTGAGTCGAGTTGCTTGTTTCAAATGAACTATAAAGCGGTCGGTCCTGTATGTCAAGGAAATCTTGACCGCTAACCCGCAGCCATCACCTCTCATGATAATTTACAATAAAGCTATTTTTTGGGTATCCAGCCCAGTCCTTTGGCATGCAAGCTCTGGATGTAGAGACGGTCAGATGTTTCCGTCACAGCTGTTGTTTCCGGGTATGCGCCTCTTGGATCCTGCATATCAGCTACAACCTTGCCATCTTCCGTGAAGGCCATCACATGCCCGTAGGCTTTTGGAATCGGCCACATTGAGCGTGGCAGGCGCAGGGTGAGCTTGCGCATAAATGGTTTGGCCGCCAGGTTATCGATTGTGGGGTTACGCGGTTTGGCAAAGCCCAGCCAAATTTTACCGCCTTGTCCACGCATAAGATTATCCGGATAACCGGGCAGGTTGTCAAACAGTACTTTAGCCTTATCGCTTGCAATCGATATGTCCAGATCTTTTGCGGCAACTGATATTTTCCATACTCTGTACTTGCCGGTTTCATTAACAAAAATATTTGTTTCATCACTGCTCAGGGCTACTCCGTTGGCAAAACTAAAGCCTTTGGCGACGATGCGGGTAGTTTTATTTGCCGGGTCATATTCCAGCACGCGGCCTGTTGATGATTGCTCCAAGATATCCAGCACGCTGGCTTCAAACGTCCCACCCCATATTTTGGGCGCAAAGCGCGCGGAGGCGTCACTCAAATACATCTTGCCTGATTTTGCTACCACCACCGCATCGGCATAGAGAATCGGGTCTCCGTTAACTTTATCGGTTAATACTGTGATTATCTTGTCGGGGCTGATTGAAAGCAGGCCTTTATTAGCATCGGCAGCAATCAAATTTCCTGCTTTGTCAAAGTCAAAACCAAGCACACGACCGCCGGTGTTGACAAATACTTCCTGAGCGCTGCCGTCCGGCTTCATGCGCAGGATGTTGCCGCTGGCAACTGTGGTGTAAAGCTTGCCGTCTTTACCGATGACGATGTGTTCCGGTCCTTCTTCTTTGCCCAGAGAAATTATCTTGATATTGGTAAGCTTGGTGTTGACTGCGTGAGGCCCGACGTAGCCGGGCTGCATGGGCGCGTTCCAACTGACGGGATTAATCGGTACCGGCCAGAGAGTCAAATAAGCGGCCAGCAGAAATAAAATGGCAACAATCGTTAAAACAATTTTTTTCATAATGCCTCCTACAGAGTTGAAAGGTTATGAAGATAGTTAACGCTATATGCTACTACGCTACAACGGTATATTATTGTGCTTTTTTACCAACCTTGCTTCTTTTTTATCTTTCAGCGCTTCCATTAACGCGATGATTCTTTTTCGTGTATTCTGCGGCTGGATAATTTCTTCAATAATTCCCAATGATGCGGCAAAATAAGGATTATTGAACTTTTTTTCATAGCCGGCAATGAGTTCCGCCCTTTTTGCTGCCGGATCTGCTGACGCTTTGATTTCACTGCGGTAAATAATATTGCAGGCGCCTTCCGCCCCCATCACCGCGATTTCTGCTGTCGGCCAGGCCATCACATAATCAGCGCCTAATTGCTTACTGCACATTCCGATATATGCTCCGCCGTAATCTTTGCGGGTAACAACCGTGATCTTTGGCACTGTCGCTTCCGCGTAGGCATGAAGCAGTTTGGCGCCGTGACGGATGATGCCGGACCATTCCTGTTCGGTGCCTGGCATATAGCCCGGAACATCAGCAAAGGTTAAAAGGGGAATGTTAAAAGCGTCGCAAAAGCGGATAAAACGGGATGCTTTGTCGGAGGCATTGACGTTCAGAGAACCTGCAAAAAACATGGGATTGTTCGCGATAACGCCGACCGGCTTACCCATGGTCCTAATTAAACCCACAATAATATTTTGCGCCCAACTTTCATGCAGTTCAAAAAAATCGTTATTGTCGGCAACGGCCTTGATTATTTTTTTCATGTCATAAGCGCGAGAGGCCTTATCGGGGATGGCCTTGTTAAGCTCCGGGCAGCTTCGATCCTCTGTGTCTGTGGTTGTAATAATAGGCAGCGCAGAGTTGCAACTGTCCGGCAGATATGAAAGCAGGTTTTTTATTTTATCAAGACAATCGGTGTCGTTATCCGTCACGACATGGCAGACACCGCTTTTAGAGGCATGGGCAACCGCGCCACCCAACTCTTCCTGGGTTACTTCTTCGCCGATAACGGCCTTGATGACTTCCGGGCCGGTGATATACATATAGGAGGAGTTCTTCACCATGAAAACCCAATCGGTAAGGGCCGGCGAATAAACCGCGCCGCCCGCCGTTGGTCCCATGATGGCTGTGATCTGAGGAATATATCCGGAGCCGATTGTGTTGCGGTAGAAAATGCCGCCGTAGCCCTCCAGAGAGGGGACACCTTCCTGAATGCGCGCGCCGCCGGAATCATTAATGGCGATAAACGGCTTCTGCGCGGCAATGGCCATGTCCATCACTTTCCATATTTTTTTGGCGTGCATTTCACCCAGGCTGCCGCCGGAACTGGTGAAATCCTGAGCTGCCGCAAAAACAGTGCGTCCGTTGACTTTACCGAAACCGGTGATTACGCCATCTGCCGGTATTTCTTTTTTATCCATACCAAAAAGAGTGGAGCGGTGCTGGACAAAAAGCTGCATTTCCTGAAAAGTTCCTTTATCAAATAAATGATTCAATCGCTCGCGGGCGGTCAACTTGCCGCCGTCATGCTGCTTTTTTATTTGTTTCTCACCACCCATGAGCTGCAGTGCCTGAGCTTTTGAGTCAAAATTATTAATTTTTTCCTGAGTTGTTACTATCTGTAAATCCTCTGCCATACATTATCTCCTCTTAAATCGAATGTTTTTGTCTTGACCAACCATTAGGTGTAAGCTATTACACACATACTTTAAATATTGCTAACATCTTTAAAAAAAACTGGCAAGCAGGATTTGCGGAAAAAAATTCCAGGATAAACCATGCGCAACTTTAAAATGATTGTGGAATATGACGGCGCTGCTTATTGCGGTTGGCAAAGGCAAAAAAATGGTGTTTCCATTCAACAGGTACTGGAAGATGCGATTGCGCTTATTGTTTGCGAAAAGGTGACATTGATCGGTTCCGGACGAACTGACGCCGGTGTGCACGCGATCAATCAGGTGGCCAACTTTAGAAGTACAACCTTGCTGCCCGCCGATAAGCTATTTCGTGGAGTCAACAGCGTTTTGCCTCCTGATATTGTGGTCAAATCCCTTGACGAGGTCCATATTGATTTTCACGCCCAGCGTGATGTCCAAAGCAAGGTTTATGTGTACCGCATCTGCAACAGGCGCTTACGGCCGGTTCTGGGACGCAATTATTTCTGGTTTATTCGTTTTGAGTTGGATCTGGAAATGATGAGAAAAGCGGCGCAGTATTTAATTGGTACGTATGATTTTTCCTGTTTTTGCGCGACCGGCAGTGAGGTTAAAGGACGGGTGAGGACGATAACAGGTATTGATATTAAAACCGGCGCCGATGACCTGATCGAAATAACAGTGGAGGCCCAGGGCTTTTTAAAATATATGGTTCGCAATATTGTCGGAACGCTTACAGAAGTTGCCCGGGGCAAAAGAAAGCCGCAAGAGATGAAAGAAATTATCGATTCCCGGGATCGCAATGTCGCCGGTGTCACCGCGCCCGCTTGCGGTTTATTTTTAAAGGAGGTTAAATACGATTCATGAAAATATTATTACTGGGGCATAAAGGAATGCTGGGCAGTGACCTTCTTACGCAAATGCGCCTGCACCATGAGGTTGTTGGGATGGATCAAGAAGAAATTGACATAACGTCCGCCGCTGACTGCGCCAAAGCGATAGAAGACACAGCACCACAAATAATCATCAATGCCGCCGCCTATACTAATGTTGATGGCTGTGAAACAGCAAAAGAAGAATGTTTTGCCGTCAATGCCGAGGCGGTAAAAAATATTGCCGATGCCTGCCGCAATAAAAATATCCGAATTGTTCATTTTAGTACTGATTATGTTTTTAACGGCAGTGGGAGCGCTCCTTACAAAGAAGACGATAATTGCGATCCGATTAATACCTATGGCGCATCAAAGCTCGCAGGGGAAAAACATCTGCAATCGCTTGCTAAAAATTATATTATCATTCGCACCGCCTGGTTATATGGAGCAAACGGCAAAAACTTTGTGCGGACAATTCTGGAAAAGGCAAAGACCACACCGAAGCTTACAGTTGTTGACGATCAAATCGGTTCGCCCACTTCTACTAAGGATTTAGCGGCAGCGGTTGATCATCTGATTGAAACAAACGCTCAGGGCATATTTCACGTGACCAACAGAGGCAGTTGCAGTTGGTATCAATTTGCTGTAAAAATATTACAGGAAGCAGGAATAGATGATGTTGAAGTCAGCCCGATAAAATCAGATCAACTCGTAAGAGCCGCAAAGCGCCCGGCCAATAGTGTGATGAGCATGCAAAAATTTATTGCAACAACTGGTAAGGCAATGCAGCCCTGGCAACTGGGATTACAAGATTATCTGGAAAGCATGAAATCCCGCCTGCACACATTGACATGAAAGGATGCTTTTACCAGCAATTTACTGCGAAAAAGATCTGGCGAATAATTCCTTAATTGCTTTCTTGCCGTTTTCTTCGAGGAAGCGGGTGCCGGTTCCGGTGAAGTGAACATGGCTGATAACCGGCTCGTCGCCTTTTTTGCGTTCAACCCATTGCAATTTATTCCAGAGAAACCACTTGTTTACTTTTTGATCAAAAGCATGCAATGGCTTGTTACAAATTTTGCTGAATTCAGCGCCCCAGCCGGTACCGCCCTTGACGGTCTTATCGTCGAGTATTTCGCCGATTACAAAAACTTCCTGACCGCTGTTAATTTGATACCAGATACTTTGGAGTATCTTTCTAAAAGTCGCGTTATCTGTGTAACGGCGATTCATTAATTTAGAGACATATTCAAGACTTACATCGCCATTTTTAAGTTCTTCGTGGTTGAGGACACGCAATCCCCTTTTGCGGAGAAGAGAATGTCCGTTAAATGTAAAATTTACTTCTTCAATTCCAAAGCTTTCTGCATTAGCGCCAAATTCTGCTTCCGCCCCCTGAGCGCCGCCACTAAAGAGTATGCAATCTTCTTTTTTCATGTTTTTCCCTTTCTTGAGCTTGCTTATTTTTATAGACAAGCAGATGGTGCAACCTATATCAAAGAAACAAAATAATTGCTAATAAAATAGATTCCCGATAATTTGCAGGGCGTTTGTCCGGTAAAAATGTCAGATATTCGTAACCGGCCATTTTAACCTCCAATAATTACTCGAGAATTATTTGCTTCTTTGGTTGGAGTATAGTACCTTTCATTTCAAATTTGGGAAATAAAATTGACTCAATGGAGGTTCAAAATGAAAACTTTATTTAGCGTAGAAATAGTTCCTAACGCAGGTATAAATGGTGCTTTTTTGTCGTTTCCATCACTGTTACCTGTCTATTTTTTTATCATCTGTTTCACGATTATGTCGTTTATGATGCCCGACCATTCTCTTGCCGGTGAAAAAGCATGGCTTGGAGTTCAAGTGCAGCCTTTTACACGGCAAGAGCAAATGATGCTTGCCAGGATGTCCATACAAAAAAGCGGTGTTTTAGTTTCTGAAGTGGAAGCAGGAAGTCCGGCAGAACAAATGGGAATAAGGCAGAAGTATATTATTTTTTCCATCAACTACAAGGATGTAAAAACCCCCAATGAATTTACGGATGCAGTTGCCACATTAAACCCTGGAGACAAAATAGTTGTCTCCCTTCTCAAGAATAACCCAATTACCCTCTTGACCTTAGAAGGTACGATGGGACAGTCCCAAGGGGCTGACAAAAAGGCACAAATTCCAAGCCCTGTAAAAGATGTCAATGCAGGGACTGCGAGCATCTCTGCTAATGTTTTTGCGCCTAGAGGACATCGCGAAGTATCATCTGCAGCTGTTTCTCCTGACGGTAAGCATATAATTTCGGCGGGGAACAGAGGCATCACCACATCGGGTGTAGGGGGCGATACGGCAAATTATCTCAAACTCTGGGATATATCTACAGGCAAAGAGGTAAGGACGTTTATAATTGATGCACGGAAAATTTACTCAGTAGCCTTTTCACCTGATGGAAAGCATGTTCTTTCAGGGAGTGAAAATAACACCATAAAGCTCTGGGACGCTGCAACAGGAAAAGAGATAAGGACTTTCAAGGCGCCTGCTGCTAAAAGAGAAGGCAGTGATTTGATTTTTTCATTAGCCTTCTCTCCTGACGGGCTCTATGCTCTTTCCGGGTGTACTGATAAAACACTTAAACTCTGGGAAGTGGCAACAGGCAGGGAAATAAGGCAATTTACAGGGCATGCGGACTGGGTTAAGTCTGTAGCCTTTTCTCCTGATGGACATTATGCCTTGTCTGGAGGCACATGTAAACGAACTCAGACGCAAAGCGGCAATACGACGACTATCAACTTGCAAGGTGCTCAATGCGACAAGAATCTCATTCTCTGGGAGTTAGCAACTGGCCGGGAGCTAAGAACGCTTACCGGGCATACAAATGATGTTTCGTCTGTTGCCTTCTCCCCGGATGGCAAATATGCACTGTCAGGAAGTTGGGATAGTACTCTCAAACTCTGGGATGTGTCAACAGGTAGGGAAATAAGGTCATTTGAAGGAAAGAATACGGGGAGGGTTAACTCAGTAGCCTTTTCATCCGATGGTAAACACATAATATCTGCAACCCGTGATAATGCAATTAGACTCTGGGATGTAGCAACAGGCAGGGAGATAAATACATTCAGAGGTCATGAAGGAGATGTAAATACCGTAGCTTTTTCTAACGATGCAAAAAGTTTTATTTCCGGAGGATCAGATGGCACAATAAGGCGATGGGACGTAAAAACAGGCAAAGAGATTGCCCAATTCATCAGTTTAAAAGATGGTGAGTGGATCGTAATTACGCAAGAAGGGTATTACAACTCATCGCCAAACGGCCACAAATTCTTGAACATTCGCGTAAGCCCCAAAGTCTATGGCATAGACCAGTTCTACGATGTCTTTTATCGTCCGGACATTGTTGCTGCAAAACTTAGAGGCGATGAAATAAACAGTTTGATTACTCTTACCATAGATGATGCAATTAAAAATCCTCCGCCGACTGTTAAATTTGCCTCTGTGCCGTCAGAGACTGCTCAGTCAACAGCAAAAGTTTGCTATCGTGTTACCAGCGCAGGGGGTGGTATCGGCGAAATCCGCATCTTCCAAAATGGCAAATTAATCAAGTCCGATGGGTTTTATCGCGAAGTGGTTAAAAATGAAACTACCGCGAAAATGAAACTAGCCTCATTAAATAGTCGGGCTGTTTATCAGGATATGCGCTCTCTTACCGTGAAGGGCAAGCAATTGTCCGAAGCCCAACTCGCTTCGACCAAAGGAAACCAGGTTGAGGATTGTCTTGAAATTGAACCCATCGCGGGAGAGAATGAAATCAGCCTGACAGCTTTTAATGCTCCCAATACTGTGCAGAGTTTTCTGGAAACAGCAAAATTCACTTCCACTGTAACGCCGGTGGAACCTCATCTTTATATTCTGTCCGTGGGCATAGATAAGTATCGTGACGCGTCCATCAATCTCAAATACGCGGCAAAAGACGCAGTAGATTTTTCCGCAAGGCTCTCCGAAAAGGCACGCACCCTCTATAAACCGGAAAACATCCATCTGATAGGTCTTGCCAATGAGCAGGCCAGCAAGCAGAATATTCTGGCCACGATAGATAGCCTGTCCAAAAAGATAAAGCATGGCGACTGCTTCATATTATTTGACGCCTCTCATGGTCTGTTGCTGCAAGGCCAGTATTACATAGTCACCAGCAGTTTTGACGGAAAACTATATAATACAGCCAGTCTGATAAGCTCCAATGAAATTGTAGAAATATCCAAGAAGATCAAATCGCTCTCCCAACTGTTTATTTTTGATACCTGCCATGCCGGTGGTGTTGATACCATCGTGAGCGGCCTTTACGATGCAAGGATGTCCGTATTAGCCAAAAAAATGGGGCTGCACATTTTTGCTTCGGCAGGCAGTGTGCAAACAGCAATGGATGGTTTCAAAGGAAATGGTTTGTACACCCATACGTTGCTGCAAGGAATTGGAAATGGCAAAGATGTGGATAGCGAGAATGACGGCACAGTAACGGTTACAAAGCTGGGTCGATATTCGAAGAACAAGACAACAGAGATTTCCAGTCAACTGGGGTATCCCCAGACACCATTTATTATTAATTTCGGGAGGGACAATACGTTATTTAATGTTCGCTGATTATTAATCAGTTCGCTTCCCTTTTTGTCTGTTCTGTCTGTTTATTTCGTCTTGACAGCTACAGGCAAATTAAGTATGTTTTTTACGCATTTAAATAAATATACGCTTTTAAAATGGAGGGTCTGTCATGCAGAAATATTTTAAGTTGTTGCTAATTTTTATATTGGTGCCGATCCTTTTAGTGTTGCAAAGCTGTCTTGTGGCAACACAAAACACTATCATTGCGCCGGAGATAACATCTCTGTTTGAAGGGGAATACAAAGTTGATCCCTATATGAAAGAGAACATTCCCAAGTCCGTTGCCGTTTTGCCCTTTGTTGATCTGTCTAAAAGCAAAGAAGCTATTGATATAGTCCGGCGCGGTTTTTACAACCATTTTAGCTCTCTGCCATTTAAAGATATGGAGCTCTATAAAGTCAACAGCTTACTTGCTAAAGCGGGACTTACCGATGCCGAAGTAATCAGTAAAACCTCGCCTCAGGAATTGGGCAGGATTCTGGGAGTTGATGCCGTAGTTTTCGGTGAAATATCTAATTTTGATAAGTTGTTTCTGGTTTTATATTCTCAAGTTTCGGTGGGAGCGGAAATTAAAATGTATGATGCCAAAACCGGTAATTTCCTCTGGAGCGGCAAGCACACGGTAAGAAAACATGAGGGGGGAATATCTACAAACCCAATTGGTCTGATTGCGGTGGTGATATCTACGGCTTTGAATATGCGTGATATTCAACTGTTGCGGGCCAATGATGATCTTTTCCGCGATATGGTCAAAACGATTCCTGTGCCTTCTATAGCTGAGGCACTCAGACCACCGTCCATTACCCTTCTGACTCAGGATTCCAAAGGTCTGCCGAAAAAAGCTGGAGATGAAATCAAAGTAGTTATTCAGGGAACACCAAAAATGCAGGCACATTTTGATATTGGTGTTTATAAGAAAAGCATAGAAATGAGAGAAGTAGAACCGGGTGGGTATTACGGCGTTTATAAAGTGCTGCCGGGTGATAATGTTGATAAAGCAATCATCACCGGTTATCTGACAGATGATTCAGGCAATACCGGACAATGGGTAGATGCGGTAGGATCAGTTACCCTGGATACCACTCCGCCCGATAAACCGAAGAATGTGATCGCGGTTGGGCGCAACAAACTGGTACTGCTGGGTTGGGAAAAGCCGATAGCGGCGGATCTGGCCGGTTATAAAATTTATCGTTCCAATACACCGCTTAGCGGCTACATGGAAATCGGCAAAACGGAATTAAACGAATACCGGGATGCAGAAGTCACGCTGGTTAATTCTCAAAAGTATTATTATCGGATCTCCGCTTATGATTTTGCCGGCAATGAAAGCGGCTTAACGCAAGTCACAGGCATGCCTATTGCGCCCGGACCGACCCCTGTATCAGGCGCGATAGAAGCAAACACAATCTGGTATTCCGGCGCGAGCCCCTATATTTTAGAAGGGGATGTGGTAGTCAAAGACAAAGCGCTTTTGACCATTGAACCGGGAACGGAAATTAAATCCAAAGGTGGAGCGCTGATTATTGAAGGCAGGATAAACGCGCAGGGCGACGATGAACGCATTATCAATTTCGATACGGCTCAGGAAGGAAAACTCTGGGCAGGAGTAACTTTCGTGGGCGTCAAAGACAAAGAAAATTTGATTAAATTTATCCGAATTAAGAACGCCAAAACAGCAATAACCTGCCAATCGTCATCACCAAAAATTGAAATGTCCGAGTTCACACAAAATAGTGATGTGCTGAAGATTGCAGGCGCGTTTTCCAAACCGCTTCTTACGAAAAATTCGATATACAAAAATAGTGGTGTGGCGCTGATGATCAGCGACGGTGCGGCACCTTTAATTAGTGAAAATTCCATACAGGATAATGAGGGTACAGGGTTGATGGTTCAATCGGCATCGCCTGCGATTATGCACAATACGATCGCCAGAAACAATAATAGCGGCATTGTGGTGAAAGGCGCGGGAGTGAACATCAACCGGAATAATATTGTTGATAACAAGCCTTTCAATATTGTCGGAAATATGACCGGGACTTCTATCAAAGCTCTGGATAACTGGTGGGGGAGCTCTAAAGTTCTGGAAATACTGGCCGTCATGCAGGGGAAAATTGATATTAGCACTGTGCTGGATGCCCCCTATCCGCAGGGTAAATCGCAGGCTATAACGGTGCTGGGCAAAAAGGTGGGCGGTGTTATTAAAGCCGATGCCTATATGATCTTGTCGAACAGCCCCTACCTCATAACTAAAGATGTGATTGTGGAAAACGGCGCGACATTGCATATTGAGCCTGGCGTAGTTCTGGAATTTGAACAAAAAACGTCTTTGATCACTGAAGACGGAGGTATCGTTGCCAGGGGTTCAAAAGAAAATCCGATAATATTTACAGCGGCAGCCTCATCACCTGTGCCGGGGTTTTATGGAAGTGCCGTGCGTATTTCCAAAAAGACCAACGTCAACAGTTCCTTTGCCTACTGCATAATTAAATACGCCACAACGGCATTTGATATTTATACCGGAGCTCCGGAAATTTCCTATTGCCATGTGGCTAATTCTTCACAAAATGGTGTATTTTGCCGCAATGATGCCACGCCATCATTGTCTTACAACACCTTTGCCGAAAATCAGGGAGAAGGAGCGATTAAATGTGTGGGAAATGCCAATCCCAAAATATTTAATAATAATTTTATTGCCAACTCCTGGGCCATTCAGAGTCAATCTTCAATTTATATTGATGCCCGCAACAACTGGTGGGGCGTAAGCCCGCCGGACCAGAATATGATCTTTGGTGAAAATATCAATATAAAACCATGGTTGGTTAAGAAAGAGGGCAGGGCGTTTAAGGAAAAATAAAAAAGTGATTTATTATAGATCAACAAATTATAAAGGGGAATTAGAGTATGAAGAAAATTGCAGGTGTAGTGTTATTTACGTTTTTCGTGATTGCCTGTGGCGGTGCTGTCGTTCACAAAATTAATTTTGCCAGTGATTATTCCCAGGATAAGATAAAACGCTTGGCCGTAGTTGATTTTAGGATTCCCGATCAGAGTTCAATTAAGCGGCATACCATCAATGATAAATTTACAGCGGCTCTGTTGGGCGCCAAATTCAAAGTTATTGACCGGAAGGATCTCGCAAAGATCATGGGTGAAGTCGAGTTTCAGACTCTGGCCGCGGGCATCATTGATGCAAAGACTAAGGAAAAGTT
>SESG01013593.1_pt1 | contig 12284 bp, 11 predicted proteins | sample 3171421 | NCBI WGS metagenome assembly SESG01 (sample SAMN10866946, study PRJNA518727) | freshwater metagenome | biome: subpolar coniferous forest; feature: holomictic lake; material: water; isolation source: holomictic Lake 227, 6 m and 8 m depth | place: Canada: near Kenora, Ontario | collected... | reverse complement strand
CTCAGCCGAACATGTCGGAGCCAAAGAGGTTTATCTGGTAACTGAACCCATGGCGGCAGCAATCGGTATCGGACTTGACGTCAAAGAGCCAATGGGCAACATGATTGTCGATATCGGAGGCGGCACAACGGAAATTGCCGTTATTTCACTCGGCGGCATTGCCTCAGGCGAATCCCTCCGGGTTGCCGGAACCGATATCACCAATGCGATTGTCCGTCACTTTCGCAAGGCCTATAGCTTGGCTATCGGCGAACGTACGGCTGAAGATGTGAAAATAAAAATTGCATCGGCCTATAAGCTGGAAAAAGAGCTCACCATGATGGTCCGGGGCAGAAACCTGGTTACCGCCCTTCCCGAAGAACGCGAGGTCAACTCAGCAACCATCCGGGAAGCCATTTCCACCCCGATCAGCCAGATCATCACATCGATCAAAAAAAGTCTCGAAGTAACAAAACCTGAACTTTCGGCCGACATTTTTGACCGTGGACTTTTCCTTGCCGGAGGCGGTTCTCTTATCAAGGGGCTCGACAAGAGAATCAGCGAAGAGACAAAGCTTGCCGTGCATATCAGCGAAGATCCCCTTACCGCTGTTGCCAGAGGCACGGGCGAGGTGCTTGAAAACCTTGAAAAATACCGGAGTGTCCTTCTGACGACCAAACGGTACTAAAAAAAGGCTGTTACGCCTCTGCGAGAAGATTTGCATAATATGCTTCATAGTGTTCTACAAGCAAAGCCGTCTCATACTGCTTTGCTTGCCGGACACAAGCTTCTGAACACTCAAGCCAATGGCTTTCATCTGAAAGCAGGAGAAGAGCTTTTTCTGTCATGCCCTTGATGTCACCGGGAGCAAGCAGATAACCATGAGTTCCCGGAACAACAAATTCGGGGAAACCGCCAGCCATGGTTGCCACAACAGGCACTCCGCAGGCCATGGCTTCAAGCGCTGCAAGGCCAAATGATTCAACATTGCTCGGCATCAGCATGACATCGGCAATGGAGAGCAGGGGAACAATATCATCAAGCTTGCCGAGAAACCTTACCCGGCCAACAATTCCCAACTGGCGAACCTGAATTTCAGCATCGCTGCGTTCCGGGCCATCACCCACAAGCAGCAAGGTTGCGTCGACCTGCTTGCTTAGCGCATAAAAGACCCGAATAATATCACCGATACATTTTACAGGCCGGAAATTGGAGATGTGAATGATAATCTTTTCCTGCCCAAGGCCAAGCTGTTCACGGATTTCCGGTTTAGGCGAGCGAAAAAAAAGTGAGGTATTCACAAAATTCGGAATCACCGTAATCTCCTTTTTCGGACTGAACATCCTGATTGTCTCCTCTTTCAGGTAGTCCGACACGGACGTCACCCCGTCAGACTTGTTGATGGCAAGCCTCACCACATCCTGCATCCCCCGGTCGGCGCCTACAACGGTGATATCGGTGCCATGAAGCGTGGTTACCAGCTTGAAACACTTCGATTCAGCGCACTTGTCTTCAATCATCTGGCGGGCAAGCATGGCGCTCAGGGCGTGAGGAATGGCATAGTGGGCATGGACGATATCAAGCTTTTCATAATAGGCGATATCGGCAATTTTCGAGGCAAGAGCGAGGGAATAAAAAGGACACTCAAAAAGCGGATAGTGCATCACTTCAATCTCATGGCAGAAGATATTGCGCGAAAAAGCTCCGAGCCGAAAGGGGGCCGCCTGGCTGAAAAAATGAACAATATGCCCTTTGGCAGCAAGTGCCTTTCCGAGTTCAGCAGCAATTGCCCCGCTTCCCCCATAGGTATGATGACACGATATGCCGATTTTCATTGTTCGCATGGGAATACCTTTAGTTTGTATTCAAAACACCAATATACCGGATTATTGTTACCTCCATATTGTTGGCGGATGCAGTTCCATTTATCCCGCCATCTGCACAGTGTACCTTATCAGTCCAACTTGCACAAGGTCCCGGCATAATATGCAGAACACAGCAAAAAAACCAGTTTGAAAAACTGCATTATAAACTGAAGGCAATTCATGCTATTATAAGCATTAGACATCTAGGCATAATCTTGTATCCAGCCAATCCCAGGCATACATGATATCGGCGACTCTTAAATAACGACGTTAGGAAGCATATATTTTCTTCATGGAAAACAGTCATAAAAAACAGCAGGTTGCCCTGACCTCGGTTCTGGCAAGCCTTCTGCTTACCGTCATGAAACTGGTGGTCGGGCTTTTGACCGGCAGCATCGGTATTATTTCAGAAGCAGCTCATTCAGCCCTTGACTTCGGTGCAGCTTCCCTGACCCTGTTCGCCGTCAAGATGAGCGATAAGCCAGCCGACAGCAAGCACCACTACGGACACGCCAAAGTTGAAAGCGTCTCTGCACTCATTGAAACCGGTCTTCTCGTCGTAACGAGCATCTGGATCATCTACGCCGCTATTGAACGGCTGATGGCCGGCACAACAGAGATTGAGGTTACCTGGTATGCTGTTGCCGTTATGCTCGTCTCCATCGCTGTTGATTTTTCCCGCTCGAGAGCCCTCAAAAAAGTTGCCAAAGAGACCAGCAGTCAAGCCCTCGAAGCTGATGCGCTGCACTTCAGCTCCGATATTCTCAGCTCGGTTGTCGTCCTCATAGGCCTCTTTTTTGTCAAAATAGGCTTGGCCTGGGCTGATGCCGTTGCCGGTATTGCCGTCGCCCTGCTGGTGGGATGGGCAGCATTCAGCCTCGGAAAAAAAACCATCGATGTGCTGATTGATGCTGCACCCGAAGGCCTCTCCGAGCGCATTGAGGAAATAACCATGATGATTAGCGGAGTAATTGCTATCGACAAAATCCGGGTAAAACCAACCGGGCCGCAAGTCTTCATTGAAATGGCCGTTTGTGTAAACAGAACCCTCTCGGTTGAAAAAGTCCAGCGAATCTGCGCTGAGATCGAAAAAAAGGTACGCGATGAGTTTCCTGTAGGAGATATAACCATCAATACCAGGCCCATCGCGCTCAACAGCGAAACCATCGCCGAACGGGTTCATGTCATCGGCCTGAATCATAACCTTCATGCCCATAACATTTCAACTAACCTTGCAGAACAAAAAAAGCAGATCAGCTTTGATGTCGAAATCGACCATCAGCTCACCATAAAGCAGGCACACGATACCGTTAACGCACTTGAAGAGGAGCTCCGCCGGGAGTTCGACGAAGAGCTCGATATCTGCATCCATCTCGATCCGCTCCGCAATGATGAGCGCTATACCGGTTCTCTCCAGCCCGGAGAAAAAGAGCTGGTGAACAATACCATAATCAAAGCCTCACAAAGCATCCAAAACATTCAGGACGTCCACGACATTCTGATCCGCAAGTCAGAAAAGGGAAAACTCTTCATTACCCTTCATTGCTCGTTCAACGATGACGCACTCCTTGAAGAGGTACACTACCTGACCAGCCAGCTTGAAAGCGCCATCTACCGCTCCCTGCCCAACGCCGGCCGGGTTATCATCCATGCAGAACCGCTCCTTGCATAGCAACAAAAAAAGTCACCGAAGCCGATATGGTTCATGAAAAGAAGTTGCATGAAAAACAAAACCGGTTCTGAACCGGGATTTGCAGAATTCATCACGCTGACAGCTGTGATGATGTCACTGGTTGCACTCTCAATTGACACCATGCTTCCTGCCCTCTCCGCTATCGGTCGTGATCTTGGCATCATTGAAGACAACACAAGCCAGCTCATCATCTCGATATTCTTTTTGGGCATGGCCTCCGGCCAATTGCTCTACGGCCCCGTATCAGACAGCACCGGCCGCAAGCCGGCAATATACCTCGGCTACGGCCTCTTTATCATCGGTTGCATCCTCTCACTTTCCGCCACAAGCTTTACGCTCATGCTTGCCGGGCGCTTTCTTCAAGGATTCGGAACAGCGGGTCCCCGCATTGTCTCCATAGCTATTGTCCGCGACCGGTACGAAGGCAGTTCCATGGCCCGTGTCATGTCATTCGTCATGACCGTCTTTATTTTGGTACCGATTGTCGCCCCCGCTATCGGACAAGAAATATTGCTGCTCTCTGGCTGGCGGACAATCTTCGGCACATTTCTCCTGCTTGCCCTGCTCTCGCTTGCCTGGTTTGCATTCCGTCAACCAGAAACCCTGAAAGAGGAAAACCGGATTCCCTTCTCGTTAAAAAAAATTACAGCCACTGTTCGCACAATCCTCAAGAACCGCAGTGCACTCGGTTATTCTATAACGGCAGGTCTTGTATCCGGCTTCTTTCTCGGATACCTGAATTCAGCTCAACAGATTTTTCAGGAAGAATATGCTGTCGCTGAACACTTTCCGCTCTACTTTGCAGCTCTGGCGCTCTCGATTGGCGGCGCATCGTTTTTCAATGCCCGACTTTTGCCGCATCACACCATGCAGTCGCTCTCCCGGCGTGCTCTCCAGACCATCTGCGGCATGTCAGCCTCCTTCCTTCTGCTGATTCTGCTGCAGGAAAAACATCCTCCTCTATGGCAGCTCATGCTTTTCCTGTTTCTCACATTTTTCAGTACCGGCATTCTTTTCGGCAACCTCAATGCGCTGGCCATGGAAACACTTGGTAGCATGGCAGGCATCGGCGCAGGCATTGCTGGTTCCCTTTCGACCTTCATTTCGCTCATCGCCGGCACCGTTATCGGCCAGAGCTATAACGGCACCGTCCTGCCACTCACCGCAGGTTTTTTGCTGCTCAGTGTAGCTTCACTCTGGATGATGCACTGGGCTGAAAGCATGGCTGAGCGAACTTAAGGGATACAGAGATGCAGAACAGAAGGCACAGCACAGCATACCATGCCCTTGAAAAGCTTTTCACTTGCCAGGTTAGCGACCATGAAGCGCCTCGCTTATTTTATCGCAAAAATACATAATTGTATTTGCAAAAATGGAAAGGAACAACGATAATACAAGACAGCAGTAAAAATATAATTACAGCACCGACGAACAGGAGCGAAATGCATGAAGAACGGTTTTCAATAACTGTCGATGTGCAGCCGGTGGATATTGATGTTCAGGGGCATGTCAACAACATTGTCTATTTGCGCTGGGTGCAGGATGCAGCTATAGCCCACTGGAGCACTATCGCCCCGCAACATGAACGGGAAAAACTGACATGGGTGGTGCGTCGCCATGAGATCGACTATAAAAAGCCTGCAATAAACGGCGATATTATTACGGTAACAACATGGATAGGGGCCGCATCACGGCTGGCATTTGACCGCCATACTGAAATGGTACGTGTTTCAGATGGCAGGTTGCTTGCCTTGGCCCGGACTGTCTGGTGCCCGATTGACCGGAAAAGCGGTAGGCCAACTGATGTCAGCCCCGAAATCCGGTCGCTCTTTTCCGTTTCGTCATGAACTCAATACGATAACATTGGAGAGTTCCTGAACTGGATGTACCTTATGGCAAAGGATCGAAGCACTCTGAAGAGAACTGATCGATTTGCAGAATAAGTATTTCGGCAGGGAGGAGAGCTGTTTGAACAGGCAGCATCCTCACCGGCCAATCATGCAATCATTGACAAAACCATGAAGACAAATAAGCCTGTGTGCATTACCGGAGCTTCCGGGTTTATTGCTGCACATATCGTCAGAGAACTGCTTGAGCAAGGATACCGTGTCAGAGGAACCGTACGCAAAACCCCCGAAAACTACCCGTTTCTGCTCTCCCTTCCAGGTGCAGAGGATCGGCTGGAACTGGTTCAAGCCGATCTGCTTACTGCAGGCACCTATGACCGGGCTGTTGAGGGATGCGACTATGTGATGCATACGGCAAGTCCCTATGAAATTAATGTCAAAAACCCGCAAACTGATTTAGTTGATCCGGCTGTTAACGGAACCGAAACCGTCCTTGAAAGCTGCCTTAAATCGGGCAGCGTCAAACGGGTAATTTTCACCTCATCAATTGCCGCCATTACTGATGAACCGGACAGTAGAAAAGTCTTTACCGAAAAAGACTGGAACACCATGTCCTCTCTTGACCGAAACCCTTACCACTTCTCCAAAACCTCAGCTGAACTTGCGGCATGGGATTTCATCATGAAAAAGCGGCCGACCTTTGATCTGGTTGCCATTAATCCCTTTATGGTCATCGGCCCTTCACTCGGCCCTTCACTCAATACCTCCAACGAGATAATCCGCGATATCATGAGTGGCGTCTACCCCGGGATCATGGATATGAACTGGGGTTTTGTCGATGTGCGGGATGTGGCAAAAGCACACATTCTTGCCATGGAAACCGGCACGGCAAGCGGACGTTACCTTTGCTCGGCCGAAACAATGCATATGAGAGAGCTGGTGGCACTGCTCAAATCTTCCGGTTTCGGCATCTACGCACTGCCAAAAATTGATCTGACAGGAAAAGCAGGTACCCTGCTCATGAAGGCACTCTCATTCACGCAGCCAAAGAATACCGGCATCTATATCCGTACAACAATAGGCCGGACGATGCGTTACGATAACTCAAAAATCAAGCGCGAACTCAGAATCTCTTTCAAGCCATTCAAGGAGAGCCTGATTGATTCCGTAAACGACATGATAAAATGGGGTCATCTGCCCCCGCAAAAAAAGTAACAAAACAACCAAACCGGATTGCCGGAGATAACCTGCAAGAAAGCAGGGATCCGACAGGGATCCAACAGACAGGAATTCAACATGAAGAGATTCATCAAACCGTTGCGCCGCTTCATACTGCCACTTATGGCTGTACTGTTTTCTTTGCCCTCTTGTCCCGTCATGGCACAACCCATTGCGGGAACCAATACTGCCATTATTACGGCCACCAATACGGAGGTCTTGTCACCGGAAAAGACAAGACTGCTGACCGGAGAGGTCATTGTGGATATCTCAAGCCTTCAGGAAGGGATTACCGGTGTTGAAGGACATATTTATATTTCAGCTCCTCCAAAAAAAGTATGGGAGGTTATAACCGACTATAACAACCATAAAAATTTTGTGCCGAATGTTATCGACAGCGGTATCATTTCAGACAACGGCGTTGAAAAAGTGATGTTCGAAAAAGGAAAGAGCCACATGTTTATCTTCTCAAGAGAGGTATACACAAAACTGAAAGTCTGGGGCGACCACTTGACCCGTCTCTATTTTCAGCAGATTGCCGGTGATTTCCAGGTTTATCAGGGCGAGTGGATTCTTGTCGATTACCCGCAAGGAGGAGGAACATTTCTTACCTACAAGGCAGAAGTCAAACCGGATTTTTATGCCCCTCAGTTTGCTGTCAAAAATGTGCAGCACCGCGACTGCCCGTTGATGATGCTGGCCATGAAAAAACAGGCAGAATCAACCAACTCAAAAGCGTTAATTTCTGTAAAGGAGTGATAGCGGAGCATGACGAAAAATGGTGCGGTCGTCAACAACCCTTAACGACTGTACCATACGTCGCTTCTTCATGGTGCCGGTAAACCTCCGGATATTGCAGGCCAAAGCCCGGAACACCGCTCCGGATTTTTTCATCCCGCCGGGAAACTGGGTAAGGTAGAAAAGCGCTGCCGCGAACTCAAGCAGCAGGCGAAGCGGAAGAATCCACACCAGAGCCGTCACGCTCCGGTTCTTCAACAGCATGGTCACATTGTTGCGGTGATTGAAGTATATCTTTTCCGCAGAACCGGCTTGCAGCGAAGCGCCTCCTTCATGCAAAACGACCGATGAAGGAACCGATTGTACCCGGTAACCGGCAAGCATCATACGCCAGGAAAGATCAATCTCCTCCATATGCATGAAAAAATCCTCGTCAAACCCGCCAAGCTCTTCGGCCACAGCTCTTTTTGACAACATGGCAACACCCGAAGCCCAAAAAATATCCTGTCCGCAGTCATACTGGCCCCTGTCCTGCTCGACTCCCGAAAAAGTACGGCCAAGGCACCAGGGATAGCCAAGCCGGTCAATCATGCCACCGGCTGCGCCTGCATAATCGAAAACCTTTTTCCCTTTTTTGTATGGCTTCAGCGAAAGAATTTTCGGCTGCAGAGCACCAATTCGGTCATCTGCAAGAGCTGCTCTGACAAGATGCTCAAGCCATAACGGATCGTGCTCCGTGTCGTCATTCATAAAAACAACATAGTCCGCCTTAGAGTTTTTCAGTCCTTCGTTGCAACCGCCGGCATACCCCCTGTTTTCCGCCAGCCGCACCAAACGTGCATTGCGATAACGCTTGACAAGAAAAACAAGGCCTGCCTCTGTTCCACCGTTATCAACAACGATGATACTCATGGCAGGATAGATGGTCTCTGCAAGCGAGTCAAGAGCACGCTCAAGCATATCGCGCCTCCTGTAATAGGGAATAATGATATCAACTGAGGGGTAATGCATCAGCTACCGCAGCGTTTTCCAAAACTCACCGGCAAGACGGGCGCACTCTTCAGGAGTCGCAGAAGCTGCAATATGCTGCAGGAGGGCCGTTCCAACCACGGCTCCATCAGCAAGACTCCACATATGCTCAACGCGCGCCTTGTCCTTGATACCGAATCCGACAACAAATTTTTTCCGGGCATGCTGGCGCACCCTCTTCAGGTAGTCGTCAACCATCGACTCTGTTGCCGCATCAGAAAGTTTGGCCGTCCCTGTTGTGCCATTAACAGAAAGACAGTAGGAAAAATCGGTCGAGAGGCTGTCGATCAACGCGATCCTTTCGGGCGGTGTAACCGGTGAAACAAGAAAAACAACAGTAAGACCAACCCTTTTGGCTTTTTCGAGAAAATCTGCCGCCTCTTCGGGTGGAAGATCGGGAATAAGTAGCCCATCAACTCCCGCCTCTTGGGCATCGTGCAAAAAACCATCGACTCCGTAGGCAATCACCGGATTGCAGTAACCCATCAGGAGGATAGGTGCGGTTATGTTCCTGCACCCTTCGCCCTGACGGGCTCTCCGAACCAGTTCAAGAAGATGCCGGATGGTCACACCGTTCCGGATAGCGGTATGAGCCGCCTCCTGAATCACCGGGCCATCCCCGATCGGGTCGGAATAGGGCATGCCAAGCTCAATGATATCGGCACCGCTCGCCTCCAGCGCCTCAAGCACCGGAAGCGTCGAACCAATAACCGGAAACTCGGGCATATAATAGGCAATCAGCAGTTTTTTATCCTGCTGCAAAAGAGTGGTGATTCTGTTTTGGGACATAGCGGATTAATCAATCAGCGCAAGAGTTGTGGAATAAGAAAAATGTCGAGCATCATGGAGGTCATCGTAATCATGTGCACCAGAACGCTACCCCAGAGATTCCGGGTTTTAAGGACAAGATAGCCTCCAAAAATGCCGATTGGAAATGCCATCATCCCCATAAGCGCCCGCTCTTTGAAGCCTACCGGAGCAACGGCAAAGTGGTTGACAACATAGAACATGGTGGTTAAAAAGACCGTCAGGTGCTTGTTGAAACCCCTCTCAATCATGGCAGAAAACATGATGCCCCGCCAGAGGAACTCTTCCGCCAAAATAAGAACAGGAAAAAGGATAAGCAATGAGCGGTTGACAAGAAGAAACTCCATTCCGGCCATTGGCGCCCCGCCGTTTTTGTAGTACATCACGGTATTCGCAATATCCATACAGAAAAGTAAGCCGCCCGCAATTCCGCCCCACATGAGTGACTTGCGAAGATTTCCTCCTGCAAGGTGCATCTCCTTCCACTCACCCTTCGTTTTGCCCCGCCAAAGCACAAGACCAATGGAACCGATAACATAGAGAGCAAGAGCCGGCCATTCATGAAGCGGAGTAAAATGCCCCGCAAGGCCGAGGATCCAGATGGCTGCCATGAGAGCAAATGAAAGGGTAAACCTTGCATTAAGCGACTCTGAACCGGAGGATAGTGCTGAAACAGGTTTCATGACTAAACGTTGATTTGATGGTGATTATTGCTCTCTATTGCTGAACCGGCTTAAATATACAGCGGACGCTCTTCATAATCAATCGGATCGCGCAAGCCCGCTTGGCTGAAGGCTCTGAGACGGCGGGCGCAACTGTCGCAGACGCCGCAAGCCTTCCCCTCACTTTTATAGCATGACCAGCTCAAGGCAAACGGCACCTGAAGCTCAACGCCTTTTCGGACAATCTCCGATTTCTGCATCTCAATGAGCGGTGTCAGAATTTCTATCGCTGTTTCCGGTTTTGTACCAAGTGCTATAACGGCATTGAAGGCATCGTAAAATACCTTTCGACAGTCAGGATAACCGGAGGAGTCCTCCTCAACCGCCCCGATAAAAATCTTGCTCGCCCCTATCACTTCCGACCAACTGACCGCCATGGAGAGAAAACCGGCATTGCGGAACGGCACATAACTGGTGGGAATTGAAGAGCCCTGAAGGTCGGCACCACCGACGGGCATAGAATAGTCGGTTAAGGAAGAGCCGCCAATCTGGGCAAGAAAATCAGCATTAACTTCAAGGCGCTGCACTATGTTATAGTGGCGGCAGATAGCACGGAACGACTCCAGCTCCTTCTGCCACGTCCGCTGCCCATAATTGACATGCATGGCCGCAAGCTCAAAAAATTGCGCACTGGCTATAGCCGTGGTAACGAGACTGTCCATACCTCCGCTTAAAAGAACGACTGCTTTCATCTTTATCTTTTAAGAAAAAACTATATAATATTATTTAAAAACAACATAAAAGGAAGAAAAAACGTCAAGATCAGACAGGACCTTACACAAACTTTACAAATTGCTCAAGATTGCTGTTTTTTGAACCTTCTGTATACTTCAGAAATATTCTGAAAAGTTGCAGAAGATAACGAAAAAGAGAGAGTAAACTTTTGAAAAGAGTGCATTTCCGCCATTCGCCAATGGTGGCAAGCCTGTCTGGGGTGTAAGATGCGAAATTACCCTTCACGACCTTACATTCCCTCATTGAAGGATGCCCCTCTGCCCTTCTCAGTCGTCTGTCTAAAGTGTTAAAAATGTCCATTCTTTCAACGTCAAGATTGAAAGGGATGATGGGAAGGGGCTGTTTCAGCAGTCTTGGCAGCCTTGAGCTCTCTATACAGGAGATACAAAAACACTTTTTGAAGAGGAATCTGGATAAGTAACGTGTAAAAGTAAAGTCCGGTGATGATCAAAAGCCAAATCTGAGGGTCGTTAAGAGAGGGTATGCCTACAGGGGGCATTCCACTGAAAATACTCCAAAACAGAACCAGCATCTGCTGGAAAGGCAAACCGGCAATGATAATAAGAATCAGTACGCTGATGACGGCGACGGGCAACATCCGGAAGGAGATCATCTTATTAAACACTTGACCCCAAAGGGTTCTTACCAGTTCCCGACTCTCTGCTAGTGAAGAGAGTGGTGTTTGTCCCTCTTGTTGCATGGCGAAAACAAATGGGGTGAACTCGTACCAGACCCAGAACATGTACCCAGGGAATAGCAACAGCCCGCCCGTGGATACGATAAATTTCCGGTAGAGATTCGCCTGGAAAAACCCATGCAATCTATTCCGTGATTTTTCACGGGCTTGTCGAGGGGTTAATGTGTCGTCGGCAATGGCGTAGACGAAAGCCAGTTCAAGACGCAGGTAAGAAATCAGGCCAAAGATGGCCAAAAAGAGATAAAGAATGCCGGAAATAATGATTCCCAAAACAAAAGTAAAATAGACTGACTGAGGCAACACGAGGAAACCCAGCATGCCGAATTGGCCCTTTAAGCCGAAAGCCTCTATAAAGCTTTTAAGACTCAGGTACATGGCAATCAGGAACGAAAAATTGAGGAGATGGGGAACATAGGAAAGGATATTGAGAACACTCAGGCAGTAAAATCTCTTTTGAAAAATCCCCCATGCCTGTCGGAGCAGTTGAAAGAAGGGGGATAGTTCCTGTGATGAGAAGAAAATAGGGGCCGGAACTTCGCCCTCCAGATGCTGTGAATGGGGTATTGCAGAATCGTCAGCCGGAACGAGTCCTTGGCTTTTTTGTAAGTCGAAATAAACCTGATAAATATACAGTGTCATCAGCATAAGAGGTATGCTGATGACTGCCGAAATGATACAAACAAATAGAAACTCGTTCTGTAATTTCCAAAGAATTACTGCTCCGCCATAGGCAAAGAAAAAGAGGGTGAATATAATCATCAAGGGAACCGGAGCAAGCGAAAGAAAGACACGGAGCGTGTCGTGGGTCACAAAGGAGACACTCTTTGAGAGTGCTTCGGTTACCCCAGCGTTTTCCGTTGCAAAAATGACGGGGGCAAAGATCAGAAGGACACTGGCGATGATTCCCGGAATCATGAGAATGCTATATCCAAAGCCGATAATGATCGCCATGAC
>SESG01012253.1_pt1 | contig 12284 bp, 8 predicted proteins | sample 3171421 | NCBI WGS metagenome assembly SESG01 (sample SAMN10866946, study PRJNA518727) | freshwater metagenome | biome: subpolar coniferous forest; feature: holomictic lake; material: water; isolation source: holomictic Lake 227, 6 m and 8 m depth | place: Canada: near Kenora, Ontario | collected... | reverse complement strand
TCTGCACCACCGGCATTGCCGGCTGCCGCTTCGGCGGCCTGTTTGGCCTGCATGTCGGCGTACATTTTCTCGCCCAGTTTCTGACTGACCGTTGTCAAGACCGTATTCTTTTCTTCGATCGAGGCCTTATCTTCGGACTTGAGGACGGCTTCAACTTCCTTGATCGCCACTTCAATTTTTTCTTTCTCGCCAGCGTCAAGCTTGTCGCCGTATTCGGTCAGACTCTTCTTCACGCTGTGCACATTGGCCTCGGCCGTGTTGCGGGCCTGTACCAGTTCGAGTTTCTTCTTGTCGTCCGCAGCGTTGAGCTCGGCGTCTTTCACCATCTGCTGAATCTCGGCTTCGCTCAAGCCCGAATTGGCCTTGATGGTGATCTTGTTTTCCTTGCCGGTGCCCTTGTCCTTGGCGCCGACATGCAGGATGCCGTTGGCGTCGATGTCGAACGAGACCTCGATCTGCGGCGTGCCGCGCGAAGCCGGTGGAATGCCTTCAAGGTTGAACTCGCCCAGCATCTTGTTGCCAGCGGCAATTTCGCGCTCGCCCTGAAATACCTTGATCGTCACGGCTGGCTGGTTGTCGTCAGCGGTCGAGAAAGTCTGGGCAAACTTGGTCGGGATCGTGGTGTTCTTGGTGATCATCTTGGTCATGACGCCACCCAGGGTTTCAATGCCCAGCGAGAGTGGTGTGACGTCGAGCAGCAGCACGTCCTTGCGGTCGCCCGAGAGGACCTGGCCTTGAATGGCGGCGCCAACGGCAACCGCTTCGTCGGGGTTCACGTCCTTGCGCGGTTCGCGACCGAACAGTTCCTTGACCTTTTCCTGCACCTTGGGCATGCGCGTCATGCCGCCGACCAGAATCACGTCGTTGATCTCGGAGACTTTGACGCCAGCGTCCTTGATCGCGGTACGGCATGGGCCGATGGTGCGTTCAATCAGTTCGTCAACCAGGGACTCAAGCTTGGCGCGCGTGAGCTTGATGCTCAGGTGCTTGGGACCGGATGCGTCGGCCGTGACGTAGGGCAGGTTGATGTCGGTCTGTGCGCTGCTGGAGAGTTCGATCTTGGCCTTTTCGGCCGCTTCTTTCAGGCGTTGCAGCGCCAGCACGTCCTTGCCCAGATCAACACCCTGGTCCTTCTTGAACTCGGCGATGATGAAGTCGATGATGCGCTGGTCGAAGTCTTCGCCACCCAGGAAAGTGTCGCCGTTGGTGGAGAGCACTTCAAACTGCTTCTCGCCATCGACGTCGGCAATCTCGATGATGGAGACGTCAAAGGTGCCGCCGCCGAGGTCATAGACGGCGATCTTGCGGTCGCCCTTTTCATTCTTGTCCAGACCGAAGGCCAAAGCGGCTGCCGTTGGCTCATTGATGATGCGCTTGACATCCAGGCCGGCGATGCGCCCGGCGTCCTTGGTGGCCTGGCGCTGGGCATCGTTGAAGTAGGCCGGCACCGTGATGACAGCCTCGGTAACGGCTTCGCCCAGATAGTCCTCGGCGGTCTTCTTCATTTTGCGCAGAATGTCGGCGCTGACCTGCTGTGCCGAGATCTGTTTGCCGCGCACTTCGACCCAGGCGTCGCCGTTGTCGGCGGCTGCGATCTTGTAGGGCATCAGGTCAATGTCCTTTTGCACTTCCTTCTCGACGAACTTGCGTCCAATCAGGCGCTTGACCGCGTACAAGGTGTTCTTCGGATTCGTCACGGCCTGGCGCTTGGCCGAGGCGCCAACCAGCACTTCGCCGTCTTCCTGATAAGCGACGACCGACGGCGTGGTGCGCGCGCCTTCTGCGTTTTCAATGACCTTGGCCGTGTTGCCTTCCATGACGGAAACGCAGCTGTTGGTGGTCCCCAGGTCAATACCGATGATTCTTCCCATGATCTACTCCAGTGTTCAGATGCTTTTGAGTTGTGGATAACTTGAACGATTTCAAGTCAAAAAAAGTAATTATTTGGCTGCGGCAACCGTCACCAGGGCCGGGCGCAGCACGCGCTCGGCAATGGAATAGCCTTTTTGCAGCACCATGACCACCGTGTTGGCCTCCAGATCCGAGGGCACGACACTGATCGCCTGCTGTTGATGCGGGTCGAATTTGCTGCCGGCAGTCGGATTGATCACGATGACCTTGTTACGCTCCAGCGCCGCGAGCAACTGGCGCAGCGTGGCTTGTGCACCCTCGCGGATCTGCTCGGCCGATGCGTCCTGAAGCCCAAGACCGGTTTCCAGGCTGTCCACCACCGGCAGCAGGCTGTCGGCAAAGCCCTCGACGGCGAACTTGCGCGCCTTTGAAATCTCTTCTTCGGCGCGGCGTCGGGCGTTGTCGGCGTCGGCTTTTGCGCGCAGGAACTGGTCCGCCAGCGTGGCGTTCTTGGCCTGCAAGTCGGCCAGTTCCGCTTGGACCTGGGCCAATACGTCGCCCTCGTTGGCCGCCTGGGCTGATGTTTGCGCTTGCGCGTTCATTGGATCAGCGGGCGCCGGGTTTATCGGGATTGAATTGTTGTCAGACATGCAAATACACCAAAGGGTTGACTGTTACGCAGCTGAAATGGGGGCAGGGCAGTGCAATTCAAGAGTGCAGGTTGGCATTCCTGAAGCCGGCGCCGGTTGCGCCGGCGTGCGCACAGCAAGCACGGAGGTTTAGTTGGAAACGCCCAACAGTTCAACGTCGAATTTGAGCGTGGCGTTGGGCGGAATGACACCGCCGGCGCCGCGCGCGCCATAGCCGAGATCGGGCGGGATGATGAGGGTGCGCGCACCACCCACCAGCATGCCGGCCACGCCTTCGTCCCAACCCCGGATCACCATGCCGGCGCCGAGCGAAAACACAAAAGGATCGTTGCGGTCTTTGCTGGAGTCAAACTTGGCGCCTTGAACACCATTCTGGTAGAGCCATCCGGTGTAATGAACGGTGACGCTTTTGCCCTTGGTGGCCTGGGCACCGGTGCCAACAACGGTGTCGTCGTATTGCAGGCCGGAGGGAGTGCTGGTCATATGGAATCCTTGATTGCTATTGAATAGATAGCTGGACCGGCGCAATTGATGAGGGCCGCACCCAGAAAAGCGGGAATTATGCCAGCACACGCCCGGCTCAGACCGCCTTCTTGGCCTGACTCGATGCCCACTTGAGAGCAAATGTCGGGATGTCGGCCAGGCGTTTGAGCAGATCAGTGCCGGAGGAAGTCAGCAGATAGCCGCTCTTGCCATGGCTGACCAGACCGGCCTCGCGCAGTTCCTTGATGCGGGTGTTCAGGGTGTTGGGTGTGATGCCGCCCACGCTGTCCTGCAGCAGGCGAAAGGTCTGGGCGCGTCCGTCCTTCAAGGCCCAGAGCACGCGGATGGCATAGCGCGACTCCAGCAAGCTCAGCAGCTGGCTGGTGGCGGCTTCTTCCTTGGCACTCATGAACTCAATCTCCTCGATGCATTGACTGTTGGTCGGAAGCACCGACACCGGTACCGGCCGTCATGCGTCTTTTTGATCTGCAGTTTTTTCTGAATTGAGCGCAAACTATAACGCAATTCGCGCCGTGCTCCTACTTTTATAGCTGCGTATTTACAGTTGATCAAGTCCGAACATCTTTTGTAATTTTCGATCCAGCGTGCGGGTCGATAGCAAGCGTTTGAGCAGCGGCAGCCGGGTGCTTTGGGCGCCCGTGCGGCAAATCGCTGGTGGGGTGCTTTGCAGCAAATGGTCGACGACATCGCGTGCAAAGACGTCAACCGGCGTTGCGCCGCGCTGGGATAACTTGGCGCGGTTGAGAATGTAACGGGAAATGGGTGTGTAGAGCGAATCCTTGGGCAGTCTGGCGTGGGCCGTGCCCGTGTCGCCAAATTTGGAGGCGACGCCGCCGGGCTGGACCGTGACAACCTGGACACCCAGCGCCGCCAATTCCAGGCGCATGGCGTCGGACAAGGCGTGCAGGGCGGCCTTGCTGGCGCAGTAGACCCCGGAAAACGGGGTCGTCACGATGCCGGAGATGCTGCCCATATTGGCAATCAGTCCTGCGCCACTCTTGCGCAACAGTGGCAGCGCAGCGCGCGCCAGCGCGACCGGTGCAACAACATTGGTTTCAAACTGTTGTCGCAGGTCCTCTGGTTGTGCGTCCATGATGGCGCCGAACTGCCCGTAACCGGCGTTGTTGATCAGGATATCGAGATGGCCGGCTTCTTTTTCGACGGCAACCATGGCATTTGCGATGCTGGCGCCATCATTCACGTCAAGCGCCAGGGTGCGCACGCCCTGTGACTGCAGCGCCTGCAGCGATTCGAGACGCCGTGCCGTCGCAATGACACGGTGTCCACGTTTGTGAAACTCCTGTGCCAGCGCAGCGCCAATGCCGCTGGAGCAACCCGTGATCAGAATTGTTTTTGGATTGTTCATTATTCAAGTCTTCTCTGGTGGATGAAACGCAATAACCTGCTGTTGTGCCGATCAGGCCTGCGAACGCAAAAATGGTACCACCGGCTTGTTGCGGCAAACGGTGTTGGTCGGTCTGCCACAATTTGTACGCCAGTCATCGCCCCAATTGCGCAAGGAATCCATGAAACACATCGAATCGCTCAGACGTCGCCATTTGCTCGTGCTCGGCGCCGTCAGTGCCGCTGCTGCCAGTTTGCCGCGCGGCGCCTGGAGTCAGCCCCGCTTTGCCGCCAACCCCTTCACCATGGGCGTGGCCAGTGGTTCGCCGACATCCGATTCTCTGGTTCTGTGGACGCGCCTGCACGGCAAAGGCGCAGCCTGGAACAGTCTGGCGCAGGGCCCGGTCGCCGTGCGCTGGGAGTTGGCGCACGACGAGCAATTTGCACGCATGGTGCAAAGTGGGCAGGTGAGTGCCACGCCCGAGTTGGCACATTGCGTCCATGCCGAAGTTAGCGGTCTGGAGCCCGATCGATGGTATTTTTATCGCTTCATGGCCGGCGATGCGCTCAGCCCGGTCGGGCGTACGCGCACCTTCCCGAAGCCCGATGCCCTTGTCGATCGTTTGCGCCTGGCCTATGCCTCGTGCCAAAAGTGGGAGGACGGCTATTTCACGGCCTGGCGCCACATGCGCGAAGAGAATCTGGACGCAGTCCTGTTCCTTGGCGACTACATCTACGAATATCCCGGCACCAGCAGCAAACTGCGCACGCCTGCCGGCGGCTGGGTGCTCGATCTGGACGACTACCGAGCGCGTTATGCCTTGTACAAGGGGGACGCTGATCTGCAGGCCATGCACGCGGCCTGCCCCTGGCTTGTGACCTGGGACGACCACGAGGTGCAGAACGATTACGCCGGCGTACAGGCCGGCAACAGCGGCTTTGCCGACCCTTCCTCGGCCGCCAATTTTCTGGCGCGCCGGGCGGTGGCCTACCAGGCCTGGTACGAACACATGCCGGTTCATTCCTCGGTACTGATGCAAGGCCTGTCCGGCTTGATGCGCGGGGCCGAGATGCGAATCTATCAGCGCGTCGAGTACGGACGGTTGGCGTCGATCTACCTGCTCGACGGCCGGCAATACAAGGACCCGCAGCTATGCAACAAGGGCGAAGCGTTGGGTTCGAGTCGGGTCAATCCCGCCAGTTGCGCAGCATGGAAAGACCCGCAGCGCAGTTTGCTGGGCCATCAGCAGGAGCGCTGGCTGCACCAGGAATTTGCCAACCCCCGCTCACGCGCCGTGCAGTGGAATGTGCTGGGCCAGCCGACCCTGCTCGGCCAGCGCAATTTCAAGAGCGGTGCCGGTCAGATTCTGTGGAACGATGGCTGGGACGGCTACCCGGCGGCGCGCAGTCGTCTGACCGATGCCTTGCGCGCCAGTTTGGCCGCCAATCCGGTGGTGCTCGGTGGTGATGTGCATGAGAACTGGGTCGGCCACGTCAAGGCCGACTACGCCGACCCCGGCAGTGCCAGCATCGGCGTCGAGTTTTGTGGCACCAGCATCAGTTCGCGCACCGGCGGCGCGGCCAAAGCGGCCGAAATCCTGGCCGCGAACCCGCACTTTGTTTTTGCTGATGCACAGCGCAAGGGCTACGGCGTGGTCGAGTTCACACCCAATCACCTCAGCACGACCTTGCGCGTGGTCGACGATGTGATGCGCCAGGACACACGCATCGAAACGCTGGCGCGCTTCACCGTGCAGGCCGGGCGGCCTGTGGTGGAGCGCGGTTGATCAAACCGTTGCCAGCGCCTGCTCCAGGTCGGCCAGCAGATCGTCGATGTGCTCAATGCCAACGGAGAGGCGCACCATGTCCGGTTTCACGCCGGCCTTGGCCAGTTCTTCCGCGTTGAGTTGGCGGTGCGTGGTCGAGGCCGGGTGGCAGGCCAGCGACTTGGCGTCGCCAATATTGACCAATCGGGTGAACAACTGCAGTGCGTCCTGGAACCGGGCGCCGGCTTGCAGACTGTCGCTGGCCTTGAGGCCGAAACTGATGATGCCCGAAGCCCGGCCGCCGAGGTATTTCTGCACCAGTGCATGGTCGGCATGGTCCGGCAGACCGGCGTAGTTGACCCAGCTGACTTTGGGGTGCGATTTCAGGTGTGAGGCAACGCGCAGCGCGTTTTCGCAGATGCGGTCCATGCGCAAGGCCAGGGTTTCTATGCCTTGCAGAATCTGGAACGCGGCCAGCGGGCTCAGGGCGGCGCCCATGTTGCGCAGCGGGACGACGCGGGCACGCCCGATGTAGGCCGCAGCACCCAGCGCTTCGGTATAGACAACGCCGTGGTAGCTGACGTCGGGTTCATTGAGACGCTTGAAGCGTTCCTTGTGCTCGGCCCAGGGGAACTTGCCGGAATCGACGATGATGCCGCCAATCGTTGTGCCGTGACCGCCGAGGTATTTGGTCAACGAGTGCACCACGATGTCGGCACCGTGTTCGAACGGACGGCACAAATACGGGCTGGCCACCGTGTTGTCGACGATCAGCGGCACGCCATGTGCATGGGCGATGGCTGCCAGCGCTGCCAGATCAGTGATGTTACCCAGCGGGTTGCCGATGGTCTCGCAGTACACGGCCTTGGTTCGGGCGTCGATCAGCTTGGCAAAAGAGGCGGGGTCGCGGGAATCGGCGAAGCGCACCTCGATTCCCATTTGCGGGAAGGTATGGGCGAACAGGTTGTAGGTGCCGCCGTACAGCGTCGATGCAGAAACAATGTTGTCGCCAGCCTCTGTGATGGTCTGAATCGCATAGGCAATCGCCGACATGCCCGACGCCACCGCCAGTGCGCCGATGCCGCCTTCCATCGCCGCCACGCGCGCCTCCAGCACGGCGTTGGTCGGGTTCATGATCCGCGTGTAGATGTTGCCAGCGACCTTCAGGTCAAACAGGTCAGCGCCGTGTTGCGTGTTGTCAAAGGCGTAGGCCACCGTCTGGTAAATCGGCACGGCGACCGCTTTGGTGGTGGGGTCTGGCGTGTAGCCACCATGGACGGCGATTGTTTCGATTTTCATGGCCTGGGTTCCTGTGCAAAAAAGAGCCCGATCTTAGTTCGCCTTTTGGCACGGCCATAGACCGAGTATTCATATCGATATATCCGAACCGTGGTGGTTCGGGTCGGCACGGCTCAGGCTTGCAGCAGCGTCAGCAATCGATCCAGGCCACCGCTGTTGATGCAGACATCGGCGCATGCACGCACGGCAGGCTTGGCGTGGTAGGCTACCGACAGACCGGCCACACTCATCATCGGCAGGTCGTTGGCGCCGTCGCCCATGGCAATGGCCTGCTTCGGGCTGATGCCGAGCAACGCGCAGGTTTGCAGCAGCATGCTGCGTTTTTCCTCACCGTCACAGATGTCACCCCACGGCTGCGCCAACATGCGTCCGCTGAGCTTGCCGTTTTGCACTTCAAGCTGGTTGGCACGGCTGTAGTCAATGCCCAGATGATCCCGCACCCGGTCGCTGATATGGGTAAAACCACCTGAGACCAGCAGCACCTTGAGTCCGGCCTTTTTACACGCCGCCACCAACTCGGGCGCACCCGGGTTGAGTTGCAGGCGCTCGCGGTAGATGCGGTCTATATCGGCAAGGCTGACGCCCGCGAGCAGGGCCACACGCTCGCGCAGGCTTTGCTTGTAGTCGGTAATTTCGCCCTGCATGGCGGCTTCGGTAATGGCGGCGACTTCGGCCTTGTGCCCGACGGCATCGGCGATTTCGTCAACGCACTCAATGTTGATCAGGGTCGAGTCCATGTCGAAGGCAATCAGCTTGAAATCCCCCAGACGCAAGGGCGACTGGATGCCGCGAATGACCAGGCCGGGGGCGATTTCTGTCGCTGTATTCATGCTGCTTTGACTGCTTGCGCAGAACGGGTTTCAGGTTTGGGTTGGCCCAGAGCGCGCAACACATCGCGCACCATGTGCGAGCGCTCCCGGGCTTCGGGCAGGGCGCGTTCGATGCGCAGTTTCTCACTGCCAGCGAGTTTGATGTGGCGGTTCTTCTGGATCAGTTCGATGATGCGCATCGGATCGATCGGCGCATCTTTCTTGAAGCTGATGGTGATGACGCCTGGCGCGGCATCGACCTTGACGACACCGTAGGGCTGGCTGATGACGCGCAGGCGGTGCACATCGATCAGGGTCTGCGCCTGCGCTGGCATCTTGCCGAAGCGGTCCACAATTTCTTCCATCAGCGCGTCGATCTGATCGGTGTTCTTCGCGGTGGCCAGTTTCTTGTAGAAGGACAGGCGCAAATGGACGTCGCCGCAATAATCGTTGGGCAGCAGCGCTGGCGCGTGCAGATTGATGTCAGTCGTGACGTTCAAGGGGCTCAGCAGATCGGGTTCGATGCCGGCTTTCAAACAGCGCACCGCTTCGGCCAGCATTTCGTTGTAGAGCTGAAAGCCCACTTCGAGCATGTTGCCGCTCTGGTTCTCGCCGAGCACTTCGCCAGCGCCGCGAATTTCCAGGTCGTGCATGGCGAGATAGAAACCGGAGCCGAGTTCTTCCATCTGCTGAATCGCTTCCAGGCGCTGGCTGGCCTGTTTCGTCAAGCCTTGCAAATCGGGCACCATCAGGTAGGCGTAGGCCTGGTGGTGGCTGCGGCCGACGCGTCCGCGCAACTGGTGCAACTGGGCCAGGCCAAATTTGTCGGCACGCGCCATGACGATGGTGTTGGCGGTGGGCACGTCAATGCCGGTTTCGATGATGGTCGAGCACAGCAGCAGGTTGAAGCGCTGGGCCACAAAGTCGCGCATCACCGATTCCAACTGGCGCTCGGGCATCTGGCCGTGGGCCACCGCGATGCGCGCTTCGGGCAGCAGTTCTTCGAGCTTGGCGCGCCGGTTCTCGATGGTCTCGACCTCGTTGTGCAGAAAGTAGACCTGGCCACCGCGCTTGAGTTCGCGCAGCACGGCCTCGCGGATGACACCATTGCCTTCGCTGCGAACAAAGGTCTTGATCGCCAGCCGGCGCTGCGGTGCGGTGGCGATCACGCTCAGATCGCGCAGTCCTTCGAGCGCCATGCCCAGGGTGCGCGGGATTGGCGTTGCCGTTAGCGTCAGCACGTCGACCTCGGCGCGCAAGGCTTTCATGGCTTCCTTGTGGCGCACGCCAAAGCGGTGCTCCTCGTCAATGATGAGCAGGCCCAGGTCACGGAACTTGGTGTTCTGGCTCAGCAGCTTGTGGGTGCCGACCACAATGTCCACGGTACCGTCGGCCAGACCTTTGAGTGCAGCCGTGATTTCTTTGCCCGAGCGAAAGCGGCTCATCTCGGCGATCTTGACCGGCCATTTGGCAAAGCGGTCGATCAGGGTCTGGTAATGCTGCTCGGCCAGCAGCGTGGTCGGCGCCAGCAGCGCCACTTGCCTGCCGCCCGTGACGCCGATGAAGGCAGCGCGCAACGCAACCTCGGTTTTGCCGAAACCGACGTCGCCGCAGATCAAGCGGTCCATCGGGCGCGGGCTGATCATGTCCTGGATCACGGCGTGAATCGCGGCCTTCTGGTCCGGCGTTTCTTCAAAGCCGAAGTCATTGGCGAAGGTTTCGTAATCGCCGGGTGAATAGCGGAAGGCGTGGCCTTCACGCGCGGCACGCCGGGCGTAGATGTTGAGCAGTTCGGCGGCGCTGTCGCGCACCTGTTCGGCGGCTTTGCGTTTCGCTTTTTCCCACTGGCCGGAGCCGAGCTTGTGCAGCGGCGCCTCGTCAGCACTGACGCCGGTGTAGCGGCTGATCAGTTGCAACTGGCTCACCGGCACATAGAGTGTGGCCTTGTCGGCGTATTCGAGATGCAGGAACTCTTGAAATTCGGGCTCGCCATCGGCCTGTCGGTTGCCCAGGTCCAGATTGATGAGACCGCGGTAGCGACCGATGCCGTGCGCCGAATGGACAACCGGGTCGCCGATATTGAGTTCGCTCAGGTCCTTGATCAGCGCCTCGACGTCGCTGACCTGTTCCTGTTTCTTGCGTCGGCGCGTGGTGGGGCCGGCCGCGAACAGCTCGGTTTCGGTGACGAAATCAATGCCGGCTTCAATCCAGGCAAAGCCGGTGTTGAGCGACGAGGTCGCGATACCGAGCGGCTCGTCACTTCCTTCAAACTCCACGAGTGAATCGAAGGAAGGCGGCGTTAGTTGGCTGGTGTGTAGAAAGTCGAGCAGACTGGTTTTGCGGCCTTCGCTCTCGGCCAGCACCAGCACCCGGTGCCCGCTCTGGCGGATGTGGGTCTTCAGGCGCGCCAGCGGTTCGTCGGCGCCGCGCAGCACGGTCAGGTCGCCGAGCTTCTGAAATAGTGCGTTGTCGGCGACGTCTTCAAGCGCGGGGCGGATGGCGAGTTGCGCGTGCTGGTTGACGCGGGCGTAAAACTGCTCGGTCGGCAGGAACAGCGCCTCTGGCGCCAGGGTCGGGCGCTCGGGGTCGCCCTGCACCAGCCGATAGCGCTCGCGCGTGTCCTGCCAGAAATGCTGGAACGCGCTCTCCAGGTCGCCGTGCAGCACCACGGTGGCGGCTTCGCCCAGGTAGTCGAAAACGGTGGCGGTTTCGTCGAAAAACAGCGGCAGGTAGTACTCGATGCCAGCCGTGGCCACACCGTTGCCGATGTCCTTGTAGATGCGGCTACGCGTCGGGTCGCCTTCAAGCAGTTCACGCCAGCGGCTGCGAAAGCGCGCACGCGCCGCATCATCCATCGGGAACTCACGGCCCGGCAGCAGGCGAACTTCGGGCACCGGGTACAGGCTGCGCTGGCTGTCGGGGTCAAAGGTGCGGATGCTGTCGATCTCGTCGTCGAAGAGATCGACCCGATACGGCACGCTGCTGCCCATCGGAAACAGATCAATCAGCGAGCCGCGCACCGCGTATTCGCCGGGGCTGACCACCTGGCTCACGTGGCTGTAGCCGGCCAGTGTCAATTGGGCCTTGAATTTGGCCTCGTCAAGCTTCTGCTTGTGTTTGAAGTGAAAGGTGTAGCCCGCCAAAAAAGCAGGGGGTGCCAGGCGGTAGAGGGCGGTCGTGGCGGGCACGATGACAACATCGGCGCCACTGTCTTTGTCGCGCTGGCTGATGCGCCACAGGGTGGCCAGGCGCTCGCTGATGAGGTCCTGGTGCGGCGAGAACGTATCGTAGGGCAGGGTCTCCCAATCGGGAAACAGCACGCAGCGTAAATCGGGTGCAAAGAACGCCATCTCGTCGATCAGGCGCTGCGCGTCGGTGGCGTCAGCGGTGACGATGGCGGTCAGCTTGCCGGCTTTCTTCTCGCGCACTCCCAATTGGGCCAACAGCAGGGCGTCGGCGGAACCGGTGGGTCGGGGGAGGGTGTAGCGCTTGCCGGGGAGAAGCTTGGGTAAATCCATGAAGCGCTTATTTTAGAATGGGCCTCAAGCCCATGACCGACGCCACCCCGAATTCCCCCACGCCAGAGCCGTCACCCGTGCGCTATTGGGCCCTGATCCCCTGCGCCGGCACCGGTTCGCGCGCCGGAACCGACGGCCCGAAGCAATACGAGGTACTGGCGGGCAAACCCATGGTGCTGCACACACTGGCCGCTTTTGCCGCTGTCGCCAGACTGTCGGAACTGCTGGTGGTGCTGGCACCCGATGATGCGTTCTTTGCGTCGCTGGAGGCCGGCTCCTTGTTGGCGTACTGCGGTGGCGCGACCCGCGCTGCCAGTGTTTTCAACGGGCTTGGTGTTCTGCTGCAACATGGGGCGAGCCGACACGACTGGGTGCTGGTGCACGACGCGGCGCGTTGCCTGATCACGCCAGGGCAAATCAACACGCTGATCGATGCCTGTTCTGACGATGTCGTGGGCGGTTTGCTGGCCCACCGGCTCGCCGACACCTTGAAAAGCGAAATCAACGGCCGGGTCACGCATACGCTGGAACGCAAGGACAAAT
>SESG01025225.1_pt1 | contig 12285 bp, 12 predicted proteins | sample 3171421 | NCBI WGS metagenome assembly SESG01 (sample SAMN10866946, study PRJNA518727) | freshwater metagenome | biome: subpolar coniferous forest; feature: holomictic lake; material: water; isolation source: holomictic Lake 227, 6 m and 8 m depth | place: Canada: near Kenora, Ontario | collected... | reverse complement strand
CCACGTCCTGGGACGCGATCTGAAGACGCAGCAGATGGCGCAACGGAACCGTCGCCGCCCAGCCCGGCAGAACGTTGTAGCTGATGAAGAAGATGCCGCCGGGCGCCAGCTTGCGCCGGATCAGGTCGACGATCACGGCCCGGTTGGCGTCTGAAATCCAGCTCCAGACGCCGTGCATCGCGATCATGTCGAATTCCGGAAGGTCCGGACGCGCCGCCAGTTCGGCAAAGGAGTCGTCGAACACATGCACGTCGCTTCCCGTGACCGCGGCCAGTTCGCGGGCGTGGGCGGCATGGGCGGGATTGAAATCCGTCCCCCAGAAGCTGCCTTCCTGGGTGGCGGCGTGCATGTTGAGGGAAAGCCCCTGCCCGAAGCCGAGCTCGAGATAGCGCAGCGGACGGCCGAGCCAAGCCGCCTTCATCTGGTAGGTGAGCGCCAGGTCGGCGGTCAGCGGCGACAGTTCTTTGTAGTAACCGCAGGTGTATCCGACCTCGTCCACGTAACCATCGGTCCAAGACATGACGCCATCTTTCCGCAGGAGAAGCCCGGCCGGAGCACGGACGGCCCGTTGCCGCCGGATGCAACCGGTACTCGGAAGGAGAAACGCCACTACTCTATGATGCCTGAAGAAGTCGGAAAAGCCCGGAATGCCGTTGAACCAGGGCTATCGCATTCGGGAAATCGAACTGTGCAGACGGCCGGCGAGCTTACGCCGATCTTCATGTCCTTCCCAGGACGGAGCTGATATAGTCCTCCGCCGTCCCGCCCGGCGGGATCGAACGAAGGGCGGAGCGCGATGAAGGGTATTATTCTGGCCGGTGGCTCGGGCACCCGGCTCTATCCGGTGACTCTGGCGATCAGCAAGCAGTTGCTGCCGATCTACGACAAGCCGATGATCTATTTCCCCCTCAGCACCCTGATGCTGGCGGGTATCCGCGACATCCTGATCATCACCACCCCCCACGAACAAGCCCTGTTCCGCAACGTGCTCGGGGACGGCTCCCAGTGGGGGATCAATCTGTCCTATGCGGCCCAGCCCTCGCCCGACGGATTGGCCCAGGCCTTCATCATCGGCCGCGACTTCGTCGGCCGCGATCCCTGCGCCCTGATCCTCGGCGACAACATCTTTTATGGCAGCGACCTGTCCGGCCTGCTGCGTCGGGCCAGCACCCTGGAGCGGGGCGCCCGCATCTTCGCTTATGGCGTCCAGGACCCCGAGCGTTATGGCGTGGTCGAACTGGACAAGAGCGGCCGGCCGCTCAGCATCGTCGAGAAACCGCCCCGCCCGCGCTCGCGATGGGCAGTGACCGGCCTCTATTTTTACGACAACGACGTGCTCGACATCGCCGCCGCCGTCACCCCGTCGGCGCGAGGGGAACTGGAGATCACCTCGGTCAACGCCGCTTATCTGGAACGCGGCACCCTCGAGGTCGAACAACTGGGCCGTGGCTACTGCTGGTTCGATACCGGCACCCACTCTTCGCTGCTGGAAGCGGCGGAGTTCGTCCGAACCATCGAGCACCGGCAGGGAATGCAGATCGCCTGCCCCGAGGAAATCGCCTATTCAGCGGGCTGGATCGATGCCGAACAACTGACCCGGCTGGCGGAACCGCTCCGCAAGAACGACTACGGCCGTTACCTGCTTAACCTCTTATCTTCCTGAGCAAAAAGCGGTTCTGAAAGGAGAACGGGCGTGTTCACGATCATCATTCCCACCCACAACCGCCCGCTCCTGCTGCACCGGGCCCTGCAGTCTCTAACCCGCCAGACCTATCGGAACTTCACGGTCATCATCGTCAGCGATTCGGCCCAATACGTCGCGCCCTATCATGATCTGGCGGCTCTTCCCGGGCCTTACCTCTATATCTTGCGTAACGACACGCCCGGCCCGGCCGAGAGCCGCAATCTCGCCATCGAACTGACCAACACCGACTACGCCCTGTTCCTCGACGACGACGACTCCTTAGAGGAAACCCACCTCGAGGCTCTGGCCACAGCGATCGGCACTTCCCGGCCCGACATCGCCTACTGCGACTTCAAGGTGGTGGAAGAGGACCGCAGCGTTCAGCCGCCGGCAACCCTGGGACAGACCGTAGTCGGCATCCCCGACGTCACCATCGACAGCGTCTTCGTCCAGAACGTCATTCCCAACAGTTGCCTGGTCTACTCGCGCGCCGTCCTGAAATCGGCGCGGTTCGACCCTTCCCTGATCCTGTTCGAGGATTGGGAATATCTGCTCGCCTGCCTGAAGCACTGCCGGGATATGCCGCATGTGCCGGTCAGCTCGGTGCTGATCCACAAAAGCTACGTCGCCGGGGCAGAGAACGTGCGCCGGGGCAACGTCAACGACGACCGGCTGGTCGACACCACCCTGGAAATCTACCGGCGGCACCCTGCCCCGGACCACGCCACCCGCCTCCTGCGGCAACAGCGGTTCGAGATGGCCGGACACCGGCTGCCTCTCGATGCCTTTTGAGCGCAAACGAAACAGACGGTCGCCGCCCGTTTTTGCGCTTTGAACCATCCGGCCGGCACTTTATTTTGCTGGCATCCTTTCGCTACAGGTTCAATCCATGAAAATCCACCGCCTCGCCATTCCCGACGTCTGCATCCTCAAGCCGGTGAAGCACGGCGACGAGCGAGGCTTCTTTTCGGAAACCTACAACGCCGAGATACTGGCCAAAGCCGGTATCCGCTTGAACTTCGTCCAGGATAACCACGCCTATTCGGCCCGCCCCGGCACCGTCCGCGGGTTGCACTTTCAGATTCCCCCCCGCGCCCAGGCCAAGCTGATCCGGGTTGTCCGCGGCTCTATCTTCGACGTGGCGGTGGATCTGCGCGCCGGTTCGCCCACCCACGGGCAACACGTCACGGCCGTGCTCAGCGCCGCAAACTGGGAGCAGATTCTGATCCCGGCCGGTTTCGCCCACGGCCTGTGCACCCTCGAGCCCGATACCGAGGTGCTCTACAAGGTCACAGACACTTACGCCCCCGACTGCGACAAGGGCGTGGCCTGGAACGATCCGGCGCTCGGCATCGATTGGCCGGTCGGCGAGGCCGAGGCGATCGTATCCGAGCGTGACCGCCGCCACCCCGCCCTCGCCGATCTGCCGCGCTGGTTCTGCTACGAGCCCGGAACCAACGCCTGATACCAGGCCCCGCTGGTGGGAACCCGTCAGCGGGGCGCGGCGGCAATCGCCGCCGATACCAAATTCCGGTGGGTTGATCTTATCGGAATTTGGTATAAAGTGGGTATGCACTTCACACACACGGCATCTATATTTGTGCACGTTGGTCCGACTGGTGGCCTCTCGTCGGGCAAAAAGGGGCTCCGAATCAGCCGGAATCCGCCAGTTGGACGCTGTCATGGAGCCTTTAATCAGTGCAGCCCAATCCATTCCTGGGGCTGGATGTGTAAAGTGCATACCCAATTGGTATAAAACTCCCGCTCCGTCGAGGACCCCGGATCATGCCGATCGCATCGCCGACCCCCGAACCGATCGTGCTGATCGTCGCCACCCGCTGCGACATCAACGAGTTCTATGAGAAATCAGCCACCGGACGGTCTTTCCTCCAGTGCTACGCCGAGAACACCGGGGTCCGTATCCTGGTTGCGCTCAACAACACCGCCGGGCTGCCGGCGGTCTACAACAACGCCGCCCGCCAGCCGAACATACCGGATGACGCCATCCTGGTCTTCGTTCACGACGACGTTCATCTGGTCGATTTCTTTTGGCCGGAGCGGGTCCGGGAAGCGCTGAAGCGCTTCCAGATCGTCGGACTGGCCGGCAACCGGCGCCGGCTGCCGGGCCAGATCAGCTGGGCCTTCGCCGACAATGCCGGCACCTGGGATACTCCCGAGAACCTGAGCGGCCGTGTCGGCCACGGCGACTCTTTCCCTTGCGTGATCGACCGCTTCGGGCAAGTCGGGGTCGAGTGCAAGCTGCTGGACGGCCTGTTCCTGGCGATGCGCAAACAAACGCTGCTACAGTACGACCTCACCTTCGACGAGCGTTTCGCCTTTCACTTCTACGACCTCGACTTCTGCCGTCAGGCCGAACTCAAAGAGGTGAGCATGGGCACCGTCGGGCTCAGCGTCATCCACCAGAGCTTCGGCAGCTACGGCAATGCCGGCTGGCTGGCCGGCTACCGCACCTATCTGAAGAAATGGGGCAGCTGATCCCGTTCCGCTTTTGGACCGCCCTTTATACCGGTCCCCACGGACGGAACCCCGTCAGCAGGCCCCTGCCCCGCCGGATCCCGTTGAATTCCCCCTAGCGAAGACAACCGTGAATAGACTTGCGACGTCGTAAGTCAGTCGCCGCTCTCGAGCAGGACATCGATGCGGGCGCGCACGAGGCGCAGCATGTCCCGGTGCTCGGGCTGCAGCTGCTTGCGGATGACCGCCATCATCTCGACCTCCTCCGACATCCGGCCAAGATTGCGGCTGACCGCCTTCAGCGAGGGCAGACGGCGCGCCCTGCCCTGCCCGTCCTCCTTCTTTTCGGCCCGGATCGCCCGCACGGTCAGCCCCTGGCTGGCCTTTTGCCACAGCGACCGCTGACGCGCGACGTCATCCACCGCCGCGATCTCGACCAGCATCGACCTGCTGACCTCGCCGGCACGCGACTGATAGTCGGCGAGAATCTCTGCGGGCAGCCGCAGCACCGACATGCGCCGCGACACTTCGGCCTCGGTGCAACCGATCAGGGTGCCGATGGTGGCCTGGGTATAGTCGTGACGGTCCATCAGACGAACAAGGCCGCGCGCCAGATCCACCGCGTCCAGGTCGACGCGCTGGACGTTTTCGATCAGCGCCACTTCTTCCGGACGCCCCTGGGTGATGATGGCCGGAATGGTCTTGCGCCCGAGCATCTGGTGGGCGCGCAATCGGCGCTCGCCGGCCACCAGGATGTAATGGCCCTTGTCGGCGCCGTCCCGAACCAGAATCGGCTGCTGCAACCCCACCTGGGCGATGGAGTCCGCCAGAGCGCGCAGAGCGCCTTCGTCGAATACCGTGCGCGGCTGTTCGGCGTTGCGGGCGATGCGGCTGACGTCGGCTTCGATCAGGCGGGGGAGGGTGCCCGACAACCCGAAGAGGGCGTTGGTCTCGCCGGTCTCCGGACGCTCGCCGACACTGTGCAGATTGGCGAGGGTGTTACGCTGAAATTTAGGCGGCATGGGACGCAGTCCTCCGGCTGTCGGCGACCTCGATCAAGCGGGTAGCGATGGCGATGAAGGTCTCCATGCCAGGGGCTCCGGGATCGCCGGCCAGGGTGATGGTGTTAGCGGCGGCGGCCTGGGAGTAGACGGTCGAGCGCGGGATCGGCTCGAACATGGTGGCCTGTCCGCACCACAGCGCCCGCAGATCGTCCAGCGAAGCGCGGTCCTGGGACTGGCGGGCGCTGTACATGGTGGGCACGATGCCCAAAATCTGCAGCGACGGATTTGCCCGGCGCCGGATCTTGGTGATGGTCTCGGAAAGCTGGTCGAGACCGAGAATGGCGTGAGCCTCGGTCTGGCAGGGGATCAACAGATAGTCGGAGGCCACCAGGGCGTTCGAGGTGATCATGCCGAGGGCAGGGGCGCAATCGATGATGACAAAGTCGTAGCGATCGCGCACCACCGACAGCATCTCGGCCATCGCCGTGATGCCGGTCGGCTCGTGATAAAGTTCCGCCTCGGCCGCCGACAGGGCGATGCTGGCCGGAACCACATCAAGGCCGGGAATGCCGGTGGACAAAATGACCTCGGCCAGTTCGGCGCGGCCCGTCAGGGCGTGATAATGGGTGCGCCCCTCGCGCGACAGCCGCACCACTTCCTGCTGGGGGATGCCCACATGAACGGTGGCGTTGCCCTGGCAGTCGGCATCGACCAGCAACACCCGGTTGCCGGCCCGGGCCAAAACGTAGGCGAGGTTGATGCTGGTGGCGGTCTTGGCGGTTCCGCCTTTTTGCAGAGCGATCGCCACGATCACCGGGCGGGGGGACGAACGGGGTTCGTCGCGGGTGAGGGCGGCGATGCGCAAGGTTCCGGAAACATCCCGCGGCACTCGTTCCCGCTCGGTTTCCCATCGGGATATCTTCTGCTTGTCGTAACGCCGCCCGATCAGGCCGTTCAGCCACGTGGCGAATTCGAGCTGGGTCAATCCGCGCTTCTCACGCAAGGCGCGCACCTCTTCGCCGATCATCGGCACCTCCCCTTGTGGTGGAAGCCACCTTAAGAGGTAGGTTCCCTGCCGTCAACGGGGACCACCGGCGCCGGGTCCGGCACCCCGGTTCGCCGCAAGTGAAAAGGATCGAGATGATCAAACGGCACCGCACGATCCATCATCGATCGAACACGACGCCCCTGAGCGCCGCCGGGAAAGCGGTTGACTTGCGATGCCTCCTTGATCCTAATTCCGGTAAATTCTCTCTCCGTATCTCAGACGACTTGGTGGTGACCCATGACGACGATACATCCCGACGTCCAGCTGTTACATGACATTCTTGAACAAAGGGGATGGGTTGTCGTCCATGCGCTTCAGGATGAAGCATTCGTCAATGGGATGACTAATATATACTTCTCCAGCCTTCAAGAACTTGTCGCCATCGCCAAGAACATTGGGCGTGGGGATGCGGCGGTTCCACTGTATTCGCAATGGATTACCCTAAATAAAAGCAACACACCTCTTCTTTTCGCCGCATGGTTCAACCTCGGCGTCGAGCTGAATGGAGTTGGGGACAACGCCAATGCTCTCATCGCCTACAAAAATGCCCTCGTCCTTCGCCCCGACTGCTATCAGGCGGCAGTCAACCTTGGATTGCAATTCGAGGGTCAAGGAAATATTCCCGGCGCTCTCGATATCTGGGGCCAGGCCCTGCAGGCCAACGATGCCCGGACGACGCTGCTCAACCACATGGGCCGGGTTCAGGAAAACCTGAAACGGTACGACGAAGCCGAACAGGCCCTGTTTTCCAGCCTGTTGACCAACCCCAAGCAGCCCGACGTCATTCACCACTGGGTGTATCTGCGCCAGAAGATGTGCATGTGGCCGGTTTTCGGCTGCGGCGTGCCCGGGCTGAGCACCGACGACCTCAACCACGACATGGGTCCGCTGTCGCTGCTGGCGCTGATCGACGACCCCGCCACCCAGGACCGCTACGTCTCCGACTGGCTGGACCGCAAGGGGATCGTGTCGCATCCCCGGCTCAGCCCGGTGGAGGGCTACGCCCACGACCGGCTCCGCGTGGCCTACATGTCTTCGGACTACTGCAACCATCCGATCAGCTTCCTGATGGCGGAGCTGTTCGAACGCCACGACCGCGCGAAATTCGAGGTCTACGGCTATTGCTGCAGCCCCGAGGACGGCAGCGACACCCGCCGGCGCGTCATCGCCGCCTTCGATCATTTCACCCGCATCAACGCCATGAGCGACGAACAGCTCGCCCATCGCATCCGGGCGGACGAAATCGACATCCTGATCGACCTCAACGGACTGACCGCCAATACCCGCATGTTCTCGCTGACTTGGCGCCCGGCTCCGGTGCAGCTGACCTATCTCGGCTACATCGGCCCGATCCCGCTGCCGGAAATGGACTACGTCATCTGCGACGAGTTCACGGTGCCATCGAACAGCCCCGTGCCCTACCGGCCGACGCCGCTCCGCCTGCCCGGTCTCTATCAGGTCAACGACACCAAACTGCCGGTCAATCCGACGACGCCGCGCTCCGCCGCCGGCCTGCCCGACGACAAGTTCGTGTTCTGCTGCTTCTCCAACAACTACAAGATCACCGAGGAAATCTTCGATACCTGGATGACCATCCTCGAGCGGGTGGACAACTCGGTCATGTGGCTGCTGGCCGACAACGTCTGGGCCCACCAGAACATGCGCGCCCGTGCCACGGCGCACGGCCTGGATCCCAACCGCCTGATCTTCACCGAACGGGTCAGTCCGCCGGATTACCTGGGCCGGCTGGCCTTGGCCGATCTCTTCCTCGACACCTTCCCCTACAATGCCGGCACCACCGCCAGCGACGCCCTGCGCATGGGCCTGCCGGTGGTCACCCTCTCGGGCAAGACTTTCGCCGCCCGCATGGCCGGCAGCCTGCTGAACGCCATCGGCCTCGACTGGGGCGTGACCGGCTCGCTTTCCGAGTACATCGACAAGGCCGTGGAGGCGGCTACCAACCCGGACAAATACCGGGAAATCCGCGCCGTCGTCAGCGGCGACGCCTGGCGCCGCACCATCGGCAACATCGAGGAATTCATGCCGAAGCTGGAGAAAGCCTATCAGGAGATCGCCGTACGCCCCGGTATGGACAACCGCCCGGCCGAGAAGGATGCCCTATGACTGACCTGAACGATCCTGCGGTTCTCTACCGCATCATGAATCAAGTGCTGTGGACACACCATGCCAATCTTTCGAATCTGGTGGTGGAAGGATGCCGTCGCCAGGTCATTTCCGGCCCATTCACCGGCATGATGCTGCCCGAACGAAAGTCCTGGGGCTGCGGCGACATCGCGTCCAAAGCACTCGGCTGCTACGAAGCTGAACTCCACGGCTGGGTTGAGCGAGCCATTGAACGACAACCGAAACTGATACTCAATGTCGGGTGCGCCGAGGGCTATTACGCTGTCGGCTTGGCTCGGCGCCTACCTCAAGCCAGGGTTTACGCTTTCGACATCAGCGAAGAGGGCAGGGCGGTCTGCGCTCTCGCAGCACAGCAGAACGGCGTTGCCGATCGGGTAATCATCGAGGGTGCCTGCACCGGAGCTCGCATTCTTGACCTCGTGCAAGACGCCGGCCGGGTTCTGATCGTCATGGACTGCGAAGGCGCCGAACTCGACCTGCTGAATCGGACGGTGGTCAACGGCCTCGTGCGAACCGACGTCATCGTCGAGTGCCACGATAACGCTTCGCGCACGATCACGCCGCTCTTGGCCCAACTGTTCAGCGATGCCGGGCATGAAATCGAAATCGTGCGTGAGGGTCCGCGCGATCCTGCCGGCATCCCTCTTCTGCAAAGCCTGAGCGCCTTCGACCGCTGGCTCATGGTCTGTGAATTTCGCGGTGAAGTGCAGCACTGGCTGGCCGGTTGGGCCCACAACATCTGAACACAGACATAACACGCTGATTCAAATAATAAAGCCACACCGTGCCGTCCGGCTTTCCCCCGACTGGTGACTGGTGTAAGGTGCCGGGATGCGGGCCCACAGGGGTATTGTCGATGGACTATTTCGAACTGCTTGAAGAGGCGTGGAAATTAAGCGACAGCGTACGCGAGTACCTCGCCAAAAGCGGTCGTCAGGTCGAGCCCGAGGAAGTCTGGCGGAACGTATTCGCGGTCTCGCCTCTGGTCGATCCGGATCGGAGCCTGAGGGAGAGCGGCCTCCCGCCGCTTCGTGTTTTCCTCAAAAGCCCCTACGGCTTGGCCTATCGAGCGGAGACCCGGGACTGGATCCCGTTTCGTCATGGCGATATCTCGATACCGTCCACCTTCTAACCCGACTTGACCCCGGCCGGAAACACGGACAATCCGATCCGAGTTGGCCGCACGCGATGGTTAAACGAGGACCGTGATGAACCGGAAACAGCGTCGTATGATGAAAAGCTCCAAGCCTCCCGTCCAGAAGGAAGGTTTGGTGGCCAAAATAACGCATCTTTTCGACGCCGCTGTCAATTTCCATAAGGAAGGCCGCATACAGGAAGCAAAGAAGCTTTATATAGAAATTATCAATTTGGATAATAGGCACTGTTCCAGCTACAACAATCTTGGACTAGTACTCCAGGCTGAGGGGAACCTCGTCGAAGCCGAGAAGATGTTCAAGAACGCTGTGCTTATATTTAACGGATATATTGACGCATACAACAACCTTGGCAATCTGCACAACGGCCTTGCCAACTATGATCATGCGATCATGTACTATGACAGCGCCCTTAAGATCGCACCCAAAAATCCCAGCCTGCACGTCAACATCGGAAATGCCTACCAGAGCAAGGGAAAATTCGAACAGGCCTACCAACACTACAATCAAGCGCTGAGCATCGACAGCAATCTGACCGAGGCCCACGTCAGCCTCGGCAACCTGTTCAATCGGGTCAAACGCGTCTCTGATTCCGTGATCTGCTATCAGCGCGCCCTGGCGCTGTCTCCCGATTACGCAAACGCCTACAACAACCTGGGTTATGCGCTCCGCATCCAGAGCCGCGTCGTGCGGGCCGCCCAGATATTCGAGCGGGCCCTGCGGATCGACCCGAACCATTTCGACACCTACGTCAACTACGGCGGCTCCCACAAGGATGTCGGGCGCGTCGACGTGGCGCTCGGATGCTACGAGCGGGCTCTCTCGCTCAATCCGAACTCGGTCAACGCGATGAGCAACCTGCTGTTCGCGCACAACTACACGGACTCTCTGACCCCGGAGCAGGTCTCCTGGCGCCACATCGACATCGGCCGCCAGATCGAGGCGGTCAACAAGATACAGAACCTCCCGTTCCCGAACAGCAAGGCGAAAAACCGCCGCCTGCGGATCGGATACGTGTCGCCGGATTTCCGCCAGCACGCGGTGACATTCTTCTTCGAGCCGCTCCTGCGCTCCCACGACCACAGCAAGGTGGAAATTTTCTGCTACGCCGAACTGTTCGTCGAGGACCACGTTTCGAAGCGCCTGCAGGGTCTGTCCGACCATTGGCTGATCACGGTCGGTCTGACCGACGACGAACTGGCGGCCCGCGTCCGCGCCGACGGAATCGATATTCTGGTAGATGTCGCCGGCCACACGGCCCACAGCCGGTTGGCAGTGTTCGCCCGCAAGCCGGCTCCGATACAGGTCACTTGGCTCGGCTATCCAAACACCACCGGATTGAGCGCCATGGATTACCGGTTCGTCGATGCCGTGACCGACCCGCCGGGGCAGGGGGAGGCTCTGGCCTCCGAAACCCTGTTTCGCCTGCCCGGCATCTTCCTGTGCTACCAGCCCCCCCCCGAGGCGCCCGATCCGGTGGCCCTGCCAAGCGAGGAGACCGGATACATCACCTTCGGCACCTTCAGCACGCTGGCGAAGCTGTCGCCCTCCACCCTCGACGCCTGGGTCGAGATCCTCAAGCGCGCGCCCGGCTCGCGCCTGCTGTTGAAAAGCCGCCTGTTCATCGAGGAAGAGACGCGCCAGCTCTACCATTCCCGCCTGATCGAGCGCGGCGTGGACGGGAACCGGATCATCTTCAAGGATCCGATCGTCGACACCACCCAGCACCTCGCCTCGTACAATCTGATCGACATCGCCCTCGACCCGTTCCCCTACAACGGCACCACCACCACCTGCGAGGCGCTGTGGATGGGCGTGCCGATGATCGTGCTGGCCGGCAAATGCCACGCCGGCCGCGTCGGCGCGAGCCTACTCCAGCAGGTGGACCTGCCAGAACTGGTCGCCGATACGGTCGAGCGCTATGTCGAGATCGCGGCGAGCCTCGCCGCCGATACAGCCCGCCTGAAAAGCATCCGCATGAGCCTGCGGGATCGCATGAGACGGTCCCGGCTCTGCGATGCCAACACCTTCACCCGCTCCATCGAACAGGCCTACGGCGAAATCTGGGAACGCTGGTGCGACGCCCCTTGAGCAGCCATTTAAATGAAAATCAGGATATGCGTCATGTCTGAAAGCACTATTCCCGAAAACGATCCATCGGCCAATGTGATGTCTCAAGTATTTGAGTTGGCGGCCCAGGGAAACCTCTGTTACGACGAAATGAATATGGTCGCCAACATTATCATATCTTTGGGAAACTACCCAGTTGCCGCACTTTTATACCAGGTGTGGCTCGACAACACCCCGTCCCCTCATGTGGCAAATGTTTATTGCGACCTAGGAGACCTGCAAGCCTTTTTGGGCAACATCGACACCGCCCGGCAGGCGTTCCTGCGCGCGCTCGAGGCGTTTCCCGGTTACCTCCGCGCACGAACCGGCCTGGAACTCTGCAGCATCTCGTGACCCGACAGGCGGCGCCTTCGCGACGCCCCCGGCGGAACCATTTCCCACACACGGCCCGAGGACAGAATCATGAGTGAAGGGACGAAGACGATAGTCGATATTGGGATTGGCCCCCTGTTCAACGGCACTCCCGGCGTGACGCTGGTCGTTTCGTTGAGCGACGGTTCCTCGGCGGTGGCTCTTCTCGGGGTCGAGCAGGCGAGGGATCTGATCAAGCAGATCACCCTGACGATCAACCCGCCCTTTCCATCGGCAGACGGCCTCCAGCTGGTGCAGCGCTAAAACCCGGAAGGCTCATCCTGTGTTTCGGGG
>SESG01000807.1_pt1 | contig 12294 bp, 6 predicted proteins | sample 3171421 | NCBI WGS metagenome assembly SESG01 (sample SAMN10866946, study PRJNA518727) | freshwater metagenome | biome: subpolar coniferous forest; feature: holomictic lake; material: water; isolation source: holomictic Lake 227, 6 m and 8 m depth | place: Canada: near Kenora, Ontario | collected... | reverse complement strand
CGCCCCTGGGAGCGGAACCAGCCTTCTACTCGATGAATTATTCCCTTTATCGACCATTATGGTATTTTGGTTAAAATCCACATCCTCCCAGTGAAGTTCCTGAATCTCTCCCAACCTCAGCCCGCAGAATCCTCCAAAGATGAAGGCAGGTAGCGTTTGAGGTGTGGCTTTTCGCAGTAATGCCTTGAATTCACGGGGCTTGAGTATTTTTGGGGCTCCCATTCTACGGCGTTGTTTGTTTTTTGGTTTTGGTTTCATATTATTTTGCTTGGTTGTGTTTGGGTTCATTCGTCCACTTTTTCTTTGCTTTTGGAGGCAAGATTGACGTCTTCGGGAATTTCGCATCCGGCTGGATTGTCCGTATCACCGGCGTGCGACGGGTTAAGCGTTGGCGGAAAGATTGCAAACCACTCTTCAGCGTCCTTCTTTGAAGCCCTTTCATCGTAGTTGCTCTCGATCTTTGCGACGGAGGTTCCAGCCTCGTACGCCACTTGGTCAGCATTCTGAGTCATGGCGAGTCGGTAGCTGATGAACGAGTGCCTCAGCACGTTTTGCTTCCAGTCGATTCCGATTCTCTTTGCAATCGCTGTAACCTGATTGAACCAATCTGCATGAGGGATGATTAGCCCCGTGGGTTTGCGACAGGGCTCGAGCCAGGCTGAGCAGGCGGGAAAGTACGGTGCGCGGCGCCCCTTCTTCTTTTTTCTCGCTATTACTCGGGGCACCTGAATGCAGTCATTTTTGACCATGCGCCAGTGCAACCTCCCAGCCTCAGATCTCCGAGTTCCCGAAAAAGCTCCCAGTGCTAGGACTGGTATGAGCCTTTGGGGAAGAGAGTCAAACAATGCCCTGAGTTGCTCGGGAGTGAGCAGACAAACATCGTCTAGTCCTTCATCCTCCTCCCAATCTTCGCGTGATTCCTCTGCCCAGAGAGCCGAGTCAACTTTTTCGATCTGAGTCTCCCCCTCTGGCAGGTAACCGAGATTCTGAGCCCACAGGAACATCGTACGGTTGTTCTTCCATCGATTCTGTTTGGTTCTCCCAGCGACTGGCATGTCGACCAGCCACTTGGTCAACTCGCGAGCTTCGAGATCGAGGATGAGACGATCCCCAAATTTATCTGCAAGGAGTTTCGTGTCATTGGTCAGGCTTCCAAGATGTCGCTTGGAGCGCTTGGCCTTGCTGGCAAGAAATTCCGTACGCACCTCAACTAGTGTGCATTTTGGGATGGGGCGTTTGTTCGCCTTGAGCAATTGGGCTCCATCAAGGATTGTGCCTTCTGACTGAGCGCAAATCGAAACCGACCTTTCATATTCGAGAAGCTCGATACCACTCAGAATTTTCTGCCGTATTTCGCCTTTTCCCAGGAGAGTTGCAATGTCTACGCCGAGTGCGTGCGCCTTCTCCCTATTTGAGCGCGACGTACTCCTGCGCTTACCTCCTTCCCTCCATTCCAGGCGCCAGGCCACATACTCTTCCCCATCTTTGATCTGGATCCTGCGCCTCATGAACACAGGTGCTCCTCCACGTACAATTTTCACACCGCAATCAGTTCTGGTATTTTGGTTTTTTGGTATTTTGGCTTTCATCCCAATCTTCTTGGGTTGAGCCAGGTTTTGATTTCCACTTTTTGTGTAGACGTTCGAAAAAAAGCCTGCAGGAAGCCCCTATTCAGGGTTGTGCCATAGGGACTTCTGGGTACGTTGATCCCACCTATGCGGTGGATCACTCCAAGCAACTTCCACAAACTTGTGGGACGCTGGTTTTTTGGGAGAATTTTTGGCCTTACCCTCGCCAGCGGCGGGGAAACGGCGGGGAAAGAGCCTCTTTTCGGATTTCCTGGAGTAAAACTAAACGGGTTCGAATCCCGTTAGGGTCGCCATTTTCTCTCTGAAAATGGCATTTTTATCTGTAGCCCATAAGCCGTTGGTGAATCGATGTAAACTGAGGTTGCTGTGAAATGATTAGTTGTCGTAAGCAGCTACCCAACCATTTTGTAATGAAGAGATTCCATTACTTGATGTCGTCCAGTACAAATAGAGTCCTAAAAAACCTCTCGCCATTTGTGAAATTACGCATTTTCCCTAATCCTCCAGTTTCTGTTTCAGAAATCGGTCTCGGTTGTTGGCAACTTGGTGGAGCTGACTGGGGGAATGTGGACGATGAGAAGGCCTTCGCAATCCTGCGGACCGCTGCTGAGGTGGGGATTTCCTTTCTGGACACAGCCGATGTCTACGGGGCGGGACGGAGCGAGGAACTTATTGGTCGTTTTCTGAAAGAATCCCGCGAAACTTTCTTCGTCGCGACGAAGCTTGGACGTAACGGTCTGTATCCTGACAAATACACTGAGGAGGGTATCCGTGCTGCTACTGAAGCATCTCTCCGGCGCCTCGGAACTGACTGCCTCGACCTGTCACAGCTCCACTGTGTACCTACCTCCATATTGAAGCATGGTGAGATTTTCGACTGGCTGCGCAAACTCCGCGACGAGGGAAAGATCCACCGTTTTGGAGCAAGCGTTGAGTCCGATGAGGAAGGAATGCTCTGTCTCAGGCAAGAAGGACTCTCCTCGCTCCAGGTAATTTTCAATGTCCTCCGTCAAAAGCCGGCTGGTGATCTCTTTGCGGAAGCCGCAAGGCGTAACGTAGGCATTATTGTCCGTCTACCGCTTGCAAGCGGTGTCCTTTCGGGGAAGTTCACGGCGAAAACGACCTTCGCCTCACGGGATCACCGCAACTACAATCAAGATGGAGCGGCTTTCAATATCGGTGAGACCTTTGCAGGAATCAGGTTTGGAAAAGCAGTCTCCCTCGCGGAGCAATTTCGTTCGTTTGTTCCGATGGGCTGGGATATGGCCTCCATGGCACAACGATGGATTCTCGATCACGAGGCGGTAAGTACAGTGATCACGGGGGCCAGCAAGCCCGAGCAGGTTCTGCGCAACGCCGCTGTCTCCGAGCTTCCTCCGATTGATTCGGCAGTCCATATTAAACTCCGCGATTTCTACAACCGCTCCGTTGCCTGTGAGATCCGTGGCCCGTATTGATCCCAGCAGATTTCATCATCACCAATGAATTCCGCCCCTCTTCCGAGCCGCGGATCGTACCGTTGGGTGATCTGTGCCCTCCTTTTCGCCGCAACGGCGATTAACTACGCAGACCGTCAGGTCATCAGCTATCTCAAGGAGTTCTTCTGCTCTCCGGTAGACATGGGCGGATTCGGATGGACGAACTCCGATTACGCCAATGTCACAACGGTTTTCACCGCATTCTACGCCAGCATGACCATACTTACGGGTTGGTTGATTGACAAGATAGGCACAAAACTCGGCCTAGCCCTTTCCCTCATCGTCTGGTCCGTGTTTGGGATAGTTAACGCGTTTGTCGGCAGCTTGACCCCTGCACACATGGTCGTCAGGAGCCTCTTCGGAATCGGTGAGGCCGGCAACTTCCCTGCCTCGATCAAGACCGTAGCCGAATGGTTTCCGAAACGGGAGCGGTCGTTAGCGACCGGTATCTTCAACAGCGGAACTAATGTCGGAGCGATGATCGCGGCGCTCTTCGTTCCATGGTGTCTCATTCATTTCGGCGACCAGCTTGGCTGGAAGATGGCCTTCATCCTCACCGGTGCAGCCGGCCTCCCATGGCTGATCTTCTGGTTCTGGTTCTATGCGCCCCCCGCCGGGCAAAAGCGCCTCTCGAAGGAGGAATTCGACTACATCCACAGTGACCAGGATGAGACCCGGGAGCAGGAACTCCTCGAGGACAAATCCGGCACGAAAGTCTCCGCCTCCTTTTTCTCATTTTCTGGCAGGATGACGAAATCCGGCTTCGTCGGTGTCACCTGCATGACTCTCTTCCTGTGCCTGTTCTTCTATTTCATCTCGACAATGTTTCCTGCATTGAGCCGAAATGAGATCCTCTCCCTCTATGGTTGCGTCGGCGCAGTCGCATTCTGTTCCAGCCTTGTCGCGCAAGCCCGCCGCTGGCACGACCTCGACAAGTCGGGATGGTTCATCCTGCTGAATCTTGTGCCTGTCATCGGTACGATCTGTTCTATTCTCTTCCTTGCTATGCGGGCCGGAACAGAGGGATCGAATCGCTATGGCCTCGCCCCCAAGTCCGGAGTGCTCGGCTATCGACAAACATGGGCGTTCTTCCTCGGCAAATTCATGACGGACGGCATTTGGTGGTTCTACTTATTCTGGCTACCGGATTACCTCAAGAAACAGTTCGGAATGACAAAGCATGAGATTATGCTTCCCACCTTCACCGTCTATGGGATCGCGATCGTGGGCAGCATTTACGGGGGTAGTATCCCTATGACGCTGCTGAAGCGGGGTATGAAGATCTATCAAGCGCGGATGACGGCGATGTTCCTCATCGCGCTGTTTCCCCTAACGGTGCTCACCACCCAGTATTTCGCGGACGTGAGCCGCTTCGGTCACCTTGCTTCCACCTTTGCAGTCGTCATCATCTGCATCGGCGCGGCGGCCCATCAGGCGTGGTCGGCCAACCTTTTCACTACTGTCTCCGACATGTTCCCGACAAAGGTAGTCGGTTCCGTAACGGGACTTGGCGCGATGGCGGGCGGACTCGGTGGGGTGATCATCCTGAAGCTCTCGGGCACCATGACAGATGCCTACAAGGATCACCCTCAGCATGCTTACCTCATCATGTTCACGATCAGTGCGTTGAGCTACCTCATCGCCTGGTGCATCATGAAGATTCTTGTGCCCAAGCACAGGCCGATTACCAATCTTTGATCGATTCATGGACTGCCATTAACCAACGCAATCAGACAACATCGAGTAACCTTCTATCAACAATTATGAGCGCAATACCCTCAGCACGCCCCTTCATCCACGACGACTTTCTGCTCGAGACGAAGAGCGCCAGAAACCTCTATCATCACCACGCTGAGAATCAGCCCCTCATTGATTATCACTGCCACCTCGATCCTTCCGAGATTGCGAAGGATCGTCGATGGAAGACCATCACCCAGATCTGGCTCGGCGGGGACCACTATAAGTGGCGCGCGATGCGTGCCGCTGGGGTGCCCGAGGAGTTCTGCTCGGGATCCGCACCCGACCGGGAGAAATTCCGCCGTTTCGCTGCAGTTCTTCCGCGGGCTCTCCGCAACCCCCTCTACCACTGGTGTCATCTTGAGCTTTCCCGAGCCTTTGGTATCGAAACACTGCTCGGCCCAGATACCGCCGATGAAATCTACGATGCGGCAAATGAGGTGATCAATCGCCCCGAATTTTCCGCGTGCGGTCTCCTTTCGAAGTTCAATGTCAAGGTAGTCTGCACCACGGACGATCCAGTCGACACGCTTGAGCATCACCGCGCGATCGCGGCGGATTCGTCTATCCGGACGCTAGTTCTGCCGACATGGCGCCCCGATAAGGCGTGGGCCGTCGGCCAGCCCGTGACCTTTGTTCCTTGGATGAAAAAACTCGAAGCGGCGACCGATTCTGCCATCACCAGTCTCACTTCAATGCTCCAAGCTCTGCGTACACGGCACGACTATTTCGCTGATCATGGATGCCGCCTTTCCGACCGTGGTTTAGAATTCGTTCCCGAGGAGGAATGCACGCAGAAAGAGGCTTCCGAGATCTTCGACAAATGTCGATGCGGCCACCTCCTTTCGCCCCTAGAGGCAAGAAAGTTCCAATCATTCCTCCTCCACGAATTCGCCTGCTGGGATGACGCCAAGGGATGGACCATGCAGATACACGCTGGGGCGATCCGCAACAACAACTCCCGGGCCTATTCCCAACAGGGACCCGACACCGGCTACGACTCGATCGGCGATTTCACGATGGCCAGAGGACTCTCGCTTCACCTTGACCGTCTAGATGCTCAGGGAAAATTACCAAAAACGATCCTCTACAATCTCAACCCTGGGGACAACGAGGTCTTCGCCTCAATGGCCGGGAATTTTCAGGACGGGATCACCCCGGGCAAGATCCAGTTCGGCAGTGGATGGTGGTTTCTCGACCAACTCGACGGCATGACGCGTCAGATCGAGACCCTCTCTCAGATAGGCCTGCTCGGACATTTTGTTGGCATGCTCACCGACAGCCGCTCCTTCCTCTCCTACACCCGTCACGAGTATTTCCGCAGACTCCTCTGCAACATTATCGGTGCGGATGTCGAGCGCGGCCTCATCCCTGATGACGAGCGACTCCTCGGCCCACTCGTGCAGGATATTTGCTATAGGAACGCCCGCAGCTACTTCGTTTTCCCACTCAAGGACTGAGCCGGGGGCTCAGATGACGTACCATCACATTAGCTTTCCACTGCTAAAATTTTTCTCCTCTGGATTCTTGGTTTATTCAGAGGACTATTTCGTACACAAGAGGCTCTACAGAGATGGACAGGGAAGCGTGTTTGGCAGGTTGCCTCAGAAGAGCGAGAGAGACGGGGGCTTCCAAAGTGTCGAAAATGCTTATAGATGAGAATTTGGGTTTTTCTGCTTACTTATCGATTAGCATTCATTAATTGTAGAAACTTTTATCCAAGAATAGACAATCTATTCTGTTTTGTTATGTTCCTTACTCGAAAAGTGCCGACTTCTGGATGCTCTCTGCCGAAGCATCATGTTTTCCCAATGGCAGTTTACATAAAAAAATACCATGCCGCTCACGATAGGAATCCCACGAGAAACCGCCCACGGAGAAAAACGAGTAGCCACTGTTCCAGAGGTGGTAGAAAAACTTATCAAGCTGGGCTTTCTCGTCACCGTTGAAGCGGGAGCGGGTCATGGGGCCCATTTTAGCGACGAGTCCTATGCCATTGCCGGTGCCAGCATCATTGAAGGGGCTGCACCACTCTGGAGTGCCAGCGATATTGTCTTCAAGGTGCGTGGACCGAATGCGGAGGAAATCGCCTTGATGCGAGAGGGCACCACCTTGGTGAGTTTCATCTGGCCTGCCCAAAATCCCGATCTTCTTCAACTGCTTGCCGCAAAAAAAGCGACAGTACTTGCCATGGACAGCGTCCCACGCATTTCCCGTGCGCAGAAACTGGATGCCTTGAGTTCGATGGCCAATATCGCCGGATACAGGGCAGTCATCGAGGCAGCCCATCACTTCGGTCGTTTTTTCACAGGACAGATCACCGCCGCCGGAAAGGTGCCTCCGGCCAAGGTTTTTGTGATCGGGGCGGGTGTTGCCGGACTCTCAGCCATCGGCACCGCATCAGGTTTGGGTGCCATCGTGAGAGCGAATGATACGCGACCCGAGGTGGGGGATCAGGTGAAATCGATGGGTGGTGAATTTGTCACCGTGGATTACGAGGAGGAGGGTTCCGGCACGGGTGGCTACGCCAAACTGATGAGCGAAGGTTTTCAGAAAGCCCAGCGCGAAACTTTTGCCAAGCAGGCCAGTGAAGTTGACATCATCATCACCACGGCACTCATCCCTGGAAAACCGGCACCGCTTCTGATCACAACCGACATGGTAAAATCAATGAAGCCCGGCAGTGTCATTGTCGATATGGCAGCGGAGCAGGGAGGCAACTGTGAACTGACAGAACCCGGGAAAGTGGTTGTGAAACATGGGGTCACCATCATCGGCTATACCGATCTGCCAAGCCGACTGGCCAAGCAGGCCTCCACGCTTTACTCCAACAATGTGCTCCGCCTGACCGAGGAACTCTGCAAAACCAAGGACGGACAGATCAATGTCAACATGGAGGACGAAGTTCTCCGGGGCACGACGGTCATCAAAGGTGGGCAGATCACTTGGCCGCCACCGGCACCCAAACTTTCGGTCGCCCCTTCGAATCCAGCTGAAACACCCGTTCCCGCAAAGCCCGCCGCTCATGGCGATTCCGGATCGAAAACTTCAGGAATGACTGTCGCATTTGGTTTTCTGGGAGCCGCCCTTCTCTTTCTGCTGATCGGGGCTTACGCTCCTCCCGCATTTCTGGGACACTTCACCGTCTTTGTGCTGGCCTGCTTTGTCGGCAATATGGTGGTTTGGAATGTCACCCCCTCGCTGCACACACCGCTCATGAGTGTCACCAATGCGATCAGCAGCATCATTGCCATTGGAGCCCTGATGCAGATCGCACCTCCACTCGCAGGCTTTACGGATCGCCCCGATCTTTGGATTCGCTCCCTAGCGGTGCTCGGAATCACGCTCACCGCGGTCAATATGTTCGGCGGCTTCGCAGTCACCCGTCGTATGCTCTCCATGTTCCGTAAATAATGAATCCCTCATGATCTCCCTCAGCCTCGCTTCGGTTGCCTATCTGGGTGCTGCCATTCTATTTATTTTCAGCCTCGGCGGACTTTCTCATCCGGAAACCTCCCGTCGTGGAAATCTCTACGGTATCATTGGCATGGCGCTTGCCGTCCTGGCCACCATTCTGGGGCCGCGCGTCACCCCGGAAGGACTTCCCTGGATCATCGGAGCCATGGCGGTTGGAGGTTCGATCGGTCTCTACGCGGCCCGCAAAATTCAGATGACGCAGATGCCGGAACTGGTGGCTCTCATGCACAGTCTGGTCGGACTTGCCGCAGTGCTGGTCGGCTTTGCCAACTACATTGATCCCGCAGCCGCAGCCAATCTCAGCAGTGCAGAAAAGGCCATTCATGAAATCGAAATCTACCTTGGCATCTTGATCGGAGCGGTCACCTTCTCCGGATCGCTGATCGCATTTGGCAAACTCTCAGGGAACATCAGCGGCAATCCCCTGCTTCTCCCGGGTCGCCATTGGCTCAATCTGCTCGGCCTGCTGATCGTTATTTTTGTCGGATTCAAATTCCTGCATTCCGAATCGCTGGCTGATGGAATGCTGTTTCTGGGGATCATGACACTTCTCTCTCTGCTCTTTGGCATTCATATGGTGATGGCCATAGGGGGAGCGGACATGCCAGTGGTGGTCTCCATGCTCAACAGTTACTCGGGATGGGCTGCCTCGGCGACCGGCTTCATGCTCAATAATGATTTGCTGATTGTCACAGGTGCCTTGGTCGGATCAAGCGGCGCGATTCTTTCCTACATCATGTGCCGCGCCATGAACCGTCAGTTTCTGAGCGTAATCGCGGGGGGATTCGGCACCACATCGGGAACCAAGGGTTCCGGGGGAAGCAAAACGGCGCCTGAGGGAGAAGTGACACCCATCAGCGCTGCCGAGACAGCGGAACTGCTGCGCTCGTCGAAGAGAGTCATTATCGTACCGGGATACGGAATGGCGGTCGCCCAAGCCCAGCACACCGTGTATGAGATCACCAAGTTCCTGAGGGAACAGGGGGTAAAAGTGAGTTTCGCGATTCATCCGGTCGCCGGTCGTATGCCGGGTCACATGAATGTCCTGCTTGCCGAAGCCAAGGTTCCCTACGACATCGTGATGGAGATGGACGAGATCAATGACGAATTCCCAGAGGCGGATGTCGCCATGGTGATCGGTGCCAACGACATCGTGAATCCCGCAGCCCAAGAAGATCCGGGCAGTCCCATTGCCGGTATGCCAGTGCTGGAAGTCTGGAAAGCCAAACATTCCATCGTCATGAAACGGAGCATGGCCTCGGGATATGCGGGCGTGGACAACCCTCTTTTCTACAAGGAAAACAACAGCATGCTCTTCGGTGATGCCAAGAAAATGCTCGATGAAGTGCTGGTCGCGCTGAAGTCGTAACTTCCGATCGCGTCAGAATTTCTCAGAAGAGTGAGCTAATGGTTCTCGCGCGGTCGTAACAAATCAGCGACTGGCGGGAGCTGATAGGACTGCAAAGCAGCCCCGTCACGAGCGGCTCAGGAGAGACTGAGTTCAAACGCGAAGCAATGGCCGGGCATACCGCAAGCGAGCAACAATGAATCTCCGCGCTAAAATCCCAAGCCTAACTATTGGCAGATACCAATAAGTTCCGAATCTGGATCATATTGAAGGTAGGGCCCAAGCCACTTCTCCACCTCGGTGACAGGCATTCTCTTCCTCTTGGCATAATCCTCAATCTGGTCACGGCCCAGTTTTCCGACGGCAAAGTAGCGGGCCTCGGGAGACGCGAAGTAGAGGCCCGAGACAGAGCTGGCAGGATACATCGCCAGACTCTCCGTAAGGGTGATGCCAGTGTGTGTCGTGGCATCAAGCAGGCGGAAGAGTTCCCATTTCTCGGTATGATCGGGACAGGCGGGATAGCCTGCCGCCGGACGAATGCCACGGTATTTTTCACGGACAAAATCTTCCTTGCTTAGATTCTCCGCGAGGCCAAATCCCCAGAGATCACGAGCCTGCTTGTGCAGCCATTCCGCAGCAGCCTCTGCGAAGCGATCTCCAAGGGCTTTCACCAGCAGGGCCGTGTAGTCGTCGTGCTGTTTTTCAAAAGACTCGGCATAAGTGTGCACCTCTGGCCCGGCGGTGACAGCAAATCCTCCCAAAGAATCCATACGGCCAGAATCACGGGGGGCGATGTAATCGGCGAGGGAATAGTTTGGCTGACCGGCAGGCTTTTTATTCTGCTGACGCAACATGTGGAAGGTTCCAACGACCGAAGAACGCTCCGCATCGGCATAGAGTTCAATATCATCGCCCACTCGATTGGCAGGCCAGAATGCCATCACGCCGCGTACACGGAAGATTTTATCAGCAACGATTTTTTCCAGCACGCGCAGGGCATCCTGATGCAATTCGGTCGCCTGCGTTCCGATCTCCGGATCACTCAACAGTCCCGGATATCGTCCACGCATTTCCCAGGCATGGAAGAAGGGTGACCAGTCGAAATAGTCCACCAGTTCCCCAAGCGGGATTTCATCAAAGGAAATGAGTCCCTCCTTGGCAGGTATGGCAATCTCTGCGGCAGTCCAATCAATTGGCAGGATGTTTTCCCGCACGGAGGCGATGGGAAGCAACTCTCCCTTCACACGCTTGTTGGCATGTTCGTCACGGAGACGGCTGTGATTTTCTTCCACCTGCAACCGATAGGCCTCCTTGCGATCCTCGGAAAGGAGTTCGGCAGCAACTCCCACGACTCGGGAGGCATCCAGCACGTGAACGACGGGGTGAGGGTATTCCTGAGCGATTTTCACTGCTGTGTGTGCCGGACTGGTCGTGGCTCCTCCGATGAGCAGAGGAATTGTAAATTTCTCCCGCTTCATTTCCCGTGCGACATGCACCATCTCATCGAGCGAGGGAGTGATCAGGCCGCTCAGACCGATGATGTCGACTTTGTGTTCTCTGGCCGCAGCCAGGATCTTATCGCAGGGCACCATGACCCCGAGATCGACGACTTCGTATCCATTGCAGGCCAGCACCACACCCACGATGTTTTTACCAATGTCATGCACATCACCCTTTACTGTGGCCATCAGAATCTTGGTCGCGGCAGTTGTGTCGGCCGCAGCTGCTTTCTCGGCCTCCATGTAGGGGGTGAGGTAGGCGACGGCCTTCTTCATCACGCGGGCGCTCTTGACCACCTGGGGGAGGAACATTTTGCCGGCACCAAAGAGATCCCCAACAACGCGCATCCCGTCCATGAGGGGCCCCTCAATCACAAGCAGTGGCCGCACCAGTTTCTGCCGCGCCTCTTCAGTGTCCTCATCAATGAAATCGACGATGCCTTTGATGAGAGCGTGAGCGAGGCGTTTCTCCACGGGCTCACTGCGCCATGCTAGCTCAACTTTTGCCTCTTTCACCGCACCACCGCCGGCAACCTTCAAGGCCTCCGCATAATCCACAAGTCGCTCGGTGGCATCGGGACGGCGATTGAGGATCACATCCTCGGCCATCGAGAGCAACTCAGGCTCGATCTCTTCATAGACCTCAAGCATTCCGGCATTGACGATCGCCATGTCGAGACCGGCCTTGATGGCATGGTAAAGGAAGACAGAGTGCATGGCCTCTCGCCCGGGATTGTTCCCACGGAAGGAGAAGGAGATGTTACTCAACCCGCCGCTACACTTGGCACCCGGCAGGGTGGCCTTGATCTCATTTACGGCCTCGATGAAATCAACTGCGTAGTTGTTGTGCTCCTCGATTCCCGTGGCGACCGTTAGGATATTCGGATCAAAAATAATGTCCTCGGGATCGAAGCCGATCTTGTCCACAAGCAGGCGATAGGCCCGGGTGCAAATGCGCACCTTATCGTCTTTGGTCGCAGCTTGTCCTTCCTCGTCAAAAGCCATGACAATGACTGCGGCACCATATCGCTGAGCAAGACGGGCGCGTTTGAGAAAAGCCTCCTCCCCATCCTTCAGGCTGATCGAATTCAAAATACATTTTCCCTGAATGCACTTCACTCCTTTCTCCAGCACCGACCACTTGGAGCTATCGATCATGATCGGCA
>SESG01035998.1_pt1 | contig 12295 bp, 6 predicted proteins | sample 3171421 | NCBI WGS metagenome assembly SESG01 (sample SAMN10866946, study PRJNA518727) | freshwater metagenome | biome: subpolar coniferous forest; feature: holomictic lake; material: water; isolation source: holomictic Lake 227, 6 m and 8 m depth | place: Canada: near Kenora, Ontario | collected... | reverse complement strand
GCAACATATAAATTTCATTCATTAGCAGCTACTACGGCAAAATCTAATAAATTTTTCATAGTAACAAATTCAACTGGAAGCACAATTGTAAATAGCATTTTTGCATTTGATGTATTTCAATTAGGTACGTATGTATCATTAGATACTGATCCTTCAATTATTTTACAACGTACTTCTGCATCATTATGTTTAGGTCGTGAAACATTATGCGCTAAAAATAATGCTTGGGGAAAATTTGGAAGTTCAATTTATCCATTTTCAGCATGGGAAATGGGACAAATAACACAAGTCACAGGATCAGGAAAAAATTATGTTGGTTTTCCATGTGGAAATGATACAACAAATATTTACACTGGAAAAGATGATTTGATGCCAATCCCATGGGGGCGCGTTCCAGCATATTATACGTCTCCATTTGGTTATAAAGGTATGAGTGGAATGTTCTTTTGGCCAAGTGTTCTTAGAACTTCATTCACTCCAATTTCTATCGTAAATAGCAATGACTATATCATAATTGATAATGTTATCATTCCATGGGCAGGGATTCTACCAAGTTTATAAACGTTTTTTTTGAATCAATACTTAAAGTGTTGAACAAATTACTTACTATAAACTATGAGTGGAATTTTAGACAATAAACAAAGAATTCTTGACACTATCGTTACATCACAAGGTAAACAAGAAATTGCACAAGGCAAATTTAAAATAAAATATGTTACGTTTACTGATGGTGGAACTTATTACAAACCAAGTATTGTAAGTGGTTCAGAAGATGCTACAAATAGAATTTTATTTGAGTGTTCAAATTTACCGCAAGATCAAATAACGTTTTTAGCAGATGATTCAGGTAAATTAATTCCTCTTTTGAATCATTCACCTTATGATGTCACTGCAGGAAAAATCTTTGTTGGATCTGGGACAGATATTACATTCATTACTGGATCTAATTTTTCTAGTACCGCAGAAACACTTCTAGGGTCATCTATTGATAACTTTCAAAAGCTTTTAACAATTGGTTCAATTGATACAATTTTTGAAGATGCTGAATTTCAATTAAGTCAAGATAATGTAAATTTTATCATTACTGATAATTCGCCTATTGATAATCCATCACAGCAAGCAATCAATATAAGTCAATTAGAAAGTTTTTTTGCTGACAAACATCTTTCTAACATTCCAAATTTTAGGTATATGCCACCAATAAATAAGGTTTATGATTCATCATTAGATTTAACTAATTCAGATGTTCAAAAACAATTATCATCTCCTAATAATAGAAATTATTTAGGGACATATAAACCATTAGGACCGATAAAAACATTAAGTTATGATGAAATTAAAGTAGAATTAGAACAAGCGACAAAATTTGGAAATGTAAAAAATATAAAATTCAATCCAACTACGAACAAAAATTCATTAGCAATTCAAATTTTTGAAATGAATTCTGACACACTTTTTAAATTAGATGTTTTAGAATTTGGAAGATTTAAATCTAATGATAATTTAACTCCAGATCGTCATGTTTTTTTTGCTGGAAAAGTTTTTCTTGATGATAATGGAACACATACGTTTGTTAAAATTTTTACGTTAATCTTTGAGTAAAAACATGTTTATAAAAGCTCCAAAACAACAGAATATTATCAAAATTCCTGAGTATTTTATTACGTTAAAAAAAATAACAGAGAATAATGATTTACATTTTTCTTTAATCTATCAAATAGATCAAAGTGATGTTGTTAGAAAATCTGCACATAAGTGCAAAATTACAGCAACAAGTAGAGTTGTGAAAAAAAGAGACATAGTAATTGATAATAATTGGCCACAAATTGATAATAAGACCGTGATAAAAAACGTTTTATCAATGTTATCATCAGAACGTGCTAGTGCAAAAAATCAAGAACTTTTTATCATCAATAGCGTCTTCGTTGATCATACATCTGCAGTTAATAATCAAATTATTTCACCTTTACGTTCTGGAAAACCTATTAGTGAAATCCCACAATTAAAAAAATCAAAAATTTCTGTCAAAACAATTGGCGAATTAAATCAAACAAATAACATCTATCCAATTTTGCAAGTTAATCCAACTCAAATAGAAGATGATGATACTTCACCACCAACACATCATACATTCCAACTTGGAATAATAAATCAAGCAATAGATCCAACACACATTTATGATTATGAAGATGATATTTTAGATCCACAAGAATCAATACAAGGCGTTTACAATAAATTTGGTAATAGAAGTATGAGTCAATTACCACAAACACAAAAACAGCTTGTAGAAACTTTTAAATCAATTACTCGTGCATATCAAAATCCTGGAACTATTACTTCAATTCCATATAATGATGATGTAAAAATTCTTACATTAACAACTGAATTATCAAATCAAGTTGATATTGAATCTACGTTAATTTTATCATCTGATAAAATTTTAGATGAAAATGGAAATTATAAAGATGTTTATATTCAATTTGATGTATTAGATTCTAATGATTTAACAATTCAGACTCAACAAGAAAAAGTTGATATTTTACAACATATTGATGTTTATTATATGCCAAAATTGGCACCAATTGCAAGTTTTTCTAAATATGAAACTATGTCAACTGGAAATATAAAAGTACGTCAAATTGATGAAACTGCAAAAGGGATTAGATTATTTCGTAAAAATTTATCATATGCTTCAAATGTTATTGATAGTTACACATTTATTAATGATTTTCCATTAACATCAGATCATGGTTCTGATAATATTGCAGTCGATGTATCATCTAAAAATACTGTAATTTATCGTCTAATTCCAATTGGAGAACATGATACACTTGGTTCAGAATTTGTTAATGTAATTGTAAATCCATCTAAAACAAATAAGAAATTTACTTACGTTTCATTGGCGGCACAAATAATAAATGTCGGTGTGAATATTGAAGTACGTGAATTGCCACCTGAAGTAGTTGCATTTAGAATAATGCGCAGAGATACAACAATTTATGAAACTGAATTTGCTATAATTGGTGATGACAATATTAAAGTAAATCTTCAAGATTCAAATGCATTATACGTTGTTGTTGATAATAGTGTAAAAAATGAACACGTTTATGAATATGTTTGTAAGTTAATTTATAAAAATGGTTCTGAGACTCAATCGGGAAATACAATCATAGAATATGTTACATTAACTGAAAATTTAGTTGAAACAAAAATAGAAAATTTAGAAATAAATTATGACATTAATAATCTTGATGTTAAATTTACGTTAAATACAACTATTTTTGATACTCAATTAGATACCATAAAAAATCTTTTAATAAAACAAGGAATTGAAGAACATTTTATAAATGATCTTACGTTGGAAAGAGATAAGTTACGTCAATTAATAGCACATCAAGTTCAACGTATTAATCAAACGATTGGTGTTAGGGAAAATTTTGGAACTATTACTACTGAGACTTTTAGCGATTCAACTTTAAGAGGGATAAATTCTGTATCACCTTTACAAATTGGACATAAATACCGTTATGAAGTAGTTACATGTTTACGTTCTGCTGAAACGTTATTTGAAAATTTCAATAAAGAATCAATTGATAAAATTACGAATAAACCTTATGTTTATTCTCCTAATAAATTCTTACATCCAATTGCACTTTCTAAAGGAAATTTAACAAATCCAATTACGTTAAATTCTAATCATACAAAAGATCAAATGGCATTTGGTAATGTTGGAAATCTTTCTCAAATAGATGTTTCATTTTCTGAGAATATAACTGGAATAGTACAATCTTCAGTTGAAAAATTTGATCGTGAACATTTACTAATAAAATGGAACGTCAATGGAAATCCTGGAAATGTTGATCATTTCATTATAATGAAAGAACATTTAGGACAACGTAAAATAATTGGTAAATCACATGCAAGTTTTGAACGAACGAATTTTACGTTTGTTTATCACCAAGATACATTTGATGTTGGTGAATTATTCTTTATTGTTCAACCAATGTACAATTCTTATATGTTAGGTTCGATTGCTAAAACTAATGGAATTACATTATAATGTCTACTAATGGCTTGACTTTTAAAAATGGTGTTATTGCAACTGGGAATATAAATATTCAACCAGAAAAAGATGATAGTTCATTGGTATTTGCATCAGTGACATTAGATCAAAATTCTAATGGAACACCAACGTTAAATACATTTGATTTTTCAAAAATTTTAACAATACATCAAAATGAAAATGTAGTTCTTATACGTAAAATTGAAAATTTATCAATTACGCAAGCATCACAACCAATTTCGTTACCTAAATCAGCTACTATAACAGCAATTTCACCAACAAATATACGTGATATACAACAAATTACGCAAACTGATGAAAAATTGGTGAATAAATTAAATAAACCAAGCCCTCGTTTTTTACCGTATGAATCATTAACAGGAGTCTCTCAAGTCCGTCCAGAAATTCTTTTGGCAACGAACTTTGAACCAATATATAATGAAGGACATAAACATTCTAGCAGTGATCTAGATAGGAAGAATGATCAATATATTGATGGACTTAATGAATATGGTGAATTTATTGATGCACAAATTCAAGTAAATCATTTAAGACATGAAGCAATTGGAAAATTAATTGCAGATTTGAAAATTAAAGATGATACGTTTGCAACTCAATTAGAAACTAAAGAAAATCAATTTAATTCTCATATTCAAAAATTGCAATCTTATACATCATATTTACGTGATGTTATTTCAAAAATAAACAATTTGAAACAAACATTTAATTTAAAAAATGAAAATGTACCCGTAGATTTTATTCGTATTTCATATGATCATTTTCAAGATGCAAGACAACAATTAGTTTCTGATCTTAATAAGAAATTTAAACAAAATATTGGATTTAAGTCAGTACTTTCTGAATTAGGATTTTCAAATAATAATCAAATTGGATTTTCTAGTACTAAAATTTACTTTCAATCATTATATGAATTTAAGAATGTATTAAAAGGTTATACAAATAATCTACTTTCAATCAATCCAATTGAACAACGAGATGATGCAAATCCTGTTTATATCAATAAACATAAAAATATTGAATTTGGATTGGGATTTACAATTACTACACCTGTTGCATTTGATACGTTAATAAATCTTAGAATTAATGATAAAAGTGGTGCAAGTGAACTTTTAAGTTCAATACAACAAACTAGAAGTGTTTTTGATAATTTATTTTATAATGTTCAATTATCAAATGATGAAAGTAAAATTTCGTTATTATTACAATTTTTATCAAAAGAATTCAATTATTCAAAAGCGTTAAATAATGAAGAATTTACAACTTATCTAAAGAATAAATTTGGATTCACAATAAATCAAAATTCAAGTAATACAAATTTATTTGACAATATCATTGGAAATTTAGGAGATAAAATTACAGATAAAGTAAATTTATTTTCTGAAAATTCATTAGCAACACTTGGTCAAAAAATTGATGGAACGACAGCAATTTTGCCATTTGAAACATCTTATATTTCATATGAAAATAATGCATACACTCCAGGTTCAGTTTATTACATAGATAAATTGTTAGACATTGGAAATGTTAATGTACAACAGAATAACAACAATACAACTTCTGAAAATGTAAATTTTTATTACAATAGTAGTAATTTAGAAAAATATGCTTTTGGATCTGTTTATGAAGGGATTGATAATTTAACAAAATTAGCAAGAAACTTAAATTTAATTCCTCAAATTTTTGCATCTGATACATCATTTGATCAAACTATTGGGCAATCTAATAAATTACTAGAAAATATTTTAAGTGATTATCTTGATCTTAATAAGATGACCATGTTAAAAACTATTGATAGTGATGTAATCGCAATTTTTAATCTTGCACAAAATGATTCTTATCTAAAATCATTATTATTTCATTATGTTATTAATAGAACGTATGGTCAAGGTAATTTTGGAGCAAATGGTAATACAGGTTCAACATCAGTTTTAGATGAATTAATCAAACAAATTGTTACTGTTATTGGTTCAAAATTAAGTCAAGATAAAAGAGTTATTACAAAAATTATTGATGATTCAACTAAACAAATTTCTGGTGCATCATCAAAAGAGTCATTAATTAATGTTTTGAAAATTTCGAATAACTTTTTATCAATATTTTTTAGACAATTTAAACGTATTTTTGATGCATTTAAATTTCAAAAATCATTATATACAACATATTCTCATATTGAGAACACAACAATTTCAATGTTAATTTTTGAAACATTATTAACGATTGTTAACAAATATGTGAAAAAAACATTTGTTGGATATTTTACAAGTAAATCAAATTCATCGATTGGTAAAGAATTTTATTCAACAAAATCATCACTTGAGTCAAGTTCAACATCAATACAAACTGTAAATGCCAAATTATCATTTGAAAATGATATGCGTATTAAACTTATGTACGTAATTATTTCATCATTACAACAAATTTATGATGTATCTAGTAATGTTACATCTGAACTTAGAAATCAAGCAAATTCAAAGATTTTTAATGAAATTCAAACAATAATAGGTAATAAAAATTTATTTCAAATGATTATGAATGATCAACAAATTCATTTAATAGAATCATTTGTCTATGATATTGTTGATAAATTAGCAACAACAAATTATGTAACTGGTCGCGCTGGAATTAATCAAAGTACTTCAACAGAAAGTGACGTTCAAATAAGTTTAGGAAATCAAAAAGACGATATTACTATTTTAGATGATTCATTAATTTCACAAAAAGTTCGTCAATCATTATTCTCTTATTTGGGACAAAATAAATTTACGTCAAAAGCATCATCAAATATTCGTTTATTAACCATTGGTGTTCCTTTAGGATTTTCTCAAGATTTAAAACAAAATATCTTAATTTCACAAGTTAATCAAAAAAGTTTTGAACCAAAACAAACTGATATTGTAAAAGTTAATGTTTACAAAGTTGATGTTGAATATCAAGATTTAATTTTTAAGCCACAAACATTTTTATTTGAACTTAACAGATATGTTGTTAGGAATGATAAACGTTGGCGCTGGGTTCCAATCATGGCAAGTTTAATGGAATTACTAAATGGAACTCCAACAAGAGATTTTTCTTACATTGAAGAAAAATTAAAAAATCAAATAATGTATTTTAGTGATGAAAATAATCCATTAACAAAGTCACCACAATATGATTTTTTAACTAAAGAACAAAAATTTCAGATTGTTGAAAATCATATTGCAAGTTATTTTTATGAAATTTATGTAAAATTATTGACTGGAATGAAATTATCTGAATATGATTTTTTGATAAATTCATCAAATATTAGTAACAAAAATGTTGATCAATCAATAATCAATAAATTAATTGATGAAAGAATTAGTAAATTTATTACACCAACTTCAAATGCATTAAATCTTACAGATTTATCAGCATATGAAACTAATAAAGCTACTCAAACTAATGTTGCACATTCATTAATGTTGATACAAGATTTTCAAACTATGCAAACACAATTTTCAGATAATGTTAATGCATCAAAACGTCTATTTTCACCAAAAGTTTTTGAAAGAATTTTTACAGTTGCAGTCGATCCAAATTTATATGAAATAGATGTGTTTGAAACGTTAAAGACATTATCTGGTCAAGAGATGTATAATAAACTATTAAAGCAAGGTAGAATAGTTACTGAATTAGCCGGGACAAGTATTTATGCAGGTGCTAATACACAAGTTGAAAAAATAAAATTGGTTAATAGAGATAAAAATGCTGGAGATATGTTGTTTGAAAAGTATTTCGTTAACTTTGAAACTGTGTTAAATACAGAGGTTTAAGATGAGTGTTTCGCAACCGTCAAAAGAAACAGTTTTTATCGACATTCCAAAAGTTAAAAACTTTCAAGCAAAATTTCAATATAATTTTTTTGTTGCAGATGAAGCAGTTGAAAGTAGCATAACTGGAATTCCAAATAATGTTCTTCAACGACAAACTGATCAATTTGATACATCATTTATTGATCAAATAAAATCAAGAGTTCCAAGATTTGTAAGATTTGATTTTACGCCAGTTACAATTCAGTCATATACAAAAGAAACTAATGATGCTACAATTCGTGATAACAATATAAGATCACGTAAAGTTGAAAAGAATTATATCAAAAATAATTTAAGCAAAATTATAGATGAAGATTATTTTACAATTGATGATTTTACAACTGTAAATTTAAATGACCAAAGTATAACAAATAAATTATTTCAATTAATCTCTGGTACTGCGATGATTTTAATTGAAGATCGTGCACAAGCAGATGCTCAATCTGGAAAACAACTTGCAAAAGAGACAGATAAAATGTCATCTGACCAAGTTACATTTCAATTTTTAAGCAAGTATCTTGTTCAACCAAATGAAGATAACACATTCTTTTTTGAAAAAAATGCTAATAAACTTTATGGTGATGCTGCAAGTAGATTAAAAGAAGTTGATATTCACGTTCAAGTAAATAACAAATTTTTTAACGATATTGTAAATACATCAATTGTGAATTCATATTCAACATTCAATTCTGATTTTACGTCATTATATGCAATTTCAAAAGCAATTCAACAAAATGCAAAATCACGTACATTATCAGATATGATGAACGATGATTACAAATCAGTTATTTCGCAAGTTTCATATGTTCCATTTAATAGTAATACATCAACTACACAAACTGAATCTAAAGTAGTTGGTTATATGATTGAAAAATCAGAAATTTTTCCAAATGGTAAATTAATACAACATGATTCTATTATTTTAGAAAATCCTTTTATTTCAACTGCTATAGATTATGATGTGAAATATTATTCAACATATGAATATAACGTAAGAACTATTACGGAATTAACAATTCCAACAATAATTGAAGATACTCGTGAATTAGTAATAGCAAAAGTTTTACTAAAATCAAATCCAACTTATAAAGTTCAAGTTAAATGTGTTGATTTTAGAGTACCATCTACACCAACTGATTTTAATTTTCATTTTAATTTTGAAATTAAGAAATTAGTTTTAACCTGGACATATCCACCAACACAAGAACGTGATGTAAAAAAGTTTCAAGTTTTCCGTAGACAAAATATAAATGAGCCTTTTCAATTAATGCAAGTTTATGATTTTGATGATTCACAAGTTAAAGCTATTAGTGGAGAGAAATTTTTACCTGAATTAGTTATTAAGAACATGTCACCAACATTAATGTGGATAGATCCAGATTTTAATCGTGATAGTTCATTTATTTATGCATTAGCTTCAATTGATGCACATGGTTTAACATCAAATTATTCTGAACAGATTATGATTACATTTGATAAATTTAAAAATAAAATTATCAAAAAAAGAATTTCTTCATCCGGCGCACCAAAACCATATCCAAACATGTATCTAAATTCAGATACATTTGTTGATTTAATGCGAGATAATGGTCATAAATCAATGACAATTGCATTTGTACCTGAACATTTAGCAATTTACAATAATCAACAACAAGATTTAAAATTTTTGACAACGACAAAAGACAGTGGAAAATATAAAATTTCTATCATTAATACAGATATTCAAATAGAAAAAACAGTAGATATTACTTTGGAAGATCGTCGTTTACATAAAGAAATTAATGATAAATTTTCAAAACGATTATGATAATCATTAAATGGTGAGTTGCTAGTTATTTATTCACAATAAATTGTACTATCAAAATAATAAAAATTTAAACGAAAGCTCGGAAAGGCATTAAGTGTAACATCGGATTTCTTGATTCTTCAACAAATAATATAATTTTAGACACTGTTTTAACAGATGTTGGTCGTCAAGCTCTTGCAAAAAATGATGGATCTTTTTCAATTGTAAAGTTTGCATTAGGAGATGATGAAGTAAATTATACCATTATTCAAAAATATGGTCGAACAGTTGGTAAAGAGAAAATTGAAAAAAATACACCAATTTTAGAAGCATTAACAAATCAAAATTATGCACAAAAATATCGGTTAATCAGTATTTCAAATCCAAATTTACTACGTTTGCCAAATTTGTCTTTATCTGGAGATTCTAATGTTGATTCTGTTAATGGAATCGTATCATTAGGTAGAAATATTCAAAAAACATCGTCAATCACATTAGAACAAACTATTTCTAATGAAAATTCTATTGATGTTGAGTTACGAGATCAGACATTTATTGTCGAAGTGAATAATTTATTTTTACAGATTTTACGTGCAAGTCCAGATAATATTGATGGAAATCAACGAGCAACTTACATTCTCACACGATCTCCAAACGAGAATAGTTTACATGGCTCAACATTACAATTTGTCATCTCGGTTAAATCATTAACTGATGCACAATTTTCAGTATATGGAACAACTTCAAATAAGAACATTATCACAACTTATGTAAAAGTTACCGGAGCACAATCAGGAGCAGTTAAAGAATTTAAAGTTCTTGTAAATAAGAATTTGTGATATAATTTTATAAATATTTATCCTCGTATATCTTAAATGATTATCCGAGTAATTGAAAGGATTAGTTTGTGTCAATTTTTAAAGAGTTAAGTTCAAACGATATTAAAACGTCTCGCAATTTTTTGTCACAAATGATTGATGTCATTCAGCAAGATATTTCGGGTTCATCTTCACGTCGTAAATATCAATCATTTGTCACTGGTGGAATCGGTCCAGGTGTTACATCATCTTTGTTTCAAACTGTATATGACCAAGATTTTTCACTTCAAACTGCTAATTCAATTTTTGATGTGACTGTTGGTCTATTCACTTCTGGATCTGTTGTAAATGGTGCAAAAACTGGACAAGATGCAGCGGGTAAATTATTATTTCAATCTTCTTCATTAATGATGCGAGAAAAGATTGATATTTACTCACAATTTGCACAAACACTTTTGGGAAATGCAACGTCACAATTTGTTGCGCCATTTGATTCAACAACAACGACAGATTTAATTGATCCTGCGTTATTTATTTGTTTTAAACGATTATTTTCACGTGACAAAATTAAGCGTGAAACATTTGCAATGAAGTTTTATGCAACTGCATCAATTTCTATAATTCCTAATTTAGATACACAAGTTCCTGCAGCAGAACAAGCTGCATCAACAATTGTTTTTACAGATATTGGTTCATCAAATAATAAAAATTATGCATTTGGTGGTGAAGTTGGAAGTATTGTTGACGCAGCGAATACATCAAAAGCAGTTGGTTTAATGTTTTATGATCGTGGAATTGCTGTTTTAGATTTAAATAAAATTATTTCTGGATCTCAAGTTTGTGTTGGTGTAATTTCTGCAATGAACTCTGCTGGTGGAACTGGATTTTTACCTGGACAAACTTTAATTGGTGCATCTGCAGGAGCAGAAAATCCACGTGCAAAGTTCATTCCAGATTTAATGGTTTCGGCTAGTATTGATAATATCGTTGATCATATTTGTGGAACACGTTTTGGTGGTGCTGCTCAAACTGCATTAACTTTTCAAAATGTGACAAATATAAATTCAACAATTATCTTTTGTCGAGCTGAAGCAGATGAATTCAACTATTCATCAAATCCAACATTCATTGATGCAAATTCTAGGATCGTAGTTATAGACCCTGGACAAGAAGATAGCCAACAAACTTTTACGTTTGTAACGTCATGCGGGTGCTATGATTCGAATGATAATCTGCTCGCGGTCGGGAAACTCAGTCGCCCGGTTGAAAAATCATATGATCGTGATTTGACGCTTCGCTTAAGAATTGATTTCTAATTATTACGCTCAACTTAATTTATACAAATTATTTTCTAATTTATACATTAAATTTTAAATTACATATTTTACATATATGAATAAACAATTTGTATGTAAAATATGTAATTTAGAATTTGAATATATTCAAGGTTATAAAAAACACATAAAAAAAATACATAATTTATCTTACATGGATTATGTAATTAAAACTGAATATGATGGCATAAGACCTACGTGTGCTTGTGGGTGTGGAGCATTTACAAATTGGCGTTCAGATAGATATTTTAATAAATTAGTTTATAAACATTATACAAGCGAAATGAGAGAAAACGTTAGAATTCGAAGACAAAATACAAAAGTATCTGATTTAACTAAACAAAAATTGTCAAATGCTAATAAAGCATTTTATAATTCTAATGAAGGAAAAATAGTAGCAAAAAATAGAGCAAATAAACTTCTAAAATTTTATGATTCTGATG
>SESG01008839.1_pt1 | contig 12296 bp, 10 predicted proteins | sample 3171421 | NCBI WGS metagenome assembly SESG01 (sample SAMN10866946, study PRJNA518727) | freshwater metagenome | biome: subpolar coniferous forest; feature: holomictic lake; material: water; isolation source: holomictic Lake 227, 6 m and 8 m depth | place: Canada: near Kenora, Ontario | collected... | reverse complement strand
TCATCTTCTTCTTCATCAGCGCGGTCATCGCCGGCATCTCCATGGTCATCGTGGAGAGCACCATCTCCCACCAGATCTTCTCCGACCAGCTCGAGGGGCACCACGTGGACATCGAGAAGGTGACCTTCGGCCTGGCCAAGGCCGGCGCGGTGGTGATGTTCGCCTACTTCTTCCTCAAGCTGCAGGGGGTCATCGACAACCACGCGCTCGGGCTCATCGGCGTGGGGTTCTACGGCAAGTGGTGGCTCCTCGAGATGCTGGGCTTCGTCCTGCTTCCCTCCCTGATGTACGCCTGGGGCGCCCGCTACCGGCACATCACGGTGGTGCGCGTGGCGGCCATCCTGGGTGTGGTGGGCATCGTCCTCAACCGGCTCAACGTGTCGCTCGTGGCCTACAACTACAACCAGCCGGTGCGCTACTGGCCCAGCTGGATGGAGATCGCGGTCTCCCTCATGCTCGTGGTGGTGGGCGTCCTCGCCTTCCGCTGGATCGTGCTCCGGATGCCGGTGCTCTCCCCGATGAAGGAGCAGGCTGGAAGCCACGGAGGCACGCCATGACCCGCATCGCGAGGACGCTTCGCCGTCTCACCCTGCTCTTCGCGGTCCTGGTCGCCTCCACGGCGGCCGCCGGGGGGCTCGACAAGCTGCCGGCCGACTACACCTTCAAGCCGTCGGACGGAAGCCCTGGGAAGGTGACCTTCAGCCACGGGAGCCACGTGGACCCGAAGAAGCCCGGGTGCACCACCTGCCACCCGAAGTTCTGGAAGACGCTTTCGCCGGGCGCCACGGCCGACGGGAAGCCCATCCGGCACGACGTGATGGAGAAGGGCGGGCAGTGCGGCACCTGCCACGGCAAGGCGGCCTTCGGTTTCGACTCCTGCGACCTCTGCCATCGGTAGGTCTTCCCGGGCGCACCCGGGAGCGAAAACCTTGCGCGTGCTCGGCCCTCACCATGGGCGGAGCGCGCGCAAGCTGCGTAGTGGGCGAAGTCGCCCAAATCGACCGCTCGAGTCCACGATCGCCGTCGAATTTCCCGGGGAAATTCATGGAAGTTAATCCGCGTTCCTCTGGCCAGACCCCGAGGGATCTGCTACAGCCGACGGGTTAATCACGAGGACCGCCAGTCAACGTCGGCGGCCCTCCGATCGAGACGAGGGGCGACCATGTCGAAGCGGATGTTGCTTGCACTGGCGGTGGCCTTCCTGGCCGCGCCGGCGTGGGCGGAGATCCCGGCGGAGCAGGACAGTTGCCTGGGCTGCCACGGGAGCGACCCGTCCATGTCCATGGACCTCCCCGGTGGCGAGAAGCTCCCGCTCCACGTGGACCAGGCGGCCTTCGGCAAGTCGGTCCACGGCGACATGCTCCGCTGCACCGACTGCCACACCGACAAGACCGACTACCCCCACGATTCGAAGCCCTTCAAGACCCGCCGGGACGTCACGGTCGCCTATTACGAGCAGTGCAAGAAGTGCCACTTCGCCAACTACACGAAGACCCTCGACGGGGTTCACTTCCAGCTGGCGCAGAAGGGGAACCAGCAGGCCGCCCTCTGCGTCGATTGCCACGGTTCCCACGCCATCGGTCGCCCCGCCGAGCCCCGCACCCGGGTCTCCCAGACCTGCTCCAACTGCCACAAGCAGGTCTTCGACGTCTACAAGGAGAGCGTCCACGGCAAGGCGGTGACCCAGGGCAACGGCGACGTCCCGGTCTGCACCGACTGCCACCACGCCCACGACGTCGCCGACCCGCGCGCTGGCGCGCTGTCCCTGCGCACCGCCGACATCTGCGGCCGCTGCCACACCGACCCCAAGCTGATGAAGCGCTACGGCCTCTCCACCAACGTGGTCTCGAGCTACCTGTCCGACTTCCACGGCATGGCGGCCTCCCTGCAGAAGGGCAAGAAGGGAAAGTCGGACAGGCTCGCGGCCGGCTGCACCGACTGCCACGGCGTGCACGACATCCAGAAGCCGTCGGACCCCCGCTCCTCTGTGATGAAGTCCAACCTCGTGAAGACCTGCGGCAAGTGCCACGCCGGCGCCACCGCCGACTTCCCCAAGGCCTGGATGTCCCACTACGAGCCCAGCCTGAAGAAGTCCCCGCTCGTCTGGACCGTGCAGCTCTTCTACTACGTGCTCATCCCCTTCATCCTCGTCAGCCTGTTGGTGCAGATCGCGCTCCACCTCTGGCGGGTCGTGGTGAACCGGTGAGCGGCGGTGCGGCGGGCGGCACGGATTCCGGAGCGAGGAGCGCGGCGATGAGCGAAGGGTCGAACGGGGTGGGGACGTCGTACCTCTTGCGCTTCGGTCCGGCGCAGCGGGTGGAGCACTTCGTGACCATGGTCGACTTCGTCGGCCTGGTCGCCACCGGCCTGCCCCAGAAGTTCTACACGGCCCGGTGGGCGCAGTGGCTCATCGGCAACCTGGGCGGGATCGACACGGTCCGCTGGATCCACCGCTTCTTCGGCATCGTGCTGCTCGTGGCGGTGGTGGTCCACCTCGCCACCGCCTTCCGCGCCATCCTGTCCCGCAAGGTCGGATTCACGATGGCGGTGAACAAGCGCGACTTCAACGACGCCGTGCAGACGCTCCGCTACTACCTGGGGCTCGAGGATCACCCCGCCGCCTTCGACCGGTACGACTACAAGCAGAAGTGGGAGTACTGGAGCCTCATGATCGGCAACGTGATCATGATCCTCTCCGGCCTCACCCTCATGTACCCGGCCTTCGTGGCGCGACTCGGCCCGGGGGAGATCATCCCGGCGGCCAAGGTGGCCCATTCGAACGAGGGGCTCATGGCCTTCCTCGTCATCACCATCTGGCACATCTTCAACGCGCACCTGCACCCCGACGTGTTCCCGTTCGACGCGTCGATCTTCACGGGGCAGATCAGCCGCGAGCGCATGGAGCACGAGCACCCGCTCGAGCTGGCCCGCATCGAGGGACGGGAGCCCGGCGGTCACGGGCACTGAGCCCGGGGCCGAGGACGCCGTATGAGCGGCGCCAGGTGGATGGACTTCGCCGGGCAGGCGATCTTCCACACCCTGGTCGCCGCGCTCGTCGTCGAGGCGCTCGTGCGGCTCTGGAAGGTGCGCGACCCCCAGCAGCGCACCGGGTTCCGCCTGCTGGCGCTCGTCTGGCCGCTGCTCGTCGTGCCCGCGTACTTCCTCCTCTTCCCGGGGCGGGAGGAGGAGTCGTTCCGCGACGGCCGTGCGCTCTTCGCCGGGCGTCACTGGGAGGACCTCGCCTTCCTGGGGATCGGCCTCTACGGCTGGTGGATCCTCGGGATGTCCGCCTTCGGACTCGGGCTCTTCCTGCTCGACCTCGTCCCGTGGATGCGCGCACGCGGCGCCCGCTCGCCTCCGTGGCTGGCCCGGTCTCCCCACGCGCGCCCGGCCCAGGAGGCACTCGCGCGGGCGGCCGCCGCGCTCCGGATGGAGGCTCCCCCGCTCGCCTGGGTGGATGAAGGCCCGCCCGTCCTCTTCTGCACCGGAACCCGGCGACCCACCGTGGTCATCTCCCGGTCGGCCGTGGCCCTCCTCGACTCCGAGGAACTGGCCGGCGCGCTCGCCCATGAACTCGCGCACCTGGAACGTCGCGACCCCACGCTGTCCTGGGCGCTCATGGGCGCTCGCGCCCTCATGTGGTTCAACCCGGGCGTGCAGGTGCTCGTGCGGGCCATCGCCCGGGACGGGGAGCGCGTCGCCGACGAGCGGGCGGGGAACGCGAGCGGGGACCGGCTGGCGCTCGCGAGCGGGCTCCTGAAGCTCTTCCGCGCCACCGAGGGGCGGGGGCCGGCCAGCGCACCCGGAAGCCACCCCCTCGCCGCGGCGCTCGCCGAGCCCATCGCGCGGGCCCGGTCCCACGACATCGAGCTGCGCTGCCGGGCGCTGCTCGCCCCTCCACCCCACCGGGTCCCGCTGGCGCGCATGCGCCTCGCCGCAACGGCGGTCGGCCTCGGTCTCCTGCTGTTCTTCGTGGTATGACCGCCGCGAGGGTCGCCGGGATGGGAAGCACGGTGAGCGAGGGCGCACGTGCGCTGTTGACCATGACCCTCGTCCTGGGGGGCACGGTCGCGGCGCTCGCCACCCTCGACTCCGTTCCCACCTGGCTTCACGGGCAGCCGCGCGGCGTTCGCCGGGTGGACACGGTGGAGGACGCGGAGCGACGGCTGCAGACCAAGGTGCTGCTCCCCTCCTACTTCCCCGATACGCTGCGATGGCCGCCGAGCGGCGTGCGCTTCACCCGCGACGAGGGCGGCGCGGTGGCCCTCGACTTCCTCGGCAAGGACGGCACGCCGGCCCTGCTGCTCGTGGAGTCCGTGACCGATCGCGCCATCCCCGAGGGGCTCCAGGGGCGCCTGGCGATCATCCAGCAGCAGAGCGCCCCGCTGGGCGACGGCGCGGTGCTCGCCCGGGTGGTGGCGGAGGATGGCACGCTCTGGAGCCAGCTCGACTGGAGCCGGGGAGGGCGCCGGTTCCTGCTGCGGGGGCGCGGCTCGCTCGAGGACCTCCTCCGCATGGCGCGCAGCACGCACGGGGAGACCCGATGAGCGGTTCCTCGCTCCGGGACCGTCTGCGCAGCTCGCTGCAGACCCGCGTCTACCTCCTGCTCGCCGTGAGCGCCGTCATCCCGGTCGGCCTGCTCGCCTGGGCCTTCGGGGTGCGCGTCACTCGGCTCGACCAGCAGCTCGTGGCGGCCCGGGAGTGGTCGGCCCGCACGGTGGCCGCCCAGGTCGAGGAGGAGTTGCTCCAGGGTTTCGAGGTGCTCCAGCGCGCCGCCACCGCCTCCCACGTGAACCTGGAGGACCGCGACGTCGAGCCGGAGCGGGCGGCGCTCCGCGACCCGCGCGTGGGGCTCCAGTTCCCCGGCGGCGCCTTCTTCCTCGACGCAGCGGGGCAGGTGCTCGCGGAGGAACCGGGCCGAGGCGCCCGGTCGATGGCGCCCGTCGCCGGGCTTCCGGCGGTCCGGACCGCCATCGAGACCGGACGTCCGGCGGTCACGGGGTTCGTGGAGGGCCGGTCGGGCGACCACGTCTATCAGCTCGTCCCGGTGCGGGACTGGCACGGCAGCATCACCGGCGTCGTGGGTGGGGTGGTGGACACGAGTCAGCACCATTTCCAGGTGCTCCTCCGCTACCTGCGGCAGGGGACGGAGGGCACGGCCGAGTTGCTCGACCGCTCCGGGCGGGTTCTCGCCACCACCGAGCCGGGGAGGCCCACCTCCACGACCGCGTGCACCGGCGTCCGTCGTCTGGTCGCCGAGGGAACCGGGACGGCGAAGCTCTGCCGCGATTGCCATGCGGGGCGCTCCGAGGACGCCCAGGGGCGCGCGGCGGTGACGACCGCCTGGGTCGCCAACGCGCCCTGGGCGGTCGTGGCCCGGGTCCCCGCATCCGAGGTCATGGGGACCTCGGGTGCCATCCCGACCTGGCTCGGGGGCATGATCCTGGTGTCGGTATTCGCCGGGGCGATGCTGGCCTGGGGGGCGGCGCGGAGCATCGCGGGGCCGGTGGTCGCGCTCACGCGTGCCGCCGAGACCATCGCGGGCGGCGACCTCTCGGCCCCCATCCCGGCGCTGGGCGAGGACGAGGTGGGGCGGCTCGCGATGGCCCTGGAGCGGATGCGCGAATCGCTCTCCCGCCTCCTCGGTGCGGTGGCGGACGCCAACGCCCAGCTCGAGGCGCGCGTGATCGAGCGGACCGCACAGCTCGGGAAGGCCAACGAGCAGCTCCGCGAGCGCGAACTGGCGCTGGGACGGCTCTACGAGAAGGTGGTGTCGGCCCAGGAGGACGAGCGGAAGCGCATCGCCCGGGAACTGCACGACGAGACGAGCCAGAGCCTGGCCGCCCTCGTCATGGCCATCGACGGTTCGCTGGCCGCGCTCAAGGCGGGCTATACCCCCCGCCTGGAGGAGGCGAAGGCCCTCGCCGTGCGGACCATCGAGGAGGTCCACCGGATGATCCTGGACCTGCGCCCCTCGGTCCTCGACGACCTGGGGCTCCAGTCCGCCATCCGCTGGTACGCCGAGCGCCACCTGGCGACCCGGGGCATCTCCGTGCGCTGCGAGTTCGACGCGCTCGACCATCGCTATCCGGCGGCCTTCGAGACGGCGCTCTTCCGGGTCTGTCAGGAGGCGATGAGCAACATCGCGCGCCACGCCCACGCGGAGAGCGTCCTGGTGCAACTCACCGAGGTCGAGGGTGAGATCCGCATCGAGATCGAGGATGATGGGCGCGGCTTCGATCCGGGCAACGTGTCCCACGCGGACCGCCGCCACTTCGGGCTGATGGGGATCGAGGAACGGGTGGAGATCCTGGGTGGAAAGGTGAGCATCGAATCGACGCCGGGTCAGGGGACGCGCATCCGCCTCGCCGTACCGCTTCCGAGGGAGAGCTAGCCGATGTCGAAGATCCGCGTTCTGCTCGCCGACGATCATGCCATCCTCCGCGAGGGAGTCCGTGCGTTGCTCGCGCTCTGCGAGGACATCGAGGTGGTCGGGGAGGCGGTGGACGGCCAGGGTGCCATCGAGGCCACCCGCAAGCTCGACCCGGACGTCGTGGTGATGGACATCGCCATGCCCGGGCTCGGTGGCCTGGAGGCCACCCTCGAGATCAAGAAGGCGGGGCTCCGGGCCAAGATCCTGATCCTCTCCCAGTACGAGGACCGGGAATACGTGCGCCGGCTGCTGAAGGCCGGCGTCTCCGGCTACCTGCTGAAGAAGTCGGCCGGGGCCGAGTTGCCGAACTCGATCCGGGCCGTCCATCGCGGGGGGCTGGTCCTCGATCCGGAGGTGGCGCGCACGGCGATGGAGGATTCGGGTCCGGCGGCGGAGGGCGGGGGCGATCGGTACGAGTCGCTCACCGACCGGGAGAAGCAGGTGCTGAAGCTCGTCGCAGAGGGGCTCGCCAACAAGGAGGTCGCCGACGTGCTGGGCATCAGCGTGAAGACCGCGATGTCCCACCGCGAGAAGGTGATGGAGAAGCTCGGGCTCCACAATCGGACCGAGCTCGTTCGATTCGCGCTTCGCCAGGGCGTCATCCGCGTCGACCCCTGATCTGCGCCAAATCCCCCGCGTTCCCCCTGACTGGGTGCCAACCCCCAGGCGCGGTTCAGGTCGTTCCTTCCAAGCGCCCGGAATGGCTCGCATCGCCACGCAACCTGGGCGGCCCGTTCCTTGCTCTCGCCATCCGTGCCCGGGTCGCGTCGGGAGGGGTGTGACCAGGAACGGGGATGGGGGAGCGCGTGCGGGTCCTTCTGACGAGCGCGCCGGAGCCGGGTCTTGGGGCCGAAACCGCCCAGGCCTGGCTCCCCCTTGCCCTGGTCCACCTGGCGGGTGCCGTGCGAGCCGCCGGGCACGACTGCGGAATGGTGGATGCCGTCGCCGAGGGGCTGGACGTCCCGTCCCTCGCGAGCCGGGTGCGCGAGTTCGATCCCGACACGGTCTGCATCTCCTCGTCCACCCCGGGCTTTCCGTCCGCACTGGAACTCTGCCAGCAGGTCCGCCGCCCCGGCCTCCGCACCATCGTGGGCGGGGTCCACGCGTCGTCCATGTACCCGGAGTTCCTGCCCGGCGGAGAGGTAGACTTCGTGGTGGTGGGGGAGGGGGAGGAGACGCTGCCCGAGCTCCTCCGTTGCCTCGAGGCCGGGGACGATCCCGCGCGCGTGGCCGGACTGGCCTTCCCCCTGGGGGGACGGGTGATCCGCACAGCACACCGTCCGCGGCTGGCCGCTCTCGACCCGCTGCCGAAGGCCTGGGACATCCTCGACGCGCCCGGCTACCGTTGCCGGCAGCGGCCGGATGCCCGCCTCGCCGCCGTCGCCACCTCGCGGGGCTGCCCCCGCCGATGCGCCCACTGCTTCGAGTCGGCCACGAACGGTGGGGTCTGGCGGAAGCGCTCGGTGGACTCGGTTGCCTACGAGTTCACCACCCTGCGCCGCGAGCGCGGCGTCGAGGTGGTCGCGCTTCAGGACCCGGCGCCTACCGCCGATCCGGAGCGGTTCACGGCACTGCTCGAGCGGGTCGTCGAACTCGACCTGGGACTCGAGTTCATCGTCTGGACCTGCGTACCCGACCTGCTCCGGGACGAGTCCCGGCTCGCAGCGTGGCGAGAAGCTGGCGTCATCCACGTCGGGATCTGCCGCGAGCCTGGCGAGGACCGGCTCGCTGGGGAGGCCCGGAAGCAGTCGCTCGCCGACGGGAGGCGCGCGGTCCGGGCGCTCCGGCAGGCGGGAATCACCTCCGAAACCTCGTTCTGGGTGGGCTTCCCGGACGAAACTCCCGCGCGCGTCGAGGAGACCCTGGAGCGCGCCGTCGCGTGGAGCAGCGACGAGGCCCGGTTCGCAGTCCTCGCTCCGCTCCCCTACACGCGGGCGTGGAAGGAGTGGGGCGCCCACGTGGCGACCCGCGACTACCGACGCTTCAACGAGCGCGAGGCCGTGCTGAAGCCGCGGGCCATGCGGCTCGACGACGTGACGGCGGCCGCCGAGGACTGCAGCCGCCGATTCCGTGCGGCGCGATCGAATTCCTGAGGAACCACGAACGATTGGTGGTGCCGGCTCCGGTGGCGTGGTACTTGCGATCCGGGTCCCCGAAGCGTGGAAGCCCTTCGAAATCTCTGGCGCCGGCTGGACGGCAGCGTGCGGGCCCGGATCCTGCTACCGACGGCCATCCTCTTCGCCGCAGTGCTCGGTGCGATGGTCTACGCGGCGGTACGCGCGTACGGGGCCGACATCGAGAAGGTCCAGCGGGAGCGGGCGGAGATCTTCGCGGCCAACGTCGCGAGCGGTGTGACCCAGACGATGGCCGACGGGGCGCCGGCGCAGGTGGTCGAGATCCTCGAGCTGGCCCGGAGCCACCGCGCCGATCTCGAGTCGATCAGCCTCCTGCGCTCGAGCGGTGACGTGGCCTACTCGACCGACCGGCGGCTGATCGGCACACGACCCTGGGGGGACATGCGCTCCATGCACGAGCCCCGGCTCGTCTTCGAGGCGGGTGGGGAGACCTCCCAGTACGCCGTCCTTCGCCCGGTGGCGAACGGCTCCCGGTGCACCGCGTGCCACGGGCGCGACGCCCGCATCAACGGCTGGCTGGATCTTCGATTCACCCGGGCGCCGGCCGTGGCGGCCCAGGCGCAGATCGCCCGGACGCTCGCCATCAGCGCGGGTTTCGCGCTGCTCGCGTTGCTCGCCATCGCCTGGTGGCTGGTCGGGCGGGAGGCGGTCGCCCCGCTGAAGCGGCTCGTCGCCGCGATGGCGCGGGCCGAGTCGGGCGACCTGGCGGTCCGCGCCGACGAGGGGAGGAGCGACGAGCTCGGCACGGCAGCGCGCGGATTCGACGCCACGCTGGCTGCCCTTCGGCGCAGCCAGACCGAGCTGGAAGCCTTCTACCGGGAACGCATGGCCCGGGCCGACCGGTTCGCCACCGTCGGCGAACTGGCCACCGGGCTCGCGCACGAGATCAAGAACCCGCTGGCCGGCCTGTCCGGCGCCCTCGAGCTCCTCGCCGAGGACCTGGCCGGGAACCCGCGCCAGGCCGAGATGGTGGGGGAGATGCGACACCAGGTCGCGCGTCTCGGCCGCACGATGGAGAGCCTCCTCTCGTTCGCCCGCCCCCCCCGGCCGAGGCTCCGGGAGAGCGACCTCAACCTCACGCTCGAGAAGGTGCTCTTCCTCGTGCGGCAGCAGCGCAAGCTCGGCAGCGTGGAGGTCGAGGCCGACCTGGGGTCGATGCCGCCGGTGATGGCCGACTCCGAACGGCTCGAGCAGGTCTTCCTGAACATCTGCCTGAACGCCTGCCAGGCCATGGGTACGGATGGAGGCCGGCTCGTGGTTCGGTCCCGGGTGGTCGATGGCCGGGTCACGGTGACCGTGGAGGACACCGGCCCCGGGATCCCCGAGAGCGTCCGCCCGCACCTCTTCAAGCCTTTCTTCACCACCAAGCGCGAGGGGAACGGCCTCGGGCTCGCCATCTCGGCGCGGATCGTGGCCGAGCACGGCGGGACCATCGGGTATCGTTGCCCGTTGGGCGGGGGGACCACCTTCACGGTAGGCTTCCCACCGGCCGCGGCCGCCTCGGACCGCTCCGTGGAGAATCCCGCATGACCGAAACGCCCACCCGCATCCTGGTCGTCGACGACGAGAAGCTCATCCGCTGGTCGGTGGGCGAGCGTCTCCAGCGCGGCGGCTTCGAGGTCGTCTCGGCGGAGTCGGGGGAGGAGGCGCTCGACGCCGTGGCCACCCGGTCCCCCGATCTCATGCTCCTCGACGTCCGCCTCCCCGGAATCGATGGCCTCGTCACGCTGCAGCGGGCGCTCGCCCTGTCCCCGGACCTGCCCGTCATCATGATGTCGGCCCACAGCACGGTGGACATCGCGGTCGAGGCCATGAAGCACGGCGCCGTCGACTTCCTGGTGAAGCCGTTCCCGTTCCAGGCGCTCGACGGGGCGGTCGCTCGTGCGCTCCAGACCGCGCAGACACGCCGGCAGATCCAGGAACTCGCGCAGGAGCGCCGGGGCGGTTCGGAGGCGATGGACCTGGTGGGGAACTCCGCGGAGATGGAGCGGATCCGCAGCGTCGTCGGCCGGCTCTCGGGCGGGGACGCGACGACCGTGCTCATCGAGGGGGAGAGCGGCACCGGCAAGGAGGTGGTGGCCCGGGCCATCCACCGCTCCAGCCGTCGCACCGAGCGGCCCTTCCTCCAGGTGAACTGCGCGGCCCTGCCCGAGCACCTGCTCGAGAGCGAGCTCTTCGGTCACGAGCGGGGGGCCTTCACGGACGCCCACGCGCAGAAGCGCGGGCTCTTCGAGAGCGCCGAGGGTGGCACGGTGCTCCTCGACGAGATCGGGGACCTGCACCCCGGCGGCCAGGCCAAGCTCCTCCGCCTCCTCGAGGACAAGGCCTTCCGGCGCGTGGGAGGCGTCGCCGAGCTCCGGGCGGACGTCCGGGTGCTCGCCGCCACCAACGTGGATCTGGAGCAGCGGGTCTCCGAGGGGCGCTTCCGCTCCGACCTCTTCTTCCGCCTCAACGTGGTGCGCATCGTGGTGCCCCCGCTGCGCGACCATCCCGAGGACGTGCCCACGCTCTGCGTCCATTTCATCGCCCGGTTCAACGAGGAGATGAGCGGAAACGTGAAGGGCGTGAGCCCGGCGGCCCTGCAGATGCTCCAGGCCCACCGCTGGCCGGGGAACGTTCGCGAGCTCCGCAACGTGGTGGAGCGGGCCTTCATCCTCCACGCCGGGGTCGAGGAGCTTCGTCCCGAGCACCTGACGCCGGAGCTCCGTGGCGCGCCGGCGGTCCGGCGGGTCGATCGCTCCCCCAACGTACCCCCCGACGGGCTGGTCCTGGAGGATGTGGAACGGAAGCTCATCCAGGAGGCGCTCGATCGGACGAGCGGGAACCAGTCGAGGGCGGCGCGGCTGCTCGGCATCACCCGGGACACGCTTCGCTACCGGCTGAAGAAGCACGGAATGGGGTAGGGCTCCTGCCCGGCGGGATGTCTTGACAGGCCCCACCCCCTCCGCTACAAGTCCGCGCTCCACAAACGTTTTCTGCAAGTCCTCCCCGGCCTTCCGACGCGGGGCGAACCAATGCGAGGTCGAACATGGCTACTGGTCTTCTGGGTCGCAAGGTCGGCATGACCCACATCTTCACCGCCGACGGCGACTGCATCCCCGTCACCGTTCTCCAGATGGGCCCCTGCACCGTCATCCGTCGCAAGACGACGGCGAAGGACGGATACGATGCCGTCGTTCTCGGCTTCGTCGAGATCGCCGAGGGCAAGGAGAAGCGGCTCACCAAGGCCGAGGTAGGCGTGTTCAAGAAGGCCGGAACCGCGGTCTTCCGCCACCTGAAGGAGGTCCGGCCCAGGGACGCGAAGCTCCTCGGCGAGCTCAAGACCGGCGACGTGCTCACGGTGGACCAGGTCTTCAAGCTCGAACAGCGCGTCGACGTCACCGGAGTCACGAAGGGGCGCGGCTTCGCCGGCGTCTTCAAGCGCTGGGGAATGAAGGGCGCGGCCCGCGACTCGTCCACGGCGCACGAGCACCACCGGCATCCCGGCGCCATCGGCCAGCGCAAGACCCCCGGCAAGGTCTGGAAGGGCAAGCACCTGCCCGGCCAGTACGGCGTGGACAACATCACCACGCAGAACCTCATCGTCGCCGGCATCGAGGCCGAGGGGAACCTTCTGCTCGTGAAGGGGGCCGTCCCGGGTCACGCGGACGGGCTGGTCTTCGTCGACACCGCCTCCAAGGGTCAGCCGAAGACCAAGAAGAAGCAGGAAGTCCGCGAGCGCGCGAAGC
>SESG01019833.1_pt1 | contig 12306 bp, 16 predicted proteins | sample 3171421 | NCBI WGS metagenome assembly SESG01 (sample SAMN10866946, study PRJNA518727) | freshwater metagenome | biome: subpolar coniferous forest; feature: holomictic lake; material: water; isolation source: holomictic Lake 227, 6 m and 8 m depth | place: Canada: near Kenora, Ontario | collected... | reverse complement strand
TTTATTTAAAATACCCTCTTTGACAGCTCGAAATTTTATCAAATATTCTTCCTCACTTATTTCATTTAGATTAAACTTTTTATCAAGATCTGATGTCTCATTTTTTAGCTCTTGTTTAGATACAAGAATGATTCCATTTATGTTGCGCCTCAAACCAACAAGATCGTCCTCTTTATTTTCTACTTGTTTAACATACTCGTTTATTAAATTTTGTAATTCTGTATCTATTTCCATATTGTTATAATGCGAATAATCTTCTAACACCTATTTTGGCTCCTTTTGCACCAAGATGAACAGCACTTGCTGTCACTTTAAGTGCATTATGCGCTATGCCATCTTTACCAATAAAAAGTTCCAAATTATCTTTAAGATAGCTCTTACCAGAATACTTTTTATCATGAAAAAGTTTTAATTGATTTACAAATAAGTTATAAGGAGTCTTAAGAACAAGACCAACCCCAGCATTCCACGTATTACCACCAAAACTTTCTAAAACCTTCACAAATTCAGCATTCTCTTTTGCCATTTCTGCTCTAAAGGCAGGACTGTGTGCTCTTGCTTCACGCGCTTTTAGGGCATTTTCAGCTGTATTTTTCATCGCAGTACCTATATTTTTTAATGCATCCATTGGCTTCATATTTGTATAATATACACCCTAGACATGTATTGTAAAGAAAACTTACTCCATAGACTTATACCTTCCCATAATTTCAGCTTCTACTTCTTCTCTATCTCTACCAAATTTTACATACGAAAGCTCTTTCAAATTATCCACAATATCAGGATTGCCTTTTTCTGGCGCCAAGGTTCTCAAGTTAAAAGGTTTTACAGGCTGACCATTCACCAACATATTCATATAAGCATTGTAATTATCAAGTTTGGTAATATCTTGTGCAGTGAATTGAGGTTTGAATTTTGGCTCCAAAAATGTAGCATCTTCAGTACCCACACGAAAGACTGCCATCGAGCCAACGTTACCAAAAACAGCATTTTTTATTTTATCTTCCAATTGAGAAATATATTGATGAGCAATGTTTAAAGAAAGTCTGTATTTTCTAGCTTCAGATAAAATAGAAGCAATAGAATCCGTCGTAACGTTTTGGAATTCATCAATATAAAGATAAAAATCATTCATGGGTTTGCCAAACATGTCCACGCGAGAAAGTGCAGCCATTTGAATTTTACCCACCAAAACAAGTCCTATTAAATTCGCATTTATATCACCCAACCTACCTTTGGAAAGGTTAACTAAAAGAATTTTTTTCTCATCCATAATCTTTCTAAAATTAAAAACTGAATTTTGTTGGAGCACTACAGGACGCATGATGTCATTGCTGATAAAGTTATCAAATTTAGAAGAAATATAAGGCACAAAGTTTGCTAAAGATTGATCTCCCGTAGTCTGTTCAGCCGAAGTCCAGAATTGTTTAATGATAGGATTCTTGCACTTGGCAAGTTTCATATCACGAAATTCTTTATCCCCCAAAACTCTAGTAATCTCAAGTAATGTCGAACCAGACTCTGGATCTTCCATTACCAAAAATGCGCTATTCCTAAAATATTGTTCAAACATCGCTCCACCACCCACTTTCATATCAAAAAGTTTATTAAAGATTCCCATCATTTCATTTACCACAAAAGTTTTCTGCTCTGGATATTTTGGATCATATTCAAGCATATTGAGCCCCATTGGTCGCGCTGTGTAAGCTGGATCAAAATAAATAACATCGTCAATGCGTTCTTTGGGAATTCGAGAAAGAATAGTCTGAATATCTGTGCCGTGTGGGTCTATATAACAACACCCATCACCATTCTTTATGTCCTGTGTGATCATATTGAGCATTATATTTGTCTTACCGGTACCAGTCTGACCTATTACATAAAAATGACGCATTCTGTCTTCTTTGGCTAAATGAACTTCAGTATCTTTACCTCTATAGCTATTTATTCCCAAAACCACACCTTCTTGTTTTAATTCCAAAGGAGCTGGAGCGATACCAGCCTTTGCTTCTTTTAATTGAGGTTGACTTCCTATGCCCACTGGAAAATGAAACACAGAAGCAAGCTCTTTTAGATTGAGCGGTAGAATCTTATCAGTCGCAAAAGAACGATAAGAGAAATCATGAAAAAGTTGTTTCAAATCACTGCCATGAACTTCTTCAAAAATAAAAGAATTGCTAGCTGCTTCAGAAAACTGATTAAAGGATGATTCTATTTCTTGCAAGATAGCTTCGGCGCGTTCTTTTGTCTCACCAGATGCAATGACGCGAATATTGGCTTTCATTATCGAACTCTTTATTTTTTCTCCTATTTTTTCAACTGCCCCCTCATCGACAGCACGCCTGCCTTTCATGTACTTTTCTTTATTTTCATTTTCTGTCTTTTCTTTGTATCCAAATAATAAATTCTTACCTACTTTCAAAAAAGCTTTGTTAAACTTATAAAAATTATCAGCCGCATGTTTAACAGATATACCATCCTTAACATCATCCAATATCATATGAAATTCATTGATAAATTTATCCCCAGCAGGTGCAACTATGAGCTGAATCGCTGCACCCTCACCCTTTGATTTTAGCTTAGAAAAAACATTCAATATCATATTCATCGGATCATGCTCTATCTTGTCATAAGTCTTTATTGGTAAAACGCCACGCTCAGAAAGACTTGCATAAGCTCCGACAGATCCACCATTAAAATTAAAAATATTATAATCATCCATAACTTCGTGAATCTTTGCATTATGATAAAATGCCAAAACTTGTTTTTCAAAAAGAGAAAGCTGTTTGTTTGGAATTCCTGCATACACCACAACTTCATCACTCTCATTGCCGAGGGCTACTTCGAGCGTAAAATAAATTTCCTTTTCATTTTTTTTATCAACTGAAATAGACTGCATACCAGCATAAAACTGCTCCATCGCCCCGATGAATTCTTTAAAACCTTTTGACTTATCCCCTTCATCTGTGGGTGGCGGAAGAGTTATTTCAAAAAGCGTCATATTGAGAGATTTATACAAAGGCGTGCCTTCTTTTATGTCAGACAACGTTACTTGTCCGGTTTTTAAATATTGGATAAGAATACGATGAAAATCATCTTCAACGTGTGGATTGCCCATAGCTTCAGTTACGGAAATCGCATTTCGTATACCCTTTGTGATGACAATACCCAAAAGCTCCTCCATCACGCTGTCGTGAGATTCAGGACGAAGAGCTAGCACTATCCCCTGCGTTTCTTTTTCATTTATGATGTGACTATCATGCACCAACTCTTCCGCAGGAATTTCTTTGTAAGCTCCTATCACTTCCCTAGTTGCATTATCTTTAGCATTTTCAAAATGACCTATCTGAATTAATTCCTCTTCTCGTTTAGCAACATGAGCGCGCAAATAGTCGAGCTCTTCCTGAGGAGTCGTAAACTTTGGCATTTCCTTAAAAAAGGATTTTTCCATAGACTAATTGTATCACCAAACGAGGAGCAAAAACAAATTTAGGGAAAAATACTTTTTGTAATGGTCTGGTTGAGCCCGTAGGGCGACCCGAGAACCTTACAAAAAGTATTTTTTCCTAAATTTTAATTATTGAGTCAACTTATCTTTAAGATTTTTTATCTTTATTTGATCTTCAAGATTCTTTTTAGCTTTATCTATTTTACCCATAGCTTCTAGCCCTTCTTTCTGCATTTCTGCTATTTCTTTCATACCTTTCGTCTTATCCATCAAAGCTTCCTCAAAGAAAGCAAAAGTTAATTTCTCTTGCATCTCTTCTGGAAACTTCTGCAAATTATCAACTAAAAACTTACGTGCGCCAGCCTCGTCATCCTTTTCAACAAAGACCATAAACTGATTATATAAGTCTAAAAAATTATCATTCATAAAATTATTTTAATTTACTTTTCTTAGCATCAATAAGACCTTCAATAAAATCCTCAAAAACAGTAGCCCAAAATCCTTTTCCTTGATTTGCTCTCTTGTATTCAGCTTTCTGCTCTTGTATAAAAGTATCTTTGATAGCTTCTTGCTCAAGAACACTTTTCGACGCATACCTTTCTCGTTTCTTGCGAGCTTCCCATCCGTTATTTAATTCAGTCTCATTAAGAGTTTGACCCTTTGCTTCTTTCCATCCCATACGCCCATCCTCCTCGGCCTTTTCTCCAATCAACTCTCTAGACAAGGCATGTCTCATAGATTCATTTTGGGTAAGACTAGAAAATAGCGCATCAGCAATTTCACGTTGTAAACCATCTAATTTTTTAATAGAGCCATTAATAGCTTTTTCGCTATCTTTTAAGCCACTAAGAATATCTAAAGTATTATCCTTAGCTTTTAAACCAAAAGTAATAGCATGAATAACTTTTTTAAATCTGCCATTTTTACTCTTTGCCAGCTTCAACATTGCCAAATTTCTTTCTGACTTATTTTCTATAGCAAGAATTTTTAAATATTCTTCTTCATCAATTTTATTTTTACTGCAGAATTCTTCAATTTTCTTTTCATTTTCTTGGTATTTTCCACTCTGATATTTTTCTGAACCTTCCATCGCAGAAACAATCTCGTCAAACCTAGCCCTGTCACTAACAAACAACAACTCCAACTGGCTTTCTATCGCTTTTATTACTTTTTCAGGAGTGGAACTATCAACTATTTGCTTAAAATCTGGATGATAACGTGTTAGATTATTTATACTTTCTTCAGTCAATAAACCCCTTACCCTTTCTGATTCAACTTCCATTCCAGTAAAAGCTTCCCTGTATTTATTAATATCAGCAAGGTCATTCGCATCAAGTTTTCCTTCGCGCAATCTTTTTGCTAAATCTAGCTTTCCAGCCTGTTTAAGCATTTCACCAAAAAGTACAGACTTCTTCTTGTCCTTCATAATTTCTGGCATACTGCTACCAGCAGGAGAAACTTGCTCAGCCTTATCTAATTTTTCTTCTTTATTTTTTCTAACCTTGTCTAATATTCCCATATATTTATTATATCATTATTTATAAAATATACTACTTTTCATATTATATAACTTTCTATCTTTTTGTCAATACCTCCGCTCCACCTTCAGTAATAAGTATTGTATGCTCAAAATGCGCGCTTCTTTTGCCATCAGCCGTGCGGAAAGTCCAATCGTCATCATCTATTGTCACATCCTTTGTGCCATTATTTATCATAGGCTCTAAGGCTATGACCATACCCGGAACTAATTTTTCTCCTTTTCCCTTTTTACCAAAATTTGGAATATATGGATCTTCATGAACAGCACGACCAACACCGTGCCCAGCGAGAACTTCCACTATGCCATACGTGCCACCTTTTTGAGCTCGTACAAAGCTTTCTATGGCATAACCGATATCCCCCACTGTATAACCAGCGCAAGCAGAGTTGATGCCCACCTGCAAAGCTTGCTCAGTCACATCCATAAGCTTCTGGCTGGCTGGACTTATTTTGCCCACAGGAACAGTGATGGCCATATCCGTAAAAAGATCTTCATGTTTAAGACCTAGATCAAGGGAAACAATATCACCTTCTTTAAGAATTCTTTCATAACTTGGAATACCATGAACAACTTCATCATTTACAGAAACACAAAGGCTCGCAGGAAATGCAGTCGTAGCACCAGCTGGACGATAATTCAAAAAAGCCGGCTCATCACCCATATCTTTAATTAATTTAAAAGCATAAGTATCTAAATCTTTCGTGGAAATACCCGGAGCAACTTTATCTTTCAAAGCATAAAGCACCGAAGCCAAACGCTTACCCCCTTCACGCAATATTTCTATTTCTTTTTGTGTTTTTATTATTATTGTCATAATGTGTTTTTTCCTCCTCTCCTTTCAGGAGAGGATTGAGGTGAGGTGAATTAATTAAAAACCTCACCCTAGCCCTCTCCTGAAAGGAGAGGGCGCAATCAAGAAATTATCGTTCCTATAAATTTTTCACCATTCAAATATTTTGCTAAATTATCAATCGGCTTACCGTTCATTATTGCAACTTGCATACCCTCTTCTTGCGCCATTTTTGAAGCCATCGGATCAAATGGAGAATTAAGTCCGGGATTCCATTCTTTTGGTATGAGACTTCTATAATCTACCCAAGAAATATTTTCAATCTTTTTAGCATTTACATTTTTCTTTGGATCAGAATCATACACATAGTCAGTATTTGATAAATTAATTATCTTTTTTGCTCCTACGGTCTTTGCCGCTAAAACTGCATCATAATCTGTACTATGTCCAGGCTCATGAGCAGAACCTACAGTAACAGGTTTTTCAAGGCTAAAATCCCCAGCTAAATTAGAAATCACTTTATCAAAAGCATATTCTCCAAAAACAACACGTAACAATTCAGCATTTAATTTTAAAGAAGCAATACCTATCCAATCCAAGTCTTCGTGTGATGGACTAGATAAATCTTTAGCCACATCTTGATATCGGCGACAAATCTTTCCACCACCAGTTATAATCACAAACTTTTTACCTTGTCTTACATGCTCAAGAATCAAAGCCTTGAAACTTTTCAAAAAATCAATATCTATCTGATCGGGAATTATTAATGACCCGCCAAGTGAAATTATTATTGTTTCTTCCATATAATTATTATTGATTAGCCTTTCCGCCCAAGGCGGATCCACCTAGGGCGGAAATAATATCTTTATGCACATTTTCGACTGTTTGTTCACCATTGATAGTATAAATCGTATAATCTTTCTTATCTTTAAAATAATTCATAGATGGAACTACATTATTCTCATATTCATCAAATCTCTTTGCAAGTCCTTCTTTTGTGTCATCATGACGACCACGCAATAGATTACGCTTCATAGCCTCTTCTTTGCCAACTTCAATATAAATAATCTTTATGTCTTCCCTCTTGTAAAATTTCATCATATCTTCAAATGCTTGTGACTGGGCTATCGTGCGAGGATAACCATCAGCAAAAAGATTTTTCTCTGGTGACAAAGAAGATATTAAAATATTTGTAAAAATCGTATTAGTTAAAAAATTTGGTTGTAACTCTCCACGAGTGATTGAATCCTTCACAAGACTACCTGTAAAGCTTCCACTTCCTATAAGTTTGCGGTATTCATCACCTGTAGAAGTATAGACAGCTTCGCGTCCATTTTTCTTCTTTAGGAGGTCCATCAAAAGTTTGACCTGTGTTCCCTTTCCAGAGCCTACTTGTCCAAAAAATACGAATGTTTGTATTTGTTCCATAAGATAAGAATACAGAATTTTATGCTCAAAATCAAGAACCTCACCCGCCTTCAGCACCCTCTCCTTATCAAGGAGAGGGTTGGGGTAAGATGAATTTAATTCATAATTATGCTTTAATTAAAAGCATGAAGAAAGAAATAATCACAATAGCTGGAGCTAATGGTGGAGGAAAATCCAGCACTGCTAAAAAAGTTGCCGAACAATTAAATTTTAAGCATTTTTCTTCTGGAGATTTTATGCGTCAAATTGCCAAAGAAAATAACATAACCCTAGAAGAACTTGGAAAAATTGCAGAAAAAGAAGATTGGGTTGATAAAAAAATAGATGATTATGTAAAACAAGTAGGTTCAGAAAAAAAAGCAATCATAGACTCCAGACTAGCTTTTCATTTTATACCAGAATCTTTTAAAATATATTTAGATCTTGATCCAAAAATCGCGGCATGGAGAATGCTCTCTGATATGAAAAATAATCCTGCAAGACATCTAGAAAATAAAGGCAATATTGAGTCAGCAGAAAAAATGGCAGAAAAGTCCGCAAAACGTCTGGCTTCAGAACGTAAACGCTATTTTGATTTATATGGAATAAAAGATCATAAAGACAAAGCAAATTTTGATCTCATAGTAGACACAAATAAAAACAACCTTGAACAAGTTGCAGATATCATAGTTAAAGAATATAAAAAGTGGATAGAAACAAATTAGTACTCTCGCATAGAGATTTGTGAATCTACTTTTTTCATCAAATCGAGAACAACAGAAACAACGATGAGGACTGATGTACCACCTAGTGCAAGAGTGGTATCGCCTGTAAAATGTTGCATTATAAGAGGCAAAATTGCAATGAAACCAAGGAAGGCAGCACCGAGAAGTGTGATACGACTCAAAACTTTTGAAATATATTCAGATGTTGATGCACCTGGACGAATGCCTGGGATGAAAGCACCATTTTTCTGTAAATTAGTAGAAAGTGCCTCTGGGTCAAAAGTCACAGCTGTATAGAAATAAGTGAAAAGGAATACCAAAATAAAATAAAGCACCGCATATAATACAGAGGTCTGATTAAATGATATAAGTGCCTGTGAAATATTTGAAATGATACTATTACTAATAATACTAAGTTTAGATAAAAAAGTACCAATCATTGGGGGGAAGAGCAGAATAGAAAGAGCAAAGATTATTGGAATGACTCCAGCTTGATTCACTCGAAGTGGTAAATATGTAGAACCACCTCCGAACATTTTGGCACCACGAACTTGCTTGGCATAAGTCACAGGGATAGGACGTTCAGCTTCAGTGACAAGAACAATTCCCGCGATAACTATAAGTCCAAATGCAACAAAACCGATCAATGTAGGCAAAATACTCGGGTCAAACGATGGATAAATATATTTAAAAACAAACTGACTAACCACTGAAGGAAGTCGAGAAACAATACCTGCAAAGATTATCAAAGACACACCATTGCCGATACCAAATTCAGATACGAGCTCCCCTATCCATGTCAATAACACTGTTCCAGCAATAACAATAATTAAATTTGTAACTCTATCAAAAGCCGTTAAATTAACTAAAATATTTTGATTTTCGAGTATTGCTAAAAGGGCAAAACCTTGAACTGCAGCTAAAGGAATAGTAAGTAAACGTGAATATTGAGTAAACTTTTTTCTACCAGCCTCACCCTCTTCATGATAGATTTTCTTTAAAGCAGGAACCATTATAGTCAAAAGTTGCATTATAATCGAGCTAGTGATATATGGACCAACACCAAGCATAATTATAGAAAGAGTGGAAAGTCCACCTCCAGAAAATATATTTAAAATACCAAAAAGTTGATTATTGGAAAGAAAACGATTGAGCTCTAAAGTATCAATACCCGGAATAGGAATAGCGGAAAGTAATCTGAAAACTACTAAAACGAAAAGAACAAACATCACACGCTTTCTTAATGTAATGTCTGTCCAGACTAATTTCATTTTATTTAAAAAATTTTGCATAAATTCTATTTTAGAACTAATTTCTTTCCTTTTAGTGAAAGACGCTTGCGAATTTCTGAAAACTTTTCACCTTTCAAAGGCACCTGACCACCTTTTAGAATAAAAGCTTTTTGAATAGACTTAAACTGATATCCCCGATTCTTTGGCAATCTTTTTATGATGTCACGAAGCTCTGGGCGACGCTTGTTGCCTGAACGAGCTGTCTGACCTTTACCTCCACGACCAGAAGTCTTGGCGTGTTTACCTCCACGACCAACGATTCGATCTTTCTTGTTCTTATGAATTCTTTTTAAATCATGTATTTGCATAAAATTTATTCTCCTTTTTCAACTTCAGGAGCTACAACTTCTTTATTATTTACAATAATAGTATTTTCTACTGGTATAAGTTTTGCGTATTTTGAAGAAATAACTGAAAGTGCTCCCATAACAGCTTTAGCATTGTTTAATTTATTCTTACTGTTAGATATAATTTTCCCTGTTATATCTTTCATGCCAGACATTTTTATTATATCGCGAACTACCGAACCTGCTACGAGTCCACGACCCTTGTTTGGAATAAGTCTTACCTTTGAACTTGAAAATTTAGCTGAAAGCTCATGCGGAATAGACATAGTCTTTGTTAAATTCAATCTAACCATATTTTTCTTTGCATTTCTGACAGCTTTATTGATTGCAAGAGCAGTATCTCCAGCTTTTCCTAGACCTAAACCAATAGATCCTTTTTTATCTCCAGCAACTAACGCAACACTAAAAGAAAATCTTCGTCCTCCAGCCACGACTCTAGTCACACGACGAATATTGAGAATTTTTTGATCAAATTCTGGTTTTGTTCGTCCAAAAGATGAACTCCTGCGATTTCCACCTTTTTTACTATTTACATTTTCTTTACCTTTTTCCATTTTTTTATATATTAAAATACTAATCCCCCAGCTCTTGCTTCGTCTGCTACTAATTTTATTCTTCCTGTATACTTAAATCCATTACGATCAAAAACAACTTTGCTTATTTTTGCACCTTTGCAAGCTTGTGCTACCATTTTACCGACTTCTTTTGCACGCTCGGTCTTTGTGCCTTTTGTTATTTTCAGGTCACTAGCTTGAGTAAGAGTCTTGCCTGTTTGATCATCAATAATCTGAGCATAGATAAATTTATTAGACTTGAAAACTGAAAATCTTGGGCGTTCTTTGGTTCCGCTTATTTTTGATCTTATTTTAGCCTTTAATCTTATTCTTTTTTCAGTTTTATTTTGCATATTCTTTATAAATTTAATGACTAAACTGTCTTTTTGCCTTGCTTGCGTCTAATAACTTCACCTTCATAACGCATACCTTTACCCTTATAAGGCTCACCTTTCTTTAAAGCTCTTATGGAAGCAGTAAAACTTCCAACTAGCTCTTTGTCGATTCCTGTAATTGTAATATTGTTTTTATCAGCAGTAGCAGTGATGGTGTCAGGAATTTTTACAACAACTGGATGAGAAAATCCTAAAGCAAAATGAAATTCTTTACCCTTTACTTCAGATTTGTATCCGACACCTTCCAAAATCAATTTCTTTTGATATGGAGTCTGTACTCCAGCAATCATATTTTTTATGTGTGAAGCATAAGTACCCCAAAGAGATTTAGAAAATTTATCATTTCTCTTGATATTCAAATTTATAACTTTGTCAGTAATAGCGATAGTAATATCATTTCTAAAATTTTTAGAAAGTGTACCCTTTGGACCCACTACTGTCAAAACAGGGCCCAAAGAAGACTCACTGCGTGTGACTTTTACTCCTGCTGGTATATCTATTTCTTGTTTTCCTATTCTTGACATAAAATTTTATTTTTAACTATTCTTACCATATCATAAATAATGCTTCCCCGCCCACTTGTTCATGTCTGGCGTCTTTGCCTGATAAAATTCCTTTTGGTGTGGAAAGCACAAGCAATCCAGATCCATTTCGAACTTTGTGAATATCTTTCATTCCAAAATAAACACGTCGAGATTGTTTTGATACTCTTTCTACCTCAGAAATTCTTGGATTTTCATCTTTATAGATTAATCCAACTTCAAGGATTGGCTGATTGTTCTTAATCTTTTTAGAAATACTAGAAATGTAACCTTCTTTCTTTAAACATTCCGCAATAGCATTTTTTATTTTAGAATATGGAAAAGATACAGTCGCCTTACCTGCAAGGCTACCATTCTTCATTACTATTAACATATTTGAAATTGAATCCATATTTTTTGTTTGTGATAGCGCTTTAGGCGCTTTGAGCGCCTAAAGCGCTATTTCATAATTATTACCAGCTTGATTTACGAACACCTGGTAACATTCCTTCATTTGCTAATTCTCTAAAACAAATACGACATATTCCAAAATCCCTCATAAAACCATTACCTCGGCCACAACGAAAACATCGGTTTTTCTGCCGAGTACTAAACTTTGGTTTCTTTAAAGCTCTAGCTTTAACTGATGTTTTTGCCATAAATAAAATAATACCTATCTATAGAGATATCTTGTGTATTTTCTTAAAACTTTACCCTGAGTAAAACAGAATAGGCTTTTAAGCCTTAAGAAGAAACACAGATCAATCTATTTCTAGACTTTTTTATACTAGCAAATTGAACACAATTAGTCAAATAAAATGGTTCCTAAAGTATTTGTGTGGTGGAAAACAACTAAAGACCTTGATCTTTTTAAGATTGTTGATTTACACATGAATCGACATTATTATGAGACTGATTTAATGCATGATAGAGATAATCATGTATAAAAAAAGTAATTAAAGACAAGAGAACAATACTCATAAAGACATCCAAAACATTATAATAGATAATAATCTTATCAACCTTATCATCTAAATAAAGACGCTTTTTGTGAATAAATTTAATCATATGATGATTATACTTTATTATCTAAAAAAGAAATAAAGAGAAGTTAAAAACATTAATAATGCAAGGCCAGCAAGAATATATTCTGCCTGTTTTTGTTCTTTAATCGCCCCACCAGATAATTTCATAATTAAATTAATCATTTTAGGGACGACTACTTTGTATGGAGAACTCACCGTTTTATAACTATCAGTTTCAAACCTTATATCACCTGTATCTTTT
>SESG01012694.1_pt1 | contig 12312 bp, 10 predicted proteins | sample 3171421 | NCBI WGS metagenome assembly SESG01 (sample SAMN10866946, study PRJNA518727) | freshwater metagenome | biome: subpolar coniferous forest; feature: holomictic lake; material: water; isolation source: holomictic Lake 227, 6 m and 8 m depth | place: Canada: near Kenora, Ontario | collected... | reverse complement strand
CCTCTCTACATTGAACCTGAGGTAACCGTCTGGTTACATGAATTTCACAACAACAAGGCATTTGTTCTTGGACGTGTCGGAAAACCGGGCGTCATTAATTTTCCAGGGAAAGGAACGCTTCTTGAAGGTCTCGCTCTTGCCGGGGGACTTCCCGATCAGGGAAAACTCACCAGATGCGCCATTATCCGGGGTAAAGAGAGCGTGATCTGGATTGACTTGCAGGACTTGCTCAAAAACGGCAACATGGCCCTCAATGCACCGATACAAAATAACGACGTTATTTTTATTCCGGAGCTTAATGATGAGGTCGTTTATGTCATGGGTGAAGTGCTCAATCCCGGTGCGATTCAATTGAAAGACGGGATGAGTATCCTCAAGGCCGTCATGCTTGCAGGTGGAATCAACAGAAAAGGAAACGCCGAAAAAGTCTTTTTGGTAAGACAGCAAAATGTTAAAGGTGACGTCATCAAGGTTGATCTCAAGAAGTTGATTGAACGGGGTGATTTCAGTCAAAACTTTGCTCTGCTGCCAGACGATATCATCTATGTAAGCGCGACAAGCATGGCAAAGTTCAATTATACTCTTGATCAATTGACTCCTGCATTACAAATTTTCAACCTCGCCACATCCGATGCTGAAACACTTGGAGTCATGCAGGAATTGCGTAAAAAGCTATGGAATCAAACCGGATTTGTTAACAGCAGTAGCAGTACGACCACGACTACCGCTACAGGCACAACGAAGTAAGGGCAAGTGATTCATGGGCAAAGAGGTACCTTGGGAGATCAAACTGAGGAGTATTAACTTGAAGAGGGAGCAACCACGTGAAAGAGCCTCATTTACTTATTATCCCGTCAGTTCCTGTATGGCAACAGGGCAATGGCCTCATTTTTGACCGTAAATTTTACGATGGCATGGCACTGTATGTGCAGAAGTGGCCAGGAAAAGTGAGTTGCCTTATGGAAACCACCACCTCTCAGCTCCCTGAATTTGGTGCTACAAAAAAAACAGCCAGCGAACTCCCCTTTCGCTGCATCACCATTGAGCCGGGTGAAGTGGTCAATGCAGAACATCTGAAGGGAGTCTCTCTTGTTCTTGCCTCAGGCGATGCGCACAATCAACTGCACATAAGCGGGCTATGCCGAACAGAAAAAATAAAATGCGTTTATGTCATTGAGTACATACCTGAAACCCGATATCAAATAGCCGCGTTAAGCACCAGAAACCCTTTGGTCAAGCTGCGCAGATTTTTTTACATCTGGCAACATGAAAAAAAACGGGTTGCCGCATTTCAGCTTGCTGATGCTCTTCAGTCCAATGGAACACCGGCTTATTACGAATACAAGGATATTAAAAACAACTTGTTATACTTCGATACACGCGTCGATAACCAACACAGTATCCTTGATACCGATCTTGAAAAAAGATTGGATTACCTCTCTCAAGGCAAGCCTCTCCGTCTTGCTTTTTCCGGTCGCCTGATTCAGATGAAAGGTGCTGATCACTTGATCACCCTGGCCCGCATGTTGAAAAAAGAGGATATCCCCTTCCACATGACCATTTATGGTACAGGAGAGCTGGAAACGGAGATGAAAAGGAGTATTCTGCAGCACAAGCTTGAGCATTGCGTATACATGCCGGGTGCTGTGGATTTTTATACCGAACTTATTCCCGATCTTAAACAAAAGGTTGATTTATTTATCTCTCTTCACCGACAAAGCGACCCGTCCTGCACCTATCTGGAAACCTTGTCGTGCGGTTTGCCTATTGTGGGGTATAAAAACAAGGCTTTTGCCGGATTGCTGGCGTTGGCTGATATTGGTTGGGGATCAAAATTAAACGATCTTAATGAGATTAAAAACATCATTATCGATCTTAACAACAACAGGGCTGTTATTTCGGAAAAGTCCAGAACAAGTATTTTGTTTTCACGACTACACGATTTTGAAACAACATTCAATAAAAGAGTTGCTCACCTCTTGTCAACGCTTGAACAATAATAACAACCCTGTCACATGAACGAGATCATCAACATAGTATTCGCTACGGACAAGAACTATATCCAGCACTTGTGCGCCGCATTGGTATCACTCCTGGAAAACAACAAAAATCTTTCCATTGATATCTATATTATCAGCAGTGGTATGTCAAAAAAAAGCCGTAGAAACATAGAGGAAATTACGAACAAATATACCTGCCGAGTCAAACACATCATTATTTCAGATGAACTTTTTGCTACGTTGGCCATAACCCATCCCTATTATCCAAAAGGAATATATTATCGGTTGCTGATTCCGGAACTTATTGATACAGAAAAAATACTTTATCTTGATTCAGATATTATTGTTAATGGCTCTATAAAAGAATTATATGAACAGGAACTTGGCACTTATTATGTCGGCGCCATTGAAGACCCGGGTTTTGACCGGCATGATCAATTAAGGATGAACAAAACTGCAAAATATTTTAATTCGGGAATAATGCTGATTAATTTAGCGCTCTGGAAAAAATCAGGCCTGCAAAAAAAAGTTATTGATTTTATTGAAAATAATCCACAGTCAATCTGGTTTCCCGATCAATGCGGCCTCAATTCGATTATCAATGGTCAATGGAAAAAAGTTCCGTTGAAGTATAATCAGCAATCGTCAATATTCAGCCCTTCTTTTGAAGAAAAATTCGATTGCTTTGACAAAGCAGAATTAGAAGAGGCAAAAAAAAATCCCGTCATTATTCATTACACCAGCGGGTCAAAACCATGGCACTCAACCAATACCCACCCCTATAAATATCTTTATTGGAAATACTTGAAGATGACCAGATACAAACACGCAATATACTCGGATTTGATGCCTTTAACGCTTTTGAAATCAATGCTTCCTGCTGATTTGAAAAAACAAATAAAATCACTCATAAAGAAACTGATGCACCAGTAATAATTTTATTGACAAGACAAGAAAGAAACATGGCGACTATTATATACACACTGGTTATCACTCATCATGCAAGTCCCGCCGACATCACTGCCGCTCTTATAAAGAAATCAGGAAGAGATGCAGAAATACTTCTACCCTTTAAACTGAAAAAGGGCTGACTATGCTCAAGGAAAATGCTCTCAGAGAAGCTCTTCCTTTTGGAAAGCCCTCGAAATCTTTTGACGTTGTCGGGTTTATCAAACGCTACGGCCTTTACATGCTGGTTTTTGGCCTTTTCTTTTTTACCATTACAACACCCTTTGTTTTTGTTGTCAAGAAGCCATTCTATGAAGTTCATGCTTTCATGAAAATAGACCCTGTTATAGCAACATTGATCACTCAAAAAGCAGAGACATCAATTATCAACTATTATGATCAATTTGCCAATACACAGGCTCACTCGATGAAGACGTTTGAGATTCTCCAAAAAACTGTAGAAAAACTGACGCCTCGCGAAAAAGGTTCAATACTTCCACTCGGTCTTCCTTCAGACAAATGTGCAGACATTCTTGAACATGTTATCATTATCAAGCCACTTCAGGGAACTCACCTTATAGAGATCGTTGCTTCAGGCAGCAAAAAAGAGGGGCTTGCTCCTCTTGTCAATAAGCTGATGAGGGTCTATCTTGATAAAGTACGCTCCAGCAGCGCCGAGTCTGATCAGGAACAATTAAATTCTTTGCGTATAAAAAAAGAGTTGGTACAGAATCAAATGAATGCCTATGAAAAAAGTCTTGATGAGCTTACCAGAGATATTTCCACGGCATCATACTCTGAGTCATTTAACATGGCATCAAAAAACAGCGAGGAGCTTCAACGGCAGTATGACAATGCTTTCACGGATCATCTTAAGGCAATGAATAATTATTGGGCAGTTGAACAAGTAAATCATGAATTACAATCACTTTCATTAGATCCGCTGGTTGATGAAATAGTGATGAACGATCAATCACTTCACTTTACGAGTTCCTGGACCTACCAGCAGCTTCAGGAGATGAGGAGTACAACCGACGGGCTTACAGAGGCGAATCCTGACCGTATCTACGTTGAAAAACGCATGAACGCCATGCAGCAATATGAAAAGAAACAGCGAAAGGAGCTTCGAAATACCGCAAATGGTATCACTCTTGGAAAACGAAAGCTCGAAATGCAAAAATCCCTGGTACAGGCTAAATACGATTTTGAGAAATCAAAAAAAACAGCCGAGTCACTTAAAATAGAGCTTGAAAAAAATATCAAAGAATCGCAAAGAATTTCCATCGGCATTCATAAAGGGGAATATCTCTCAGCCTCATGGAAACACAATCAGGATCTGCTCGATATGCTTGAGCGCAGAATTGCTGAAATCGAAATTGAACGAAAAGCTCCATTACGGGTAAGCATTGAGTCACTGGCAAGGGAACCAAAATTTCCCGTTAGCTCCAACACAAACAAGCTGCTGATGATGCTTTTTGGAGCAGCATTCTGCATTGTTTGCGGCCCTTTTATTGTTTATGAATTCCTCGACAACACGATTCGTCGTCCAGAAGATATCAAGCAGGCTTTGGGCTACATACCAACACAAACCATTGTCAAAGTACAAAAAAAGAAAGGCGATTCCCAGGAGCTGAACCTTGGGACTGATGAATTTCAGGTACAGGCAATAGGAACACTCTGTACCAGATTTTTCCGTGAAAAGGATAAAAACAACAGTAGAATCATTCTCTTTACCGGTCTCGAAAAGGGAGTAGGATCATCCTCCATTGCTTTCAGTTGTGCAAAAGCGCTTGCCAAAGTTGCACCAAAAGTACTCTGGATCGATGGCGACATTGACGCATCCGAGGTTGAATCATTGGATGATTTTATTCCCGATTTGCCTGGACTTCGAGACTTTCTCAACAGCAGTAACCCGTGGAAAGAGTATGTCATTTCTACACCTGGAGACAATATCGATATCCTCTATGCAGGTAATGCCACAAAAAAACTTATTCCTCTGCAGCGAGTAAGAGAACTCCTTTTTGATGCAAAAAAAGAGTACGACTTTGTCTGTATTGACGCCTTGCCCGTACTCAAGAGTAACCTTACCGAACACTTTGCGATCTCGTCAGATATCATTGCGCTGATTTGTCTTGGAGAGAGTTCCAAATTTAACAATCTGAAAGAAGCAGCGGAACGGCTTATCCGACTGGAAGTCCCTGCCATCGCACCTGTCCTTAACTTTGGCGGCAATAAACAGACCTTGTCACTCGACGAATTGTTTGATAATCCACCTGCTATTCTTCACAAAATTTTCCCCAAAAAGTTGAAAGAGTTTATTAAAAATTCACCGTCTACCCTTGAACTGATTGATAACGTTTCAAAACCATTCAGAAATTTCCGGAAATCAAAAAAATCAGCATAAGATGATCATCTCAGCAACAGAACCGGACTGGAAAAGGGAAAAAAAAGTTCCCGGAGGTTATGAACCCGCAAAATATCTTCTTGCAGCACTTCGCAACTATCAGCGGCTCAAACTGAAAACGGATCCCTGGTCAAAAATGCTCTCTCCATTTTTTGTACTGCTTCACCGATTCTGGAGTGCTGTCAGTGGAGCCGACATTCCCCTCAACTGCAAAATAGGCGGTGGGTTGATGATGCCTCATCCAAACGGCATTGTCATCCACCCTGAAGCGGAAATTGGTCCCAACTGCCTGATTTTTCAACAGGTCACTATCGGTGCGGGTCTAAAACCCGGCCTTCCCGTCATAGAAGGGCATGTTGATATCGGTGCAGGAGCAAAAATAATCGGGAACATCCGCATAGGTGCCCATGCCCGGATTGGAGCCAATGCCGTCGTTCTTCATGATGTGCCAAGCGGGGCCACGGCCGTAGGCATACCCGCAAAAATTCACTAATAGAATACACTATGGGTGGTGCTCCTGGAAATATTCTGGTTCCGGTTACCCTGTTCGGGTACCCCGCCCTCGTCATGTACCTTTTTAAAAAGCTTGAACATCGCCAGGCTGCCGCAACGGCTTATGTTGCAGGATGGATGTTTCTGCCATGTGCCGAATTCAACATTTTCCTCCTTCACCATACAAAAACAACCGTCATTGCCATCGGTATCCTTTTAAGTGTCAATTTTTTTGACAAGGAGAGATTTTCAAATTTCAAGTTTTGTATGTCCGATATTCCAATGTTACTGTGGTGCACATCCCCCTTCTTCTCCTCAATCTTTAACGCTCTCGGACCCTATGACGGTCTCTCACAAACCCTCTATCAGACAATACAATGGGGATTGCCCTACTATATCGGACGAATTTATTTTAATGACCCCGATTCGCTGAAAATCCTTGCGTTCACCATTGTGCTTGGCGGAATAATCTATATACCCTTCTGCTGGGTTGAGATGATCATAAGCCCTCAACTGCACCGCATGACCTACGGTTTTCACCAGCACAATTTCCTTCAGACTCTCAGGGATGGAGGAGGATTCCGGCCAATGGTTTACATGGATCACGGTCTTATGACCTCTATGTGGATGATGCTTGCTATTTTTCTTGGAAGTTGGCTATATTACTGCAAGTGTTTGCCAAAAAAGATTTTTTCAGTGAACACCGATTACGTCCTGATCATGCTGGTCATCACCTTCGTCATGATGCAGTCGCAGGGGGCCATCGTTCTGCTTGCTATTGGCCTCATGGTTCTCTATTTTTCAAACAAATTAAAAAAAATCACGCTATTGGCGATACTCTTGATTCCCCCTTATCTCTATATTTACACAAGAGTGAATGGCATCTGGGATGGGCGGAACCTTTCCGATTTTGTCGCTGAAAAATTCAGTCCAGTCAGGGCACAGTCGTTACAGTTCCGCTTCGACAATGAAACTATTCTGATTGTCAAGGCAATGGAGTGTACCGTTTTTGGATGGGGCGGGTTTGGTCGTTCGAGAGTTTTTGATAAAAAAGGAAGAGATCTTACTGTCGCTGACGGGCTGTGGATCATCACCCTTGGTCAGAACGGTATCTACGGTTTAATGTTGCTGGTTTTCAGTATTCAACTGCCCGCCATTCTCTTCATGTTACGCTTCAAACCTGGAGATTGGAACAAAAAAGCACTTGCAGGGCCTGCTGTTATGGCCATCTTTCTTGCACTTTCGATGATCGACAACCTGCTCAATGCCATGATCAATCCGATTTATACCCTTTTCAGTGGCGCTCTGACGGGAATGGCACTCAATAATGGCCTGATACTGGATGGTGGTACGGAAACGAAAGAACTTCAACAGGTTGCAGCAACAGCACTACCAGCAACACGCTTTATTGCCGGATAGCCCGAACGGCTTTACTGCACCATGAGACAAAAACATTTAAACATTTAAACATCCATTAACCATGAAGCCTTACCACTCAAGACTCTTAAGCTTCTGGCTCTTGCTCCTGGCAATACTTTTCCTCGCCAGTTTTCTGACTGCTACAGCGATTTTCCATGTGCTCAATATTGATGTCATTTTCCACATACTTCTCTACAGCACTCTCTCATTTCTTCCGATGCTTATATTCCGCAAACGAAAGACAGCCTTTCTGCTGTCACTTGCCGTGGCACCGTTGAGCTTTTTTTTTGAGTTTTTGCACGGACAAGAAAGCGGCTGGGGATTCGAATGGTTTGACGCTTTTGCCAATAACATAGGAATCATGGCGGGCATTACGGTAGGCCTCTTTGTGCGTCTGAAAAAACATTTTGAAAATGAATCGGCAAATATCCATCCCCTATAGGAAAACCCCATAACGCACAGCAAAATAAAAAAGCATGCATCTTACAGAATTGGTAACACTGGGAGTAAGCCATACCCGCAACGCCGTTGCCGAAGCGATTTATCTTAAAACAAAAATAGATGTTACACGCCCCATAACCTTTCATGCCCTTGTCAATGAGCGTTGCAACTGCAAATGTCGCCACTGCGAATACTGGCGTCAGGAAGAATATATCCCGGAACTCACTATCGAAGAGTGGAAAAAAAGCCTTCTGAGCATAAAGGAGTTTACGGGATCCTTTGCGGTGAACTTCAGCGGAGGTGAGCCTTTTTTAAAAAAAGGGTTTCTTGAACTGCTCGTTTTTTGCAGGGATCATGATATTCGTGCGGGAGTTACAACAAACGGTGCGTTATTGAGCGAAAAAAATGCGGCAGCCATTGTAGCAGCAAGACCTTTCAACATCAATATTTCCTGTGACTCCCATCTCCCCGGGGTTCATGACTATATCAGAGGCATGAATGGCTTGTTCAACAAAATAACAAAGGGCATATCCCTGCTGCAGCAGGAACAGGCAAGGCAAAAGATAACCTTTCCGATTATCATAAAGCCCACCATCATGTCGCTGAACTTCCGGGCACTACCAGAAATCGTCGAATGGGCCATGAATATTGGAGCAACAGCGATAAACTTTCAACCGCTCGGAAGATGGAGTCGTGAAACCTATGATGAGCTATGGATTGAGGAAAAGGATTGGCCGGAACTTGATCGTTCAATGGAAAAATTGATCGCCATGAAACGTTCAGGGGCACCGATTATGAACAGCGAGGAAGTTCTTGGACTGGTCAGAGAAAGCTTCCAGGAAAAAAAAGCATCACCTGAACACATGCCCTGCCGGATTGGCCTGCAGGAGTTTTATATTCGCCCTGACGGCGATGTCAAATTGTGTTTTCACTTTCCCGCCATCGGCAACACAACAAAGCTGTCAGCAAAAGAGATATGGAGAGGCTCCCAGGCTCAAAAAATCCGGGAGGCCACCATCAAATGCGATAAATTGTGCTTGCTGACATGCCTTTCGCACAAATCACTGACGAACAAATTCAGCCAGGCGTTGACCATTCTTTCCCGTCAGAAAAAAACCAACCATCTTCATTAATCTGACAATGATTACCAACAGCCCTCATACGGGAGAACGTGTACACCTGCCTGATATCGACTGTGTCCTTATAGGGGTTAACTGCAGCAAAACGTTGGGCAGTTGTCTTGCATCAATCATTTCAGCCGATTACCCGCGTGAAAAGTTACATCTTTACTATGTGGATGGAGGCTCAAGCGACAAGAGTATTGCCATAGCAGAACACTATGACGGAGTTAAGGCAATAGCGCTCAACCTTGCATACCCGACCCCTGGAGCAGGGAGAAACCACGGATGGAAGGAGGGCTCTTCACCATTGGTACAATTTCTGGATTCTGATACGCTGCTTGATGCCGGATGGTTACGCAAGGCGGTCAATGCCATGCATGACGAACGAGTGGGAGCGGTGCTTGGATTTCGCAAAGAGATGCACCCTGAGCACTCTGTGTATAACTGGATTGGGGATCTCGAATGGGGCAGGGCTGTCGGCAAATCAGACTGTTTTGGGGGTGATGTCCTCATTCGCCGTCAAGCTCTTGAAAAAACAGCCGGTTATGACGAGATTCTGGTTGGTGGAGAAGATCCTGAACTCAGCCGGAGAATTATCAGAGCCGGATGGGAAATAATCCGGCTTGATGCCCTTATGACAAGGCATGATCTCGCCATGAAAACCCTTAAACAGTACCTTCGCCGGGCATTCCGTTCAGGATATGGCTTTGCAGCCGTAAGAAACCGGGAAGCAAAAGCGGGGACATCCTTCTGGAAATATGATTTTCTGAAAATAGTCATTAAAGGCGGAGGGTTTCTCGGATGCTGGACGCTCTCTTTTTTACTTTTCTTATCAGGCTATCGGGCACAGACCACTACTGTTCTTGCGCTGTTCTTGCTCGCCTTTGGCATAACCATGCTGCTTTCGCCACGTCTGTTCAGGATTAACAAGTTCATGCATGAAGACAACCTGAACAGAAGGGAGGCGAAAAGATATGCCTGGCACTGTTCGGTAGTGGTTCTTCCGCAACTCTTCGGAATTATCCGTTTTTATGCAGGAAAATTTCTTGACAAGCCCTTAAAAAACCGACGCAGCACTCTTAAAACAGGCCTTTCAACACCCTCCACATGACAGCAAAAGCCATAGCCTATCTTTGCAGCCAGTACCCTGCAATTTCGCACACCTTTATCTACCGGGAAATCGAGTCACTCCGAAAAGCCGGAATAACGGTACATACGGCATCCATAAGGCAGCCGGAAAACCTTGCTGTCATGACTCCTGCGGAACAAGAGGAGGCGAATCGGACCCTCATGGTTCTTTCCATGCCGTTCCCCTCGATGCTCGGCGCACACTGGCACTGTCTGAAGAAAAATCCTGCCGGATACCTGCGCATGGCAGCAGCGGCATTGCGCCTGCTGACCAGTGGACCGAAAAGCCCGCTTAAAGCCGTTGCCTATTTTACCGAAGCTGGTATTCTCCTGCAGTGGCTTCACCAGCACAACATTACCCACATTCACGAGCACTTTGCAAACCCTACCGCCATCGTAGCAATACTGATGAAAAGCTATGGCGGAGTAAGCTACAGCATCTCTGTGCATGGCCCGGATATTTTTTATACGGTCGATTCGGCCATGCTTGCTGAAAAAATCCGCAAAGCCGCCTTTGTGCGCTGCATCAGCTACTACTGTCTGAGCCAGATCATGCGCATCAGCGCACCAGCAGCCTGGCAAAAACTCCACATCGTTCGCTGCGGAGTCGATCCTGAACTCTATACTCCAAGAGCAGAACCAGGCAACACCATACCACACCTTCTCTGCGTCGGCAGACTGGTTGCCGCAAAAGGGCAATATATCCTGCTCGAAGCTTGTGCACTTCTGAAAAAAGAGGGTCTTCAATTTCAATTAACCATTGTTGGTGACGGCCCTGACAGAGCTGTTCTGGAAAAAGCTGCCACATCATTAAATCTCAACGGCTCGGTCACCTTTACCGGTGCGCTCGGACAGGATAAGGTCCGCGACGTTTATGAACGGGCCGATCTCTTTGTGCTTGCGAGCTTTGCCGAAGGCGTCCCTGTCGTACTGATGGAGGCCATGGCAAAAGAAATTGCCGTTATTTCAACCCGTATAACCGGCATACCGGAGCTGATTGAACACGAAAAAGATGGACTGCTTGCAACGCCTGGAGACGAAGCGGATCTTGCCGGCCAGATCCGAAAACTCCTTGCCAACCCCCAACAACGACGAGAACTTGGAGCAGCAGGCAGAAAAAAAGTTATTGCGCTCTATAACCAGCATACCAATAACCAGGGTATGGCTACCCTTTTCGAGAAGGAGGAGCTGACAGCATGATGATAATTGAAATTTTACTCAAATGTATGCTCATCCTGCTGGCCTTGCCGGCAGGATATCTGCTGATGACGACCTTCGCCGCATACCTCTTCAAAAAAGAGGGCTACGGCGAAAACCGCCTGCTCTCCATTGGCGTACTGATCCCCGCCCATAACGAAGAGGAGGGAATCAGACGCACAGTTAACGCTATCCTTGCATCTGATTACCCTGCTGACCGATTTGAAGTGTACGTTATTGCCGACAACTGTACCGACAATACCGCACAACAGGCCCGTACTGCAGGAGCGATTGCCTGCGAACGCTTCGACGAGGTCAGCCGGGGAAAGGGCCAGGCACTCGACTGGTTTTTGAAAAATCATGAGCATCTCTATGGCCACACAGACCTTATCACCATTATCGATGCCGATGTTGCGCCCGATAAACAGTACCTTCGAGAAATAAGCGCAACGCTCAGTGATCCCTCTATTCAGGCTGTTCAAGCCTATAACGGTGTCAGTAACCCGGATGCAGGATGGCGACCGGCACTGATCGACGCAGCCTTCAACGTCTTCAATCATCTGCGCATGGCCGGTTCTGTCAAGCTCTCAGGGAGTGCTGTCCTGAAAGGCAATGGCATGGCCTTCCGTACCAGCCTTCTCCAGCGATATGGCTGGCCATGTCACTCCATTGTCGAAGACATGGAGTTTACCCTGCGTCTGCTTCAGGATAACATCAGCGTTCATTATAATCCCGACGCAGTTATCCGCAGTGAAATGGTGACCTCCTCCAGCAGCGCCTCAACACAAAGAAGCCGATGGGAAGGGGGGCGCTTCATGCTTGTACGAAAAATGGCAGGCCCGCTGCTCAAACTTTTTGCATCAACAGGCAATGCTCGCTTCCTTTATGCCCTTGCCGAACTGGCAACTCCCCCGCTCTCCCTTCTCGTCATGCTCTTCACGGTTGCAACAGCAGGAGCCTTGCTGGCGCTCAAGGGTGTATGGCTCATGCTTGCCGCATCATTCTGGCTGATTCTGACCTTCTACGTTATATCGGGGCAGATCCAGCGCCACGCACCACTCTCCACATGGCTTTACCTCGCAGCAGCACCACTCTATGTGCTGTGGAAAATTCCACTCTATCTTGCAATGGTTGTTCATAAAAAAAGTAATACCTGGGTCAG
>SESG01028711.1_pt1 | contig 12316 bp, 6 predicted proteins | sample 3171421 | NCBI WGS metagenome assembly SESG01 (sample SAMN10866946, study PRJNA518727) | freshwater metagenome | biome: subpolar coniferous forest; feature: holomictic lake; material: water; isolation source: holomictic Lake 227, 6 m and 8 m depth | place: Canada: near Kenora, Ontario | collected... | reverse complement strand
TCCGGGCCGTCACCATCGAGTCGGCCTACTCCTGGCAGAAGGAGAACGAACTCGGCAGCATCGCTCCCGGGAAGCTCGCGAGCTTCACCATCGTGGACGAGGACCCGCTCACCGTGGCTCCGATGAAGATCCGCGACGTCCCGGTCTGGGGCACGGTCTTCGAGGGGCGGGTCTTCCCGGTGGCGGGTCGCAGGGGCGCGTCGGCGATGGTTCCCGTGCCCGCGCTTCCCTTCTTGCAGGGAGAGCACGGGCCGCACGACGGGCACGGCGAGGACGCCTGCGGGATGGCCCGCCGGGTGGCCGAGGCGGTGGCGGCGAACTGGGAGGCGGGCGGCGGGGTGCGGTGACGCCTACCCCTCCAGCCCCAGTTCCCGTCGCAGCGCGCTGACGTCCAGACGCTGGGCCTCCGGCACCCGGGCCTCGTGGTTCTCGAGATCCGCGAGGAGGAGCGCCAGCGCCTCCCTGTCCTTCGCATTGCCCCGTGCGGCCTCTCGCGGAGTGCGTCCGCCAAGTGCCGGGATCTTCTCGTCGACCCAGGAGCGGTAGTGCTTCTCCTTCACCGCCCGGACCATCGCGTGTACCTCGGGTGCGTCCTCGGTCTTCCCGTCGTCACCGCCATCCGGATCGGGTGAACCGGCGCCGGTTCGGAGCGCCGCCTCGGGGTCCTGGTGTTCCCGGATCCGGAAGGACACGAGCCCGCGACAGGCCTCCTCGACCCGCGTGCGAAGAGCGTCGGCGCGCCCGACCGAGTTGGTCGACAGACGAAGCGCGTCACCCGCGATCTCGGCCGATCCGACGATGGTGTTCTCGAGCGCGGGACTCTTGGTGTGCCCGGGGCGCGTGAACGTGATCCGGATGACTCCGGGTGGGTCCTCCTCGTCGTCCAGTTCGGCGCCGGCGAGAGTGCACAGCCGGGCGCGCACGTCCGCGGCCCCGCCGGCAACCACGGTGAAGTGGTCGGTGGTGAGGAGGAACCTCTCCCCATCGGTGTTGCGCAGTTCCGGGAAGGGTCGCCGGGAGAGGCCCTCGATCGCGATCTGCCAGAGGCCGAGCAGGCGACCATCGGCGGCCACGGCCAGGAGCTTCTCCCGGGGCACGACCCGGGCGCGCGACCGGATGGCCCGCCGGATCGCCTTCACCACGAGAGAACCCTCCCGGGGCGGGAGGGGCCGGGGGTGGATCCCGCACAGGAACGTGGCTTCCCCGTGGTCGACGACCCGGCCGAGGAGCGTGTCGCGGGGCTTCAGCACGCGGGAACCGGCCACCTCGTGTACCGATCGTTCCTCCTCCCCGAGCAGGTTCCGGAGCGTGATCCCCTGGCCGGGCACGACCTCCTTCACCTCCCACACCGACACCATCGCCGCGGCCTGCGCCTCGAGCCAGGCCCGTTCCTCCGGGCGCAGCCTGGCGCCCTCCTCGCGCAGGAGCAGTTCCCTCGGAGGGAATCCTTCGGGCCCCGGGAAGTGGTGGACCGCCCAGGGGAGGAAGAAGTCGGCCTCCCCCTCGGAAATGCCGATGGCCTCGAGGGCCTCCACCACGTCGAACTTCCCGCCCCAGCGCCGCTCCGCGAGACGGAGCATCCGGTCGTTCAGACGGTCGTCGAGACCGTGGATGGCGTTGCGCTCCGCGAGCCGCCGAGCCTCGGCGCGGGAGGGCCCGTTCAGCCGCTCCTCGTCCTCTCCGAGGTGGCACTTCTTGTACTTTCTCCCGCTCCCGCAGGGGCAGGGTGCATTCCGCGACGTGCGCAGGCGAGCGCGAATCGACTCCTCCTCGTCCCGGGTGGCCGATGCCGCACCCGGCTCCGACACGGTGACGGATACCTCGCAGCGATCGGGCCCCTGCCCGGCGACGCCGTTCGCCTGGCGTCGATCCGGCATCACCGAAGCGAACGCGTCGAGGGCCGCGGTGAGGGCGATGACCGCGGTCCTGTCCGCGAGGTCCATGGTCCCGCGACCTACCGAGAGTGGGGCCGGAAAGCCGGGCAGGCCGTGGGCCTCCTCCATGGCCTGGACGGCGAAAGGCGGTTCGCGGTGAAGGATGGCCGAGATCGACTCGATCCGCTGGACGTCGTCGACGCGGTCCTCTTCGACGAGCCGCACCATGCGAGCGACGGAACCGGCCTTGGGATAGAGGGCCACGCCGAACTCATCCCCGCCGCCACCCAAGACCGAGGCCTCGTGCGGGACCGGCCGCCCTCCCCTGGTGAGGACGACCCGAACGGCGTCGTCGGAGTCGAAGCGCTCCCAGGGCCTGACCCTCCAGAAGCGGGCGAAGGCCAGGATGAGGCCTTCCATCTCCTGCGCGCCGATCGCGCTCGCTTCCGGTCCGAGGGCCAGCGCCATCGCCATCGAGGCACGGAAGCGGAGAGCGTCGGGAGGCAACCGTCCCGAGGGAAGCCCGAGCGATCGGGCTGCGGAGGCGAGCCCTGGTTCGCAGCGAACGGGCTCGCGCCTCGCGCCAGCGACGAGGTCCTGCAGGCCCTTCGCGTCGTCCGGAGCGAACACCGGTTGCAGGGGGCCACGATCGCCCAGGGCTGCATAGACGAACTGGTCGCCTTCGGGAAACTCCAGGGGGCCGAGTTTGAAGGCGTGGAGCATGGCGAACTTTATCGCGGTCCGGCGTTCGACGCCTCGCCCGATCCGATTCTGTGGCCCATCTTACCCCGTGCGCCGGGCCCGGCTTTCTTGGGGCACACCCCTTCCGGGTCACATCTCACACTTGGGGCCATGCCGCTTTATCCCTTGCTACCTTCCCCCGGAGTGATTTGCTCCGCGTACACCCCGGAGGTAGCCCGTGAACTTCACCAAGAGGCAACTCGGCGTAGCGGTCCTCGCAGCGACCCTCATCGGAAGCGGCTGCACCGGCAGTTCCGGAGATGCCGTCGCTCCACCCACCGGCCTTCAGTACATGACCAACCCGGCCACCTACGCCGTGGGCGTCGCGATCCCCGCGAACCCGCCGGCCGTCAGCGGCGGCCCGACCGTCTCCTTCGCGGTGTTGCCGGCGCTGCCCGCCGGCCTGAGCCTCAACACCACCACCGGCGTCATCACGGGGACGCCGACGGCGGTCACGGCCAAGGCGACCTACCTGGTCACGGCGACGAACTCGGCTGGATCGGCGACGGCTGGCCTCGTCATCACCGTGGAGCAGGCCGTGCGGCCGCCGTACGGCCTCTCCTACTCGGCCAACCCGGCGGTCTACACCGTGGGCAAGGTCATCCCCTCGAACACACCGTCGAGCAGCGGCGGCGCGGTGACCTCCTACTCGGTCACCCCTGCGCTTCCCGCAGGCCTGGTCCTTGGCTCCGCTTCGGGCGTCATCACGGGGACTCCGACGGCGGCCACCGCGCTCGCGGCCTACAAGATCACTGCGTCCAACCTGGCGGGCTCGGCCGTCGTGGAAGTCACCCTCACCGTCAACGCGGCGGAGCTGCCGCCCTCCGGGCTCACCTACTCGGCCAGCCCCGTGACCTACACGGTGGGCAACTCCATCGCCCCCAACACGCCGTCGAGCACGGGCGGAGCGGTGACGTCCTACGGGGTATCGCCGGCACTGCCGAACGGGCTGAGCTTCAACACGACGACCGGCGTCGTCTCCGGCTTGCCGACGGCCGCAGCGGCCAAGACGACCTACACGGTCACGGCCTCGAACGGGGCCGGCTCCACGACCGCCGGCCTCACCATCACCGTGGACGCGGCCGTCACGCCTCCCAAGGCGCTCCAGTACTCGCTCAACCCGGCGAACTACACGGTGGGCGTGCAGATCACCCCGAACATTCCCTCGAGTGCTGGCGGCGCGGTCACCTCCTACTCGTTGAATTCGCCGCTGCCCACGGGCCTCGCCCTCAGCCCGAGCACCGGCGTCGTCACCGGGACGCCGGCCGTGGTCGTCGCCCCCTCGAGCTACTCGGTCACGGCCACCAACTCGGCGGGCTCCACGTCGGTCACTCTTTCCATCACGGTGAACGGGCCGCCGGTCCAGAAACCGACCAACCTCCTCTACACGCCCAGTTCCGTGTCCTACACGGTGAACACCCCGGTCTCTCCGCTCCAGAACCCCACCTATTCCGGAAGCCCGGTGACGTCCTGGACGCCCTGCGCGACGATGCCCGCGGGCCTGTCGCTGAACTCGGCGGGCGCCGTCACCGGTACACCTACTGCGGCTACCACGACCGCTGTTCCCTGCCTCATCACGGCGGCGAACTCGGCGGGCAACACGACGGCTACCCTCACCATCACGGTCAGCCCGACCACGGTGATACCGAGCCAAGTTGCCTACCCGGATGGCTCCTACACATTCACGGTGGGCACTCCAGCCAGCACGCCGGCTCCAACCGCCAGCGGGAGCGCCGTGACCAGCTGGGCGGCCCCGAACCTTCCCGCGGGCCTGAGCATCAACCCGAACTCGGGCGTCATCAGCGGTACGCCGACGGCCCAATCGAACATGACCGGGTACACCGTCACGGCGACGAACTCGGCGGGGAGCGCTCCGGGCACGGTCAACATCGCGGTGAACGCGTCACCGACTCCGCCGTCGAGCAATGGCACCTTCACGATTCAGACCCAGAGCACCCCCTCTGGCAGCCTGCCCTCGGTCGCCTTCGCCGGTACGACCGTGACCATCCACTCTCCACTATGGGTGAATTTTCAGCCCATTCCCCCAGTTGCCATACAATCCGACGATGTCACGGTCACGCTCACGATCGCGGCAGTTGGATCTGGTGCGCCGGTCGCGCAGTTCTATTCGTACCCGGTAGGCAACAACACGACGCCCACCCTGTCGACCCAGACTACCTGCTTCATCCGCGTCCCCTCCATCGCCGCGGGCGCCACTGCTCCGCTCGCGGCCCCGGTTGGATGCGGGCTGGGACTTCAGCCGACGGGATCCGCCGGCTCGATCACGGTCACCGGCACCGTTCAGACGGCGAACCCATACAGCTATTCCATTGCCCCGATACAGTTGAGTTTCGCCGCTCCGACGACCGTGGCGCGGACGGTCACGTTCACGAACAACTCTTCGCAGACGATCTGGGTTGGCATCACCGGCGGCGCCGCCAACTCCTTCCTCGACCCCCTCACCCCCACGGTTGCAGCCAACACAAGCCCCTACAACAACAAGCAGCAGCCCGTTAAGGGAGGCGGCGGCCAGGTCTGCGGATTTGACTCCGCAACCCCGCCGTACTCCCCCACCGCCGCGTGCCCGATCGGCTCCACCTGCGTGCAGGGTGGGGCGGGACCTAACCCCACCCCCGGGGTGACAACGTTCTACTGCCGCTACGATCAGGGCGTCCCCAGCCCCGGATACCAGCTCGCCGCCCCCACCGCGACGGCCCCGGGTGGCACGACCACGCTCACCATCTCGGGCGCGAGCTTTGCTCCTCTATTTGGCGGCGCAAACATGATCTGGTCCGGGAACTTCTATGGTCGCACGGCTTGCGGTCCCAATCCGCCCGTGGTCTCGGACCAGTCCTCGAGGTGCCTCGTTGCGGACTGCTCGGGGGCCTCGCCTAGCTGGGCTTGTGCGATCGGTACTGGAGCCACACCTGCGACGGCCACGCTCGCCGAGGTGACGTTCCAGACGACGAGCCCTGCGACCGATTACTACGACGTGTCGATCATCGGCGGCGCAAATCTGGCGATGCAGTTCGGCCCGACCGGTGAAGCCTCGACCCCCCTGGGTTACTTCTGCGGCACTGCAGGTTCGACGAAGACCGTCCCTGCCAATCCCTCGAACTCGGCATCGGTGGCTGGGGCTACCTGGACGATGAATTTCGGGACGACGCTTCCCTTCCCGTCTACCACCAACCCTCCCATTCCGTTCCCCCTTCCTTTGCCTTCCATACCTGCCCCAACCGGGGACAGCTCCAGCTACTACCTGATGGTGAACCCCGTCCTGAACTCCGACCAGACCGTGACGCAGTGCACGACGCACGCCAAGTGCGCGCCAAACCTCTGCGGTTTCGCCCAGCCCCAGGTCATCGCTCTGGGCTCCGCCGGGCTCCCGCTCCTCGACGGGTCGACGCGCTACTGCGGGACGAAGCTCTCCTGGATCACCGCGAATCAACTCTGGGCCGCCAATCAGACCGCCTCCAACAACGGACCATTCGCCTTCAACAACAGTTTCCCGGCAATTCCCCCGACCAGCTACCCCGGAGGCACGACAAGCACGTACTACGTCAGCAACCTGCAACAGTGCATCAACCAGACGTACACGTCTTACGAGGTGACCCCCCAGGATCCCAGACTCGCATGCGGCGGCGTGATCTGGGGGAGCCAACCGCCGCTTCCCAGCCCCCCGAATCCTTCCGGGAACAACCCGAGGAACCTCACGTATCAGAACTTCAACGTCCAGAACCCAGGCCTCTACTGGCTTCCGTATGTGCTGCCAACGATCACCTGGCTGAAGCAGGCCTGCCCCTCCTGCTACACGTTCCCGTTCGACGACGCGACCTCGACGTTCACCTGCCCCGACAACGGCAAGCCCCTCAACTACAGCGTCACCTTCTCGGACCTGGACCCGCAGTGACGTAAGCCACGATCCGAAGCTGAGAACCTCTCACGTGGCCGGCCCTCCGGGGCCGGCCACATTCATTTTGACGCACCGCAGCCGCACGCCCATCTGGTAGACGTTCCCGGATGGACCTCGTACGCGCGGTGGGAGTCGTTCTCCTCCTCTCCTCTTCGGCCGGGACCCTCTCGGTCCCCGCCATCACCGGCGCCGAAGACCGGCCTTCGACCGCGAAGGAGAACCGGGCCAGGGCCCAGGCGCTCGTGAAGAAGGGCGACGAGCTCATCGAGGCCAAGCGCCCCGCGGAGGCGCTGGCCGCCTACACGCAGGCCGTCGACGCCGACGGAAGCTACGACGTCGCCTATACCCACCGGGCGCTCGCCTACTACGCGCTCGGGCCCACCAGCTTCGACGCCGCCCGCGCCGACGCGGCGCAGGCCATCCGGCTGAATCCCTCCAGCGGCAACGCCTACTACCTCCGCGCCATGGTCAACCGGAGGGCAGGCCAGCCCTACCAGGAGGACCTGGAGACGGCGGCCCGCCTCGGGAACGCCAGGGCGAAGGAGATACTCGCGGGCGGCAAGGACGCCGCATCCGCCACCGCGCCCCCTGCCGCGCCCCCTGCCGCACCGCCCGCGGCCGCCCCCGCCCGTCCGCCGAAGCCGCCGGAGCCGCCGGAGCCGCCGGAACCGCCGCCCGACTCCGCTCCCCACCTGGGCCCGGGCGGCAACCCGGTCGAACCGCTCTCCAACGGCCTCGTCCTGGCCTGGAAGCGGGATGACGTGCGGATGAAGTTCGGCGACCCGCCGACGATGAACATGGACCGCTGCTTCTACGACTACAAGAGCTTCGTGCTCAACACCTGCTACGGCGACCACTACATCGCCTCGATCCGGATCAAGGGTCCCGGGATCCGGCTGAGCAGCGGCATCGGCGTGGGCAGCACGAAGGCGGAGGTCGCCCGCCACTTCTCGAACCCGTACGGGATGACGTGGGGGCAGTACAAGCTCGAGTTCAGCTACGACAGGGATCGCGTCACCAACATCAAGATCAGCCCGGTGGAGGGCGACTTCAAGCCCATCGGCGCGCAGAAGGCTGCGCCGGCGCCCGCCGCCCAGGGCAAGGACGCGGTGGTGGGAACCTGGCACTGCATGGCGCTCGCCAGCCGGATCGATGCGAAGGCGGACGGCTCCTACGACTACAACGGCCGACCGGGTGGCCGCTGGACCCTGGAGGGCCACGAGGTCGTGTTCGACGGGAGCCTGAAGCCCTGGGGCGGCGGCCGGGCCCAGCTCGGGAAGAACGTTCTCGAGTTCAAGTGGAAGGCGAACGACGGAGCCCAGCAGTACTTCGTCTTCCTCAGGTGAACGTCACTGCTTCCCGGCCTGCTGGATGATCCAGGCGGGGACGTCGGACTGCGACTGGATGCCGATGTTGCGGATCGACACGTCGGGGATGGCCACCGGGATCTGCAGGTTCGCGATGCAGGGGTCGAAGAAGCGGATGGGCTCGGCGAGGTAGTTGTCGGTGTAGGTGAGGTGGCCGCGCGGGGCGCAGCCGCCTATCTCCGCCCCGTAGGCGACCTTCCAGTCGGTGACCGCGCAGAGCGAGTCGAAGCTGTCCAGCACGGCGATGATCCAGCGCGTGAACTCGGTGTCGCCGAAGATGCGCAGGAGGAGGTCCGACCCCTTGCCCTCCCAGGTGGACGGCGTCTTGCACGAGCCGAAGTCGATGATGCCCACCGGGTTCTCGAGCGAGACGTTCCGGTCGAAGGTGACGTAGCGGCTGCCGGCGTCGGTGTAGAAGACGTTGCCGCCGGCCCTCGGGCGCTTGTGATCCACCACGTTCAGCTGGAAGAGCAGCCCGTTCTCCACGCCGGTGCCCTGGGATCCGTTCACGTAGATGGATCCGCCGTCCCACAGCTGCTCCAGGAAGTAGCTGATCCGGTTGCTCAGGATGCGATGGTCCCGGGCGACGGTGGGCGTGGTGTAGACGCCCCACTCGTTCCACTGGGCGTACGGCATCCCCGGGAAGCCGCCCTCGTCGAGCAGCCCCCAGCCCCACCCGATGGCGATCCCCGCCCACGGCGTGTGACGGATGTCGTTGTTCTGGATGGTCGTCCCGGCCGAGAACATCACGAAGATCCCGGCCGTGTCGAAGTAGTCGAGCCCGGTGTGGGAGATGTCGTTGTTCCGGATCTGGTTGCCGGAGGTGATGGCGTCGGCGTCGGCGCGGATGTTCACCTCGACGTCGACGCCGCCCACCTGGATGGCCGCCGAGGAGAGATCGGTGAAGGTGCTGTTCACGACCAGGTTGTCCTGGGCGCCCGTCCCCAGCCAGAGACCCACCGCCCCCAGCTGGGAGAAGACGTCGTTCTCGAAGGTGATGGCGCGTGCGTGGTCGAGCTGGACGTTGCCGGGAGTGGAATGGACGATCTTCTGGTGCCCGGTGAGGTTGGGTGAATAGCCGGGCCCCTTCAGGAAGTTGCCGCTCTGGTCGGCCACGTAGCCGTCCCGGTTCGGTCCGAACCAGGTCGCATGGTAGAACTGCAGGCCGCTGAAGCGGATGTTCGTGACGGGCTTCCCGGGCTTCCCGGTGAGGCGGACCAGCGCCTCGAGGATCGGGAGGACGGCCCGCGAAGGCGTGGTTCCCCCGTACGACTTGTAGTGAAGTACCTTCGTCGCCGGGTCCAGGAACCACATCCCGGGATGGTCGAGGTACTCCACGGCGTTCTCGATCCAGCTCAGGAGCTGGAAGTTCCAGGGCGGCGGGTAGGTGTTGGCGTTCCACCAGCAGAGCGGATCCGGGGTGAGGGTCGTTCCCGGCTCCCCGGTGAGCGGGCAGCGCATCATCTTCCACTGCGTGACGGTGACCACCTCGGCCCATTCGGGATGCTTCAGGACGGGCGCCTTCCCCCCGGTCGGAACCACGTACCCCTTGTCGGTCCTGGCGTAGACGGGATTGGCCGCCTGGATGGAGAGTGCGGGGTCGTAGTTGGAGCGGGCCCGGATCGCACGGTTGCCGTCCACGTAGAGCTGCCGTGCGATCTGGCCGGCCGGCCACGCGGGAACGGCGGCCGTGCAGTGATCGCCGCTGCAGTCGAACCCCTCCACGACGATGCCGCCCGAGAGGACGACGGGCGTCCGGTTTCCCGGCGCCGAACGGTAGACCACCTCGTTCCCGGCCGAGCCCGAGTCTTCCGGGTCGAACTGCAAGGGGGAGGAGAGCGTGTAGGTGCCGCTCCGGATGTTGACGTCGATCTGGCACCGACCCTTCGCGGGATCGGCCCGGACGGCCAGCCTCGCCCGATCGACGGTCAGGAAGGGCTTCGACTCGCTTCCGTCGTTGCCGGCGTCGCTTCCGGTGGTCGCGACCCAGTAGTCCCTGGTGCAGCTGGAGCCGGAGGACGAACCGGAGCCCTGGGAACATCCCGCGAGGAGGAGTCCGGAAGAGGCGGCCAGCAGTACGGCGGCCATCCGAAGAGTCCGATTCATGGCGTGAACCTCCTCACGGAAAGACGTCACGGGCCGAGCGGCGCGAAGTTGGCGGCCGCCACGACCTTCCATCCTCCGGGCTCCACCCGGAAGACGATGAGCTGGGGCGCACCGCTGCCGGCCTTCTTGCCGTCGATGGTCTCGTCGGCGACGAGCCGGAACCTCGTCACCACGTGTCCTTCACCTCGGGTGACGACCAGATCCTCGAAGCGCGGCGGCGCGGCGATGCGCGGGATGCTCTTCGCCAGGTACTCGTCCCTGCCGTAGCCGACGCCGTTCGACCGGAGCACCTGGAACTCGGGGGAGAGCCAGGGACGGACCCGCTCCGGGGATCCGGAGGCGAGCGCCGCGAAGAGCCCCTCGAGCTGGGCGCGGGCCTCCGAGACGAGCGCCGGGCCGTCGAGGCGGCGCGCCTCCAGCCGGCCTGCCTCCTTCGTATCGGGCGCCTGCGCGAGGGCCACCGGACGGGAGGCGAGGAGGAGGAGCACTCCCGCGGTGCGCGCGATTCGGCTGGTCATGGCTACTTCAGGAACAGGCGTGGCTGCATGAACGGGCCGTCCAGGACGTCGGGCACGTCCCGGAGCGGCTGCCAGGCCCAGGACGAGCGGCTCCACACGAAGGGGGAGCCGTTCACCGGGGCCGTCCCGAACTTCATCCAGAAGCTGCGGGCGGTGGAGCTCGTGTCGAACTTCATCGCGAGCTGCCCCGCCGCGAGCGCCATCGACGAGGTGGCCACCTTGGCGTCGATGGCCCCGTCCGGGATCTGCTTCGGGTACGGAGTCTCCCCGTAGCCGAGATCCCAGCGCCCGAAGATGGAGAGGGGGTTGGCCGGATCGACGTAGGTGATGACCGCCTTCGCGCCCTCCGCGTCCGCCACGCCCGGCACGAGCGCCAGCATCTGTCGCCGGCGCGCCGGCCGGTTGTCGGTGGAGGCCAGGTCCTCCCGGATCTGGAGGCTCACCGGCATGTTGACCCCCAGGATCCACCCGGGGGTGAGGAGCTCCGCGTCGTACTTCGGGCTGCAGGGCGAGTCGTCGAGGGAGCGCATCTCCACGCCGTACGGGCCGCCCGAGGAGCGGAAGAAGGCCTCGCAGCGGTAGGAGGCCTCCACCAGTCCGGTCTCGCCCGTCCTGGCGTTCGCCACCATGTACCCGTTCATGTAGGTGCCGGAGTTGTCGAACGTGACGAGGCGGAAGAAGTCGTCCACCGAGGTGGCGAACTGCTCGGCGATGGCCGCGCGCCAGAAGGTCCAGACGGCATCCACCCGGGGCTGCGACTTCCCGGCCCGGTGGGTGGTCTCGTTGAAGAGGATTCCGTGGCCGTTGTAGCCGAAGTCGGTCATCGACCCCACCGCGCCCGGCGTCGCGGTGTTCATGGTGAGGAAGTCGCCGTTCACCACCAGGGTCATGACCATCGACTGCGACAGGAAGCTGGTCCAGGAGTTGTGGGTGATGATGATCTCGCTCCCGGCCCGGCGCAGGAAGGCGGAGCAGCGGGTGGGGACGCCTTCCCGCCCCAGGAGCTCGGGCGAGTAGGAGACCGCGTCGAGCAGGTCGTAGAAGGCGTTCACGAAGAGTACGTCTGCGAAGGTGAGCTTCGCCGTCTCGTATCCGAGGACGAGGTCGTCGGGGGGAAGCGTGGTGGCGTCGGGGAGCCAGCCGCCGGAGAAGTCGAGCTCCGCCGGCTGCCCCCGGGTCGTGCCGTGGTGGATGCCCAGGAGCCGGAAGAGCGCCCGCTTGCCCTTCTGGGCCAGGTCGGCGTCGACGCCGGTCCTCAACCACTGGATGAAGAAGGCGTGGTTCGCGAACAGCATGTCGGACGCCCGCTTCAGCTCGGCGGGCGTCGGGCCGTGCTGGGCCGGGAAGTGGTGGCCCGGATCGATGAGGTAGGCGGCGTCCCAGTCGTTGTCGCGCGCGGCGAGGATCCCCTTCACCTGGAGCTTTCCCTGGACGAAACCGGCCCGGTACTCGGCGCGGAGCGCGTTGGGGTCGGTGGAGACCACGGTCAGGGTGGCCACGTTGTCCACCCGCTCCGAGGCGCCCTGCGCGCTGGCGTCCAGGACGTAGATCTCCGGGCCGGACGAGGGCGCGGGCGAGGAACTGCAGGCGGCCAGGAGGAGCGCGAGCAAGGGAATGCGTCGGACCGGCATGGGTCCCGTTCTTTCTCCCCCTCGGTTGCCTTTTCAGGCTCCCGGCTCCGATCATGTGCACGGGTTCAAGCCTCGGTAAAGGAGCGAATCATCGTTCTCCCGTGTGGAAAGGACCAGGAGGTCATGCTCGACCGGAGCATGGTCCTCGACGCCCTGCCCCTCGTGC
>SESG01010089.1_pt1 | contig 12319 bp, 8 predicted proteins | sample 3171421 | NCBI WGS metagenome assembly SESG01 (sample SAMN10866946, study PRJNA518727) | freshwater metagenome | biome: subpolar coniferous forest; feature: holomictic lake; material: water; isolation source: holomictic Lake 227, 6 m and 8 m depth | place: Canada: near Kenora, Ontario | collected... | reverse complement strand
GAGCTCACTGCCTTGTTACGAAGGCGTGCCTTCTCATTGGTCTTGATCCGCTTAATCTGCGACTTGATATTTGCCACGTGCGCTTGTCCTGTCCTATTTCTTAAGATGGCCGACCCTGATAGGTCTTGCCCAAGAGGGTGAAGGCTACCAGCGAGGTGCCATTAGCCTCAAATTGGTTGGGCCCCGCTAGGAGCGGGCTCGGGCAATCTCGGAAACAGCCCGTTCCAGAGCGTAAATCGGGTCCACGGAAGCGCCTTTAACAGCGGCGTCTGCTTGAGCAATAGCGGCTACAGCGGTGGCGATGCCCCGTGGAGTCCATGAAGATAACTGGCGACGAGCTTTATCGATCTGCCACGGAGCCATGCCCAATACTCCAGCCAATTCAAAAGATTTCGATCCGCGATTGGCTCCGGAAACTTTTGCCAATGCTCGAAGTGCAGAGGCGATCGCGCTGGTCACCATAACCGGATCGGTGCCTGTAGCAATGGCGCTTCGAAGTGCCAGGAGCGCTTTGGTTGTATCTCCTTCAAGGGTCGCATCAGCGACATCGAAACCTGTCGTTTCAATGCGGCCTTGATGGTATTTATCAATCATGGATTCATCGATGACCCCCGTTGTATCGGAGGCAATCTGTGAACATGCGGCGCTGAGTTCGCGCAATTCGTTTCCAACGGCGCTTACCAAAGCGGCAACTGCGCTCGGTGTGATTTTGCGCCCCAGGTCCAACATCATGTTCTTAACGAAATCTTGCTTCTCGCTCTCCTTCTTAAGAGGCTCGCAGGTAATTATTTCTGGCTTTGTCTTCTTAATGGTGTCGAGCAGAGCCTTGCCTTTGACTCCGCCTTTATGAATAAAAACCACGGTAATAGTTGGATCCATATCATCCAGATACCGTGTGACCTCATCCTGAACTTCCATCAATAAATCTTGTAGATCGCGAATAATCAATACGCGCTTTTCGCTAAAGAGGGAAGGCGAAAGCGCATCGGCAATATCGCCAACAATTGCATCTGCGCTAAAGATAGTGGTGATCTCGGCGCTCGCTTCTTTAAATTGCGCCATCAACTTACCCATTGCTCGGTCGGCGAGTGCGGATTCAGAACCGAGCAAAAGATAATTGCTCATCCCAACCTCACTTTCTGCCACCATGCACTTGCCATGCTTGTTCGGATGTGAAAACGATGCGCTCTTGCCGAAATGGCAATGGCTCCGCTTTTGTCCGTCCGGTAAACCCGGCTTCGAAGTCTATCCAGCAGGGCCAACGTTTGAGGCGCGGGGTGGCCATACGAGTTTCCCGTGCCGACACTGATCACAGCCAACGTTGGCGAAAGTCGCGCTATCAAGGCGGGGTCTTGGTAGAGGGATCCATGATGGCTGACTTTGTAAATATCCACGTGCGCCATAGCATCCACCAACTGCGCTTGCACGGGTGGTTCTAGGTCCCCCGCAGTAAATAGCGTGAAATCAGGGGCGCTAATCAGCAATGCAATGCTCGAATTATTAATGGCCGAACCATCACCTGGCATGAGGGCAAAGGTGTGCGAACCATCATCGGGCCATAAGACTTTTAGCGTGATCCATCCGCGATTGCTGGCAATAGTTGCCAAGCTCCCGGCCACAACGCTGACTTGGGAAACGCCAGCTAACCATTGATGTACTCGAGCACTCTCAAAGAGCGGTTCGTTGTTATTGCTCACCCACACCTGATCAACTTTGCGATGGTTAATAAGCCCGGCAACACCCTCAACGTGATCGGCATGAAAATGCGTGAGCACAAGAAGTGACACTTCTTTAATGCCCAGATTTCGTAGGCATTTATCTTCAAGACCTGCATCAGGTCCGGTATCAATCACGATTGCGCGATGGCTGCCTAAGTTAATAACCAAGGAGTCGCCTTGACCAACATCGCATTGCGCGATCTGCCAATCCCCTGCAGGCCAACGTGTCACCCACGAGAATGTGATCGCCGAAATCAGCGCTATGACAATCACATATCGCATTCGCGTTTTCAGAAAAAGCAGCGCTGCGATGATGGTGATCATGATTGCGAGTGCCGTCGCAAATCCCACGAGCCCCGTAGTAAATTGCACAACAGGGAATTTCGCAGACCAACGCGCAACTCCGGCAATCGCATTTGCGGGAAATCGAATCAGATAGAGAAGGAAGATACTCACCCCTGGCGCAAAAGGCGCAGTAAGAGCGGCAATAAATCCCAACACTGTAATAGGGCCAACCATGGGAGCGGCAAGTAAGTTAGCGATCACGGTCATGGGGCCGATGTATCCCGAGAGCGCAACCAAGATCGGCGCACACATCACAACCGCTGCAATCGGAGGACTGAGCGCACCAGCAATCTTGCGATGCATAAATCGTGAAAGTCGATTGGCTATGTGAGGTGCAAGAAGCAACAGACCCGCGGTTGCCAATACTGAAAGTGCGAAACCTGGATCGCGGGCTTGCCATGGATCACCTACCACGACGGTCGCGACGGCAAATCCCAAGGCAGGTAAGGAATCACTTTTCTTTCCGACTCCGCGAGCGAAAATCACAACGCTGGCCATCGCTGCGGCGCGAAGCACTGACGGAGATGGACGCACCAGTGCGATAAAGCCCATCAGAGCGATTGTTGTAAAGATCAAACGCAAACGGATCGATCGTACAAACCATTGCATGCACCATAAAACAAAGAGCGAAATGATTGCGAAATTCGCCCCGCTGACGGCCGTTAAGTGCGTCAATCCAGACCTTCTCATGGCATCTCTAAAGGACTGATCTTGCAACGAGGTATCGCCTAAAACCATTCCAGGAATTAGCGCCCCTCCATCGCCGGCGTCAACGCGGTGGCTGAGATCTCGCAAATGGGTGCGGATTGAGCCCAAACTTCGTGCCCATCGCGAAGCAGGCGTTACTCCATGAATATCTCCGCGCACTATAAAAAGCGCTGCTACTCGCGCTTCCTTGCTCGAACGGACTGAACCTGTTGCGTGGAAAATCTGCCCGGGTAATAAACCAAGAACAGATGCATCTGAGGAAATTACGCGTACAGGAACTCGAAGACGGTATTCAGGAATATCGCTACCGATATTTAGGGCGGTTGCTAGGAAGCTATAACTTGGCGGCGCCAACGTTGAACCAAAGACTTTGGGTTTTGTTTGATTCGGATCAGTCATCACTTGCATCTGCAAGAGTGCGTTCTTACCTAAGAACTCTCGAACTGCGCTCTTTTCTAGACTTGCTTGGCGAAGTGACATCATCGAGGCGCCAAGAAGTAAAGCACACGCTAAGACAACTATGAGCGTTTTATGTCGAACCAGGCCAAAAAGCGCAACGAATACAAAGAATGTGCACGACCACCAAGGCGAGATCCAACTTTGCGTAAGCGCACCTACCCAGATGGCACCACCTAGGACCAGGGCTCGGTAATCACCTACACGGTGATCTTGCTCTTGAATTCCGCGAATTTCGAAGCACCAATCCCAGAAACTTTCTGAAGATCATCCACACTCATGAAAGGGCCATTCACTTTTCGATAGGCCACAATTCGGGCTGCGATCACCGGGCCAACGCCGGGAAGCGAATCGAATTCAGAAATAGTGGCGCGATTAATATTGATTGGCCCCGTGTGCTTAATGACCACACGGGTTGTCGACGAAGTGCCAACAGAATTACTTGCTATTGGTTGCACATAGATTTGTTCACCATCCTTAATGATGCGAGCCAGGTTGACATCGCTGACATCACTTCCTTTTTTCACACCACCAGCAGCGGTAATCGCATCGATCACTCTTGAACTCACGGGGAGTTCATAAACTCCAGGTGTATTGACTCCCCCGGCAACATCAACCGTGACCAGTGGGGGCGCAATCATTGACAGGGTAGATGGGGCAGATGGAGCCGGTAGCGCAATCTCTACGGGTTGCGAATGTCCGCGGAAAACAACACCTGCGGATACGACAACAGCAATGAGAGCGAGGATCAGGAGTGCTCGTTTTTGGGCGCTCTCGAAATGTAGGTCAGATAACCAATCTTGGATTTGCTCTTTATAGCCTTGCAGAAGTTGATTCATGCACCCATTGAAAAGGCATACGGACTAGGGGTTCTACATTCACCCAAGCTTCTGTTTACGCCGTATATCTGTTGATACGAGCAATCAGAGGATCACTTCGGCGCTCTTCTCCGACTGAATGACAACGCCTCTACGGGAGATCGGAATTGATTGCGAATACGTTCAACGTCGAAAATTAGGAAAGCTACTGCCCAGCTACAACGATGTTAACGAGCTTGGGGGCACGAGTAATGATCTTGGCAATTGTTGTACCTGCCAGATCAGCGACGATTGTTGAGTGAGACATTGCCATCGCTTCAAGATCTGCATCAGAAATAGTTGGCGAAACTTCAAGGCGCTCTTTGATCTTTCCGTTGATCTGCACAATGGCAATTACCGAATCAGCAACAAGGAGTGCTTCATCAACCACTGGCCAACCAGCAAGTGCAATGGCAGGTTGATGTCCCAATCGCTCCCACATTTCCTCGGCGGTGTACGGGGCAACGAGTGAGAGCATGATGGCAATCGCCTCTACGGCCTCGCGCGCAGCAGGATCTGCCGGGCCACACCCTGAATCAATTGCTTTGCGAGTGGCATTAACTAATTCCATAATTCGAGCAACAGCAACATTGAAACGGAATGTTTCAACTGCAACCCCAGCATCGTGCAGGGCTTTATGAGTCACTTTGCGAAGACTGATCTCACCTTGTGAAAAATCAACGCCGGGAGCGCTAGTGATGTCTCCTGAGAGACGCCATGCGCGCGACAAGAACTTGACTGAACCCGAAGGTGAAACATCCGACCAATCCACATCATCCTCAGGTGGGCCGGAGAAAACCATCGACAGGCGAATCGCATCGACTCCATGCACTGCTAATTCGTCGGAGAGGCGAACCAAATTTCCACGACTCTTACTCATTGCTGAGCCATCCATGACGACCATGCCTTGATTGAGCAAACGCGTAAATGGTTCGTTAAAAGAGAGCATCTGCATATCGAACAAAACCTTGGTGAAGAAGCGACTATAAAGAAGGTGCAAAATCGCGTGGGTTACTCCGCCAACGTACTGATCAACGGGCAACCATGTATCTACGCTTTCGCGACTAAAGGCTTGGGTGTGATCGGTGTTGTTGGGATAGCGCAAGAAATACCAGGATGAATCCACAAATGTATCCATAGTGTCTGTATCGCGAAGGGATGGTGCCCCGCACTTTGGACATGGGACATTTACCCAATCGGTTGCAGCGCCAAGGGGCGAAGTTCCTTTAGGTTTGAGATCAAGCCCTGCAGCATCAGGCAATTTCACCGGCAAAGTATCAAGGGGAACAGCAACATCGCCACAGGATGGGCAATGAATAATTGGAATTGGAGTGCCCCAATAACGTTGGCGAGAAATAAGCCAATCGCGCAGGCGATAGTTGCGAGCGGCTTTTCCTAGGCCATCTTTTTCGAGTTGGGCGCTAATGAATGCAATAGCATCTGTTTTTGATTTGCCATTGAGTGGGCCAGAGTTAATAAGCGCGCCATCTCCTGCGGTTGCAATCCCGCTCACCGCAGGATCTTCCTCGCCCGTCTCAACAACAACGCGCACAGGCATTTGCATTGCAATCGCGAAATCTAGATCGCGCTGATCATGAGCAGGCACCGCCATGATGGCACCCGTTCCGTAATCGGCCAAGACATAATCACTTGCCCAAATTTGTAACTTCTCGCCATTGACTGGATTAATCGCATAGCGCTCTAGGAAGACGCCGCTTTTGGGTCGATCCGTTGCCATGCGATCAATATCGCTATCGGCCTTAATCTTTTCAAGGTAGGTATTGAACTGGGATTCCACTGCTGTTCCTTGTGCCAGTTCGGCAGCTAAGTCGCTATCTGCTGCAACAACAAAGAATGTTGCGCCATACAAAGTGTCAGGGCGTGTGGTGTAAATAGTGACGGGCTCATCGCGGCCTTCAATTTGGAAATCAACGTTGGCACCGGTTGATCGGCCGATCCAGTTGCGCTGCATTGTCAAAACTTTCTCTGGCCACTGGCCTTCGAGTTCGGACATGTCATCAAGCAAGCGATCTGCATAGTCAGTGATCTTGAAATACCACTGCGTCAATTTCTTCTTTGTGACTGCTGTATCGCAACGCTCGCATAGACCTGCAACTACTTGCTCGTTTGCTAAAACAGTTTGGCAAGAAGGACACCAATTAACTTTGGAGGCTTTGCGATAGGCAAGACCGCGCTCGAACATTTGAATGAAGAGCCACTGATTCCACCGGTAATACTCTGGATCGCAGGTATTGAATGTGCGATCCCAATCAAAGGAACATGCATATCGGCGCATCGATGCTTTTTGTACAGCGATATTTTCATAGGTCCAGATCGCAGGATCGATATTGCGTTTGATCGCAGCGTTCTCTGCTGGCAAACCAAATGCATCCCAACCAATGGGGTGCATGACATTGAAACCTTTTTGAACCCAATATCGAGCAATCACATCACCGAGTGCGTATGCCTCGGCATGGCCCATATGTAAATCACCGGAAGGATAGGGAAACATATCCAGGACATATTTCTTAGGGCGGGGATCATCGGCTCGACCACTTTTGAACGGGGCTATCTCATCCCAGATTGGGAGCCATTTTTCCTGCACATGGACAATGTCGTACGCCGCATGTTCACGCTCATTTTCCACGTGGAGCTGAGGGGATTTGAACCCCTGACCCCCTGCATGGCATGCAGGTGCGCTACCAGCTGCGCCACAGCCCCGAACTTTCAAAAACCCCTGGTGGGAATCTTCAGCGAGAGATTACCCCATCACGGTACTTCGGACACAATTTCCAGAGGGCTCGGGCAGAGTGATGGGGGCTAAACATCCATCCGAGTGCCTAGGGAAATCACGCGGTTATCCGGCAAACCAAAGTAATCAGAGGCTGTCGCTGAATTACGATGCAAGAGTGCAAAAGTTCGCTCAGAGAGACCTCTCAAAGCCCCACTATGAGATTCAACGAACTTTCTATCTGAAAGGTAGTAGGTGCAACGAGCTTCAATTTCTGGAGTCAAAACCTTCTCTGCCAGAATCTTAGAAACCTTGAGCTCTTGTTTGAATCCGACCCAAATAATTACCTCTGTAACTCGAGAATTTATTTGTTTCACCCGTGGCGGTGCGCTCACGAAAGGAATGTCACCCGTAATTACTTCCACGACAACGATGTTGGAGGGAATTGAATGTAAATTATGAATCTGCGATGCAAGTGCTTGAGGTACTTGATGAGCCGTGGAGGAAAGGTATACGCCGGTATCAGGAATTACGGAGATGGAATTACTTTCGATTAAAGCTTCCACCTCTTCCCATCCCAATACAGAATTTGAAAGTGCCACCGAGAGGGCTCTTTGTCCTCTGCGCCAGGTCCACATTAAATAAGTAATAGCGAGAGCAATTACGAGTGGAACCCAGGCGCCCTTAATAATTTTCGTTACGGTGGCTAAAAAGAAAGCAAGATCGATTGCAAGAAGCAAAGGCAACGTAATAATGAGTGCGCCCTTATTCCATTTGAGCTTCTCTTTGGCCACGAATCCAAAGGCAAGGGTTGTAACAAGCATCGTGCCCGATATCGCGAACGAATAGGCATTTGCTAGCGCATTCGAACTTCTAAAGTTAATGACGAGAAAAATAGATCCAATGCCAACGAGAAGATTGATCGCAGGGACATAAATCTGACCTTCTAAATCTTCACTGGTGTGAACGATCTTCAAACGTGGAAAGAGACCAAGTTTTACTGCTTGGCGCGAAAGCGATGCAACACCGGTTATCAGGGCTTGCGAGGCAATGACTGTCGCTGCAGTTGCTATGAGGACGAGGAATAATGTCCAAGATTTTGTCGGAGCAAGATCAAAGAAAAGATTACCCTTGGTATCTGGATTCTGAAGTGCAACGACAGCTTGCCCTAACTAATTGAGAATCAACGTCGGCGCCACTACCAGATACCAGCTCACTCGAATCGGTGTCTTTCCAAAGTGACCAAGGTCGGCGTAGAGCGCTTCTGCGCCAGTAATTGCCAGAATTACCGACGATAAAATAACAAAAGTGTGGAGGCCATGATGGCCGACATACCCCACTGCGTAATAAGGTGAGAGCGCCTTAACGACATGTGGCATCTCCTGAACTTTTCGAAATCCTAAATATCCAATCGTTGCGAACCAGACCAAGATGATCGGTCCAAAGAGTCGGCCAATGCTTCCCGAGCCCTTGTATTGAGCCCCAAATAAAACCACCAAAATTGCAACCGTGATAGGTACTGATAAATGAATAAATCGTGGATCGATTGTTCCTAAACCCTCCGTCGCAGAAAGAACAGATATCGCGGGAGTTAAAATTCCATCACCAAATAGAAGTGCAGTTCCAAGCATAAGCAAAATAAGGAATCCATACCGTGCGCCAGTTTGCGCGTTCTTGATTCTCCAGGGCAACAAGGCAAAAAGCGCCAAGATCCCACCTTCGCCATTGTTATCGGCTCTGAGTACGAAAGTTAAATACTTCAGCGATACAACAAGCATCAAGGACCAAAAAATCAGCGATACAACTCCAAAAATGTCGTAGGCCGTAGTCCCCGAGGAATCTAGCGACTGGCGAAATGCATAAATAGGGCTAGTACCGATGTCGCCAAAGACCACACCGAGCGATCCGATTGTGAGTGCTGCAAAAGCTGCGGGGCTCTTTGATTTCTTCATCGAAGGTTGGGCTCAGCCCCACTTTCCTCTCCGTAAATCGGCTCTGGGATAGATCCGGCATTGTGTTCGACCAAATGCCAACCCCGTGGCCCCAGTGCCAAAACAGACCAAGCCGCGTTAGAAAGACCGCCCAGTACTCCCCAATGTGATTGCGGTAGCTCTAGCAATTTTCCTAAAACACATCGGGCAGTGCCGCCATGTGTTGCCACGATTAATAATTGATTTTCCCCGCCTTGTGCCAGTGCGCGATTAATTGCACCCACAGCGCGATCGGCAACTTCGGTGCGTCGCTCCCCGATTGTTCCTGCGGGATTGTCATCTCCATCAATCCAGCGAACAAAGTTTGCGAAATCCTCTGCACGATTTTCTTTACCGGTTTTACCCTCCCACATGCCACCGTTCGTTTCACGCAAATCGATATCGGTGGAGACAGGTAAGTGAACAAGATCAGCAAGTGATTGCGCAGTGTCACGTGCACGAGAGAGATCACTAGAAATAATTGCCGTGGGTTTCATTCCTGCCAAGAGTTGGGCGGCGCGTTGTGCCTGATAGACACCAACTTCGTTGAGGGGAATATCTGAGTGGCCCTGGAATCGGTTGATCACGTTCCAATCTGTTTGACCATGACGCCAAAGGACAATGCGTTGTGTATTAGCCACGTGCTTTCTCTTCCGCTACGGCATCCAGTGCGATGGTAGGGCAATCATTCCAGAGACGATCCAACATGTAAAAACGACGCAATTCATCACTTTGAATATGTACAACGAGGTCGCTGTAATCGATCAGGACCCACTCGGCACCATTTTCGCGGCGCGTTGGCTTTTGACCAGCGAGTGTCATTTGGCGCTCCACCTCATCGGCGATTGCGCTGACCTGGGGAACATTGGCGCCGCTTGCGATCAAGAAGACCTCAGAGAGCACTAACTGATCAGAGAGATCAATGGCAATGAGATCGCGCCCCATTTTCTCCAACACTGCTCGTGCGGCAATTTGAGTACTTGCGATAACTGCTTTGCTAGCTGGCATATAAGTTGTGCTCCTTGATATAGGTCAAAACGTTGGCAGGAATATCGCCGGTAACGCCGTGATGGGTGAGTAATTCTTGTCGTACTTTCGTTGAAGAAAGATCCAGTGCATCGATATCTAGACCCTCCCCATCGCGCGCGATAATCAATACTTCGACAAGATTTCGAAGCTCTGCACTTCGATGCCACTTATCTATTTGTGCCGCGGCATCGCTGCCGAGAATTAAGACAATTGCTACATCTGGCCGAGAACCGTGCAACTCCTCCACGGTATCAATCGTGTAGGTGGGTCCAGATCGGCGGACCTCACATTCACACACCCCTACTCGTGATTTCACCCGCGCCGGTAAATCGGAAAGAGCCAGTTCAACCATTGCTAAACGATCCATAGCCGAGGCAACGGGGCCATCACTTCTCATCCACGGGTTGCCGGCCGGCACAACAAGTACTTCATCAACCATATTTCGATCAAGAATTTGTTGAATAAGGTGGATATGGCCCTGGTGAATTGGGTCAAAAGTCCCACCAAATAAACCGAGCCTCATATGCGCCGACAAATGATCAGACAATTAATCCCGGTCGAGTCGCAGAACCACGTACAACAGGACGCTGAGCAGTCCGAATGCGAATAATCCAAAGAAAACTGGAGGGGCAGGTAACTTGCGAACTACTTCACCGGCGATGGAAATCATGTGCAGAGCCTACCTCAGCCTTTAGCCAGGAGCTTCTTAAATTGCGCCTCATCAATAATGGCAATGCCCAATTCTTGAGCTTTGGCCAATTTTGAGCCAGGGTCAGCCCCCACCAACACATAATCAGTTTTCTTAGAGACCGAACTTGAATTCTTTCCGCCATGGGCCGCAATCACTTCAGCAATCCCATCACGCGTAAAATCGCTCAATCCGCCTGTCACTACAAATGTCAGACCCGCCAATGTTTGTGGGGCCGATTTGCCTTGCTCGTGCACCATTCTTACGCCGGCGGCTTTCCACTGGGAAATGATGTCGCGGTGCCATTGCTGTCCAAACCATTCAATAAGCGAATCCGCAATCGTGGCACCGACGCCATCGACTGCCGATAATTCATCGGCCGAAGCCGTGGCAATCGCATCCACGGATCCAAATGTGGTCGCCAAAGATTGCGCGGCAGTTGGCCCAACGTGGCGAATAGAAAGAGCAACCAGAGTGCGCCAGAGTGGACGCGACTTCGCTTGTTCGAGGGCCGCTAATAGTTTCTCCGCATTTGCTGCCGCTTTGCCATCCTTCTTCTGAAAGAAATCTGACTTACTCAATTTTTCAGCGGTGAGATCGAAAAGGTCTGACTCATCGTCGATGATCTTGTCACTCAAAAGTGCTTGGGCAGATTCGTATCCGAGAACATCAATATCCAAGGCCGCGCGCGATCCTATGTAATAAATGCGCTCGCGCAATTGTGCTGGGCAAAACTGCGTATTAGGACAGCGAATATCAATGTCACCTTCAGAAATAGCGCGAAGTTTACTTGCACAATCGGGACAATGAGTCGGCATAACAAATGGCTTCTCTGCACCGGTACGTTTTTCTATCACTGGCCCTAGCACTTCAGGAATGACATCACCAGCTTTGCGAATCACCACAACATCGCCGATCAAAATTCCCTTGCGCACAACTTCTTGAGCGTTATGCAAAGTGGCATTGGTAACCGTTGACCCAGCAACCTTAACGGGTTCCATAAATGCAAACGGCGTTACTCGGCCCGTGCGGCCCACGCTGACTTTGATATCCAGTAAACGTGTTGTTACCTCTTCTGGCGGATACTTAAACGCAATTGCCCACTTAGGTGCGCGCGATGTAAAGCCCAGCGCGACCTGTTGGGAGATTTCATTGACTTTAATGACAACACCATCAATTTCGTGTTCTATGTCGTGACGATGTTTCTCGTAGTTGGCGATGAAATCACTCACCTCTTTGCGCGTGGCAAGAACGCGATAGCGCTCACTGGTGGGCAATCCCCACCCTTTGAGCGCTTCATAGGCTCCGCTTTGAGATTCGAAAGTTGCACCTTCGCAAGCGCCAATCCCATGCACCACCACACTCAACGGACGTGCAGCCGTAATTCTCGGATCTTTCTGGCGCAAAGAACCAGCGGCTCCGTTTCGTGGATTAGCAAAGAGGGACTTTCCAAGTTCCTCCAAAGAGGCATTGAGTTCGGCAAATGCCTCAAGTGGAAAAAAGACTTCCCCGCGGACTTCTATCAGCGATGGAATGTTTTTGCCGATCAAAGTATGTGGCAAGTTCTTAATGGTTTTCACATTGAGAGTGACATCTTCACCTGTGACACCATTGCCGCGAGTAAGAGCTTGTGTGAGTACTCCGCCTTCATAAAGTAAGTTGATCGCTAGCCCATCTACTTTGAGTTCGCAGAGCCACTCATTAACGGGCGCTTCCTTTTCAGTGCGATCAAACCACATGCCGAGTTCTTCGTTATCAAAGACGTTATCCAGACTCATCATCTTTTCGATGTGATCTCGTTGCTCAAAACTTGTGGC
>SESG01006080.1_pt1 | contig 12321 bp, 14 predicted proteins | sample 3171421 | NCBI WGS metagenome assembly SESG01 (sample SAMN10866946, study PRJNA518727) | freshwater metagenome | biome: subpolar coniferous forest; feature: holomictic lake; material: water; isolation source: holomictic Lake 227, 6 m and 8 m depth | place: Canada: near Kenora, Ontario | collected... | reverse complement strand
CTACATGGCAATTGCACTTTCCTTTATGCACCAAGTTTTGAATGGTCCTATTTTTGTGGGACACCCAATCAATAAGCTTTATTGGGAGTTCTTGTATATCGCTGCCGGGTTAACCATTGTGTTGTGGCGATTAGTAATACCTACCGTGCGCTCGCTGCGTCACAACTTAAAGGTGGAGCAAATTGTGGTTGAGGGACCCGGTGTTGTCTCCATCGTGATGCGCGGGCGCAACTTAGATAAGTTGGGCGCCCAAGGCGGACAGTTCTTCGGCTGGCGTTTTATGACTTCAGGTCAATGGTGGATATCGCACCCTTATTCGTTATCAGCAGCGCCAACTGAGCATTACATGCGAGTCACCGTAAAAGAGTTGGGTGATGCTTCGCGTTCGGTAAAGCGAATCAAACCTGGTACCAGAGTCTTCTTCGAAGGTCCTTATGGCACCTTTGTTGCCGAGCGAGCATCGCGTGGTCACGTGGTGTTGGTCGGCGGCGGTGTTGGAATTACGCCACTTCGTGCTTTGCTTGAAGAATTTCCTGCGGTTAAAGAGATTGATGTTCTCTTTCGAGCCTCTAAAGATGAAGATTTAGTTTTACGTAAAGAGTTAGATGAGATTGCTGCTGCGCGCGGCGCTCGGGTTCATTACTTGGTTGGCTCCAGGCAAGTTCATCCGATGACCGCCAAATACATAATGAAATTTGTGCCAGCATTTCGAGATTCCGATGTTTATGTTTGCGGACCAACGCCATTGGTCGAAGCAGTTCGTCAGGCGGCGTTAGATTGCGGGATTCCAAAGAATCGCTTCCATGATGAAGCATTTGAATTCCACAATGTGTAACGAGAAAAAATACAAGATGTATAACCACAGAAGGCAGGGGCTTTAATGAAACGTGCGCTACTTATTGGGACGGGATTGGTTGGTGGGCTGGGCGCAGTCCTAACCATTACCCCGCCACAACTTGGGACGCACTCCTCCAGTGCTGGTGGGTTATCGGGCGGGTTAGGTGGTGGCACTCCGGCTTCAACTCAGGCACCAGCTACTCAAGCTCCTGCAGCGACGCCGACTCCGGCCCAAAGTACGGCGGCGGCAACTACGCCAGCGCCAACGAAAACTTCTAAAGCAACGAAGAAAGCCACTTCAAAGGCAACTTCTAAAGCGACCAAAAAGCCCAAACCCACAAAGACCACGGCTGGCGGTACGGCTGCAACGCCAACGCCAACCCAGACCACGGCCGCCCCAGCTCCGACGCCAACCAAAAGTACGCCACCACCAGCCAGCTCTGGCGCCTCGGGAACCTTTACCGGTTCAGCCTTTGATGCCAATGAGCGCGGCCGAATATGGGGTTCAGTTACAGTCACCATCACCATAAAGAATGGCGTTATTACCGCCTCTAAAGGCGTCCAAAGGCCATCTAGCCGCGGCCAATATGCCTTCGATCAGATCGATCCTTATGTTGCAACCCAGCAAATCACCATCGCTGCTATCAAATCCAAAGCCTCATCGGCTTTACCATATGTCGGTGGCGCTACCTACTCCTCGCAGGCATATTGGGATTCGTTGAAGAGCGCGCTGTCTCAGGCTGGAATCTAAGTAAATGACAGCTCGACACTTCCTGGAGTTTGATACTTGGGGGACGATCATCGTCTTTGACCTGTCTTCGGCCACGGTTGCCGAAGAAGTTCTAATTGCGGCGGCTCACGAAGCTCAGGCTTATTTTTTCCATATCGACGAGGTTTTTTCTACTTACAAGCCAGAATCGATGATCTCCAGGCTGCGACGAAACGAAATTAGAATTGAAGATTGCACCCCCGAAGTTCAAGAAGTTTGGAAAGCATGTGCCGAGGCACGGGATTTAAGCAACGGCGCCTTCGATCCCTGGGTGGTTGCCGGCGGCTTTGATCCTTCGGGCTATGTAAAGGGCTGGGCGTCAGATAAAGCTTGCGAAATATTTTTATCCCATGGCATTGAAAATTCTTTGGTTAATTCCGGCGGCGATGTCACGGTGCGCGGCGGCTATCTGAAAGATGGGGTAGTAGAGCCTTGGAGTATTGGGATCCGAAACCCACTGAATAAAGCTGAGATCGTCCATACCGTTGAACTAAACAATGGCGCTATTGCAACTTCTGGCACTTATGAGCGTGGGGCACATATCAAAGACCCTCACTCCAGCTTGATTGCAATTGGCGCTCGCAGCGCAACGGTGATCGGTCCAGATGGTGGGCTGGCTGATGCCTTGGCAACCGCGCTGATTGTGGATGGACGCGATGGTGCCGGTTGGTTTAGCCGACCAGAGTTAGCGGAGTACACCTGCTGGGTTGTGGATCGCAACGACGAAACTTCGTGGACTTTTACAAAATAGACACACAGCCAGTTAAGCGGTAATCGCGGACAAGATCTCGAGCTCCCTTGATGAGAGCTCGACGACGGGCATGATCTCGCGCAGCTGTTCTACGGTGCGGGCACTGGCAATTGGGGTCGAAACAGTTTCCTGAACCCGTAGCCATCCCAGAGCAACTGCTGCGAGGGAAACCTGATGAGCTGCGGCAATTTCTGCAAGTGCCGCAACGGTTTTCCAACCGCGTTCATTTTGATAATTAACAACGCCACCAGCGCGAACCGAATCAACGGTGACGCCCTCACGATATTTTCCGGTGAGAAAGCCGCGGGCCAAACCGAAGAATGGAATACAAGAAATGCCAAATTCCTTCAAGGTCGGGGCCATATCAGTTTCGTAAGTTTCGCGTTCTACTAAGTTGTAATGATTTTGAATCGCAGCATATTTGGCAAAGTTATTTTCCGTCGAAGTTTGTAACGATTCGCGTAATCGAGCTGAGGTAAAGTTGGATGCGCCCAAATATCGAACCTTGCCATCGGTTACCAGTTCATTAAAAGCCTGAAGGGTTTCAACTATCGATACCTTTTCGTCATCCTCGTGGGCATAATAAAGATCGATGTAATCAGTCTGCAGCCGGTGCAATGAATCACGCGCAGCGCTGCGAATGTTTTCTGCCGCTAACCCCGGACGCTTGGAATATTTTGCGACCTTGGTTGCAATCACAATTTGGCTCCGATTTGCGCGCGCCTTCATCCAGTTACCAATAATGGTTTCACTGTCGCCGCCGTTGTTGCCCTCTTTCCATTCGGAATAGATATCGGCGGTATCGATAAAGTTTCCACCTGCCGCAACATAGGCATCTAGAATCTCGAAAGATTGCGCTTCGGTGGCGCTCCACCCAAAGACATTGCCCCCGAGGCAAAGCGGATGGACTTTAAGATCGGTCTGCGGGATGGTGATTAATTGGCTCATGCCGAGATTCTGCACTACTCGGGCAGAGGTGGAAAATCGAAACCGATAAGGTTTGCCCATGACTACTGGCGGCTTCACCAGCTTAGAATTGGCGCGCGAAGAGGAGCTTTTAACCCTCCCATCGCTATCAATGGCCGATGCGCTTGAGATCGGTGAAATTGGCGTGGCACTGGGATTGGCGCGATCGCTGCCGTTGGCAATTGAAGTTCGGTTGGGCGACTGGACGGTATTTCATGTCAGCCTGCCGGGTTCCAAGCCCGAGAATGATCAGTGGATTGCCCGCAAAGCTCGGGTTGTAATGGCCCGGGGTCATTCCACGATGTTCGAACGGGTCCTGGCTGAAGAGCAGGGAATCAATTGGCATGAAACTTATGGTTTTTCTGAAGCCGATTATGCAATTCATGGCGGCGGTCAGGCGCTTCGCGTAAGCGGTTTAGGAGTGCAAGGAATTTTATTAGTGAGTGGCATCCCACAAGTTGAGGATCACCTATTTGGAATCGAAGTTCTAACTGAATATTTGGCACGTAAAGGCGAAATGCTGTGAGTAAGGAAATCTGGATTTGTGGTGAAGTGTTAATTGATTTAATTCCACGCGATTTCCAAAAGTTGGCGATAGTTGGCGGCGGCCCCGCTAATACCGCAAAGGCGTTGGCGCGATTGGGATTCGATGCGCACTTTATCGATGGCATCTCTACTGATGCTTATGGGCAAAGCGCCAAAGCCGAACTTTTGGCCGATGGCGTGAAGTTAGATTATGTAAAGTTTTCTGACTTGCCAACATGTACTGCTGAAGTTTCGCTGGATGAAAAGGGAAGCGCCTCTTACATTTTCACGATCAACGGAACCGCAACTTTTGATTTCTCTCATGACTGGTTACCCGATCCCGTTACTTCGCCACCAGCCGTGTTGCATATTGGGACGTTGGCGACGATTATCGAACCAGGTGCCGGCATTGTGCACGAGTGGGCCAGCAAAGTTGCCGAGTATGCGCCGATCGTTTTCGATCCCAATGTTCGTTCCTCGGTTTTGGGCGATCGAGATCTGTATGAAGCTGCGGTGGCAAAATGGGCTGCGATCTCATCGGTCATAAAGGTGAGCGATGATGATCTGGCTTGGCTTTATCCGGGGATTAACGAGATTGAGATTGCGCAAGAATGGATACGCGAAGGCGTGGCGCTTGTGGTGATCACAAAGGGTGCTGCCGGTTTGGTGGGCGTAACCACTGATGGGATAGTTACAGTGCCTGGAGTTTCAACCGTGGTGATCGATACCGTTGGGGCAGGGGATACCGTTGGTGCCGTGGTGGTTGAAGGTCTATTGAAATTTCGCTTGGCTAATTTAACTGGCGACCAGCTTTCGAAAGTATTGGCTCGAGCGGCAAAAGCTGCATCGATTACCTGTTCCAGGGCCGGGGCGAAGCCCCCGACTTCGGCAGAATTAGAGGACTAAATGCAACACATGGATGGCGCCGAGATTTCGGTATCGATCGATTTGGATCAAGGTGGTCGGATTGCATCGCTGCAATGGCGTGACCTGCAATTTTCGGTTCCCTTTCGCGGCACACCGCTTTCGTGGGGTTGGTATCCAATGGCTCCTTGGGCTGGTCGAATTCGTGACGGCTTAATCGTTGATGGCGCTGGCGAAGTCCACACCTTGCCAACTTCTTGGGATCCACCAAATGCGATTCATGGCTATGGCTTTGTTTCATCATGGGAAGAGACCGGTCACGGCCGAGCGCGCTTGGAATTACCGGCGCCATATAACGGTGCCGTAGTAAATCAAACCATTGAAATTTTGGATGATGCGGTTCGTTGGATTCTGGAATACGACGCGAACGGTTGCACCTTGCCGGCATGGCTTGGGATGCATCCTTGGTTTCCAAGGGAACTTTCGCGCGGCGATGAGGCGGAACTGGAATTTAGCGCGGGCAAAATGTTGTTGCGCGATGAGGATGGCCTGCCAACTGGTGAACTAGTTCCGATGCCTAAGGGACCATGGGATGACTGCTTCACTGAAATCAAAGGCGTGCCCACCATCGTTTGGGGCGGCGCCGCTCGTTTAACAATTGAATCCGATGCTCCATGGTGGACGGTTTACGATGAAGATACCGAAGGCATTGCCGTTGAACCACAGACTGCGCCACCTGATGCCGAGAACCTGGGAATCATTGGCGATCATTACCTTGAAGCACTCTTCACCTTTTCGGAGGATTAATCTCAAATGAAAATCATAAATCGCGAACATTTAAAGAATCTGACGGCCAGAGAAGAAGCCCGCTTTTTGGAACTTCATCCAAAATCTGGCGACCTCTTTGCGCAAGCTTCAAAAGTGATGCCAGGCGGCGTGCCGATGTCGTGGATGGCGAAATGGCCCGGCAAGTATCCGATCTTCGTGGCATCAGCCAACGGCGCTCGTTTTACAGATGTTGATGGCCACGAATATATTGATTTTTGTTTGGGCGATACCGGCTCAATGACCGGGCATTCCCCAGCTGCTACGGTCGCTGCTATCAATGAGCAATTGAAAATTGGAATCACCGCGATGTTGCCGACTGCTGATGCGGTTACAGTTTCCAATGAATTAGCGCGCCGGTTTGGCTTGCCGTATTGGCAATATACGGTTTCGGCGACCGATGCCAACCGCCATGTTATTCGATATTCGCGTTTAATTACAGGTCGATCAAAGATTGTAGTGATTGATAAGTGTTATCACGGAAGCGTTGATGAAACTTTTGCAACGCTGGATTCAAATGGCAACACTGTTGTTCGCGAAGGAAATTTGGGAGCGCCGGTTGCATTGGATCAAACCACCAGGGTTGTTGAGTTCAATGACTTAGCAGCAATGGAGATGGCGCTGGCACATGGTGATGTTGCGGCAATCTTGATGGAGCCGGCGATGACCAACATTGGGATTGTTTTGCCGGATGAAAGTTATTTGGATGAGGTTCGAAAGTTAGCCACCAAATATGGCACCCTGTTGATTATTGATGAGACTCATACAATTTCAGTTGGTCCTGGCGGAATGACTGCGATGTTTAATTTAAAGCCCGACTTTCTAACAATCGGTAAAGCAATTGCTGGTGGAATTCCCACCGGTACTTTCGGAATGACTACTGAAGTGGCCGAGCGCATTAAGGCAAAGGTCGAGCGCGAAATTATCGACACCGGCGGAATCGGTGGAACATTAGCCGGCAATGCTTTGAGTTTGGCGGCAATGCGTGCAACGCTGACTCAGGTTCTTACCGATTCGGCTTTTGCGGCGATGATCCCTTTGGGGCGCCGTTGGTGCGATGGCGTCGATGCTGCGATCAAGGAATTTGATCTGCCTTGGTATTGCAGTCGACTTGGAGCCCGCGGGGAGTATTTATTTCAAGCTACAGCGCCGCGCACTGGTGCCGAAGCTGCAGCTGCCGGTGACTTTGAACTTGAGCAATACATTCACCTGCGCTTATTGAACGATGGCTTCTTGTTGACACCATTTCACAATATGGCGTTGATGTCTCCGGAAACAACGGCTGCTGAAGTCGATGCTCACACCGCAGCGTTTAGAGCAATGTGTGCCGAGCTAGTGAGCGTCTAAACGATATAAAACGTCGCGACCAAATTCGGCAAAACCTAGACTCTCATAGAGCGCCAACGCGGCCTCGTTATCGGAGTCCACGTAAAGCATCGCCGAAAGCAAGCCATTTTGGCGAAGATAACGCAGACCTGCCAAGGTGATCGTTCTACCTAAGCCATGGCCAGCAAAGGATGGGTCAACTCCCATAATGTAAATCTCGCCAATCGGATCATGGTCGTGTTGACCGGCTTCACCTTCGTGCTCATGTGAATGACCACCGTGAATCTTGGTCCAACAAAATCCCACCATCTTCGCGTCGATCGTGGCAATAAAGAATCCAGTAGGTTGGAACCAGTCCTCTTGGGTGCGAATCGCAAGATCTTTGGCCTCCCAATTGCCCTGATCAGGGTGAGCGATAAAGGATCGATTATTTAGCGCCAACCATTCTTCGTTATCCATTTCAGGCAAGAAGGTTCGGATTGCAATTTGATTATCGATTGCTGGCAACGCTTCAGCTAGCGAGCGACGCATTTGAATAACAGTTCGGATTCGCTTGAAACCATTGTGAACGGCGAGCTCGCGCGCGGCCGGTAGATCGCCATGCGACCAAAGTCGAATTCGATCGCCGGCAACTTCACGAGCCTTTGTAAGAATTTCTTGGGCAAAACCTTGGCCGCGATATTGCGGGTGAATCACAATTTCCGCGCTAGGGCCCTCGACTTCATCGGTTAGGTCCAGATGGGCGTAGCCAACAACGGTTGGACCGTCGCAAGAGATGATGTGGCAGTCAGCTTTATCGCCGCCATGGCGAAGGTGCAGTAGCACGTGCTCGGATATTGGTGGAACGCCATCATGATCAAGCGCAGCAGTAATAAGGGCTAAAACACCAGCCCGGTGTTGATCATCTAGATGTAGAAGGTATTGCACTAGACGAGTTCGGAGATTGTGTTCTCTTTGCCCGAATTTGGAAGTGTGAAACGGTAGCCGACATTTCGAACAGTTCCGATCAGGGCTTCAAATTCTGGACCAAGCTTGGAACGAAGGCGCCGGATATGAACATCTACGGTTCGGGTGCCACCGAAATAGTCGTAGCCCCAAATTTCCTGAAGCAGTTGCGCGCGCGTAAAGACGCGACCTGGGTGTTGGGCTAAAAACTTTAGTAATTCAAACTCTTTGAAAGTGAGATCCAAGGTGCGACCGCGGACTTTGGCGGTGTAAGAATTTTCATCGATCACGATATCGCCGGTGCGAATCTCGCGAAGTGATGGATCAGTTGCAACACGTTCTAACTCTTTGCGGCCAGTAACTAGACGAATTCGAGCTTCAACTTCGGCTGGGCCGGCAGTGTCCAAAATGACATCGCTGATTCCCCAATCTGCATTCATGGCAGATAAGCCACCTTCGGTTGCAATGCAGATGATCGGGCAATCGATACCGGTTGATTTCAACAATCGCGTTAGCGACTTTGCTGCTGGAAGATCGCGACGAGCATCCATAAATAGGCAATCGACCTCTGGAACATCGACCAAGATTGAGGCTTCGGCTGGCATTACTCGAACTTGGTGCTGCAAGAGCGCCAGGCTAGGGAGCACCTCGGCGCTGGCGCCTTGGGTGTTCGTCAAAAGTAGAATGCGTGCCATAAGGGTGAAAGAATACTCATGTGAGAACCCTCGCTCCACTCGCCCTCGTGCTGCTACTCGCCTCGGCTTACGGCTTCTGGTATCGCCGTACTCGCGGCCGAGTTGTGGCCAAAAAGTCGCCAGAATCGCACCCTTCGGGGCTGACCCCATCGCAGATCGGGGTCGAACTTGGCACCCGCGGAACACTGGTGCAGTTCTCTTCTGCCTTCTGCTCGCCTTGCCGGGCCACCCGTGCACTACTGACCGACATCACTGCCGACCAGCCCGATATTGTCCACGTGGATATCGATGCCGAAAGTCATCTTGAGTTAGTTCGAAAATTAGATATCAGATCGACGCCCACCACATTGATCCTGAATCGCCATGGCGTTGAGATCGGCCGAGCCGTCGGCGCTCCAAAACGGGATCAAGTTATCAGTGCGCTTGCGGCGATAAAGCTGTAGAAGTGCAACTGCGAATGCATCGCAATTAGTCTTTTAGGTTTCAATTATTTATTCTAAGCAAGTGATTAACCACGAGCCAGTGCATTTCACCAAGCGCCGCATCATTGATTTTGGGCGCCTGGCTGGTTCGTTATGTCGAGCGCGATAACTAAAAGATTATAAGTAATTCTTTTTAGTTCATTCCATTCGACCAAAGGAAAATAAAATGGCAACAATTAATCGTAATTTAGTAGCAACCGAAAATAAGAGCGCTCGACTAATCGATGCGCGGGGTCCACGCTTTGGCGCCGTGATTACTACAGCAGTTCTAGCAGTCGCTTTAGTAACACATTCGGCGTTCGTCATTGGATTGCAGTTATTGGTATTTGCAATTGGTGCTTTTCTCGGACCACAGAAAACTCCGTACGCCTTTCTTTATAAGCGATTCGTGAAGCCACGCCTTTCCGGTGAAGTGCCGACGGAAGATGTACGACCTCCTCAATTTGCGCAGAAAATCGGCTTCTTATTTGCAGTCGCTGCTTTAAGTGGGGCAATTTTGAGCGCGCCAGTTCTCTTCGCGGTTGCCACCAGCTTCGCGCTAGCAGCCGCTTTCCTCAACGCCGCCTTCAATTTCTGCCTGGGCTGCGAGCTATACCTGCTGATTGCTCGCGCCACTAATCGGTAGTATTGCGCCATGGCCGAACCACATGAACTTCGCGAAAAAGGTCTTCGCCTAACTCCGCAACGTGAGCTTGTGCTGGCTGCCGTCCGCGATTTAGGACATGCAACACCAGAAGAGGTGGCCGAAAAAGTTCGACTAACGCATCCGGGGATCAATCTTTCTACGGTCTATCGAAATCTCGAGACCCTTGAAAATGTTGGTTTGGTTCAACACACTCACCTAGGCCATGGTGGGGCGACCTACCACGCCGCTGAAGAGTTGACTCATCTCCATTTAGTTTGCAGCAAGTGCGGTTCGGTTGGCGATGCCCCAATCGAAGCTGCGGCAAATTTCGTGCAATCTCTAGCTGATGATTACGGCTTTAAGACCGATGTCTCGCACTTTGCGATCTATGGCCTCTGCGAAAACTGCCAACTTCAAATATGAGTGAAGTACTGGTCGAAGGTGGACCTGATGCCGGCGCAGTTTGGCATTTAGGCGAACCCAACCATGAGCAACGAGCACTCGCTGCCGGAAGCGCTTGGGCTGATCTTTCCCATCGCGCGGTCGTTTCCATAACCGGCGAAGATCGACTTACTTGGCTTCATGCCCTGACTACTCAACATCTTGAGAAATTGCCGGTTGGGCAATGGAGCACCGCCCTAATTCTGGATCCCAATGGTCGCGTGGAGCATCAATTTTTTCTAGTTGATGATGGCACAACCACTTGGTTGCATTTAGAAAAAGAGCGGGCGGAAGATCTCGTTGCTTATCTAGAAAAAATGAAATTCATGATGCGCGTAGAAGTTCGCGATCGATCAGATGAATATGCCGTCCTTCGCGCTCCGGGTTTTGCTGATGCCTTCGGCGGTCCATATGCACTCGTACCTCGGGATGAACTTCATGACACCGCTGAAGCTTTTAACCAAACCAATACCAAGGTTGGAATGTGGGCGCTGGAAGCTGAACGAATTGCTGCTGGTCGAGCTCGCTTATTATTTGAAACCGATTACAAATCAATTCCCAACGAATTAGGTTTTTTAAATAATGCAGTGCATATGAATAAAGGTTGTTATCGCGGTCAAGAGACGGTTGCTAAAGTTTTTAATTTGGGTCAACCGCCGCGGCGGTTAGTTCTTCTTCATCTTGATGGCAGCATGATTGAACTTCCATCACATGGCAGCAAAGTGGAATGGGATGGCAAAGAGGTTGGCTATATCGGCTCAGTTTCGCGTCACTATGAACTAGGGCCAATTGCGCTGGCGGTTATCAAACGAAATGTGCCAGCCGATGCGGTCTTATCCACTGAAGGAATCCCGGCTTCGCAAGAGATCTTGGTTTAGTAAACTAAAGCCTTCGTATCAGCGGCCATAATTTCTTCGACAAATGAGGCTGCACCAGCAATAACAATCCCAGGAATTAGATCTTTGGCTTCAATTCCTCGGCGAACCGCGCATTGAGTGCAAAGCGTGACCCTTCCTGCAAGCAAGAGGCTCTCTAATAATTGCGAAAGTGGCGCCGAATGTGGGAGTTCAAATTCTTCCGCTCTGCCGGGCAGGGCAAACCAAGCCGCTTCCCCCGTTAGCCACAACGACACCTCAATGCCGGCCGCCAATGCGGTGGTCGCAACGGTAAAGGCTTGGGCACAGCGTTCCGGATCGTTTGCGCCCACCATTACCTTCACAACAAGTTTCGATGCCATATCTGAACTCTAGCCCGATACGCTTACCGTTATGGAGGCAGCGCGATGGAGACGCTAACCTCGGTTTTATTAATTGCTGCCGCGCTAATAATGGGGCTCGCCATGATCTTCTTAGGAGTTCGAGGCGTTATCCGGAGCTGGCGTGAAGATGCGCGAAATCGAAAGGGCTAGAAATGGTATTTACGATCCCCGAAGGGCTACATCCAGATTTGAATCCACTTGCTTGGCTAGTTGGGACCTGGCGCGGCAAAGGTCGCGGGGAGTATCCAGGGATTGAACCCTTTGAATTCGCGCAAGAAGTTAGTTTCAACCATGATGGCCGCCCGTTTCTAAATTACTTTTCGAGGTCTTGGATCATTGATTCCAATAACGAGATCATTCGTCCTGCAGCATCCGAGGTTGGTTTTTGGCGACCAAAGCCCAACAAGGTCTTGGAAGTTGTGCTCTCGCATAACACCGGAATTTCTGAAGGTTGGGTCGGAGTTATGGATGGCCCAAAGATTCAATTGGCGATGGACCAGGGTTACTCCGCACCAACGGCAAAGATCGTCACTGGTGGCAGCCGCTTGTACGGATTAGTTGAAGGTGAACTCTTCTTTGCTTACGACATGGCAGCTGAAGGTCAAACTTTGCAGGCGCATATCTGGTCGAGCATGGAACGCCAGACCGAAAACGTAAATTAATGACTTTGTCGCCGCTTCACCAGAGCCGGAGCCAAGGCGAAGTTTTGGCGCAACTAAGTCGCGATGGGTTAGTTGAATCTATCCATGCCGGCCATTTGGTAGCGCTCAACAGCGACGGCACGATCTTTAAAGCAAAAGGCGCAATCGAACTTCCAATTTACGGGCGCTCGGCGCTAAAAGCCTTACAGGCGGCTGGAGTTCTTCGAACCGGGTTAAAAGTTAATTCAAAACAGTTGGCTCTTATGTGTGCCAGCCATGCTGGTTCTGATGAGCATCTGACAGTTGTTGAAACGATTTTGTCCGACAGCGGTTTAACCATCGATCAACTTCGCAATGCCGTAGATAAGCCA
>SESG01039417.1_pt1 | contig 12322 bp, 14 predicted proteins | sample 3171421 | NCBI WGS metagenome assembly SESG01 (sample SAMN10866946, study PRJNA518727) | freshwater metagenome | biome: subpolar coniferous forest; feature: holomictic lake; material: water; isolation source: holomictic Lake 227, 6 m and 8 m depth | place: Canada: near Kenora, Ontario | collected... | reverse complement strand
TCCATCCCCGCCCTGAAGGGTAAGGTTTTCCGCGAATTTTCGATAAAGAAAGGAGTCAAGACAAAAAACGCCGGAGGTGCAACAACGCATATCCGGCTTTAAAAGTGTGTGATGCTCCCAAACGAAGCTACTTCTTCATCACTGCGGCATCATCCATGAACTTCTTCAAGCCAGCATCGGTAAGCGGGTGGTTGACCAACTGCTTGATAACACTGTAGGGAATAGTGGCGATGTCCGCCCCCATCATGGCCGCATCAATAACGTGCAGGGGAGTGCGGACACTGGCCACAATCACTTCGGTCGAGTATCCGTAATTATCATAAATGGTTATAATCTGCTTGACAAGTGCCATGCCGTCGGTGCTGATGTCGTCAAGGCGGCCAACGAAAGGGCTCACGTAATCCGCTCCGGCCTTGGCGGCAAGCAGCGCCTGGTTTGGCGAGAAGACGAGCGTGGCGTTGGTGCGAATGCCGTTGGATGAGAAGTGTTTGATGGCCTTGAGTCCGTCGATCGTGAGCGGGCATTTCACCACTACGTTCTCGTGGATCGCTGCGAGATCTTCGCCCTCAGCGATCATCTCCTCGGCCTTGAGGCAGGTGACCTCGGCACTGACCGGGCCGTCAACGATCTCGCATATCCGGGCGATATGTGCCTTGAAGTCGTTGTAGGTGAAGTTCGACGGATCACCAACGATTTTGGCGATAAGCGAGGGGTTGGTGGTCACTCCATCAAGCACGCCGAGTTCGGCGGCTGCCATAATTTCGTCGAGATTTGCGGTATCAATAAAAAATTTCATTCTCTCTCCTCACACGGTTACCTGTTAACGATCAAGCATTACATTGAAGTTTTTCGGCTGGCGACCTTCCCAACTGCGTTTATGCCAGGCATAGCCGGCAATCAGCGGCAAAGCAATGGTTGCTTCGGCAAAGACCATCTGTTCATGAACGGTATCGACCTTGCCCCACGAACTGGCCTCTTTGAGGGTTGAACCGGAAAGCGCACCATCACGCTCGTCGGCGACCGTGATCTGGACGGCATACGTGTGCATGGAGACGTCATCGTGGCCAAGTACTTCGGCTGCAACAACAATATCCTGGGTAAAATTTTTCGGGACACCTCCTCCAATCATGAAAATACCGGTCTTGTCATTCTCAATCTTGATTCGGGTCAATTCACGAAAATCCTTCACCGAGTCGATGGCGACGTGCGGCCCGGGATTCTGCCACTGATGATGTACCAGCCCAAATCCGGCAGAGCAGTCCGAAAAAGCGGGGCAGAAAATCGGTACACCCTTTTCATAAGCCTTGTAGACGATGGAGTTTTTGTCGAAATTGTTTGTTTCAATATATTTTGCCATTTCCACAATAAATTCACGCGAGGAGTAGACTCCTGGCGGAATGGAGTTGGCTATGAGCGCGGTTGTGTCATCGCAGACGCGCAGATCATCTTCATCAATAAAGGTGTCGTAAATACGATCGATATGCAGCTCGCGAAGAATGGCATCATCAATAAACGGCGAACCCTTGTAGTGGCGGAATCCAAGAGCTTCAAAAAAATCCTGATCAACAATGTTGGCACCAGTGGAGACAATAGCATCAACCATATTGCTCTCAATCATGTCAATAATAACCTGCTTCAACCCTGCACTGATCAGTGAACCGGCAAGAGTGAGAATGACGGCGCACTCCTTGTCCTGCTGCATGAGATCCAGAATGGATGCGGCTCTTGCCAGATTGCGTGCCTGAAAAGCAGTGTCGCTCATCTGGTCAATAAGGGGAACAATATTCAGTTGCTTGATATCAATATGGCGAACCGGAGCGCTAAGCAACTCCTCTTTTCTGAATCCCGACTCCATAAAGACTCCCAACGCGATTAAACAGTGACAAAACAAAAAAAGAGAGTAAGCTGACTATATCACACACTCAAATTACCGGATGCTGCTTCCTTCCGGATCTGACATGGTTGGGCAACTGAGCGTTGTATAGGACTTACTCTCTAATTATATCGGTTTTTGAATTCTCTCCTCTCTTCAGATCAGAGAACCAAAAACAAGTTGAACAATATAGTGTATCAGAACGTGAAAACAAAAAACAAACAAAGCTCTTTTATCTTTCTCTCAACTATTATAAATTAAGGAACATTGAGAGATTTTGAGAACAACAACCCTGCCTGAAACAGCCTCACTCGCTGCCGGGTTTCGCAGCAACAATTATTGTTATGGGAACACAACGAATTTTAAGCGGGATGCGCCCTACCGGCAAACTCCATCTCGGTCATTTCAGCGGAGCCCTTGAAAGCTGGGTCGAGCAACAGAATATGCTTGATGAGCATGGTGCAAGAATCTATGAAACCTGCTTCCTCATTGCCGATTATCACAGCTTGACAACCTCGCTCGATACCAGCGAAATTTATTCCCACACGCTTGACATGCTCATCGACTGGCTGGCAGCAGGCATCGACCCCCAAAAAAGCCCTCTTTTTCGCCAGTCGCAGGTCAAGGAGCACGCAGAGCTCTTTCTACTTTTTTCCATGCTGATCACTTCATCACGTCTTGAAAGAAACCCGACACTCAAGGAGCAGGTACGTGACCTGAATATGGATTCACTGATGTATGGCCATCTGGGTTACCCGGTTCTGCAGGCTGCCGACATCCTCCTCTACAAGGGCAATGTGGTGCCTGTGGGCGAAGACCAGATCCCCCATGTGGAGATTACCCGAGAAATTGCGCGAAAATTCAACAACCACTATCCTCATCCCGTACTGGGAGAGGTCTTTGCTGAACCGGAACCTAAAATCACGAAATTCTCGCGTCTGGTAGGCCTCGATGGAAAGGCAAAGATGTCAAAGTCTCTCGGTAATACGATTCTGCTTGCGGACGGTCCTGAAGAGGTGATGAAGAAAATGCGCACGGCGGTCACTGATACACAAAAAATCCGAAAGAACGATCCTGGACACCCTGAGGTTTGCACGGTTTTCAGTTACCACAAAAAATTTGCCATGCAGGAACAACTCGAAAGCATCGAGATTGATTGCCGTGCAGGCTCGCTTGGCTGTGTGGATTGCAAAAAGCTTTGTGCCTGCAATATTTCACTGCAACTGGCACCACTGCTCGAAAAACGCCGTTATTATGAAGCCAACATGGATCTTGTCAAAGAGATTCTGCTTGAGGGGGAAATAAAAGCAAAAGTAATAGCCTGCCAGACCATGCAGGAGGTGAGAACGGCCATGAAACTTGGCGAAACAACCTGCGGCAACCATCATTAAAACCCCATGCTGAACAAACAACAGGCTTTTATTTTCGATATGGATGGAGTGCTGACCGACAATATGCAGTTCCATGCCGACTCATGGGTCGAACTTTTCAGTGATTTCGGCCTTCAGGGGCTTGATGCTCAGCGATATCTGGTGGAAACTGCCGGCATGAAAGGCCTTGACGTGCTCCGTTACTTCCTTGATCCACAAATTGATGAGGAGGAGGCTGAACGGCTTACCAATCTGAAGGATTTTCTCTATCGGGTCATGTCGCGAAACCGCATCAAGGCGATGCCCGGTCTCAAGCTCTTTCTTGATGCCGCCGACCAGCGGGGAGTCAAGCTTGGAATCGGCTCCGGCGCATGCCCAAAAAACATCGACTACGTCCTCAGCATTCTTGATATGACGGAAACATTCCAGGCCATTGTGGATCCTTTTCAGGTTCGTCACGGCAAGCCCCAGCCGGATATTTTTTTACGTGCCGCTTCACTGCTTGAGGTACCCCCTTCGGGATGTATTGTGTTTGAAGATGCCATTCCGGGCGTTGAAGCTGCAAGAAAAGCCGGAATGCAATGCGTTGCCGTCACAACAACAAACCAGGCTGATGCCTTCAGCCATTTCGATAATGTTTTGCAGGTTATCGACGATTTTACCTGCCTTTGTCCTGAAGAGCTCCTCAAAAAGCTCAATGAAAAGCAACCCATGACCCTCTTATGAAAAAATCCGATGCTTGAATTTTTCTCTCCCATCATTCACAATGCCCTGCGCTCTGCAGCCATTATTACCGAGAAACCCGTCAATATCGAGCAGCCCGCCGACAAAAAGTTTGGCGACTTTTCGACCAACATCGCCTTGCTTGCCGCCAAAGAGTGCAGGAGAAACCCCCGTGAACTGGCTCAAACAATTATTGAGCATCTCCGCTTTCCCGCCGATACCATCGCCAAAGTCGAGGTTGCCGGTGCGGGGTTCATCAACTTTTATCTTACTCCACACTTTATCATGCGCTCAGTTGAGCAGGTGTTGCTTGAGGGTGACGACTACGGAAAAGGGAGTATTGGCCAGGGCAAGAGTGCTGTTGTGGAATATGTCAGTGCAAATCCAACTGGTCCACTGACCATCGGTCGTGGCCGGGGCGGTGTGCTTGGCGACTGCATTGCCAATCTCTTTGCAACCCAGGGGTACGCTGTTACCCGTGAATACTATTTTAATGATGCGGGCCGACAGATGCAGATTCTTGGGGAATCGGTCAAACTCCGTTATCTGGAACGGTGCGGGCTTGCGGTTGAGTTCCCTGCCACCCATTACCAGGGTGAGTATATCGGCGACATTGCCGAAGAGATCTACCATGATCACGGAACGGCTCTTGCGGAACACACAGAGTTGCTGATGTTCAAAAAAAGAGCTGAAGAGATCATTTTTGCTTCGATACGCAAAACGCTTGAACGCCTCAGCATCCGACATGACTCATTTTTTAATGAACACACCCTCTATATGCCCGATGAAGAGGGCGTTACGGCCAACCAGAGGGTGATCGACGCGCTCAGGAACAAAGAGTTTATCACCGAATACGATGGCGCAACCTGGTTTCAAACCACAAAGCTCGGCCAGGAAAAAGACAAGGTGCTTGTCAAATCGTCAGGAGAGCCGAGCTACCGACTGCCCGATATTGCCTACCATATCACCAAGTTTGAACGAGACTTCAGTATGATCGTCAACGTGTTCGGTGCCGACCATATCGACGAATACCCTGATGTGCTCGAAGCCCTGAAAATTCTCGGTTACGACACAGGGCGCATCAAAATCGCCATCAACCAGTTTGTAACAACAACGGTTGACGGGCAAACCCTTAAAATGTCAACAAGAAAAGGCAATGCCGACCTGCTCGACGATCTGATTGACGATGTCGGAGCAGATGCGACCCGGCTTTTTTTCATCATGCGCGGCAAAGATTCTCACCTCAACTTCGATGTTGAACTGGCAAAAAAACAGTCAAAAGACAACCCTGTCTTTTATCTGCAATACGCCCACGCAAGAATTTGCAGCCTTTTGCGCATGGCTCGCCAGGAGATCGGCTTTAATGCTGCCTCTGATCCAGACCACAACAGCCTGCAACTGCTCGACTCTCCGGCGGAGCTTCAACTGGGGTTTGCCCTGCTTGATTATCCTGATATGATCAAAACAAGCCTTCGCTTGCTTGAACCGCAAAAAATGGTCGAATACCTGCACTCTCTGGCGGAAGTGTTTCACCGCTTCTATCAGGAGTGCCCCATTCTCAAGGCAGACCCAGATATTGCAAGGGCTCGACTCTTTCTTTCACTGGCAACTCGCCAGGTACTGCGCAATGGATTCAGGATTCTCGGTGTGTCGGCACCTGAGTCGATGTAGCCTGATCCGACAGATGACGATAAAGAGCGTGCTCGATGATATAGCGGTAGACCGATGGAGGAACAAGGCGGGAAAAGGGGGCCCCGGCGGCAACACAATCCCTGACAAGCGTCGAGGAGAGCGGAGAGGAAAAATCAACAAGCTTGATCGTCCATCTCTGTTGCATGATGGCTGACAGATGAGCGTCCTGCCGGGTTGAGGCCCTGCTGAAGACCGCGATATCACATAATGAAAACAGCACATCAGGCTCCTTCCAAAGTGAAAACTGCCTGAAACTGTCCTCGCCGACAAGCAGTGTAAGCTTGTCGGTTGGGTAGAAATTACGGAGATGACGCAAAAAATCGACCGTATAGGAGGGTTGCTTTTTTTCAAGTTCCCAGCCACTGACCTCACTGCACACGCCTGTGCGATTGATTTCCCTCGACAGAAGCTTTGCCATGCACAGTCTGTGCAGGTCAGTTGTGCCTCTCTTTTGCTTGAAGGGGTTATTCGAAACCGAAATAACTATCCTGTCAAGAGCGAGCAACTCCCTGGCAAAAAGAGAGAGGGCAAGATGGCCATTGTGAGGCGGATCAAAAGATGCTCCAAAAACTGCCAGATGCACGAATAACTCAAATCAGTGTTTGAAATTCTGCCTGATTTTTTCCCTGATACCCTTCATTTCTTTCTCTTTTTCAGGGAAGCGCTGCACGTACAGGTCGAGCGTCAGCCCTGCATCAAACCACTTTTTGCGCGTCATCAAAACATCAATCTTTGCCGCAAGAGCCTGCCTGAAGTAGATGGTATCAGGATAACGTTTGATAACCTCATCATAAAAGATAACGGCTGCCTTATACTTTTTGAGCTGCACATACTGCCGGGCTATAAAAAAGCAGTTTTTTGCAAGTTTTTCCCTTAATACCGGGATGGCCCTGGCAGCAGACCTCAAGCTGTCAATCCGCGAAAAACTGGCAGTAGCCGCAGCATAGCCCTTCTTGTAGTCCGGATTCGCTGGATTAATCTTCAACAGCTCCCTATAGGTCTCAACATCACTGGCAATCTTCGAGGAATCAACCATGGGATAGAGATCCAGATAGAGTGAATACTGCTCTATGGCTTTATTGGTAAACTGCTGATCAAGTTCAAAATGAGGGGAGAGCTTTTCATAAGATTTTGCAAGCAGAAACTGCGACGTTCTTGCGTACGGGGTAGAAGAAACCTGCTGCTGCAACCTGGTAACCATATCCGCAGCAAGAATATACTGCCCGGAACGGTAATAGGACTGTGCAAGATAAAAAAGGACATCATCCTCCAGTGCAGTGGCTCGCGAAGTAAAAATAAGTGATTCAAAAACCAGGGCTGCTTCCTCGTAGTTGCCCTTGTCATACAGTTTCTGTGCCTTGGCATATCCTTCATTCACACGCTCTGTTGCAGTCGTTGCCGGCTTTGAGGATGAACAGCCGGAACTTATCAGTAGCCCCACAGCAAAAAGGATCACTGCTGAACGTGAAAAAAATCTGGTAACCGACATAGAAGAACTCCATTATTCTTTTTGTGGAAAAAAAGGACACCATCAAGACGAAACTCAAGAAAAAAAGTCCGCGATGGAAAACGTTTTTGTGGAGCTTAGGGGAGTCGAACCCCTGACCTTCTCATTGCGAACGAGACGCTCTACCAACTGAGCTAAAGCCCCGACATCCTGATGCTACAAATCTTCATTCCTTCCAGCACATTGCATCTCAACAGAAGAAAAAAATAGCCTGCAAAAGCAGGCTATTGACTGTTGAGTTCTTCGACGAAGAGCGCAGGTCACCGGCCTGTTTCAGGAGACAAGGGTACGACGAAGCAATTGAAGCTGATGGCTGATGGTTCCGTCGTAAATCGTATCTCCAATTTTAACCGCAACACCACCAATAAACTGCTCATTGACAAGCATCCTTGGCCTGATTTTCTTGCCAGTGAAAGCCGCAAGCTTCATCACCAGTTCGCCCGCCTGCTCATCAGAAAGCTGAACCGCGCTGGTAATATCAACGTTGATCACCCCTCGTTTCTCATCAAGCAGGATTTGAAACTCATCAATAATTTCAGGCAGAAGCCCTGCACGTTTTTTTCTGGCAACCAGCTTTAAAAACAAAAACATTTTCTCCCCGATCGAATCGCGGAAAATCTCCTCAAGTATATGAATTTTCTTGTCGCCTTTGACAAGAGGACTCCTCAGGGCATGAACGAGATCCCGAGAGTTTTCGAGAACCTCCTTGATCACTTGCAGCTCCTTAACAATAAGATCAAGAAAATTACCCTCTTCTGCTGCTGACAAAAGAGCAGAGGCATACCGGCGGCTTGCAATGAGACTTGACATGACTGTGAGCAGTTTTCAGTTACGTTTTGTTGAAAGATCCTGAATCATGCTGTCAACAATCTTTTTTTGCATGTCAGCATCAAGAGCAGTCTTGATAATTTTTTCAGCGCCCTTGACGGCAAGATCAGCAACTTCATTTCTCAAAACATCGAGCGCACGGCGTTTTTCCTGTTCAATTTCATCTTTTGCCGAAGCGATCATTTTTTTCGCCTCTGCCTGCGCCTTGTCGGTAAAATCAGCACGAAGCTTCTCTGCATACTCCTTTCCTTCACGGATGATTTTGTCAGATTCAGCATCAGCCTTTGCAAGCAAATCCCTGTTTTTACGCAGAATGGCCTCAGACTCATCCTTTGCCTGATGCGCTCGATCAATAGAGGACTGAATTCCCTTTTCCCGCTCATCCAAAGCGCCAAGAATAGGACCCCAGGCAATCTTCTTCAGTATAAGCAACACAATCACGAATGTTACCGCAGTCCAGAAAATAATGCCAGGTTCCGGACTCAGAAGGCTGGGTTTCGGCTCCGGAAGAGTACCGACAAGAAGTATAATTCCTGACGTAAGCATGAACAATGTTTCCGTTAACGATTAATAAAGCCCGATCACGAACTGAAGCCGTTCAGCCGCAATCGGGATATCTTCTGTATCGAATCTGCAAAACCGCCAAATCTTACTTAAGAGCAAGCAGCACGCAGATAACTTCACCGAAGAGGGCAACACCCTCAATAAGAGCCGCGGCAATAATCATGGTAGTACGGATATCCGATGTAGCTTCCGGCTGACGGGCTGTACCCTCAGCGGCTGAAGCTGCAATATTACCAATACCCAGACCTGCACCAATAACAGCCAGACCGGCGCCAAGACCCGCACCCAAATAAGCTAAACCAAAACCTTCCATCTTGTAATTACCTCCGTTTATTTGTTGTAAGTTTTTTGCTAAAAGATAATTAGCAGTTTTTGAAACCGGCGAATAAAAAACATAACAGTAAAAATTTTCTCTCGACAATCACCGCCCATTTTTAATGACGCACCACCTCCGCCTGATGCTCGTCATGACCCTCGTGCGCTGTGGCCAGACCAATAAAGAGCGCGGAAAGCATGGTAAAAACAAACGCCTGCAGGAACGCAACGAAGAGTTCAAGCAGATAGATGAAAATAGCAAATGGAACCGAGACTGCTACAGCCACAATATAACTGTTCAAAATAAAGCTGATGAAGATCAAGCTGAGAATGATGATGTGACCCGCCGTCATGTTGGCAAAAAGACGTACGGTAAGCGCAAAAGGCTTGGTAAACTGGCCTATAATCTCGATAGGCACCATGATGATCCAGAGCGACCAGTGGGTACCTGCTGTAAGATGCTGGAGATATCCTTTGACACCGTGCGCCTTGAACGCGGCTATCTGGGTGACAAAGAAGGTGAATACGGAGAGGGTAAGGGTAACATTGACGTTCCCGGTCGCCGTGGCACCGTAGGGAATAAGGCCAAGAAGGTTACAGAAGAGAATAAAAAAGAAGACTGTCAGCAGGTAAGGGAGATGCTTTTCGTAGCCATGACCGATATTGGACTTTGCCACATCAAGCCGTATAAACTCTACAAGCGCCTCCATGGCGTTGGCCAACCCTTTGGGAGCCTGACGTGCACTCATGCTCTTGTATTTGCCTCCAACAACTGAAAAAACAATCAACAGTGCGGCCGATACAAGCCAAAGCATAACCACATGCTTGGTAATTGAAATATCAATACCGGCGACAGGCGAAATTTTCGGGAGATGAATTTCTCCAAAAGGATCAAAGACTAAAACGTTGTTGTTGAGAATATGATGCATAATAACATCACCTGCCTTTTCCTTTTCAGGAGCTGCCTGGACATTTCCCTGTACAGCTTCAACTGCAGGCGCAGGAGCTACTTGCCGTGGAGCAGCAACAAGGCTGTCAACATTCAGCGCAAGCGGCACAAGAATCGCAATAACCTTGAGGAAAGCCTTAACCCGTTTGACGTTTAGCCGTTTCATGCAGTATTCTTTTTCTGTTTGTTTTTCTTTTGATACCCGAGAATCTCAATAATCACATAGATACAGTAAAAAGCGAAAAACGAAAGGACAAAATCATATCTATCGACAAGGTTCCTGATAATGACAACAAACACAAGCACCATCAACACAAGCAACCTGAGAGTCAACCCACCGAAAACAACCTTGGTGAAGAGCGCCGATTCTTTATCAAATGCATATTCAAAAAGAAGGTAACCTGCAACAGTATTGGCAACCACCATCGCCCAGGCGATAAAAAGTGAATGAACGTCAACACTGCCCGACCCGAAAGCTGAAAAAATTACCCCCCATAAAATGACGGATAAGATACACAACTTAATAAAAAATTCAAACACTGGCTTCATATCTACCGCTTCTTTCTTGATTAACCGTCATAATGAGTGTAAAATATGTTATTTTTTCCTGTTTGCCGCCCGGACAACCTTCATGAGAAGAAGTACCATACCAACCATGCCGAGCAGAACTCCAAGCAAAAAGAGCCAAGGTGACCAATTGAGCTTGCTGTCGGCCCAATATCCCAGCAAGACAAAAAAAGCAAAGCTTGCCGCAATCTGCAATCCAAGGCCCATATAATCCGAAAGCGCACGCGAAGAACGCCCTAAATCATCCAGAAACCTCTCTTCATCAGGTTTTGTCATCATCCATGACCCTTGTTTACATTCGGAGAAAAAGAGCCCCAAAGAGTGCACGCGATGAGCACCAACAATACCCTGAAGATAAGACTCTTCCTGAAATAATGAATCCTTTGTCAACAATTCTGTACTCCAATAAGTGCTCCGTTGAAAAAAAAAGCCCTATGTTGTCCAATAAACGCTTTTCAAAAAAAATAACGAGGCCTGAGAGAGCAAAAAAAAATGGAACGTCGCGAAATATATTCGGTAACCCGGAGAACAACAGCTCCATCTGGCCCGACAGAAAAATATATTGTGCCTGACTCCTTCCTTCCTTACGGGGAGCTTATCGCACTGCAAAGCACCAGAAACGGGGGGGAGAGCGAGGGCCCTTTTGCCTCGTTGAACCTCGGAAGAAATACCGGGGATGTGCAAGAACACATCGAAAAAAACTTCCAGCGCCTCTGCACCGACATCGGCATCCATCCAGGACGACTGGTCACCTCCCGTCAGGTACACGGCACCGAAATACTTGTTGCCGAAGAACCGGGGGATTACGACGGTTATGATGCTCTCATTACAGACAAAAAAAACCTCTTCCTCTGCATCTTTACCGCCGACTGCTATCCTGTGCTTGTATACGACCCCCGTCATAACGCTTCCGGAGCGATTCATGCCGGATGGAAAGGGAGTGCCGGAGCCATTGTAATGAAAACCATTGAAGCCATGAGGGCGCGTTTTAACTCCCTTCCAGAAGAGTGCCTTGCCTGGGTCGGCACGGGAATCTCACCCGAGGCCTATGAGGTTGGCCGGGAGGTCGCCCTTGAGTTTCCTGCCGAAAGCTGCAAGCGCTCACCTGACAGGCATAACGAAGAGAGATATCTGCTTGATCTTGCCTTGGTCAACCATCAGCAACTGCTGGCCTCTGGAGTTCCTCCGGCGAATATCGAGCTATCACCCCTCTGCACGGTTCGCGACAGCACCCTGTTTTTTTCCTACCGGCGCGATCAGGGCCAAACCGGGCGTATGGTCAGCCTGATAGGCGTCCACACTGCGGAATGTCCCTGACCGCTTCAAAAAGATGAAACTGAATCGACTGCCCTTTTACGAGCAGCTTCGTCCGTAGCAACCATAGAGCTCATGGGCTTGACGGCAGATATCCTCACTGAAATCGGGATGAGCAATGGTTGCAAGCGCTTCAGCTCTCTGACGCAAATTTTTGCCGTGGAGATTCACAATTCCGAACTCAGTAACGACATACTGCACATGGGCCCGCGTGGTGACCACTCCAGCCCCCGGTTTAAGCTGAGGCACAATGCGCGACAGGCCGCTTTTTGTGGTTGAGGGCAATGCAATTATCGGCTTGCCCCCTTGGGAGAGTGCTGCTCCCCGGATGAAATCCATCTGTCCGCCAACGCCGGAATAATATTTCTGCCCGATCGAATCAGCGCAGACCTGGCCAGACATATCGATTTCAAGAGCGCTGTTGATTGCCGTCACCCGTGGATTTCTGCGAATCTCCCGGGTATCGTTGACATAGTCAGAGGGAAGCATTTCAACCAGCGGATTATCATCAACAAAATCATAAAGCCTTCGGGTGCCGACAAGAAAACTTGCTACCATAATCTCCTTATGGCTTCGCTTTTTGCTACCGTTGATCACGCCCTTTTCGACAAGATCAATCA
>SESG01027178.1_pt1 | contig 12324 bp, 2 predicted proteins | sample 3171421 | NCBI WGS metagenome assembly SESG01 (sample SAMN10866946, study PRJNA518727) | freshwater metagenome | biome: subpolar coniferous forest; feature: holomictic lake; material: water; isolation source: holomictic Lake 227, 6 m and 8 m depth | place: Canada: near Kenora, Ontario | collected... | reverse complement strand
ATTCACCGGCCTGCGGCAGGCGTGTTGGTGGAAGAGCCCGAACCATTGGCGCCGCCGCTGTTCACCGAGGAGGACGGAACCACCGAAGAAACGATTGGTGCTACGGCCGTCTGGGTGATCGTGGTCGGGATCACCGTCACCACCGGCTGGTCAACCTTCTTCACCGGCGCCACATAGGTGCCCTTCTCGATCGTCAGCACCTTGTCGGTGCCGAGACCGGCGGCGTTGGTCACCCGCACGGTAATCTGGAAGGACTTGGCGGTCGTGTCGGTGTCGATCGCGTTGGCGATCGTCACCTTGCCCGAGGCGGGGTCGATGGCGAAGTGACCGCCATAGTCGTCCACCAGCTGATACTGCAGGGACTGGCCGCCGGGATCGGTGCCGGAGACCACACCCACCGTGGTGCCGGTGTCGGCACCGGGTGACGCCTTGAGGCCGGGGTCGGAGACGGTCGGGGCTCGGGTCTCGATAATCACCGTGGTGCCCGAGGACATCTTGCTGACGTTCCCCGCCTGGTCGGTGGCCGTGACCCGGATGGTGTGCGAGCCGTTGGAGAGGTCGTTGGGCAGGGTGAACTTCCAGTTGCCGCTGGAATTGGCGGTGGTCGTGCCCAGCACCGTCCGGCCGTCGCTATCGTAGAGGGTGATCGTGCTACGCGGCTCAGCGCTACCGGTGAAGGTCGGCGTCGTGGTCTTGGTGATACCGTCGCTGTTTGAGACACCGGTGTCGCTGTCGGAGGACAGGCTGGGGTTGTCCGGGGTCTCCGGGCTCTGATTGTCCAGCCGCGCGTTGTTGGTGCCGGTGACACTCTTGACGTTGCCGGCATTGTCGGTGGCCGTCACCGTGACGTTGTACTTACTCGAACTATCGAGCGAGCCGGCGGTGAGGGTGTACTTGGCGGTCCAGATGCCATTGCTGTTGCTGGCCGAGACCGCGTTTCCGCCACCGAACGAGGAGAAGTCAACCTTCACCGACGCCATGGTGTCGGCCTCGTTGTCGCCGCTCGAACTGGCGTTCCAGGTCGCGGTGACGACGTCGCCGATCTTGAAGATGCTGCCATCGGCGCCGGTGGCGCCCGAGAGGGTAATGCCGCCGGTGGTCAGCTTGGGCGCGATGCTGTCGACGGTGGCGTTGTTGGTGCCGGTGGTGACGGTGCTGTTGCCGGTCGTGTCGGTGGCGGTGACCAAGACGTTGCGGTTGACGGCGTCGATATCCCCGCCGGTGATGGTGTAGCTGGCCCTCCAGACGCCACCGTCCTCCTGCCCGACCACCGCGGATCCACCGCCGAACTGGCTGAGGTCAAAAGTGACGGTGCCGATGGTGTGGCTGTTGTTATCGCCCCTGAAGCTATTGTTCCAGGTGGCGGTGACGGTGTCTCCGATCTTGTAGGCCCCTGAAAGGCCGGTGGCACCCGAGAGGGTGATGCGCGAGGCGCTGACCGTCGGCGCGATGCTGTCGACGGTGGCGGTGGCCGAACTGGTCCGCACCGTGCTGTTGCCGGCGTTGTCGATCACGGTGACGACGGCGGTCAGCCCCGAGGCATCGAGCGAGCCGGCGGTCACGGTGTAGGTGGCGTTCCAGTAGGAGCCGCTGCGCGTGGCCGCCACCGCGGTTCCACCGCCGAACCGGCTGAGGTCGAAGGTCACCGACGACATCGTGTCGCTGTTGTTGTCGCCCCAGAAGCTGTTGTCCCAGGTGGCGATTACGGTATCGCCGATCTTGAAGGCGCCGCCGGTGCCCGAAGCGCCCGAGAAGCTGATCTTGGCCGTCGTCACCGTCGGAGCGACATCGTCCACGGTGGCGTTGTTGGTGCCAGTAAGGGGGGTCGTTCCGTTGGTATCGGTGGCGGCGATGGACACGTTGACGTTGGTGGCATCAATGGCGCCGGCGGTGATGGTGTAGCTGGCGCTCCAGAGGTTGCCGGTGTTGGTGGCGGTCACGGCGGCACCGCCGCCAAACCCGGTAAAGTCGAAGGTGACGCCAGTGACGCCGGCATTGTTATCGCCGCTACCGCTGTTGTTCCAAGTGGCGGTGACGATGTCGCCGATCTTGTAGGTATTGGCGAGGCCGGTATGGCCGGAGAGCGTGATGTTGGAGGCGGTGACGGTGGGGCCGAAGATGACGTTGAAGCTCTTGGCCGAGGCCGCCGCCGCCACCGTGTTGCCGGCGAGGTCCTTCACCGAGTTGCCGGTGAGGGCAATGCGGTAGACACCCATGTCGCTGCTGTCCCAACTGCCGCCCGGCGCCGCGAAGGTGTAGGTGGCGGTGTTGGTGCCGGCGTTCCACGAGGCATTGGTCACGGCCAGCGAATTGTTGCCGGGGTCTTTCACCGTGACGTTGCCCGCGGCGATGCTGGCGGCGTCGATGCCGGCTCCCGTATCCGCATAGGTGACCGTGAAGGTGGAACTCGTCCCGCTGGGCAGGAGCAGGTCGCTGCGGGTAATGGTGGTGTAGGTCGGGGCGGCGTAGTCCACCACCAGGGTGGGGTTGGCGACGCTGCTGGTGGTTGAGTTGCCCGCGGCGTCGTAGAGCTTGACGGTGGCAGTACCGCCGACGGTGACCGCGGCTTCGAGGGCGGCGGCGCTGGCTTTGCCGAGGTCGAAGGTGACGGCGCTGTCGCCGACCAGGATCGTGCTGTCGGTGGCGATCAAGGTGGCGCCGATGTAAAGCTCGGCCTTACCACCGGTGGCCTGCCCGGCGGTGATGGTGGCCTGGGCGGTCATGTTGGTGTTGGTGGTGTTAAGGGTGTTGCTCACCACCGTGCCGCCGACCGGGGTCAGGGTGACGGCGGTGGGAGCGTCGGGCGCGGTCTTGTCGAAGGTGACGGCGCTACCCGAGGTGACGGCGGTAATCTCGGTCATGGCGTTGCCGGCGAGATCGCTGGCGTCGATGGTGAAGGCGACGGCGCCTTGGCTGTCGCCGCTCGCCATGGTGTAGGTGGCGGTATAGTTGTTGCCGCTAACGTGGGTGACGGTGACGGCGTGGCCGGCGATGGTCGCCGTGGGGGTGCCGTTCTGGGTCCCGTCGGTGGCGAAGGCGACGGTGATGACGTCGCCGACTTTGGCCAAAGTGTTGGTGGCGTTGTTGGAGGACATGGTGGCGGTGGCCACATGCGGCGGCGTCTTGTCGAAGGTGACGCTGCTGGCATCGGTAACGGCGGTGACCGCGGTCATGGCGTTGCCGGCGAGGTCGCTGGCGGAGATGGAAAAGGTGACCGCGGCCTCGGCTTCGGTGCCGGCCATGGTGTAGGTGGCGCTGAAATTGTGGCCGCTGGGGTTGGTGACGGTGGCGGCATGACCATCGATGGTCACGGTGGGGGTGCCGGTCTCGGTGCCGTCGGTGGTGAAGGTGAGGGTGACGGTGTTGCCGGTCTTGGCCAGGGTGGTTGTGGCATTGTTGGAGGCGATGTGGACGGCACCGGTCAGGGCCGGGGCGACGATATCCTTGGTTTCTGTGGTCGTCCGGGTGGTGGTGTTGCCGGCGGCGTCAGTGAGAACGACCGAGTAGGTCAGCGTGCCGTCACCGAGGCCGGACAGGTCAAGGCTGCTGAACGCATCGGTGGCGGAGGCGACGGTGCCGCTGCGTGTGACGTTGGTGCCGCCACCGCTGCTGGAGATGGTAAGGGCATAGGTGGAGCCCACTTCCGCCCCGGCCAGGGTGGCGCTGGCCGCGGTCTTGTTGGCGGCGTTGATGTAGCTCTGACCGGCGGTGATCGAGGTCAGGGTGGGAGCGACAGTATCCTTGATGATGGTCGTGGTGCGGGTGGTGGTGTTGCCGGCGGTGTCGGTGAGGGTGATCGAGTAGGTCAGCGTGCCGTCATTGAGGCCGGACAGGTCGAGGCTGCTGAACGCATCGGCAGCGGTGGCGATGGTGCCGTTGCGGGTGACGTTGGTGCCACCGCCGCTGCTGGAGATGGTGAGGGCGTAGGTGGAGCCCACTTCCGCCCCGGCCAGGGTGGCACTGGCCGCCGTCTTGTCGGCGATGTTGATGTAGCTCTGATCGGCGGTGATCGAAGTCAGAGTCGGCGGCGTGGTGTCGAGGATGACGCGATAGGCATTCGAAGCCCCGCTCATCGTCCCTGAGACAGTCTCCTTGGCGGTGAAAGAATACGCACCTTCGGCCAGAGTGGTGCCGGTGTAGTCGTAACTCCAGGCGCCACTTCCGTTGCTGGTGGTGGTGCCGATCTGAGTACCATCCTTGTAGACGGTGATCGTCTTGCTGGCGTCGGCGGTGCCACGGACGATCAGGGTGGTATCATTGGTAATGGCGTCACTCGACGAAGTGCCGGTATCGGTGGTGACGCCGGTGATGGCGGGAGCGGTCACCGTTGCTGAACTCTTCACGTCGACCATCACCGATTCATAGCTGCCGGTGCCGTCGTTGAGCGTCACCAGGAAGGCGCGCGGGCCGTCGATGGTGGCGGGCATCTGGTATTGAAGGGCATACACGAAGCCCAGCACGGTGCCGATCTCGGTGTCAGCGTTTGAGGCGTCGAGATGTATAAACTGATGAAAAAGATTGATCCGCAGGTCATGACCATTCTGCCCATCGTAGATCGCGTCCACCGTGCCGATCTCAGCTTGGTCATAACCGAAAACCGTGCTTCCGGCAGCGATGTTCCCCAGCGTGTTGTTGAAGCCGGGGCCGGAGCCGGAGAAGAAGTCGCTTTCGTTGACGGTGAAGCTGCCGTCGCGAGTTCCCTCAATCTGGCTGATCACAATATAGCCATCGGCGCAAGAGGTCGACAGGTCGCCGCCGGGCCCCGTCTGGCCGTTACCAAAATCGACGGCGGTGCCCTGATCGATGTAGTCGGATGCCCCGGGAGCGATCGACGCCGTGTCGCCCTCCAGGTTCTTGACCATCCCGTCGACGCCGGTATCGTTGACCACGGTGACGTTGAGATTCTTGACCACCGAGTTGCCGAAGGTGTCGCTGGCGGTGGCCTGGACCACATAGATGTTGTCGCCGGCAGTGCCGCCGGTATCGGTGGGAGCCTCGTAGTTGGGAGGTGTGACGAAGCGCATGACGCCGGTGGCGGCGTCGACGCTGAACTTGCCCTGGTCTGCCCCGCCGCTGAGGGTATAGGTCACCGCGCCGTGTAGGGCGCTGAGGTCCATGGCGTTCGAAAGGTCGGCGACGTAGGTGGTGTTCTCCATCACCTGGGGATTGGCATCGTCACCCAACAGAACGCCGGGATCGACGATCACCCCGTTGGCGGTGCGATCACTGTCGTACACCCCGCCATCGGTCAGACTCAGGGTGATGGTGGTCACGCTGCCCACGGTATTGACCGTGCCCACGCTGTCCCACACGTTGGTGACGAGGTTCTTCTTGTAATAATACTTCACGCCGGCGCTGGCATCCACCGTCAGGGTCACGGTGGCGGTGCCGCCCGCGGCAACGCCGCTGATGGTGAAACCGATCTGACCCAGGGGCATCTTCACCGTTCTGGGCAGGCCGCTGGGAGCCGCCCCGGAGGTCAGGCCACTCAGCGAATAGCTGCTGTCGGTCGCCACGTAGATGGTGGTGCCCGTCTTCACCACGCTGTCCACCGAGCCGGTATTCCCCGGCCCCAGAGTCATGGTGTAGATGCCGGTGGAATAGTCGGTGCCGTCGCTGACCTTGAACTCCACCACGCTGCGACCGCCGCTGTTCGAAGGGGTGAAGCGCAGGCGGCCGCCATCGATATCGGCCTTGGTGATCTCCTGGTTGAGCGTCACCGCCGTCCAGGCGCCAGCGCCCGTGGTGTCGTACTCCAGCTTGCCCGCCAAGACCGGTTGTCCGAGAGCGACGATCTTGACCTTGGCCAGCGGTGAGCCCTCGGCGTCCGAATAGGTCCCGAAGTCCGTGGCCGCCAGGACCTTGGTGGCGTTGCCGCTCAGGGTCACGGTGTCGTTGCTGCTCGTGGGAGGCGTGTTGGGGATATTGACCGTGAAAGTCTTGGCCGAGGCATTCGCGACCACGGAGTTGCCGGCCAGGTCCTTGATCTGACTGCCGACGATCGCGATGGTGTAGCTGTTGCTGTCGTTCATGTCCCAGGCGCCGCCCGGCGGCGTAATGGTGTAGGTCGCAGTGCCGGCGTTCCAGGCTGCATTGCCAATGGTTGCACTGTTATTGAGCGTGACATTGCCCGTAGCGATGCTGGAACTGTCGATCCCGCTGCCGCCGCCGTCCGTGTAGGTAATTGTAAAGGTCGAACTTGCCGCCGAAGCGGTGATGTCGGCCGCGGTGATCGAACCGACGGTGGGAGCGGTGGTGTCGAGGGTGACGCTGAGTGTGCCCCCGGCGGTGCCGGCATTGCCGGCGGGATCGGTCACCTGCGCCGTGAACACCTTGATGCCGTCGCCGCCGAGATCGCCGGCGGTGACGGTCATATCGACATAGCCGTTGCTGATGTCGGTGCCGTTCAACACCTTGGTCACCGCGTGGCTTAGGGAACTGCCGCCCAACAGCAACTCAAGGGTATCGCCAGCCGCCGCGCTGGTGCCGGTCAGGCTCACCCGCAAGGTCGGATTGGTGACGTTGGTGATGTTGTCGGTGTTGGAGACGCCGCTGTCGCTGGCGTCGGCCAGATCGATCGTGACCGAGGGCGTGCCGGGTGCGGTGCCGTCGACCAGGGCGTTGGTGTTGTTGACCAGGGAATAGGTCAGGGTCGCGGTGTCGGCGACGCTGTCGCCGCCGCCGGTCTTGTCCTTGATGGTGGCGCCGCCGGGCAAGGCAATGCCGTTGGCGGTGGCGTCGATGCCGTCGCTGTCGGTGTCGCCGGCCTGAATGACGTAGCTGAAGATCAGGGCGGAAGTCCCGGTGCCGCTGGCATAGGTCGCGACCCTGGAGGTGTCGCTGCCGATCTTGAGCGCCAGCGTCGGCGCGCCGGTGACATTGACCGCCTGATCGAAATTGACCGTGACGTTGACGGTATCGCCGATCCGGTAGGTGGTGTTGCCGATCCGGGTGCCGTTGGCGATCGAAACCGAGGTCAGATTGGCGATCGGGTCGACCGTGACGGTTTGCGTGCCCGCGTTGGCGTTGCTGTTTTTGTCGGTGGCGGTGAAGGTGACGGTCCGACTGCTCGAACTCGGGGTCGTCGTATTGTCGTCGAACAAAATTGCCCGGCTCACCGCCTGCACCAACGCATTCGTGGCGCTGGCGTTGAAGGTGAAGGTCCAGGCCGCGCCATTGGTGACGCTGGCGGCATCGGCGGTGCCGATTTGGGCGCTGCCGGCCATCAGCTTGTTGCCGCTGGTATCGAGCCAGATCGCGCTGCCGCCGGGATTGCCGGTGAGCAGATACAGCGTGTCGGTCGCCTCGTTGTTGGCGGTGATCTGCACTTTGAGCGTGCCGCCGTTCCAGTCGGCGTCGCCATCGGGATCGTTAATCGTGATGCCGCTCGCCACCGCGGCCGGCGTCTTCTCCGTATAGGCCGTCGTCCCCCCGGCCGTGACTGTCGGCGCCGCGTTGTAACCGCTGACGGTGATGGTGTTGCCGCTGGTATCCGAGATGTCGGGCCCGGCGGCCGGGGTGATCGGGCCGTTCCAATCGTCGGCGGCGGAGAGGTTGTAGGGTGTGGCGCCAGACGACTGGGTGCCGTTGGCGTTCAGCTTGGCGTTGACGCTGGTCTTATCGGTGCTGCCCAGGGTCACGGTGAAGGTGGTCGCGCTGGTGATCTCGACCTTGGAGGTGTCGCCGGTCAGCGTGACGCTGCCGCCCTGACCGACCAGCGACAGCTTGGTCACGTCGATGTCGTTGGCCGCCCCCGGCTGGTGAACCATGTTGGTGCCGGTCACCACCAGAACGCCGGTGCTGGAATTATAAGTCGCGGAGGTGATGGTCGGCTTCTGCACGTTACTGACGGTGATCGTGTTGCCGGTCGTATCGGCGGCCGCCGTTCCCGTCCAATTGACCGCCGCGGCGAGATTAAAGGTGGTGGTGCCATCCGCCGCCTGGGTGCCGTTCTTGTCTAGCAAACCCTCGACGTAAAGCTGGTCGGCGGCGTTAAGGGTGATCGAAAACGCGGTCGCACTGCTGGCCGTGACGTTGCTGCTGGTCAGCGTGTAACTGTTGCCGCCCTCGCCGGTGATGCTCAATTTGCCGACAACGATCGTGTCGCCGGTGGTCAGGCCCGAGGTCGTGACGGTAAGCGTATTGGTCGAGGCGTCGTAGGTCTCCGAGGTGATCGAGGGGCCGTCGGGGCCGCAAAGAGCCGAGTGGTTAAGGTTAAAATTACTTAATGTCGTATCCGCGACGGTCGTATCTAGGCGACTGCTTATATATGTCATATAACCTTGTATGAATCCGGAGGTTATATTGGCTCCAACAACGCTATGGCTGGTATTGCTATAAATTGTAACCCCGCTATAAATATTACCTCCACCACCATCATATGAAAAAGGATCAGATGTAAGTACGCATCCCAAGCAATGGCTGATATCCTGCATTCCTTGCAAGGTAAACGGCAGCATGGTAGCCGCAACCCCGGTCGAGTATTCCAGCTCCCAGTCACCGCCCAGCCGGGTCGGGCCGGTCTTGTCGATGGAGGCGGCGACGACGACGCCGTTGCCGATATCGGTGGCGAGATCGTCGATGAAGTGCTTACCGGCATCGCTGCCGGCCACCGAGCAGCCGTAGAGCGCCAGGGTGCCGCCGGACTTGAGGGCGCCGCGGATCGCCTGGATGTCGGGGGTGGCAGCGGCGAGATCACCCTCCCACAGCGCCTCCTGGCCCAGGATGATGCCGCCGGTCCGGCCCTCGGTGACGAGGTGGATGGCGTCGAGATCGTGGAACCGCGACAGAGCGGCGGCCAGTTCCGCCAGTTCGCCGCGTCCCCCGGCATCGGGCACCAGCACGATCACCGGGATCGAGGGGGCCATGCCGGCGACCAGGGTCTGCCAGCCGACCACCGTGCTGTCGACCACCACCACCTCGTGGGGATTGTCGGCGGCGGTCACCGGCTGGATCGCCTCGGCGGCGATGGCGCCGCCCAATGCTCCGGCACCGGCCAGGGTGAGCGCGGCGCCTTCGGCGGGGCCGGCTCTGCCGGGAGCGACGACGCTCACGCCCGCGCGGACGGCGAGGTCGGTGGTGAACGCCTGACCATCCGCCCCGGCGGCGATGCCCGAGCCGTAGACCAGCATCTCGCCGCCCGGCTTCAAGGCGCCGCCGATCACCCGTAGGTCGACTGCCACGACGGTGTTTTTCAGCGATGCATCGGTCAGGGTGTCGGCGCCCAGCTTCAAGGCACCCTCGGCGCCCTCCGACACCACATGGATGGTGTCGTAGCCGTGGTGGGTATCCGCCCACGCCGCCATCTGGGCCAGCCCGCTCCGGGTGCCGTCGATGAGTTCGATCTCGAGACCGGGCCGCGAGGAGCGCAAACCGGAGACGATCCCCTGCCAGCCGGCGACCGAGGTGTCGACGAACGCCACCTCCAGCTTGCCGCCGTCCAGCCCGGCGTCGGCGGCCTGGACCAGCACCGGCTTCAGCGCATTATCGGCGGTGACCCGCGCGCCGAGATCAAGGGTGCCGCGATAGCCGGAAATGGCCAGCGGCGACACCGTGCCCGGGCCGGTGGCGAGGTCGAGCGTCCAATCGCCGCCATGGCCGGTGTCGCCCACCGCGTGATCCGCCGCCGCCACCACCGAGCCGGTGCAGGCGGCGAGATCGGCGAGCAGGGTCTGGCCGTCACCGCCGGCGCCGATGCTGGAGCCGTAGAGCAGCACCTCGCCGCCGGGATTGAGGGCGTGGCCGATCTCCGCCAGTTCGACCTGAGCCGTGGTCGAGGACAGGTCGGCGCTGGTCACGGTATCGGACCCGATCCGCAGCGACGCCTCGCCGCCCGGGGAGAGGATGTGAATCGCGTCGTAGCCGGTATGGTTTTGCGCCCATTTCGCCATCTGGGCGAGGCCGCTCTGGCCGCCGTCGATCAACTCGACCTCGACGCCCGCGCGCACGCCTTTGGCCAGCGCCTGCCAGTTGGAAACCGAGGTGTCGACGAACACCGCCTCCTTCTTGCCGCCATCCTTCGAAGGATCGGCGGCGCGGAGCTGGGTCGGGGCACCGACCGCCGCCGTCGGATCGGCGGGCAGGACATGGTTGGCCAGGGCTTCGGCCAGCGGGTCGGCGCCGTGGGGCGTAGGCGCCGGATGAACCGACTGATGGGTGGCGTCGACGATGGTCGCCGCGGCGGCACCATCGAACAGAAAGCGGGGTTCCAGGGCGATCATCCGCGGACCGCGGTTATGGCGGCGACGATGCTTCGGGGTGATCGCGTTCATTGGCCCGTCTCCTGTGACGTCTTCGCCGGGGCGGTTTCCGCGTTCGACCGTGGCCGGGGAAGCGCGATGGGAAAGATATTCGGCATCGGGTGCATGATTTGACGGTGCAGATCGGGTTCGCTGAAGCCGGGGGTATAGGGGCGGGTGATGCCGGGAAGGAAGGCGACGTCGTAAAGCTCCGACACCACCCCCCGGATATTGAGCCAGTGGACGATCTTGCCGGTTCGGAGGTCGACCACGATCAGGCCGCAGCGTTGCAGAATATTCAGTGATTCGAGGCGACCCTTGATGGCCATGCCGGTGGCAAAAGTGTTCTCCCGCAGCCGGGAGAGGCCGATCACCGCATAATCGCCGACGAAGGTGAGGCCGCGCGCAAAGCCGGGGCATAAGGTCATGGGCACGAAGCGGTCGCCGTCGAAATAGCCGAAATCGCCGTCTCCAGAATTCAGTAGCCACAACCGCCCCTGGTGCCAGCGCGGCGAATGGGGCATCGACAGCCCTTCGCACAGCACCTCGTCGCTGCGGATGTCGACCACGCAGCCGCCACCGTTCTTGACCGCCTTCCAGCCGATTGGGGTGTCGAAACGCCCGCACAGGGTGGCGTAGGCCAGCTCACCGTCGCGGGCGCCCACGCCGTTGAGGTGGCAGCGGTCCTCGGGCGACAATGCCGTGATGAATTCGGGCTTCCAGATCGGTTGAAAGCCGTAATGGGCGTCGACGGCGGCGAGGCAACTGTAGTTGGTGTTGACGAAGGCCAGCTCGTAGCCGCGCCCCTTGAACGTCACATGGGGGATGATGTCGTGGGTATCGCAGCCGCCAAGAAAATAGCCCTTGCGCGGCATGTAGACCGCCTGCCACGGCTGGTCCTTGATAGTCAGCGGGCCGACGTTGGAGAAGCGCCAGACCTGCTCCTTGTTGCTAATCCACAAGGCGTTCTCGTTGATCGCCAGCCCCATCGCCGAGCCGACGATCCGCTCTTGGGCCACCGTTTGGCCGTTCTCGTCGGCAAAGAGGAAAAACAGGCGCGAGGATTGGTAGGTCGAAAAGGCCAGCGAGCCGCTGGTCTCCTTCAGCCATGCGCCGAGGCCGGACGACGGATGCAACTCGGGCTTCGGTGCCTGCTCGGCCCGTTGAACGGCCGCCATAGCGGTGGCGGCTGCCGTCTCGATTTTTTCGGTTCCGGTGAAAGTTGCGTCCATCATCGGAGGCCATTGGCTGTTGACACACAACAACTTCATATCGTTAGCAGTGGTTCCCATTCCCCAATGTCCTCAGAACCGGCTGCAGCCTTTCCCATGCGCCCGGCATGAAAAGGTTTAGGTGCTCTCGACGCCGACACTGTTCGATTCACAAAAACGGCTTGCGTCCAATCCTGATTTTTAATGGGGCGTGTACGTCGGAAAGCGAATGGAGGAATTGGATTGATAACTGTGAATACATCCTTTTGGATGCATTGGGCAATAAGGGATAGCGAGATTCCCTTAAAATTCCAGAAAGCCCGCCGATGGCAGAGTACATTCGCGTGGTGATGGACTATTTATAATAGTTTTGGAGTCCTGCATAACTCCAAGCGGTATCGCCGAAGCGATGGTGCCAAGCATAGAAGCAGCTCTCAGCCACCTGACGCGGTCCGTGCCGCCTCGGAAACCACCGCCACGGGAACCCAGGCCTCGGCCACGATCCGCCGCTTCTCACCCTCCGACCAGCGATGACACCGCCCCGTCCGCGAGATCAGGTCAATTTCCGCCATCGAACAGAGCCACAAGTCGGAGATGGCCGGGCGCTTACCCAGGGAGGACCTGACCCGCCGCTAAGACGCGCTGTGCGTCCATTGCGGGTAGGAAATCCAGGGCGAGTAAAGAAAAACGGCCGGTCCCGAGGTGGAACCGGCCGTCTCTTTTCGTCTAAAAAAAGGGGAGGCTGCCTCAGCCGCCCTTCTTCAGCTTGGCGAGGCGATCGGCGAGGCTGGCGCCGCCGCCGGTGCTTTCACCCTGGACCTCTTTCAGCGCCTCGGCGATGTGGGCATCGTCGGCGTTGGGCTTGGAGAGGGTGG